>Ga0182030_10000163_pt1 | contig 113573 bp, 82 predicted proteins | sample 812S3MmetaG_FD_121299 | JGI IMG/M metagenome (GOLD analysis project Ga0182030, IMG submission 121299) | Permafrost microbial communities from Stordalen Mire, Sweden - 812S3M metaG (Illumina Assembly) | ecosystem: Environmental > Terrestrial > Soil > Wetlands > Permafrost | place: Sweden...
AGGTCTTGGGGTTGCTCATCGCCGGGACCCGCGAACGCGCTGTCGCCGTTCACGTTGCCGTAGCGGCCGGGGCCCACATAGATCGTGTCGCCGTCCTGCGCATTGGCGATCGCCTGGCTGATCGAGCGGCACGGGGATCCACTCGAGCCGCAGCTGGCGCTGTCGATGCCGGAATTTTTCGTCCACAGGGTTTCTGCGTGCAGGGAGAGCGAGAGGCTCGTGAGTGCCAGCGCGGCACCGATGATGAATGGCTTCATGGGGATACCTCCGTGTGATTCAACCGGCCACTAGGGATACAGAGGCGTCGTGCCCTGCGGGACGGTCGATAGGAAGGGCCTCGCAACGGTGGTGGCGTTGTTTTGATCGCACGCGCCGCCGGCGGCGTCTCCCGGCCCGCTCGTGGAGGGGCCGGTGGCGGAACCCCAGTAGTTATTGATGGCCTGCATTCGCGTTGCGGGCACCGGCGTCACCTGGGTCATACCGCCGAGCGCGCCGAGCGGACCCAAATTAAGCACCCCACAATTCGCACTCGGACCGGAATTGAAGTTGGCAACGGCGTATCCCAGGAACAGTGCGGCGGGTCGATTCCGATCGTTGCCCATGAAAGTATTGCCGCTGAACGTCGCACTGCTCGATAGGTTGCCGAGGACGAACGGGCCAGGGGTCAGGTTGACGAGGACACCCGGGCCGCCGTTGCCGAGTGCCGCATTGAACGTGAACTGCGCGGTGTTCGTGATCACGAAACCGGACTGCGTGTTATCGAGCGCCGTGTTGTACTCGATCGGTCCGGTCAGAGTGGCGTAAAAACCTACGTTGCCGTTGGCGGCAACGTTGTTGATCAGTTGCACGCTGCTCGAGGAGGAGAGGAACGTCCCCTCCCCGAACTCGAAGCCCGGAAAAATGTTGTAGCCGGTGCCGGCGTGGATTGCTTGATTGTCTCGAACAACGACGGAGCCCTGACCACCCCAGTTGTTCATCGTGACGTTGACGCCGTTGGCGTTGTTCACCAGGCGGTTGCCCGCGATGAGCACTCGCGCACTGAACGTGCAGGCCAGAGGCGGGCAGCCCTTATAGGTGACCTGATCCATGCCATCCCCGTAGAAATAGACGCCGTCACCATCGCCTATATCGATGTTGCCGCTCACGCTGATGTTGCGGGCTACGCCCTTCAAGGAATAACCATAATTGGGCTCGATGGTGATGCCATGCGCGTTCCCGCCGGTGATGGTGAAACCGTGTTGCTCGGCGCCGAAATCCGCGCCGTCGCTCAGAATCATCACCGTTGACTGATACTGAGAGCCGCCCGAGTCGATCACGGTGAGCACGGCACCCGCGATCGAATAGATGTGCACGCCCTTGGTGATGCAGACGATGCAACCCGAACTGTCCCAGGGTCCCGCGTTGGCTTGGGGTTGCTCATCGCCGGGACCGGTGAACGTGCTGTCGCCGTTCACGTTGCCGTAGCGGCCCGGTCCCACATAGATCGTGTCGCCGTCTTGTGCGTTGGCGATCGTCTGGCTGATCGAGCGGCAAGGGGAACCGCTCGAGCCGCAGCTTGCGCTGTCGGTGCCGGAATTTTTCGTCCACAGGGTTTCTGCGTGCAGGTCGGGCGCTAGGCTCGCGAGGGCTAGCGCGGCGTAAACAATGGACGGCTTCATCGCATCCCACCGAATGTTTTAATTAGAGTAGTTCTTGACCTCTAGGCTACACCCGCGCAAAGCGGCGGAGCAATTTCGCGGGTGCATCGTGGCGGACTTCACCGAACCGATTTTTGCGCCTATACTCAAAGGCTGCCCCGAACCGTGCCTTGATGATTCGCAGACCCCGCGCTTTTTCTATTCCTGGCCCGAGTTCCTCCGGCTAATCGATTCGCGCGGGCAATGACACGGTGAAGGTGGAGCCATGCCCGATCCGGCTTTCCACCGCCACGTGCCCACCGTGCGCCTCGACGATTGCCTTCACCAGACTCAATCCCAGCCCCAGCCCACGCTGCGAGCGGCTCTTGTCGCCGCGATACAGGCGCCCCCAGATGCGCGCCTGCTCCTCGGACGATATGCCCATGCCGGTGTCGCCGAAAATGACGAGCACACCTGCTGCGTCGCTGCGACAGGAGATGCGGACAGTGCCGCCGTCTGCCGTGTATTTCAGCGCGTTGTCGAGGAGATTCGCGAACACCTGGCGCATGCGCACCCGATCGACCGAGGCGGTGCAGGGCGATTCGAGGTCTGCGGTGACGGCGATGCGCTTCTCCTCCCCAACCAGCTGGTAGAGATCGATCACCTCGTCGAGCAATTCGGATATCGAGGCGGCTTCCAGGTTGAGGTGCATGACCCCGGTTTCGGCTTCCGTGATGTCCATCAACGCGGTCAGCATGGTGAGCACCTGGTCGGCCTCCTCCACGCAATCGGCGAGCGCTTCCTCCGCGGCGGGGTCCGAGGTCGTCTGCACCGCGGCCTCCGCGATGCTGCGCAGGCGCGCGAGCGGCGTGCGCAGATCGTGCGCCACGTTGTCCAACGCCTCGCGCATGCCTTGGATCAGCGCCTGATTTCTGTCGAGCACGCGATTGAATTGGCGCGCCAATTCCTCGAGACCGCCCTGTTCGGAAGTGGCCTCGACGCGCGCCGAGAGATCGCCCGTGTCGATGATGGAGCGCGCAGTCGCGACGACCTGGCGCACGGGTTTGGTAGCCCGATGCGCGAACAAAGCGCCACCGATCACGCCGAGCAACAAGGCGGGCGTCATCACCGCGAGGAAATTCACACGAAACGGCTGCAGAATGGCCTCGCGGTTATTGGTCTTGCGTCCGACTTCCATGGTCGAGCCGTCGGTGAGACGCGCCGACGCGACCGTGACATCCGTTTCCTGGTCCTTGGGAATCTGGAGCCACACGAGATGCGCCGGATCGCCGCCGGGGCTCAAGGCGGCCGGATCGAATTGCACCCAATCCTGAGGCACATCGAGCAGCAAGGCGTTGCCGGACGGGTTTGCGACTCTCACGAAAAATCCATTCGGCTTGTCGGCATCCCGGCTGCGCTGCACGAACTGCTGGAGCGCGCCGACACCGCCGCTGTCGTAAATCGCGGCACACGCCCGCAGGCGGCTTTCGATGACCTCGTGATCCTTGCGTTCGAGAGCCGCACCCAGCAAAAAATACGACAGGCCAAACAGCACGCCCGCGCTGGCGGTGAACAGCAGCGCATACCAGAGACTCAGGCGCAGCGTCACGCTGCGCCAGGCGCCGGCGCTGCCCCACGCGCCGATGTCGCGCCGGCCGGTGCTAGGGAGGCTTGATGACATAACCCACGCCGCGAATGGTATGCAAGATCTTCGTGGGGAAGCCTTTCTCGAGCTTCGAGCGCAACCGATGCGCCAGTACGTCCACCACGTTGGTTTGGGGATCGAAGCTGTAATCCCAGACGTGCTCCAATATCATCGTCTTGGTGATGGGCCGCCCGGGATGACGCATGAGCAGCTCGAGCAGCGCAAACTCCCGGCCCTGCAGCTCGATCTTCTGCCCGGCTCGCAAGACCTCGCGAGTGAGTAGATTCATCGACAAGTCGCCGAGCGCGAGCGTCGTAGGCTCGGCCACGTGCGTTGCCCGCCGGATGAGAGCCTGCAGCCGGGCGAGCAGCTCGGAGAAGGCGAACGGCTTGGTGAGGTAGTCATCCGCGCCTGCCTGCAGTCCGGTCACCCGATTGTCCACGCTCGCCTTGGCGCTCAGCAGCAGCACGGGCACCAGCTTCTTCTCCGCGCGGATCGCGCGCAGCACCGACAGGCCGTCGAGTTTGGGCAGCATGATGTCGAGGACGATCGAATCGTAATTGACCGTCCGGCACAGCGACAGCGCATCCTCCCCGTCGGCTGCCGTGTCGACGGAAAAGCCGCTTTGCTTGAGGCCCTTGGCGAGAAACGAGGCGATCTTGTCGTCGTCCTCGACGATGAGGATTCTCACGGCTCGAGCTCCGCGATCTGACTGTAGATCCGCGCTTCGCGCAGGTCGAGCTCCCGCTCGATGTGCAGGCGCGCTTCGGCCGTCAGCTTGCCGTCCTGGTAGAGGTCGTTGACGGCCTCGCGCTCCGCACCGAGCAACTGAATCTCCAGGTCATCGACCAGCCGGCTCCTCGCGCGATGCTCGTCATCGCCGTCGCTGCGATCGCTCACCTGGCGAAGCCGCCCCTTGAGGTGCGATTTAAGTCCTTTCAATACGTCGTCCGGAATGGGCCGCCCGGCTGCGACCTCATCCAACCGCGCGAGCGTGGACTCGATCGCCGCACGCCTCGCCTCGAACTCCTCATCCCGGTCCTTTTGACGTTCACGGCGCCCCTGATTGGCGAGTCCCAGGGCGCGAATGACGGCCGGCAAGGCGAGCCCCTGGCCGATCAGGGTCACCAGGATGACGACGAAGGTCAGGAACAGGATGAGATCGCGATACGGAAAAGGGTTTCCATTCGCAATCGTCAGCGGGATCGCGAGCGCCGCCGCGAGCGAGACGAGCCCGCGCACCCCGGTGAAGGCAAGCGCAAACGGCCACTGCCACGGCGGCGCCGGATCCTTGCGCTTGATCGAGGGAATCCAGCGCGGGACGTAGGTGGCCGGATACACCCAGATGAAGCGGGCGGCGATGACCACGAGGCTGGTCACCGCGGCGGAGACCGCAAGTTCCCTGAAGGAGTGGCCGGCCATGCGCTCGATCAGGGTGCGCGCCTGAAGTCCCGTCAGCAGAAAGATCATTCCTTCGATCACGTAGATCAAAAAATCCCAGAAGAAAATGCCCTGCAGCCGGGTCGCGGCGCTGATCAAGCGCAGTCCGTTCCAGCTGATGTACAGGCCCGTGCAGATGGTCGCAAGCACGCCCGAGCCGCCGAGAGCTTGGGGCGGCCAGTAGGCGACGAACGGCGTCAACACCGACAGGATGATTTCGATGCGAGGATCGCGCACCCAGCGCCGCAGACGCAACATCACCCAGCCGACCCCCAAGCCCCACAGAAGCTCGCCGACCACGATGCACGCAAACGTGCCCACGGCGTGCGAGAGGGAAAACGAGCCGACACTCACCGCGGCCACCGCAAACCGGTACAACACCAGGGCGGTTGCGTCGTTGGCGAGGCCTTCGCCTTCGAGAATGATGATCAGCCGCCGCGGAACCTCCAGGCGCCGCGCAATGGCGAGCGGCGCCACCGCGTCCGGCGGAGAGACGATGGCGCCGAGCAGAAAGCCGGCCGGCCAGGAGAGTCCCAGCATCCAGTGAGTGGCGGCCGCCACAGAGGTGGCCGTGAACAGCACGCAGCCGACCGCAAGCAATGATATCGGCCGCAAATTGAAGCGGAAGTCGCACCAGCTCATCGCGACCGCCGAGGAATAGATGATCGGAGGCAGCACGAGCAGCAGGATCAGGTCGGGAGCCAGATCGATGGTGGGCAGCCCCGGCAGAACCGCCAAGATCAATCCCGTGACCACCAGCACGATCGCAGGTGGAATCTTCAGGCGATTAGCCGCGACCGCCGCCCCGGCAATCACGAACAACATCAGGATGAGGACTTCGAGATCTTGCAGCATCAATGGGCCGGCGGACCTGGGCTACCCGGAATTGGCCGAGTGTATATCGGCGCGAGCCTGCGCCGCGTCCCATCCACCGGGCACATGAGATGGGTGACTCGGATTTATTCCGGCGATCTTCGACTCGGTGTTAGTTTCAATAAAATCAGAATATTAAAGGAATATTAAAAAGTAATTCTAGTTTCTTTCAGGTCGCGCGGCGACCGAGAGTGACGCCGGACTAATACTGGTTGAGCGACAGAATCCAATCGACCAGCGGCCTCAAGTCGGAATCAGGTATTTTGGTCGGCGGCATGGGCGCTGCGCTGTCCCAGACGCCGGAGCTGCCATTCAAGATACTTTCACTCAGCACCGCCCGGGCGTGCGGATCGCTCGCGTATTTTTTCGCGACATCGTGCAGGGAGGGCCCGGCCATCGCCTTGTCCGCCGAGTGACAGCTCTGGCAATTGTATTTGGTCAGCAGTTTCATTCCCTGCTGGAAGCCGACCGGCTCGTCGGCGACTGCCGCCCCGGTCGCCGACATCAGGCCAAGCGCCGACGCGGCAAGCAAGCCCAGCGGAATGTGTTTCATGGGGATCGGGGCCTCCTGGTCGAGAATCGCTCGTCGCGATGGGCGGCGACCCGCAGAAGTATAAAAGCGCGCGGGCCTGTGACAACGCCGCCTCATGTAGGAATGCGCCCCGCTCCCGCGACGGTAAGTTCGCAAAAATGATGTCAGCCAAGCCCCCATGCCCCGTGGCATGATCGCGGTCCGAAAGTGGGGGTGGTATGGGAAATGTGTGCTAGCAAGGTGGTAGCGGGCGGAAGGCGCGGGTGGATCATTCCGATCGGCGGAGCCGAGGACAAGGAAAACTCTCCGCAGATTCTGCGCCGCTTCGTGGATTTGGCGGGCGGCGATGCGGCAAACATTGCTGTTATCCCGACCGCCAGCTTGGTGCGCGACACGGGACCGCGGTACGAGCGCCTTTTCGCCGAATTGGGGGCGCGCAGCGTCGTCTCGCTGGATTTCGATACCCGGCGCGACGCCGAGGAAGCGGGCCGGCTCGAGCGCCTGCAGGGCGCCACCGGAGTTTTTTTTACCGGTGGCAATCAGCTGCGACTTTCCACCTTGATCGGAGGCACGCCGGTGGCCAAGGCGATCCGGCTGTTGAACGCGGGAGGAGTTCCCGTGGCCGGCACCAGCGCCGGTGCCGCGTTTCTTTGCGAGCACATGATCGCCTTCGGCGACGAGGGCAGCACCCCCGTGGCAGGCTCCGTGCGCCTAGCGCCGGGTCTCGGACTCACCAATCGATTCATCATCGACCAGCACTTCCGGCAACGTGACCGGCTTGGCCGGTTGCTCACCGCGCTGGCCTACAACCCGTTTGCGGTAGGCATCGGCCTGGATGAGGACACGGCGGCTTTCATCGAACCCGACAACACGGTGCACGTCGAGGGCTCGGGGGCCATCACCGTGGTCGATGCGGCCGAAGTGCAGTTTTCCTCGATGGACAACGTTCCGGAAGGCCGGCCGGTATGCCTTTTGGGCGTAAAAATGCATATTCTCACCAAGGGCGCCACCTTCAATTTGCACTCTCGACAGGCGGACGCCGGTACACTGGTTCAAACAAAACGCTAGCTGGGAAGGGATATCGATGCGCATCCTGGAACGGAATGTCTACGTGGGTCCATCGATGTACGCGCACTTTCCGGTGATCAAGCTGTTGCTCGATCTCGGGGCGCTCGAGGACTGGCCGAGCGGCCGCTTGGGCGGCCAGTTCGTAGACGCCCTGGTGGCGGCTTTACCCACGCTCAAGGAGCATGGCTGCTCCTATCGGGAACCGGGCGGCCTCATCAGGCGCTTGCGCGAGGGGGAGGGGACCTGGCTCGGCCATGTGCTCGAGCACGTGGCCATCGAGCTGCAAAATATTGCCGGCGAGGATGTGACGTTCGGCAAGACGCGCAGCACCGACGTGCGTGGGGTGTACACGGTCGTGTATGAATACGCGCAGCGAGACGAGGGCATCGCCGCGGGCGAACTGGCCATCGAGCTGCTGTGCTCGCTGCTGCCCCCAGCCCTTCGACCGAACGGCGCGGTTCCCTCCGACTGGAACTGGGACGAGAAGCGCGACGATTACATCCGCTACGCACAGCGCCGCGCACTCGGTCCCTCGACGGCATCGCTGGTCAACGCGGCGGAAGAGCGCAGTATTCCCTGGCTGCGCTTGAATGAGCAAAGCCTCATCCAGTTGGGCCATGGGAAATACCAGCAGCGCATCCAGGCAACCGTCACGAGCCGCACCAGCCACATTGCCGTCGAGCTCGCCCAGGACAAAGAGGAGACCAACAAGATTTTGGCGAATTGCGGCTTGCCGGTGCCTCGGCAGGAGCTGGTGCGCTCCGCCGATCGGGCGGTGCGCGCCGCCGAGCGTCTCGGCTACCCGGTCGTCACCAAGCCCTATGACGGCAACCACGGTCGCGGCATCTCCATCGGCCTGGCGAACGCGGACGAAGTGCGTGCCGGGTTCATCGCCGCGGCGGAGCATTCCAATTCGGTCATCGTGGAGACCTATTTGCAGGGAGAGGACCATCGCCTGCTGGTCGTCGCCGGCGAGCTCATCGCCGCGACTCGCCGCACGCCCGGCCGAGTGGTCGGCGACGGAGCGCACACGATTCGCGAGCTCATCGACATCGTCAATCAAGATCCGCGGCGCGGCATCGGGCACGAGAAGGTGATGACCCGGTTGGAGCTCGACGCACAGGCCGAGATGATGCTGGCGCGCCAAGGGTTGACCGCGGATTCCAGGGTGCCCCGGGATCGAGTGGTCCTGTTGCGGAGCACCGCCAATTTGTCGACCGGCGGCACGGCCACCGACGTGACCGACATCATCCATCCCGACAATCGCGACATGGCGGTCCGCGCGGTCACCGCCATCGGCCTCGATGTGGGCGGCGTGGATTTTTTATGTCCCGACATCGCGGAGAGCTACAAGACCGTGGGCGGGGGTATTTGCGAAGTCAATGCGGCGCCCGGCTTTCGCATGCACGTGGCGCCGAGCGAGGGCACGCCGCGCGATGCTGCGGGTCCCGTGATCGACATGTTGTTCCCGCAAGGTGTGCCGTCGAGGGTGCCGATCGCGTGCATCACCGGCACCAATGGCAAGACCACCACTGCGCGCATGCTGGCGCACATCGCCAAAATGGCGGGCTTCACGCCCGGCTTGACCTCGACCGATGGTGTCTACATCGACGGTCAGCGAACCGTCGAAGGCGACATGACCGGGCCGGTGGCGACGCGCATGGTGCTCGCTGACCCGAGCATCGACCTTGCCGTGCTCGAGGTGGCCCGTGGCGGGCTGGTGCGTGCCGGCATGGGGGTGCCCTTCGCGAACGTCGCGGCGGTGCTCAATGTGCAATCCGACCACCTGGGAATGAAGGGTGTGGAAACGCTGGAGCAGCTCGCCGAGGTCAAGCGCATCGTGGTCGAAGTGGCGCGCGACTGCGCGGTGCTGAATGCCGATGACGAGCACACCATCCGAATGTCGGCCCACACCGATGCGAAGCACCTCTGTTACGTGACGCTCAATCCCAATCACGTCGTGGTGCGCGAGCACATACGGGCCGGCGGCCGCGCTTGTGGCCTTGAGGCGGGCGTCAACGGGCAGATGATCACCTTGTACGACAAGGGCCGCCACATTCCGCTCATGTGGACGCATCTGATTCCGGCGACGCTCGAGGGGCGCGCCATGCACAATGTGCAGAACGCGATGTTTGCCGCCGCGCTCGCTTTCTCGCTCGACATCAAGCTCGATGCCATCCGGCAGGCGCTGCGCACCTTCGACAGCACTTTTTTCCAGGCGCCTGGCCGGATGAACGTCTACGACGAGCATCCCTTCAAGGTGATCTTCGACTATGCGCACAATGCCCACGCGGTGGGCGCAATGGCGGATCTCGCCGCGCGCCTCGACGTGCGCGGGCGTCGGATCGTGGTCGTTGCGGGACCTGGCGACCGCCGCGACGAGGATATTCGCGCCATCGCCTTGAAGGTCGCCGGCCGATTCGATCACTACATTTGTCGGCGCGATGACGGTCTGCGCGGGCGCGGGGAGGCCGAAGTGCCGACCATGATCGCCGAGACGTTGCGGGCGCGGGGCGTCGCGGAAACCGCGATCGAGGTGATCCCGGATGAGCAGGAGGCCATCGCCGCGGCGCTTGCCATGGGGCGGCCCGGGGACTTGCTGTTGGTGTTCGCGGATGCACTGACCCGCTCTTGGAAACAGATCATCAAGTTCAAACCGGACGCGAACGGCGCGCTGGTATCGCCGCCCCATGCAGGGGGCGCCGTGCTCTCCCGGCCCGCGAGCCGCCCGGCGCTCGCGATCGGCGAGGAGGCTGCATCGGGGCAAGGTTTCGGCGACGCGTCGCTCGAAGCGCAGGGGTTCGTGCGCGAAGAGCGGGGACTTCGATTCGTCGGGGAAGCGGCTGATTGAGATGGCCGAAGAGCCCCAGGCAAAGTCGGCGCGGCCCACCGAGCCCGGGCGGCCCACCGAGCCCGGGCGGCCCACCGAGCTCGGCCCGCCCACCGAGCCCGCCCCGCCCACCGAGCCCGCCCCGCCCACCGAGCCGGAGCCAAATTACGGGTTCATCGACTCGCGTCGACTGACCGGACCCAGCCGCTACTTCGACGGCCCCGCGGTCACGCTCACCCCGATTGGAGCCGCCGCCACGGAGCCTCGCGCGCTCGAGCGCTGGGCCGAGAGCGTGCGGCGCGTGGCAAAAGCCCTGGGGTGGCCCGATCCGGAGCCGGTGGTCGACCGTGCCGTTGACAGCACCTTCCTGGTTTTTCGCGCGCCGCCCGATGCGCAATTGACTGCCACGGAGCTGTCCGAATGGGCCTGGGAGTGCGCCGCGGCGGAAGCCGGCGTCAGCGCCTTCGATCGCGCGCAAGTGCTAGGCAGCGACCCCATCGCCGAGCTCGCCGCGCGCGCCACTGTCGAGCATGATCACGCGCTCGCGAATCTACGCGAGGCGGCGTCTCGCCATGAGCTGCCGCTGTTCGAGGACGACGAGGAGATTTCCATCGGCGCGGGGACGGGAAGCCTGTGCTGGCCGCGCGTGGCGCCGCCCCGGGTCGACACCGTGCCCTGGAGCGCCTTGCACGACATTCCCACCGCGCTGGTGACGGGCAGCAATGGAAAGACGACGACGGTTCGAGTGATCGCCTCAATCGCGGCCGCTGCGGGCGCGGTGCCCGGATACAGTTGCACCGAGGGAGTGTTCGTAGCCGGCCGTGCCGTGGCGCTTGGCGACTATTCGGGGCCGGCCGGAGCGCGCGTGGTCCTGCGTCGCTCCGATGTCACGCTGGCGGTTTTGGAAACCGCCCGCGGGGGGATCCTGCGGCGCGGGCTCGCGCTCACCCGGGCGGACGCGGCGGTGGTCACGAATATCAGCGCGGATCACTTCGGCGAATACGGCATCGAAAACGCGGATGATTTGGCCGAGACGAAATTGGTCGTGGCGCGCACCGTGAGCCGCAGCGGCACGCTGGTGCTGAACGCGGACGATGCCACCTTGATGGCGGCCGCCGACCGGTTGCCGCACGCTGCTCGCGCCCGCCGTGCGCTGTTCGCCATGGACCATGCGCATCCTGCGCTCAAGGCATTACGAGGGCGTGACGGCAGTACGTGCGGCATTCGGGGCCGGCACCTGGTGCTTCACCATCGGGGCGAGGACCACGACCTCGGAGATCTGACGGCTCTGCCTCTGACGTGGGACGGCGCGGCGCGTTACAACATTGAAAATCTCGCCGCGGCCACCCTGACAGCCGCCGTCATGCATTTGCCAATCCCCGAGATTCGGCGCGCGGCGCAGCTATTTGGCGGCCGTCCCGAGGATAATCCGGGTCGGCTCGAGCGGTGGAATTTCCGGGGAGCAACCGTGCTCATCGACTATGCGCACAATCCGGATGGCCTGCAACAGCTCCTCGCTGCGGCTCGGTCGCTCCATCCGCGGCGCCTGTCGCTGCTGCTGGGGCAAGCCGGCAATCGCGACGATCGGGCGATTGGCGAGCTCGCGCGCACCGCTGCGCGCTTCGTTCCGGACCGCGTGATGATCAAGGAACTGCCTCTCATGCTGCGCGGGCGGCCGCTCGGCGAGGTGCCGAGGCTGCTGGAGAGGGCGCTCCTGGCCGCGGGCGTTCCCGGCGATCGCATCGAACAGCAGGCCGACGAAGAGAGCGCAGCCCTGGCACTGCTGCAGCCCGCACAGGCTGGTCTCGTGATCGTGCTGCCGATTCATACCCGCGAGGTTCGCGAGCGGCTGCATACCGCCCTGCGGGCCGAAGGAGGGACCGCGGGGGGATCCTTCCCCCGGGCCATGACCCTTGGATCGGGTCCTGAGGACTCGAATCACATCCCCGGCGAATAGCTTGCAAAATAGGCCAACAAAAACTCACGAGATGACCTCCGTCACGCCACCTGCGACCCCCCCGTGATCAGATTGGCTATACGAGGATGCTGCGATGCAGTGGTAAGGTTGGGAGCTATGCGCGTCTCCCGGAAATGGGCCCTGATCGGGCTCTTGGCATGGACTGCCGCCACGACCGTGGGGGCGGCAGATCTGTCCTTTTCTGATCGAATCGAGATGCTCGATTGGTCGGATCCCGCACGCGCACAGAAAATCATCGACTCCCCCTCGCTCGCGAAAGGGCGCGCTTCCGAAGTCCAGTTCCTGGAGGTTCGGGCGATGATCTATGTGGACACCCGCCGGGATGCGGATGTCGATGCGACGATTGCCCGGCTGAAGGCGATCGCGGACGACGGGGATCAATCCGCCGTTCTGGCCGAGCATTACGTACGGGCCTACTCCCACTACGAGCAAGCAGAGTACGCGGCGGCTCGCGAGGAACTCAACCTGATCGACATGACGGCCATCGACTCCGACGCGGAGCGTTATCGTGTCTCGATACTTCGCGGCAACACCTTGCGGACCCTGGGCCAGGGCGAGGCCGCTCTGCCATTTCTCGAAGAGGCCCTGGATGTGGCCCGCGACATGCACGACGATGAGCGCAGCATCCATGCGATGCTCTGGCTCACGCTCATCTACACCGATACCGACAACTACGATCGCGCGTCCGATCAACTCGAGAGCGCGCGGCGCTTGGCGTCCTCGATCGGCGATGAAGCGGCGCTGACCGAGGTGGACGTGCGCGCATCGGACATCGCGGACCGGCAGGGAGACCGCGCGGCGGAGCGGCGCGCCAGTCTTGCGGCGCTCGAGCATGCCATGCGCTCGGACAGCAGCAAGTGGCTCGCCCGTGCCTACCTCAACCTCGGCGACTCCTATCTCAAGACGCGCGACTATGCCGAGTCCCTCAAGTACTCCAAACAGGCGCTGCCGTTGGTCTCCCAGATGCGTGGCAGCGGCGACGAGAGCATCGTGTTGTTCAACGAGGGATTGGCGTACATCGGGCTCGGCAACATCAAGGAGGGAGAAAAGCTCGCCGAGGCCTCGATAGACAACGCGGTGAAGGGCGACAATCTGCTCGACGCCAAGGAGGATCTGCGCGAGTACGCCGACGCGCTCGAGCACGCCGGCTATCTGATGATGGCGATTCAGGCCTATCATCATTACGATGCGGTGAGCGAGAAAATCATGACCGGCACGCGTCAGCGTGCATTCCTCGAGCTGTCGGCCAAGTTCGACGACGAGCGGCGCGCGCGCGAACTCGAGTTGTTGAGGCGGGACAATGCGCTCAAGGCCTCCGAGATGCGTGGCCAACGGCTGAAGCAACAATTGATCATGGCTGCGGCGGGCTTCGTGACCTGCATCTGCGCGGCGCTCATCTGGGGGTTCGCACGCGTGCGCCGCGCGAACGATCGGCTGCGCTTCAACAGCGAGCGTGATGCATTGACCGGCCTGCGCAATCGCCGTTACTTCAACGAGCATGTGCTGAGCGTTGATGGCGGCCGGCCGGTCGGAGGTTGCGTGCTGCTCGCGGACTTGGACCATTTCAAGCGCATCAACGATACGCTCGGACATCCGGCCGGGGACGCCGTGCTCGCCACCGTGAGCCACCGTCTATCGGCAGCGTTGCGCGAGACCGACAAACTGGTGCGCTGGGGCGGGGAGGAATTCCTGGCCGTGCTCGATCCGATCACGCCCGAGCAGGCTGATCGGACGGTGGAGCGGCTGCTGCAGGCCGTGCGCCGCGATCCCGTGCTCTGGAACGGCCAGGCCATCCGTTGCACGATTTCGATCGGCTATGCGTGTTTTCCGATGCCCGGCGCGGATACGGAAATCTCGCTCGAGAGCGCTATCAGCCTCACCGACAAGGCGCTGTACGAGGCGAAGCGCCGCGGCCGCAACCGCGCCTGCTTGATCGGTACGGTGCTCGCGCAGGACAAGGACGATTTGAGCGTGATTTGCGAGGAATTTGAGTCCGCCGCGGCCGACGAGCGGGTGCGGCTCGTGGACATGGGCGCCGCCGCCTGATGTCGCCGGCGCGCGCGCGCGACAGTATTGCGTTGTCGGGGTGGCTGCCGACCGTGTCCGGCAACGCGACTCTCGAGCTGTCCGTGGTGCCCGCCGGCAAGGCCGACGCGCTGCGCCTTGATTTCGATTTCAAGGGTGGCAAGGGCTTTGCGGTCGCGCGGCGCATCTGCACCCGTCGCATGCCGGGCGAATACGCCGTGCACCTGCGCGTGCGCGGATACGGGCCACTCAACGATATCGAGATCAAGCTGCTCGACCCCACCGGCCGCAACGTTTGGCGGCACGTCGCCAAAAATCAGAGTCCACCTGCCCGCTGGAGAAAATGGACGATCGAGAGCCGCGAGATCGAGTTCGCCTGGGGCCCCGCCAGCGGCAGTGCGCTCACCGAACTGGGATTTGTGGAAATTGCCATCGTGGCCGGCGAGGGCGGCCGCGGCTCGCTGTGGATCGCCGACCTCGAGATCGAGGATTTGACCCCGGAGCGGGCGCCGACGGTGAGCGCCGCCTCAAGCGAACGGCCGGGATTCGGTGCCGATGCGGCGCTCAGCGGGCCGGGCTGGAAGCCCGATGCGGGAGACCTACGGCCTTGGATCGTGATTGATTGCGCGCAGCCGCTGCGCATCGGTGGTCTCATCATCGACTGGCTCGGCGGCGCACCGTCCACGGGATTTCGAATTCGCGCCTCGAACACGGGAAAGCGGTGGGAAGTCGTGCACGTCGCTGCGCAGGCGGGAGGTGCGCGCAGCTACGTCTATCTGCCGGACCTCAAGGCCCGCTTCGTGCGCCTGGATTTGTTCAGTCCTTGTGCAGGAGCGCTGCTACGCATTCAACCATTCGAGTTCTCGCGCTCCATCGAGGCGTTCTGGTATGCGGTCGCGAAGGGCGAGGAGCGAGGGTGGCATCCGCGCTGGCTGCATCGCGAGCAAAGCGAGTGGACGCCGATCGGCCGGTCTAACGGTACGCAGTGCGCGCTGATGAACACCGATGGCATGGTGGAGGTGGCCGAGGCCTCCTGTTCACTCGAGCCCATGTTGCGGATCGGTTCGAGGCTTTTCACCTGGGCGGATTTCGAGCCGTGTCCTGCGCTCGAAGAGGAGTGGGTGCCCGTTCCCTCGGTGCGCTGGGAGACTGACCCATGGCGTCTTACGGTGATCGCGCAAGCCGCCGAGGATGGCGAGCTGCGGGTGCGCTATCGCCTCGACAACCGAACCGCGGTGCCGTTGGATGCCGCTCTCTTCGTGCTCGTGCGTCCGTTCCAGGTCACGCCTCCCTGGCAAAGCTATCGCGATGTGGGGGGCGTCAGCCGGGTTCACGATCTGGCATGGGAGGCGGGGGTGTTGAAGGTGAATCAGAGCGTTGCCGTGAGGGCCGAGGGCGGCGTCCGCTTCGGCGCCCTGTCGTTCGACGAGGGATTCGTCGCCTCGAGCCTCGGCGCCGGCGTCCTGCCGCCGAGCCGGTCGATTCGCGATGATTTCGGATTTGCGAGCGGCGCCTTCGAATTCGACCTCGCATTGCAGCCGGGCGAGTCCTCCGAGTGCACTCTGCGCGCCCGTCCCGCTCAAGAAACACGCGCCGCGGAAGCGCCGGCATTTGACTGGAAGGCGCGGATACGCACGGATCAGTGGTCGGGAAGCGGTTGGGCGCGCGAGGCCATCGAGGCCGCGCTCACTGCGACGGCGCACATATTGATCACCCGATCGGGGCCCGCGTTGCAGCCCGGCCCGAGGCGCTATACGCGCTCGTGGATCCGCGATGGAGCCCTGATGAGCGCGGCGCTGCTTCGAATGGGTCATGAACGCGAAGTGCTCGAGTTCATCCGCTGGTATGCGCCGCATCAGCGTGACGATGGCTTCGTACCATGCTGCGTGGATCGGGAGGGACCTGATTGGCTGGTGGAGCACGACAGTCACGGTCAGCTCCTCGCGTTGATTGGGGATTACTATCGGTTTACCGCCGACCGCGCGTTTCTCGAGGAGGCGTGGCCCTTCATGCAGAAGGCGGTGCAGTGCATCGAGGGGCTTTTGGAAGACGACGGGCTGCTGCCGATATCCGTGAGCCACGAGGGGTATCTCGCACAGCCGGTTCATTCCTACTGGGATGATTTTTGGGCGCTGCGCGGCCTCAGCGACGCGGCCGATCTGGCCGGAATTCTCGGCGCGGGCGGCGCACATGCGGAACCCGGCCGCGCACAAGAGCTCGCGCGGCGTTCGAGGATGCTCGCCGAGCGGGTGGGTTCGGGATTGTTCGCCTCCATCGCGGCGACCCGCGCGGCCCGCGAGCTCGACTTCATTCCAGGCAGCGTCGAATGGGCCGATTTCGATCCCACGGCCACCGCGAATGCAATCTACCTGCTGGATGTGCCCGAAGGTCTCGATCGCGTGGCCGTCGAGCGTACTTTCGACAAATACCTTGCCGATTGGCGTGCCAAGCGCTCCGATGCGGCAACGTCGGCGAACTACACGCCCTACGAGATACGCATCATCGGTGCGTTGGTCCGGCTCGGGCGCCGGGACGCGGCGCTTGAATTACTGCGTTTTTTCCTCTCCGACAGGCGTCCGCAAGCCTGGAATCAATGGCCGGAGATCGCTTGGCGCGATCGCAAGGCGCCCGCGCACATCGGCGATCTACCGCATACCTGGATCTCCGCCGAGTATGTGCTTGCCATTCGAAGCCTGTTCGCCTACGAGCGGGAAGCTGACCGCACGCTGATCTTGGCGGCGGGACTGGCGCCGGAATGGATCGAGGGCGACGGCGTGCAGGTGCGTTCAATGCCCACGCTTTATGGCACGCTCAGCTATTCGCTGCGCCGTATCGACGCTCGCACGGTGCGGTTCGACATTGCCGCCGGTGTGGACTGTCGGATCATCGTGAAGCCACCGCTCGCGGCCCCGCTGCGCGAGGCGAGCGTCGGCGGGGTGCCTGCGCGGATCGACGGCGATGCGGTGACCGTGCCTGCGACCCCCGCGGAGGTTCTCTGCATCACGTACTGAGGACTGGTATCCTGGCCCATTGATGTGGCGAGGCGCCCGGCACAGTGACTGATCGCTCTTCCAACGTCCCCCGCCCCGATTCGGAGGCCGACACGGCGCCCACCGGCTTGACGGCCCAGGTCCGCATGCTGACGCGGGCGATCTTCGCCTCCCGTGCCGGCAGGCCGCTCATGGTGCTGATGGTGGTGACCGTGGTCATCGTCGCGGCCACCTCGTACGGACAAATTCGCCTCAATCGCTGGAACAAGCCGTTCTTCGACGCACTGTCGCGACGCGATTTGCGCGAGTTCCTCTATCAGCTCGGCGTGTTTTTTCTGATCGCTTTCTGCCTGCTGATATTGAATGTCATGCAGCGTTGGCTCAACGAGACCCTCGAGCTGAAGCTGCGGGAAGGGCTGGTGCAGAGCCTGGTCGACGATTGGATGAAGCCGCGACGCGCGTTCTGGCTTGCGAATGCTGGAGCCATCGGTGTCAACCCGGACCAGCGGATGCACGAGGATGCGCGCCATCTCACGCAGCTCTCCGCCGACCTCGGTATCGGGCTGCTTCAGGCATCGATCCTGTTCGGCACGTTCGCAGGCGTCTTGTGGGGACTGTCGAGTGCATTCAGCTTCCGCATTGCAGACCGCGATTACGCCATCCCCGGCTTCATGGTATGGGCAGCCGTTCTCTACGCCAGCGCCGGTTCGTTGATGAGCTACTGGGTGGGCCGGGGTCTGGTGGGCCGCAATGCCGAGCGTTACGCGCGTGAGGCGGACTTGCGCTTCTCGCTGGTCCGGGCGAACGAGCACGTGGACGCCATCGCGCTCGCGCAAGGCGAAGGGGACGAGAAGCGGCGCATCGAGCGCAACTTGGGCGACGTGCTCGCCGCCACCCGCCGCATCATCTGGGGGCACACGCATCTGACCTGGGTGACCGCGGGCTTCGGCTGGATCACGAATGTCGCCCCGATCCTGGTGGCCGCCCCCCTGTACTTCATGGGCAAGATTTCGTTCGGCGGATTGATGATGGCGGCGGGTGCCTTCACGCAGGCTCAGTCGTCGCTCCGCTGGTTCATCGACAACTTCAGTTCGATCGCGGATTGGCGTGCCACGTTGTTCCGCGTTGCAACCTTCCGTCACGCGCTCGTGTCGCTGCACGAGCCGCAAGGGTTCGAGAGCCGCATCACCTACTCGGAAGGCGAGCCCGGGGTCATTGCGATTTCCCATCTGGAGATCGTATCGGAGGCCAATGCCGACCGGATCAAGGAGACGCAGACAGTGATCGGGGCGGGTGCACGCGTCCTTATCCTGGGAGCCCCCGGAACCGGCAAGACCCAGTTATTTCGTGCGCTCGCGGGACTTTGGCCTTGGGGTTCCGGTGAAATCACGCGCCCGCGCGGGGAACAGATCTTTTATTTGCCGCGCGGCACGCCCTATCTTCCGCGCGGCACTTTGCGCGAGGTGCTCGCCTACCCATTGAAGCCGGAGAGCTTCAACGGCAATTCCTACACGCGGGCGCTCTACCGGCTGGGAGTGGAGCGGTTGGCGCTGATGCTCGATGAGACCCATCGCTGGGATCGGGTGTTGAGCCAGGACGAGCAGCTGTGCCTGGTGTTCGCACGCATGCTGATCCAGGCGCCGCCCTGGGTGCTGATCGATGGCACCTTCGGATCGCTCGATGATGACGTGCTCGAGATCATCAGGAGCGTGTTCGATGGGGAACTGAAGACTACGGGCTTGATTCACATCGGCGGCCCCGGGGAGGCGCACCCGTTGTTCTCGACGGTGCTGCATCTCGTCAAATCCGCCCGCGCCGACTCCCTGGCGCGCGCGCCGGCGGCCCCCGCCGCCTCGTCCCGGCCGGGCGCCGCCGAAAAGCGCGCGCCGCGAGGACGCCGATGAAGCTCGGCCGCCGCATCGCGCGAATCAGCCGCCGCCTCGCGAGAATCGCGTTCATGTCGGTGCTCATCGCCGCGTGGCCGCAAATGAGCGGTGCTCAAAGCTTCGACTTCCACGCGCCGATGTCAGCCGCCGACGCAAAGACGCCGGCCGTTATGCGCGATCTGGCGGAGCGGCTGCTGCCCGAATATCAAGACTCCGATCCGGATCGATATCTCGCGAACCTATCGGTGCTGCAATTGACGGCGGGCGACTACTCCTCCGCGGTCGAGTCGCGCGAGTCCCTGCACGAGCGGCGCCGTCGCGCGGATTCCGGCCGCCCGGTCGGGCGCGGCAGGGTGCTGGATATCTATGCCCGGACCATGGCCATCGTGGCGCAGCGGCACGTGCCGTTCGCGGAGGCGTTCGGCACGGCCTATCAAGAGGTGTTCTCGAAGCTCAACGATCACGATGCCTTCATGCTGTCGGGCTGGCTTGCCGCTCCTCCCCAGGAATTTCAGCAGAATTTCCAACGATTGCTCGATGAGCAGCGCTCCAAGGACATCATCAATCTACAGGAGGCCGTTACACTGCTGTCCGCCTACGCATACTTCGAGGCCTACCGCGGATCGGCTCCGTTGGCGCAACCCCTCAATGCGGTGGACGAGGCCAAACGTTACGCGCAGGGCGAGGTCAGCATCAAGGTGCCGGGCCGTGGCCGCTTCTCGGCAAACGTGATCCGCCCGAAGGGTGCCTCGATGGCGCTCCCCACGCTGCTCGAGCTCGGTATCGAGCGGCCTACGGTTTCCGCCGAGGAAAGCGCGGCGCATGGCTATGTGGGCGTGTTCGCGGACGTGCACAGCGCAGCGGCCAGCAACGCCCCTTTCGTCCCTTATCAGCACGATGGCGAGGTGGCGCGGGCGATCATCGACTGGATCGCCAAGCAGCCCTGGAGCGACGGGCGCGTGGCGATGTACGGCGAGGGCTATAGTGGATTCACCGCCTGGGCAGCGGCGGCACGCCGGCCGCCGGCGCTCAAGGCCATCGCGGTGTCGGATCCGACGGCGCCCGGCGTGGATATGCCGATGTCCGGCGGCATCTTTCAAAATTCGGCGTATCGCTGGTCTTTGGAGGTCAGCCAACACCGCAGCAGCGCCGATTCGAGTGCCGACGACGATGCCGTTTGGCGCGCGCTCGACGAGAAATGGTATCGGAGCGGGCGACGCTACCGCGACCTCGGGGCAATCCATGGGCGGCCCAATCCGATCTTCATCCGCTGGTTGAACCATCCGAGCTACGACCGCTTCTGGCAGCTCATGATTCCTTATCAGCGACAATTTGCGCGCATCGACATCCCCGTGCTCACGATGACGGGCTATTTCTCCGCAGCGGAGCCCGCAGCGCTTTACTACTTCACGCAGCACACTCTTTACAATTCCCGCGCGGACCACACCTTGCTCATCGGCCCGTATGATGGGGATGCCATGCAGCACGGGGCCTCCGATTCGGTGCGCGGCTACGCGGTGGACGCGGCGGCGCTCATTGATTTGCGCGAGCTGCGGTATCAATGGCTCGACCAGGCCCTGAAGGGCGGTGCGGCGCCCGCGGAGCTTCTTGACCGGGTCAATTTCGAGGTCATGGGGGCAAACGAGTGGCGCCATGTGTCGTCCTTGCAGGCGATGGCCGACGCGTCGCTAAAGTTTTATCTGGGTGCGGGCGCGGCCGACGCGGCCGATGGACGCCGGCTCATCCGGCGCAAGAGCACGAAGGCCGCCGCGGTCACTCAAATAGTGAGTCTCACGGATCGCAGCGATGCGGCCTGGATGCCGCCGAGCGACCTCATCACACGAAATCTCGTCACGCACAACTCCGTGGCGTTCGTGAGCAACTCCTTCAAGACCCCGACGGACTTCAATGGCTTGCTGTCGGGGTGGTTGGATTTTACCGTGAACAAGATGGACATGGACATCGATATCGCCGCCTATGCATTGACGCCGGCCGGCGACTACGTGCGCTTGTTCAATCCGGCGGATGAGCTGCGCTTGAGCTATGCGGCTGACCGCGTGCACCGCCATTTGCTGCGAGCGGGGGAGCGGCAGAACTTGAGATTCGCCGGCGCGCGCATGACCAGCCGCCGGCTTGAGGCGGGTACTCGTCTGGTGATCGTGCTACGCGTGAGCAAGCGCCCCGATCGGGAGATCAATTACGGCACCGGCAACGATGTGAGCGAGGAATCGCTCGACGATGGCCGCACCCCGATCAAGGTGCGCTGGTACAACGACAGCTACATCGAGATTCCTGTGCGAACCACGGCAGCGGCGCGTGAGCACAGCCCCGCCGCAAAGCCGGTTCAAGCGCCGCAGTGAGCTCGAGCATCGGCGCTCGACGCCCAACTGTGCACTGCACCGATCGGGGTGCGCCCGGTTTCAGCTCGCGCTGTACTGAATGGAAACGGTGCCGGAACCGGCCTGTCCCGCATTATTGGTATAGCTGAACCCGAGCGCCAGATTGGCGCTGCCGCTCGGGACAGTCGGTGCATAGGTGAGCGTGAGCGTGCAGGCGGCCGCGCTGCCGGTGACCGTCGGGCAGGTAAAGCTGCCGGGCCCGCTCCAGCCGGCCGGCAGCGTCAGTCCCGAAACCGACAAGCCCGTGGCAGGATTGCCGTCGCTCGTGGTAAAGCCCACAGTGACGGTATTGACGCTGCCGCTTGCGACATTGAGCGGCGAGCCGGGCGTCAGTCCCGCAATGACCGTGTTGTTCGACATGGCGCTATAGGTGACGGTGGCGGTGCCTGTGTTGGCCAACCCCGCATCGTTCACATAGCTGTAGCCGAGCGTGAGCGTTTGCGCGCCGTTCGTGACGACGCTGGGCGTATAGGTCAAGGGCAGCTGACAAGGCGTCCCATCGCTCACGGTCGCGCAGCTGAACGTGGTCGAGGTGGCGCTCCAGCCAGGCGGCAGCGGGTTCAGTCCCGAGGTGATCGTGAGCGCGTTCGAGGTGACCGGCACGCCGATGGCCGGATTGGAGTCGTCGGTCGCGAACGTGATGGTCACCGGTGTCGGAGCGGTGGGCGAGCCGAGGATCACCGCAAGGGAGGGCTGGCTCGGGGTGGCGGCGATGGTGTCGTTGGTCGTTGCGCGGTAGGGGATGCTGAACGTTCCGGTCTTCGTCTGATTGGCATTGTTCTTGTAGCTGTATCCCACCATGAGCGTGCCGGGCGTGGTGTACGCCGTCGGTGTGTACGACAGGTTGAGCTGACAAGTGCTGCCGGTGCTCACCGTTGTGCAAGCAAAAGTGGGTGATGCACTCGACCAGCCGGCCGGCAGCGCCGACAGGCCGCTGGTGACCTGCAGCGCGGTGGCGAGGCGCGCGTCGTCCGTCGTAAACACTACCGCGACATTCTGCGAGCCCTGTCCGACCACCGCGTTGATCTGCCCGGCGGGCGAAGGCGTCGCGACCACGTTGTCGTTGGTGGTCGCGGCATAGGGAACGTTCAGGGTGCCGGTCTGTTGATTTCCCGCATCATCGTTATAGGCGTAAGCGAGCGTGAGCGTCCCCGAACCGAGCGCCGTGGGAGCATAGCTCAAACCGAGATGGCAGCCGTTGCCGGTGCTCACGCTGCCGCAGGAGAAGCTGTTCGATCCGCTGTGCCAGCCCGGCGGCAGGGCGGCGAGGTTCGAGGTGACGATGAGCCCGCTCGCAGCCCGACCATCGTCGGTGTTGAAGTCGATGGCGACCGCTTGGCTGCCGGTCTTTTCGACGGCATTGATCTGCCCGGCGGGCGATGAAGTTGCCACGACGTTGTTCGAAGAGGTCGTGGCGTAGGGAATGCTGAGGCTGCCGACCCGGGCGGCGCCCGAATCGTCCGTATAGGCGTAGTTCAGCGTGAGCACTCCGCTCGCGGCCGCGGCCGGTTGGTAGCTCAGCATGAGCTGGCAACCGTTGCCGGTGGTGACGATGGCGCAGCTGAAGGATGGCGAGGCGCTCGACCAACCCGCCGGCAGGGCGGAAAGATCGGTGCTCACCGTCAGATTGGTGATTGCCGCATCCATCGTGGCGTTGCTCGTGTCGGAAGTGAAGTTCACGCTCACCGATTGAGTGCCACTTCCCAACAGGGCGTCGATTTGACCGCTGGGCGTGGCGACCGCAACGACGTTGTTCTGCGCGATGGCCTGATACGTGATGGTGACCGAACCGCCGGGTGCCTTCGACAGGTTTGCATTGTCGACATAGACGTAGTTGACGATGATCGAGCCGGAGTCCGTGGCTGTTGGAGCGTAGGTCAAGTTGAGTACGCAGGCACTGCCGGCCATGACCAGCTTGCAGGTGAATGCCGTCGGTCCGCTCCACCCGGTGGGGAGCGTGCTCAGGCTTCCAGAGATGCCGAATCCGGTGATCGATCGCCCATCGCTCGAGGCGAAGGTAATGCTGACCGTCTGGTTCGAGCCGACGGCGACCGATACACTGGAGGATGAAGGGGTGGCGATGACGGTATCGTCGGTGCCCGTGGTGCCGCTTTCTCCGCCGACGCCGCCCTTCGGGCTCGTCGTGTTGCCGCCGCCGCCGGTTCCCCCGGTGCCGCCGGTATTGCCCGTGATGCTTGCGGCGCCGTACGCTGTACCGCTGCTGCTGCTGCCCCAGGGCGAATTGATGTCGCAGCCCGATACCGCCAGTAGCGTGGCGAGACCCAAGAGAAGTGATCGATGATTTACATGCATCTCTTTTTCACCGGCGACAGTCGGGAGCGAATTCGACAGCCATCGAAGTCGATGCCAAGTTATGCCCTGGGGGGATGGCGCGAAGTTAACCGCGTCACACAATCCGGGCGCAGCGCGAACTCATTTCATGCGCGCGCTCGAAGCCGTGGTTTTTGGCTCACAATCGACTGCGTATTGTTCAATCAAACGCTCGCATCGTGGACTGTAAAATGAACATAACGTGCGGAGAAAACCTGGGCGATCAAGCGCGCGCGCAAGCGGATCGATACGAGCGCTACGATGTGCGCGCCGGCGATCGTCCAGCCGGCGCGAGCTTCGCGTCGAGATCCGCCGCTTACGGATGCTCCGGTGCCGCGGGCACAGCACATCCTTACGCGACGTTGACCGCGATCGACATCTTGAAGCGCGGTGGCAGCGCCGCCGATGCTGCGGTGGCCGCCGCGGCCTGCCTCGGATTCCTGGAGCCCACGGGATCCGGAATCGGCGGCGACTGTTATGCATTGATCTGGGATCCCAAGCAATCGAAGCTCGCGGGCCTGGCCGGATCCGGCCGCTCCCCGAGATCATTGAGCCTCGACATGGTTCGTAATCGATCGCCCCACGGGCTGATCGCCCCTTATGGCGCCATCGCCGTGTCCACGCCCGGCGCGCTGGATGCTTGGTGGAACATGCATCAGCGCTTTGGCCGCCTGCAATGGTCCGAGATTCTCGCGCCGGCGATCGAGATGTGCGATCGCGGGGTACCGGTGCCACAGATCATCGGATTTCAATGGAAACGGGACTTGCAGGTATATCGTGAGCCGGCTTCGGGAGTGGAGGAATGGGCGAATGCGATGCGCACATATGCTCCGCACGGAAACGCACCGCGCGAGGGTGAGCCGTTCCGCAATCCGGATCTGGCGCGTACCTATCGGCTGATCGCCGAAGGCGGGCGCGAGGCCTTCTATGAAGGTGTCATTGCGCTCGCGATAGACTCCTACTTCAAGCGCATCGGCGGCTGGCTGTCGCTCGCAGACTTGAAGGCGCACAGGAGCGAATGGGTCGAGCCGCTGGTCAGCTCTTATCGAGGTGTCGATGTCTACGCGATGGGCGCCAATACGCAGGGCCTGGCGACCCTTCAGATGCTCAACATTCTCGAGAACTTCGATTTGCGCGCGATGGGATTTCAATCCGCCGAATCAATCCACACGCAAGCGGAGGCCAAGCGATTGGCCTACGAAGATCGTGCCCGTCACTACGCGGATCCGCATTTCTCCGACATTCCGATCGCATGGTTGAATTCGAAGGAATACGCCTGCGAGCGCGCGAAGCTCATTCGGCCGGATCGAGTGCGCGCCGGTACGCCGGGCCACGAGACCCCGGAGCGCGGTGACACCACCTATCTGACGGTCGCCGACTCGAGCGGTCTGATGGTGTCGATGATCCAATCCAATTATCGCGGGCTCGGGTCGGGACTGGTGGCTGACGGTTTGGGCTTCATGTTTCAGAGCCGCGGCCAGCTTTTCTCGCTCATCGACGGACACCCGAACGTATACCGGCCGGGGAAGCGCCCATTTCAGACCATCATCCCAGGGTTCGCCGCGTTCGGCACGCGGCCTTGGATGTCCTTCGGCGTGATGGGCGCGGATATGCAGCCCCAGGGACAGACGCAGATCATCGTGAATCGGGTCGACTACGGCCTGGATATCCAGGCCGCGGGCGATGCTCCGCGCTGGCATCACCAAGGTTCGCCTCAAACCATGGGGGAGGATGATCCCGGCCTCGGGGCGAGCGGCGTGCTGCGTCTGGAGACCGGCGTGCCGGAGGAGACGCGCCGTCGCCTGGCGGAGCGCGGCTGGCCGATTGGAGCATCCGACGGGGGCTTCGGCAGATACCAGTGCATCGAACAACGCACCGAGGGCTCTGAGCGCGTGTACGCGGCCGCGAGCGAAATGCGCGCGGATGGAATCGCGCTTGCCTATTGATGTTGTTAAGCTCCGACGCTGCCGCCACGCCGACGGCACCCGGGGGTAACGGATCCATGGCTGTCTCGACCGCGACGATTTCTCAAACCCGCTCCTTCACGACCGTCTTCCTGATCGAGATGTGGGAGCGATTCGGCTTCTACGGCATGCAGGTGTTGATGGTCACCTACATGATGAAGAAACTTGGCTTCGTCGACACCCGCGCGAACCTCGTCTGGGGCGCCGCGGCAGCGCTCATTTATGCGACGCCGGCGATCGGCGGATGGATCGGGGACAAACTGATCGGCACGCGGCGCACCATGAAGATCGGCGCGGTGGTGCTGGCGCTCGGTTACGCGCTTCTTTGGCTGCCCTCCGACAATCAGTTCTTTTTGTACAGCGCGCTCGGCGTGATCATCGTCGGCAACGGCTTGTTCAAGGCCAACTCCGGGAATCTGGTTCGAAAGATCTACGAGGGCGATGACAGCAAGATCGACAGCGCCTTCACCATGTACTACATGGCGGTGAACATCGGGTCCATGATATCGATGACCCTGACCCCGTGGATACGCGATTACGTCGGCGAGCACTATGGCGATTCCGCCGGCTGGCACACGGCATTCGGCGTGTGCTCCATAGGACTGGGTCTCGGTCTGTTCAACTACGCGTTGATGAGCCGCGCGCTGGCTCACATCGGCTCTCCGGCGGACGACTTGCCCCCGGTGCCGAAACGCCTCGCCGGTGTGCTCGCCGGCGGCATCGGCATGGTGTTCCTTTCGGTGGTGATTCTGCAGAGCGAAGCGGTCGCCCGGGTGTGCGTCTATGCGGCGGGTGCGGTCATCCTTTCGGTGTTCGTTCACCTGATCCGCGTGAGCCACCGTGACGAGCGTGCCGGCCTGATCGCGGCGCTGGTGCTGGTCATCCAGACCATATTCTTCTTCATTTTCTATCAGCAGATGTCGACGTCGCTCAATCTGTTCGCGCAGAACAACGTCAACCTCGATTTCAGCCTGTTCGGCTGGCACCTGTTCACCTGGATTCCGGAGCAGTACCAAAATCTCAATTCGATCTGGATCGTCGTGCTGAGTCCCGTGCTGGTGTTCATCTACAATACGCTCGGTCGAGCGGGCAGGGACGCATCGATTGCCGCGAAGTTTGCCTGGGGCTTCGCGGCCGTTGCCATCGGTTTCTTCATTTATGGCGTAGGTGCGCGCTGGGCGGTGGACGGCAAGGTGTCGTCGTGGATCATGGTGTGGGGATACGGCTTGTATTCGCTCGGCGAGCTGCTCGTCAGCGGCCTGGGACTCGCCATGATTGCGCGCTACGTGCCGGCGCGCGTGGGCGGCTTCATGATGGGGGCGTACTACGTGGCCTCCGGCCTCTCTCAATATCTCGGGAGTGTGGTCGCAAACTTCGCGCACATTCCGCAAGGCCTCGAGGATCCGGTCCAGTCCTTGAACATCTACACGAGCTTATTCAACAAGCTCGGATTTGCAGGGTTGCTTTGCACGGCGATCGCCATTGCGATGCTGCCGTTGATGAAGCGCCTGTCGGCCAGCCATTCGGACGTTGCCGCGAATCAAACACCGCTCCCGGCCGTGCATAGCGAGGAGTTCAACACCGCATCCTGAAACGATGCCCGGCGCTTGAGGCGCGTAAGCCGGGCTAACGGGCCGCGCAGCTGCGAGCCGCATGAACGCGAATCGTGTCGCCGTCGTTGACCTTCGGCTTATCCTTGCGCCCGCATCGGCGCATCTCGCCATCGCCCGTCGTGGCGGTCCAGCTCAGATGTCCAAAGCCGGAGGCATCCGCAGTGACGGATACGGATATCGAGGCATTGCCATTGATGACCTCGCCGCTCACGACCGCCTGCGGTGGCCGGGCGTTGCGATCATATAGGGTTACCGTGAGGGGGTCAGGCGAGTCGTTCAAGATCCTGACGGTCACGCCGTCGCCCGCGAATGCAGCGCCCGCGCCGCAAAGCGTCACGCCCAGAGCCAGCGCTGCAATTCTTATGGCGTGCATGGCACTCCTTCCTAAACGAGCTTCAGGTCAAGCGGGCGAACCGCCGGGAACACGTCCTCGCATTGTACGGCCGAAAGCCCCCACATGGATCGAAACAGGCCGCCGAGAACGGCCCGATAGTCGTTCAAGACCGGGAAATCACGATCCTGCAGCAGGGTGGCGCGGCTGACCGAGCTCTGCTCGCCCGCCACCACACCTCCGCGGACGGATCCGCCGAGCACCCAATACACCGTGCCGTGGCCGTGATCGGTACCGCGGTTGCCGTTCTCACGGAAAGTGCGCCCGAATTCGGAGAGCACGACGACCACGGTGTTGTTCCACTCGGTGCCGATTGTCTGAGCAAACAGCTGTAGGCCGCGGCCAAGACTCGCGAGGTTTGCGGCGAGCGGGCCCTGCGATGCTCCCTCGGCGACATGTGTATCCCACCCGCCAATGTCGACGAAGCCCACGCGATACTTGTCGCGCATCAGCCTTGCCATGCGTTCAGCCTCGAGTTCGAAGCCCTTGGTGTTGACGGCGCTGCGATTGGCCGAGAGCATCTCCTGCGCGATCTTCTGGGCGACTTCCTGGCGAAGATCCAATCCGTCGCGTACCGCGATCTCGAGATGGTGGCCGCCGTACATGTCGCTCAGGATTCGCGCCTGACGCTCATCGAACGGCGGTTTGCCGATGCTTTTGAGCGACAGGTTCGGCACCGTGGCGGCACCCTCGAAGGCGAGCGGCAATGCATCCGTGAAGGCGATGGGGTCTGCCGGTGGAACGGTGCCGCCGAGCGTCTGCGACAAACGTCCGAGAAAGCCCGATCGGTAATTGCGCGCGCTCGCGGAGGGTTGGCCGAGCTCGATGCTGTCCTGGGTCTCGAAATGGCTGCGCGATAGATCATCCGTGCCGGCGAAGGGGATGAAGGCCGCCTGCCGCTGCAGATACAGAGCACCGATGGTTTCCCGCACGGCTGGAGCAAGCGCCCAGTCGGCGTTCAAGGCGAGCGCGCCCGTGGTGGAGGCGGGATCGGGGCGGGCGATGGCGATGTTTGGGCGTGACTCGTAATAAAAGTCGCTCGAATAGGGAATCAAGCAATTCGTGGAGTCGTAGCCGCCTCGCAGGAATACCAGCAGGAAGCGCGGACCGCTCAGCGGTGCGGAGAACAAGCGGGCTGGGGCGCACGCAGCACCGAGCGCAGCCGCCAAGCCGAGTTGCAATGCGTGACGACGTTTCATCCGATCGCTCCTCTCACTCGTAGTTGAAATCGGGCGAGGCCAGCAGAAAAGTGTTCCATTCCTGCTGCGAGTTGGCGCGCGTCAAGGCCTGCTTCGCCCCCGCACCGAGAAACGGCTCGACTGCCTCAAAGTACAGTCGGTTGGAAAGTTGAGGAAAGCCGCCCGCCGCGCCGGGTGAGGTGCCGTCTTCCCCGTCAAACAGCCCCGCGCTGCCGGAACCGATTGCGCGTGCGATCTCGAACCTGCGGCTCATCTGCCCGGAACTCGCCCAGGCGAGCTCGGTCAAGGGATACCCGTCGGGGGTCGCCCGGCCGAAGGGCGCCTCCCCGAGGCCGTTCAACCAATTCAGCAGCGGCCGGGTATTGCTGATCGTGCGTCCATCGTAGGCGAAACGCACCGAGGAAACCACGAACCGCATGGGGTCTTTGAACTTGTTGCCGAGCGCTGCGTCGAGTTCCGGTGCGAGCAGCATTTCGCGCAGGACTTGGGCGATGTCCCCGTCGGACCGCATGAAAGTCTGGGTCATGCGATCGACCAGGCGCGCAGGCGGATCATCGGCGACGAAATAGCGCGCGAGCTCGCGCGATATGAACTGGGCGCAGGCGGGCTGCCTCACGATCAGGCTGACGGCTTCGTCCACTTCGTCGAATCCGCGGCCCTTGATGGTGTGGCCGAGCAGCAGCTTGTCGCCGAAATCGTGGCGCGCCGGGTTGAACTCGAATGCGCCGTCGCGCCGATACAGGCTCTGCCACTCGCGCTTGAGCTTCGGTGCACTTCCCGCGTTGATCCCAACGCCGGTGAGCACACGAGCGAGCTGCTGCACGTCCTGTTGGGTGTAACCGCCGTGCACACCGAGAGTATGCAGCTCCATGAGCTCGCGGGCATAGTTCTCGTTGATGTGTCCGACGGCGTTTTGATTGTTGTCCAGATATTGCAGCATGGCGGGATGCTCGAGCGTGGCGAGCACCAAGTCCTTGAAATGGCCGAGCGCGTGCGGTCGGATCCCCCGATCGAGGTAGTCGCCGACGAGCCAGCGAAGATTGGCCTTGTATTGGTGGACGCTGAAGTGGTTGAGCCAGAACCAGACCACCTGTTCGTCGAGCTGAGCAGGCGAATAGATCGCCCGCAGCAGCTCCTCGCGGATGGCCTGGTTGGCGAGCTTGTTGCCCTCATCGTTCAAGGCCTTTCTGGCCTGCTCCTTGTCGGAGCCATCCGGCATGGCGTTGATCCGCTTGTATTCAGCGGTCAGACGGATGAGCAGCTGCGCAGGGTCCGGGCGCGCGGCGAGCAGGCTCGCGAGCTCAGCGCCGACCGGGGCGGGAAGGGCAGGCTCCGGGCCGCGCAGTTGCCCGTCGAGGTAGCGCTCGCGCCCGAGGCGATGCAACTCACCGACGCTTGCGGCATCGATGCCGAAGGTGACGCGTTCGAGCCACAGCATGTCCTGGCGGTGGAACACCGGCAACGCCGCGGCTGTCGGGTGCGCCGCCGGTCTCGCCGCCGGGGTCCCGCACCCACCGGTGAGCAGCGTGCAGGCCGTGGCCAGCACCACCCCGGCCCAAACGAGCGCCGCCCGGCGCGCCGTCCCCCAACCAGCGGGCCGGGCGCGGCCGCTGTGCCCAGCCGCCGCCGCGCTCCGCGGCGGGAGCAGTTGGGTCCAGGACAGGGCGGTCGATAGGAAACGCGGCTCCACAGATCTCCTAAGGCATCCTCGGGACCCCGGCGTCGAGGCCCGGGGTTCAGGAGTCAACGGCCGGCCCCCGCAGGGCGTTGACCGACGGGGGGCTCATCAGGAGCTTGCCGACGCCGTGCTCGAAGCGCTCGTCCGGCTCATCGAGATAACTCGGGATTAAGATTTCTACATGATTTCGCAGCCTTTTCTCCCGGCCGCCGGCTGCGCGAAAGCGGCGATAACTTTGACATTGTTTCGACACGGCCGCCCTGCCGTGGCAAACTCTGCGCCCCCGTTCAACCCTGTGATGGAACCTCGAGATGGCCCGTACGACCCCCCTCTCCGATATCCGCAATATCGGCATCATCGCTCACGTCGACGCCGGCAAGACGACGACGACCGAGCGCATTCTCTATTACACCGGGCGCAAGCACACGATTATCGACATCCACGATACCAAGGATCTCAAAACGTCCACGACCACGGACTATCTCGAACAGGAACAAAAACGAGGTATCACCATTCAAAGCGCCGCCGTGTCGGCGTTCTGGCGGGACAAGAAGATCAATCTGATTGACACGCCTGGACACGTGGATTTCACCATCGAGGTGAACCGATCCCTGCGCGTCCTCGACGGCGCCGTGGTGGTGTTCGACGGCGTGGCCGGGGTCGAGCCGCAGTCCGAAACGAACTGGCGCCTCGCCGACAATTATGGCGTGCCGCGATTCTGCTACGTGAACAAAATGGACCGTAGCGGCGCCAACTTCGTGCGCTGCCTCGACATGATCAAGAAGCGGCTCGGCGCGCGTCCGCTGCCGGTGCAGATTCCGATCGGGTCCGAGGACAATTTCAAGGGCATGATCGACCTGGTCGAGATGAAGGCGCTCGTCTGGGATTCGGACGACAAGGATTCCGTGTGGCAGGTGCTCGAGGTGACGCCGGATCTGGCCGACAAGCTGCACATCACCGTGCCGAGCGACCGGGCCATCCTGGCCGATGTGGAAAAGTACCGCACCGAGCTCATCGACACCTGTCTCGAGCAGGATGACGAGGCCATGGAAGCGTATCTTACGAATATGGAGGCGCCGTCCGCCGATGTGCTGAGGCGTTGCGTGCGCAAGGGCACCCTGACTTCCGCCTTTACGCCGGTCCTGTGCGGCTCCTCCTACAAGAACAAGGGTGTGCAGCAAGTGCTGGACGCCGTGGTCGACTATCTGCCGGCCCCCACGGACGTGCCGTCGATCAAGACCGTGAACGCCGACGGCGAGCCCATCGGCGAGCGCGCGTGCTCCGACGACGAGCCGTTTTCGGCGCTGGCGTTCAAGGTAATCAATGATGCCTACGGCGCGCTGACCTTCATCCGCGTTTATTCGGGTGTGCTCACCAAGGGTGCCTCCGTGCAGAATTCGACGCGCGGCAAGCGCGAGAAGATCGGCCGCATGGTCGAAATGTTCGCCAAGGAAGCGATCCCCCTGGAGGAGGCCCGCGCGGGCGACATCATTGCGCTGGTCTCGCTGGCGGAGACGGAAACGGGCGACACCCTGTGCGATTCGGCCAATCCGGTGGTGCTGGAGCGCATGCGCTTCCCGGATCCCGTCATCAGCGTCTCTGTGAAGGCGAAGACCAAGGCTGAGCAGGAGAAATTCGGCATCGCACTCGGCAAGATGGTGCGCGCCGATCCATCGCTGCATCTGGAGACCGACCGCGAGACCGGCCAGACCATTCTGCGCGGCATGGGCGAGTTGCACCTCGAAGTCACGCTGGACCGCATGCGGACCGAATTCGGCGTCGAGGGGGTGATGGGCGAGCCGCAGGTGGCCTACCGCGAAACCATCACCAAGAAGATCAGCGAGCAGTACGTGCACAAGAAGCAGACCGGCGGCGCCGGTCAGTTCGCCGAGGTATGGATCGATTTCGAACCGCTGGAGCGCGGATTGGGCTTTCAGTTCGTGGACAAGACGGTGGGCGGATCGGTGCCCAAGGAATACGTTCCGTCGGTCGAGAAGGGCCTGAAGATGCAGAAGGAAGACGGCGTGCTGGCTCACTACCAGACGGTGGACTTTCGCGCGACGCTCACCGACGGCAGCTACCACGATGTCGACTCCAATGCGTTGACCTTCGAGATTGCCGCCAAGGCGGCATTTCGCGAGGGCATTCGCAAGGCGGCTCCGATCTTGCTCGAGCCCGTGATGAAGGTGGAGACGGTGACGCCGGGTGATTACCTGGGCGATGTCATCGGAGATATCAACCGTCGGCGCGGTTCCATCCTCGATCAGCTGGAGCGCGGAACCAACATCGCGGTGGTGGCCACCGTGCCGCTCTCGGAGATGTTCGGCTACATCGGACATCTGCGTGGTATGACCAGCGGACGCGCTTCCTACACCATGGAGTTCTCGCACTACGATCCCGTGCCGCGCAATGTCGCGGACGAGGTGATCGAGCAGGCGAACAAGAGCAAGGCGGCGGCCGCCGGCTGACGGCCCTGTCAGCCGGGCGCGGGCCCGGTCGGCCCGGCGACCGCGCCGCTCCTATGGCTGGTTCGCGTACAGCTTGACGATTTCGTAGAGAAATCGGCGACCGTTCATCAGCGACACCACACGGATCCGCTCGTTCAGGCCGTGCGCGCGCGAGCCCTCCGCATCGTGGAACATGCCCGAGAGGCCGTAAGTGGGCGTGCCGTGCGCGTTCAGGAACCGCCCGTCGGTGGCGCCCGTCGCCATCGTCGGTACGATCGCGACGCCGGGCCAAATGCGCTCGGCCACCGCGTGCACAGGCTCCATGATCCGGGCGGAGAGCGGCGGAGGGGGCGACTGCATCCCGGGCTCGCCGACCGGCGCCACCGTGATCTTGTCGTCCCCGAGGATGCGCACGATCTGCGCCTGAACTTCGGCGACCGGAACGTTCGGCAATATCCGGCAGTTGACGTTGGCGTGCGCGCGCTGAGGAAGCGCGTTCGGTGCGTGGCCGCCGGCAATCTCGGTGGCGACGCAGGTCGTGCGCAGCATACCGTTCCAGCCGGGGTTCGCCGCCCATAAGCGCTGCACCGCGGCCTCGTCCGCCGGGTTTTGAAGCACGGCGCGCATGTCGGAGGCGATGTCGGGAGGCGACAGGCCCTCCTGGGCCTCGAAGTAGCCACGCGTCGCCTGGTTCAGCGCGACCGGGAAGTCATAGGTGCCGAGGCGGGCAAGTCCGCCGGCAAGTCGCACGATGGGGTTGTTCTTGGTGGGACGCGAGCTGTGTCCGCCCACATCCACGGTGTCCAGGGAGAAATCCTGGTACACCTTCTCGCCGGCCTGGATCTGCAGGGCGACCGGCTTGTCGTCCTTGCCGAGCTCGCCTCCCGCGCCTTCGTTGAGCGCGAATGCGGCGTCCAGGACTTCAGGCTGGGTATCGAGCAGCCACTTCACGCTGTTGAACACATCGGGCGTCTCCTCGCCGCAGGTAAGCGCAAGCTTCAGGCCGCGCCTCGGGCGAAAGCCCTCCCGGCTGTAGCGAATCAGGCTGTCTGCGAACACTGCCGCCATCGCCTTGTCGTCGCTCGCGCCCCGCGCGTAGAACCAGCCGTTTTCCTCCACGAGCTTGAACGGGTCCCGCTCCCATTCGGAGCGCTTCGCTTCCACGACATCGATGTGAGCGAGGAGCAGAATCGGCTTGGCCCTGGCATCGCGGCCGCGCAGTACGGCAATGAGCGCACCGTCGCCGGGACGGTCCGGCGGGGCGAGGATGCGGATGTCGGTCTGCGCAATTCCCGCCGCCAGGAGCCGAGCACGCACGGCTTCGGCAGCCCGGGTGCAGCTGCCGACCGATCGCGTCGTGTTGATTTCCACGAGCTCCCGGTAAAGATCGCGGAACGCGGCTTCATCCTTGAGGGGCGCCCGTGCGTCGGCGGCAGACTCTGCGCCCACACCCGGCGCGAGCGCGGCCAGGAACGCTGCCGCCATCGTCAAAATTCCGATTCGCATCCCAAAGCCCCCTGTGCCGCTCGATTCGAAGCCTGAAGCGAAGCGCCGTCGATATCAAGGGGGGAGTCGGCGTATCATCCGCGACGGCCGTCGAACGGGGGATCATCGTGACCAGAATCGGACTGTTCTCGTGGTTATTTGCACTTGCAATTTTTGCCGCAGGGTCGCGCGCCGAGACGGCTCCGGATTCCCTTCCGGTCGTCGTCATTCGCGCCGGTCATCTCATCGATGTGGTGGCCGGCAGGAGCGTGGCCGATCAGCTCATTCTGGTTCGGGGCAAGACGATTGAAAAGATTGGGCCCGATGTGCGGATTCCCCAGGGGGCGCAGGTCATCGACCTGTCCGACATGACGGTGTTGCCCGGCCTGGTGGATTGCCACACGCACCTCGCCGACCTCGCGTATGCGGAGCCGCTCGACGTTCTGAAGCGCTCGGCGGTCGAGACCGCCTACGCGGCCATTCCCAATGCACGGGTGACCTTGCTCGCCGGTTTCACCACGGTGCGGGACGTGGGCGTGTATCGCGCCTTCAATGACGTGGCAATGCGCGACGCCATCGCGAACGGCATGTTCATCGGGCCGAGAATGTATGTCGCGGGCGCCTACGTCACCATCAGCCAGGGCGCGGGCGCCATGACCGGACTTGCTCCGGATATCCAGCTGCCCTGGGACATGCATTACGGCGTGGCGAACGGTCCCTGGGAGGTTCGCGAGAGAATCCGGGAACTAGCGCACCGCGGCGCGGATCACATCAAGGTGCTTTCCACCGGCGCTGTGCTCACGCACGGAAGCAATCCCAAGTCCATCGAATTCACACCCGAGGAGCTGCGCGCGGCGGTGGAGGAGGCAGGCAATTTCGGGCTCCGCGTCGCCGCACACGCGCATGCCGCGGAGGGCATCAAGAATGCGATCCGTGCAGGCGTCGCGTCCGTGGAACACGCCACGCTGATCGACGATGAGGGCATCGCTCTCGCAAAACAGCACGGCACGTATCTGGACATGGATATCTACGATGACGAGTGCATCCAGTCCGCACCGGACACGCCGGCTGATTTCCTCGCCCACGACCGCGAGCTCGGCGCCATTCAGCGCCGCAACTTCACCAAGGCGGTCCGTGCGGGGGTCAAAATGACCTTCGGCACGGACGCCGGCGTGTGCCCGCACGGCATCAACGCGCGCCAATTCGCGTTCATGGTCAGGTACGGCATGACGCCCATGCAGGCAATCCAATCCGCGACGGTCAATGCGGCGGATCTCATCGGCCATTCGGAACTGTTTGGGTCGATCACCGCCGGCAAATCGGCGGATATCGTGGCGGTGAAGGGCGATCCTTTGGCTGACATCCAGGTCTTGGAACACGTCAGCTTCGTCATGAAGGAAGGCACGGTCTACAAGCACGAGCACTAGGAATGCACACAGGAGTCTGGACATGCGGAAGTACCTATCGGCGCTGCTGGCGGCGGCAGTGGCCTTGAGCGCGGCGGGTTCACCCAGCGAGGGGGCGAAACAGGCCACGACCGCGTTTGGGCCGGGCAATCCGTTCTACGCGCCGAGTTCGCTGCCTTTTCACGCGCCGCCATTCGACAGGATCAAAGACGTGGATTATGAGCCGGCGATCGAAGCCGGGATGGCGCAACAAATCGCCGAGGTGCGAGCGATCGTGCAGAATGCCGCCGCGCCGAGCTTCGAAAACACTTTGGTGCCGTTGGAGAGGAGCGGTGCGCTGCTCGACCGCGCCACCCAGGCATTTCATGGCGTGACGGGCGCCAATACCGATCCCACGCTCCAGGCAGCCAAAAGCGCGCTCGCGCCCAAGCTGGCCGCGCACTATGACGCCATCTACCTGAATGCGAAGTTGTTCGCGCGCGTGTCCGCGGTCTACGACAAGCGCGAGACCAGCGGCCTCGACGCGGAATCGAAGCGGCTGGTTCAAGTCACCTATGACGAGTTCGTGCGCGCCGGAGCGAGGCTCTCGCAGGCGGACAAGGAGAAGCTCAAGAAACTGAACGGCGAGGCCTCTACGCTATCGGATGCCTTCTCCAAGCGGCTGCTGGCCGCCAATTCGTCCGGCGCGTATGCGACGCAGGCGCCGGAGGCGCTGGCCGGCATGAGCGAGGCACAATTGGCCGCCGCCGCGCAAGCCGCGCAGGCCAAACACACCCAGGGCTACGTAGTTCCACTGCAAAACACCACGCAGCAGCCGGCGTTTTCTTATTTGAGCGAGCGTTCGACGCGGCAGGCGATCTTCGACAACTCCTGGAACAGAACTGAGCGGGGCGATGCGAACGACACTCGAACGATCGTGTCGCGACTCGCGCAGCTTCGAGCCCAGCGCGCGCAGCTGCTTGGCTTTGCGAATCATGCGTCCTGGGCGCTCAAGAACCAAATGGCCAAGACCCCGGAGATGGCCCTGCAATTCATGGATGCGCTGGTGCCGCTCGCGACCGCGCGGGCAGAGCGCGAAGGCAAGGACATCCAGGCGGTGATCGATGCGAGCGGCGCGCATTTCGCACTCGAGGCCTGGGACTGGGATTTCTACAGCGAGCAGGTGCGCCGCGCGAAGTATGCACTGAACGATGAGGAGGTGAAGCCGTATTTCGAGCTGGGTAATGTGCTCGTGAATGGCGTGTTCTATGCGGCGAACCGCCTCTATGGAATCTCCTTCAAGGAGCTCAAGGACATTCCGGTGTACCAGCCCGACGTGCGCGTCTTCGAGGTCTCGGACACCGATGGAAAGCCGCTCGCGCTGTTCTACTGCGATTACTTCAAACGGGACAACAAGAATGGGGGCGCATGGATGTCGACGTTCGTCACTCAGTCGCGCCTCCTCGGCACTCGTCCCGTCATTTACAACGTCGCCAATCTACCGAAGCCTGCGCCGGGCGAGCCCGCGCTGATCAGCTTCGACGATGTGACGACCATGTTCCACGAGTTCGGTCACGCCCTGCACGGCATGATGGCGGACACCCAATATCCCAGCCTGTCGGGCACGGCCACCGCGCGGGATTTCGTCGAGTTTCCCTCACAGTTCAACGAGCACTGGGCGATGTATCCGGAAATTTTCCAGCACTATGCACGCCATTACAAAACCGGTGATGTCATGCCGAAGGAGCTCAGCGACAAGATCAAGCGCGCCCAGAACTTCAACTCCGGTTACCGGATGACCGAACTTCTGGCGGCGGCCGAACTCGACATGCAGTGGCATGTACTGCCGGCCGACGCTCCACTGCAGGATCCGGACGTGTTCCAGAAAGAGGCATTGACCAAGACCCACCTCGATCTCAAGGCGGTCCCGCCTCGGTATCGCTCGACCTATTTCAGCCACATTTGGGCGGGTGGCTATTCCGCCGGCTACTATGCCTATCTTTGGACGCAAATGCTGGCGGACGACGCCTATCAATGGTTCGAGGAAAACGGCGGGTTGACCCGCGCGAATGGCGATCGCTTTCGGCGCATGGTCCTCTCGCGCGGGAACACCGAGGATCTTGCGGACATGTATGCCGCGTGGCGCGGCCGTGCGCCCACGGTCGATGCCATGCTGAAGGACCGCGGTCTCGCCGATTCAGCGCGCTAACGGGGCAGCCGTTCGCCTCAGTGGTGGACGGTAATCGTCGGATCCAACAGTCTGAGTGCTTCGGCGGCTGTGCTCTGTCCGGTGTTCGCGATGTCGGCCTGCGAGTACGAACGACCCGGGCCCGTGCAGGCCGTCGCGGCCTGGGCAATCCGGCTTCCGGTCTGACTCACGCAACCTGCCGGCGTCGCAGCAAGCGGGGCTGCGTCGTTGCGGGCGGGGGCGCCTCCAGTCGATGCGCAGCCGGCGAGCCAGCATACCGCGGCAAATGCAATCCAATGGTTCATGGGACACCTTCCTGATCGGGTGCTTGACAATAATTTGGAGGTTACGCCTGCTGCGGAGCGATTGGATAGGCATAAAACACGATAAGTTAAGTAGGTCGGCGACCAGCGCTTGCGGTAAGTAGGTCGGCGCGCCAGCGCTTGCGGCAAGCACGGCCGGATGGGCTATCATCGATCATCTTCAAAAACACACACGCGCTAGGGGAAGCCCCGTGACATTACGTCTGTCGTCGATACAATGCGCCCTCGCTTTGATACTCGCGCTGGGGTCGGCCGCAGCTTTTGCGGTGCCCGTCTCGCATATCCAAGTCCGCGTGGTGACGGGTGTGGCTGACCTTGCTGCGGGAAGCTATTTGGAGCTGCGCATTTACGAGGCGGGCAAGCCGGTGAAGCGAGTCGCGCTCACTCATGGCGAAGCCTGGCCGCGCGATTCGACCCGCGTCATTCCCTTGACCTTGAACGAGGCCATCGATCCGCGCAACGTGCAGCGCTTCAGTTTGTTTTATCGCGCCGCCAGTCCGCTGTCGCCGCCTTGGGAGGTCGTCGCGGCAGACGTCGATCTGTCCGCGGGCCGTGAGCCGCAGCACTTGCTGCTCGACACCACCCTGTCGGGAGAAATCGCGCAGCAAGGCGAACTCGCCACCTTGGATCGCGACGCGGGCACCATGACCTGCATGACCGATGCGGATTGCGACGACCAGAAAGCCTGCAATGGACGCGAGCGCTGCGCACCTCGCACCCCCGGTGCGGACGCGCGCGGATGCATCAGCGGCAGTCCCCAGATATGTCCGGTCAATCAGATCTGCGCCGAGGGACGGGGCTGCGTCGGGGCAGGCGGGGCCAAGTCACTCGGAGCGGCCAGACAGCCTTGAGCACTTGAGGCGGTCGGCGCGCTCCCACCCTTGGGAGAGCACACCGATGGGCCGCATTCGGGCCAACACCCGGCAGTCGCCGCGTGCAATTGCACGCCACAATGCGGACGCCCTGCAGTCAGCATATAGTTTAGGGATGCTGACAAAGATCCTGCGTTTCGCGATGCTCTACATCGTGCTTGGGTCCCACACGCTGCTTAAGATTTCATCTCACCCAAGATGAAAGCCAGCAAATCAGCGTTGACGCGCTCTGGATCGATGATCGCAATACCGTGGGCGCCGCCTGGGTAGACCTTGAGGATCGCATGCGGAACGAGGGAGGGTACGCGGCGCGCGGTTGGGTCGATTGGCACGATCTGATCGTCTTCGCAATGCAAAACCAGTAGCGGCTTATCGCACTTGGCGATATCGACAGAGTAGTCGAGCTCCCAGCTGTAGGTGGTTTCATACTGAGCCTTGGCACCGCCGAGCAGACCCTGAAACCAGAACAGGTCGCGCATGCCCTGGGTTGCGGGGGAATTCGAGCGATTCGTGCCGAAGAAAGGGGCCGACAGCTCCTTGTAGAAGGATGAGCGATCGTGTGCAACTCCCGCACGGATGCTGTCGATAACAGATTTCGGAACGCCCCCGGGTACCCCCTCCTTTTGCAGCATCGCCGGTACGATCGTATCGAGCAGCACCATCTTTGAAACGCGCGAGGTCCCGTGACGTGAGATATAGCGCGCCAACTCACCGCCTCCGGTCGAATGCCCGACCAGGACCGCGTCGCGAAGATCGAGACCGTTCATCATGGAGTCCAGATCGTCCGCCCAGGTGTCGACGTCGTTTCCGGAACCAGGTTGATCGGAGTAGCCGTTACCCCGCCGGTCGTGGGCGACCGTTCGGTAACCTTTGCTGTTGAAGAAAAGCATTTGTGCTTCCCACGCCGCCCCGGTCAATGGCCAGCCGTGCGAGAAGACGATAGGCGGTCCCTTGCCCCAATCACGATAGTAGATCTCGGTACCGTCACGGGCTGCGATCCTCGGCATGGACGTCTCCTTAATTTGTTGGGGCGGCCGACGCAGAGCCATTCCAGCACTCACTACAGCGCGACGCCGGAAGAATAATGCGAAACTTCACTCTCCGGCGACATGCTGTGAATGTCAATGGGGAGTGGCCGTTTGCATCCGGACGTCAGCCGCTCAGGTTCAAACCCTGCCGATCCCAAGTTGGGTCCCAGCTTCTGCGGCGTTGAAAAAAATGTTAGGAAGGAGTACGCGGCGCCAGCCGGCAGGAGCCTGGGTAGCCCGACACAACTCGACGACCTTGGCCATCTCGGTCATTATTGGCGCAGGTCGGTGCGGCGGAAGCAATCGTGCAAATCAACAGCGATGACAGAGCGGCCATCGAGGCAATACTCGAAAGACAAGCCGTGGCATGGGCGGCAGGCGATGCGGAGGCGTTTGCCGCCGATGCATTGGACGGCGTGGTGTTTACCAACATTGTCGGGATGTTTTCGGTCGGACGCGCGCCGTTCGTCGGCCAACACGCGCAAATATTCTCGACGATTTACAAGGGCAGCCGCCTAACACAGAGAGTGGTAGCCGTAACCCCTGTGCGTCCTGACGTCGCGATAGTCGATACGGTTACGCGGCTTGTCGATGCACTTCACCGTCCGCCGGGTATAGAACTCATCGACGGAGCGGTGCGCACGCGGCTCGAACAAGTCATGGTTAAAGACGGCGGTGCATGGAGGGTTGCATCCTTCCATAATGTCGCCGTGCACCCTGCCTTCGCTAACGACCCCCCGCAACCTACCGAATAGCGGACGTTGGAGATCGTCGGCTTCAGGTCAAACCCGGCCCCTTGAACCCGACATTAACAAAATGGCAGGCGACGGGGTATCACTGAGGAGCGAGCACCCTAGCTGCTCCCAGTGCCCAGATTCATCAGCTATGGCGCGCCGGCGCAACGCAAGCGCTGCCCTTAGTTCGCGCCCGCGAGCGTCATCGAGTGGGCCGCGGGACCGGGCAACAGCGGTGCCGGCTTGGCCTGCACCCAGTCGCTGAATCCCGCACGGTAGAACGGCGACAGGGGATGACCGCTCTCGCCTCCCGGCATTTGAAAGTACCCCTCTTGTTCGTGACCCGGTGCAACACTGAAGCGCTCCGATGCCCCGAAGTCGGGACCTTGAATGCGTGGCATGTCGTGACGTCCGCCCGCCACGGAGACCGTCGGCATGTCGAGAAATCCGGCGAGCAGCGGCAGGGCGGAGGACAGCGGGTGCGCAATGTGGAGCGCGTTGACGGTACCCCAGGTACAGGAAGCCAGGTCGGCACAGTCGGCGGGTAAATGCTCGCTCGCCGTCAACGCAGCGCGAAAAAAAGCATCCCAATCCGCATAGTTCGGCGACAGCAGGTTCACCGGCCGCTCCTGCACCAGCCGCCACAGCGCGCCTTCGAACGAATCGGGTATCTCGAACACGAAATCCGGCGCAAGGCGGCGGGCGGGCGCGATGAGCATGTAATAGGCCCGGGCCTCGACCTGAAGTCGAAACGCATTGACCAGCCGGTACGCCGAATCGTGGATTGCGGCGTGGCCGCTCCAGTGCGAGAGCACCTCGTGGGCGGCATCCTGCTCGTGGCCGCCCTGCGCGCGCACGCGTTCGACGACTTCACTCATCAGCCTGCGCCAGCGCTCGAGGAACATCGCCCGATCGTCCAGTTGGATCGACAAACTGGAGAGAGGAGTGAACGGCACAGCGGCTTGTTGCAGATCGGTCTGGATTTGCGCGGCCCGCGCGCCCCGGTCCATCCCATCGTCGCCGATGAGCAGGGCAGCGTTGCCGCCCACCACCCGCGCATTCGCGGACCAGAGCAGACCATCTGGTGGGTCGAGCACCCGCGGTTGATTCGCTGCGTCCAGCCAGCCGTCGAATCCCACGGACGCGTCGGTCGAGAGCCGCGGAACGCGCGAATCGGGCGCTGCCCGCCGCGGCAGCCGTCCGGCGATCGCCCAGCCGATGTGGCCGTCGCTGTCCGCGACCACGAGGTTCTGCCCTGGAATTCCAAACTGCGCCGCGTCCCGCACGGCATCGGCCGCGGATCGGGTGCGTTCCAGTGACACCAGATGAAGATTGATGGCCTCGGGGTCGTGAGCGGTCCACTCGAAGGCGTACGCTCGCCCCTGCCAATCCTTCCCGAGCACAGGGCCCCATTCGGTCAAGGCCACGGTGAGGTGCTCCGTCGCCCCGCCTTTGACGGCGATAGGCTCGTCCACGTACCGCAGTTCGTGCAAACCGTCGGCTGTCAGATAGCCTTTGGGATCCTGAGGCGCCGGCACCAGGGTGATGACTCGAGAATATTGCCCGTAGCTGTTGGTGAAACCCCAGGCGATGTGGCCGTTGCTTCCGGCGACGATGGAAGGCGCGCCGGGCAGCGTCACCCCGACCGCATCGAACGCAGCGTCGCCCGTCTGCCGCAACCTCACGCGGTACCAGATGATGGGAACCCGGAAGTCCAGATGCATGTCGTTGGCGACGATTGCGGCGCCGTTGGAGGTCCTCGATCCTGCGACCGCCCAGTTGTTGCTGCCGAGTTCCAGATGTCTCAGGACCCGCTCAGGCGGCTCGACCGGCATGCCCCTCTGCTTGCGAATGTCCGCCTCGTACTCATCGGGAACCACGGGGGCGGCGACGCGGCTGCCGTCGACCGCAGCCTCCCAGTCGGTCGCATCCGCCTCCAGAAATCGCCACAGACCCTGCGGCAACGCCGCGCGCAGCAGCCCGCGCTGCAGCTGACCATGGCCGGAAAAATCCTGCAGCTGCAAAAACATGGCGTGTACGCAAAGAATGGTGTCCTCATCGCGCCACGCTTGCGGCCGCGTTCCGAGCAACCAGTATTCGAAAGGACGACTGCGCAATGACTGAAGAGCAGCGTTTACCCCGGCCGTGTAGGCCTGGATCAGCGCCAGGCTCGATGCGTCGGCACGCGCGATGACACGCCGGGCGACGTCGCGAAATCGATGCAATCGGAGCTGCCGATCCTCCGGCAGGAGCGACGCGCCGAGCAGCGCCGACAACTCACCGGAGGCAGCCCGGCGCATCAAGTCCATCTGGAAGAATCGGTCTTGGCCGTGCAGATAGCCGAGTGCGCGAGCCAGATCAACCCGGGCGGCACCGGTGATGGTGGGTACGCCGGCCGCGTCGCGCTCGATGGTGACCGGGGCGGTGAGACCGGGAAGTACAGCCCGGCCGTCGATGATCGGGAGGCTGGCGCGCAGCGTGAGCCACGCAGCCAAAGCGGCACCGAGCGCCACAGCGCCAAGCGCCGCCAGAATACGCAGGGAATGCGCGCGCGTCATTGCGCGCGACTTTTCGAATCGACGCCCTGACGTTCACATCCATGCTGCCGGGCGTCGGTGCGCATTATCCCGTCGATCGTGCCAAGACGCGCTGCGCGATTCAGCGGTTCGCACGGTGATATGTCAAGCATCGAGGCTCTCCTGCGGCGCGGTACGGCGCGCGTCGGCATCCCGCGGTGGGAACGGAACGTCCGGTATCTTAGTTCACGATGGGGCTGGGATCACGATTGCGCGCGTGCGACATCTCGGTGACAATTCCGGCCCACGCCGCACCTCGGGGGCGCGCGACGCTCGCGGGTCAGGCGGCTGCCGGCAGCCGTGCGCCCCTGCGCAGCGGATGAAGTTCGACACAACGAGGTAGACATCGTGAGCAACCCCTTCATCGTTTATGGCAGGCCGGGATCCGGCTCGCTCGTGGTACAGATCGCGCTCGAGGAGTTGGGCGTCGGCTATGAGCGCATATGGGTGGGGCGTGAGTCTGCAGAGGTTGAGCGATTCCGATCCATCAGCCCCACAGGCAAGGTCCCGGCGCTGCGCCTCCCGGACGGTACGGTGATGTTCGAGTCGGCCGCGATGCTGATACACCTGGGCACGCTCGATGCGAGCGCGCAGCTCGCGCCACAGCCCGGCACCAGTCGTCACGCCATTTTTTTGCAGTGGATGACTTTTCTTTCGGCTAATGCGTACGAAGCGGCGCTGCGATTTTTCTACGCGCCGCGCTATTCTTCGCGGGGCGATGCGGATGCCGCAGCCATCGCTGCTCAGGCGAAAATCGACTACGAAGCGCACCTCGCGCTCATCGGCAACGTGCTGGATCCCTACGTGCTCGGAGCCAATTACACGCTGGCAGACGCGTACCTCTACATGCTTGCCTCCTGGCTGCCCGAGCCACGGGGATTGCTCGCCCGGGTACCCGCTCTCGCCGCCCATGCGAAGAAGGTATCCGAGCGTGCCGCGGTGAAAAAGGTCGACGCGGATCATGCGAAGCACGCGTGACGGGGGTCATGTGCCTCGACAGCGATGCCGTCAGAAGGTGCCGGGGAAAGTACCGCCGTCGAGCAGGATGTTCTGACGGGTGATGTATCCGGCGTTCGCGCCGCACAGGAACGCGCAGACCATGCCGATCTCATCGGGTTGACCGAGGCGGTCCGAGGTCTCGCCGGCGCGCCACTCCTCGAGCACCTCGTCCGTCGACTGACCGGGCCTCGCGGCAGCCTCCGCCTGCCGGCGCAGATGCGCGGTGCTGAACGAGCCGGGCAGAATGTTGTTGATGGTGACGTTGTGACGCGCGACTTCTCGAGCAACTCCGGCAACGACACCGGTCAGACCGCTGCGCGCGCCGTTCGACAGTCCCAGCAACGAGAACGGTGCCTTCACCGAGACCGAGGTAATGTTGATGATGCGCCCAAACCGGCGCGCGATCATGCCGTCGAGCGCCGACTTGATCATCTCGATCGGCGCCAGCATGTTGGCATCGATCGCCTTCAGCCAATCCGCGCGCGTCAATCGCCGGAAATCACCGCTCGGCGGCCCGCCGGCGTTGTTCACGAGAATGTCCGGCTGAGGGCATGCGGCCAGCAGCCGGGCGCGCCCTTCCGGTGTCGCCACGTCGGCCACGACCGCAGTTACCGTCGCGGAGCTGACGCTGCGGATCTCGCAGGCGGCACGCTCCAGAGCCTCAGCGCTGCGGCCGTTGATGACGACGTTCACCCCTTCTTTCGCGAGCGCCTTGGCGCAGCTCATGCCGAGGCCGGCGCTCGAGGCACACACGATCGCCGACTTGTTTGCGATGCCAAGCTCCATGTCAGCGGCTGCCGAGCGATGCGAGCGGGAACTGCCAGCCGCCGCCCAGCGCCTTGATCAACAGAACGCTCGCGCTCATGCGCCGGGCCTGGATGTTGACGGCGGTGATCTGCGCCTGCAGCGCCGCCGTCTCGGCGGTCGCCACTTCCAAGAAGGTCACGATCCCGGCGTTATAACGATCCTGGGCCTGTCGCAACGCGGTGCCCGTAGCCTTCACCGCCTCGGCGACGGTGTCGCTCTCGGCCTTCAGGTCTCGCAGTGCTGCCAGGTTGTCCTCGACATCCTGATAGGCGGTGAGCACCGTGTTTCGATAGTCGGCCACCTGTTCCTCGTAGGCCGCTTTGGCCTGCGCCGTCTGCGCCAGCAGCCGGCCGCCCTCGAAAATCGGCAGCGAGAGCTGGGGGCCCACCGACCAAAAGCGGCTCGGTACATCGAACAGATTCGATGTTCGAGTGCTTTCGAATCCGCCCGTGGCGGCAAGCGTGAAGCGGGGGAAATAGGCCGCGCGTGCCACGCCAATCTGGGCATTGGCGCCGGCCACGCGGCGTTCAGCCTCAGCGATGTCGGGCCTGCGTTCGAGCAACGTCGAGGGCAATCCGGGATCGACGGGAGGAGGCGCCGCCTCGAGCGGCAGCGGATTGACCCGCAGGGTGAAGGTGGAAGGATTTTCGCCCACCAGTACTGCGATGGCATGCTCCGCCTGCGCGCGCTGCAAGCGGACGTCAGCCGATTGCGTCAACGCATTGTCGAATTGTGCTTGGGCCTGGGCCACATCGGCCAATGCCGCTGCGCCCCCTTTGAACAGATTGGTCACCAGGCCGAGAGTCTTCTTGTAGTCCTCGACCGTCCGATCGAGCAGGTTCACCTCTGCATCGGCAGCGCGCAGGTTGAAATAGTCTTGCGCGAGCTGCGCGCGCAGCGACAGCTCGATCGACGCCAGGTCGGCAACGCTCGCCTGCCGGTTCGCCCGGGCGGCAGCGACTTCGTTGCGCACTCTGCCCCATAGGTCGACTTCATAGGAGAAATCCGCTCCCACGACGAAATCATTCAGCAGCGCCGGATATCCGGGCAGCTCTTTGGGTGCGTTCGACGAGTAGCGTTGCCGGGTTGCGGAAGGATCGGCCGTGAGCATCGGAAACAGATCTGCGCGAGCGACCCGGTATTGGGCACGCGCGTATTGGAGCCGGGCGAAAGCCGCCTTCAGCGTCAGATTGGAATCGTGGATCTTCTCTTCCAAGGCGTTCAGCTCGGCATCGTCGTACGAGGCCCACCAGGATCCGCGGGGCGCGGCATCCTGCGGTTGCGCCACCTTCCATTCCCCGGACTCCTCCTTGAACTGCGGCGGCGTCTTGGCGGAATCCGGCACATGGTAAGGCGGTGCGAACGAACAGGCGGCCGCCGTGGCGCACAGGATCGCCTGACTGATGAGCGCAGCGGGTCTCATGGGGCGGGGGCCGCCTTGCCTTTGTCCGAGGGCGGCGGTGCCAGGCGCACCTTCATGCCATCTTCGATGGAGTCGGGAGGATTGACGACGACCGCATCATCGGGATCGAGGCCATGGAGCACCTCGATGGTTTTGCCGAAATCGCGCCCCTGATCGATGTTCTTGAGCTTGATGGTCTGGTCCCGGCCGACCACGGCCACCTGCAAACTCTTGCCGCGAAATAACACCGTGTTGGAGGGCAGGCGCAGCGTCTGGGTGCTCGCCGGCAATTTAAAGTGTATCTCGGTATACGAGCCGGGGAAGAGCTGGAACTCACGGTTGTCGAGCTGCAATTCCACCTGCAGCGTGCGGGCGGTGGGATCCAGCGCATTGGACGTGCGGATCGTGTCAGCCGCGTAAGTGACCCCGGGCCGCTCCGCGAAGTGCAGTTCGGCTTTGAGGCCGGTTGCGGTGGATGCGGCGTACGCCTCCGGCACCTGGGCGTAAATGCGCAATCGATGGATATCCGCCAGTCGGAAAAGCTCCGTGCCGGGTGACTGGCCCGCATTGATGAGATAACCCACGTCGGTGTTCCTCGCGGTGACGACGCCCTCGAAAGGAGCGATCACCCGCTTGAAGGATTCGAGATCGTTGAGTCGCGCGACGTTCTGTTGAGCAGATTCCATCGAGGTCTTCTTCGCGGCAGCGTCGGCTGCCCGGTTGTCCGCGTCCTGGATGGAAACCGCCTGTGTCTTGAGCAAGCCCTGCCAGCGCTCGTTGGTGATCAGCGATATGGCGAGGTTCGCCTGAGCGGTGGCGAGGTCCGCGCGCGCCTGCGCCAATTGCTTGTCCACTTCCGGAGTTTCGATCTCCGCCAACAGGTCGCCCTTGTGCACCTTGGCGCCGATGTCAGTGTGCCACGCCTTCAGATACCCACTGGTCCTGGCAAAGATCGGCGATTCGATGTAGGCCTGTACGATGCCGGGCAGCACCAGTTCATCTCCCGCGCCACTCCATTGGGGTTTCGCGGTAACAACGGTCGGGAGGGCGTCCTGGGTGCTGGTCTTGCGAAGCTCGGAGCGGGTGGAAAGCCGGCTCACGATCCCCCAGACCCCCAACACCACGGCGATGATGACGAGAATGACGGCGTAGCGCCGGACCTTCCTTCCAAGCTCATCGCGTCGCGCAGGGTCGATTGGCGGGGGTTTTTGTCGCTGATCTCGATCAGCCATGCACTCTCTCCGTTTCCGCGCCCCGTTTGCGGCCGTGCACGAGCGTGAAGACCGTCGGAACGAAGAATAGCGTCGCGGCAGTGGCGAAGATGAGGCCGCCGATCACGGCGCGTCCCAGCGGCGCGTTCTGCTCGCCGCTTTCCCCGAGGCCGAGCGCCATGGGGATCATGCCGATGATCATGGCCGTGGCGGTCATGATGACCGGCCGAAGGCGCGTAAAGCCGGCTTCCAAGGCGGCATCCCCCGCGCTCATGCCCTCGTTCATCTGCTCGCGGGCGAAGCTGATGACTAGAACGCTGTTTGCCGTGGCGACTCCCATGCACATGATCGCGCCGGTGAGCGCGGGGACACTCACCGTGGTGTGGGTGAGGAACAGCATCCACACGATGCCCGCCAACGCGGCGGGAAGCGCGGCAATGATGATCAGGGGATCGAGCAGCGACTGAAAATTCACGACGATCAGCATGTAGACGAGGATGATGGCGCCGATCAGGCCGAGCAGCAGCCCGCTGAAGGATTGCCGCATGGTCTCGACCTGGCCCTTCAAGTGAATGCTTGACCCCTTGGGCAGGTCTTTCTTGGCCGCGTCCAGAACCCGGTTGAACTGCGCCGCAACGAAGCCCAGGTCGGTGCCCTGCACGTTGCCGTAGATGTCAAACGCCACTTGAGCGTTGTAATGGCTGACCACGGCGGGTGCCACGCTGTGGTGAATCGCGGCCACATTCGACAGTATCTGCGAGGTGCCATCCGCCGAGGGAACCGAGCCCGTGGTTTGGCTGAGCGGCGTGTTGCCGAGATCGTTGAGCGAGGTCATTCGGTATTGCGGCGTTTGGGCAACCACGTTGTATTGCGTTCCCGTCTTCGGGTCGATCCAAAAAGAGGGGCTCGTCTGGAAGCTCCCGGAAAGCGAGATGAGCAGGTTGGAAGCGACGTTCTGTTGCGTGAGCCCGAGAAATTCGGCCTTGGTCCGGTCCACATCGACATTGATCTGCGGATAGTCATACGCCTGCTGAATGTGCAGGTCTACGGCGCCCGCGATCCCCGTCAGCTTTTGCAGCAGCTTCTTGATGAACGCGCGGTTCGCCTCGACGTTGGGGCCCGTCACCTGCACGTCGAGCGGCGAAGGAAGACCGAAGTTCAATATCTGGCTGACGATGTCGGCCGGAAGAAATTGGAATTGAGTGGACGGGAAGGAGGCCGCCAACCTGGCGCGCAGCTCGCGTTGATAGTCGTTCAGGGAATGGTGTCTCTTGGCAAGATTGATGAAAATGTCCGCATCGCCCGGCCCGACCGGCGCGGAAGTGCTGTACGTCAGATTGATGCCGCTGTATGGCAGGCCGAGATTATCCACGATGGACGTGATCTCGCCCGGGCGAATGGTCTCTCGCACCAGCTTCTCGACCTGATCGCAGAGTACAGCGGTGTCCTCGATACGCGTCCCGGTGCTCGCTCTCATGTGTAGTTTGAGCTGGCCCGCATCGACGGTCGGAAAGAAGTCCTGACCGAGTCCCGGCAGCGGACCGAGCGGGAATGCCAGCAGTGCGGTAGCGGCCATGGCCAGCAGGAATATCGTCGCGAATTTGAGCCCGCTGTCGATCGCCAGGCTCAACAGCTCGCGATAGCCGTCGCGCATGCGCGCGAAGCCATGCTCGAAGCCCTGCTGGAAGCGCGCCAACCGGCCCTTTGGCCGCTGTGATTGGTCGTCATGCTTTTTGAGCCAGAATTTCGCAAGCGTCGGGATGAGCGTCCGTGACAAGATGTACGAGGCGAGCATCGCAAAGACCACCGCTTCAGCCAACGGGATGAACAGATATTTGGCGATCCCGGCGAGCTGGAACATCGGCACGAACACGATGCAGATGGACAGGGTCGATACCAACGCCGGGAGGGCGATCTGGCGGGCGCCATCGAGGATGGCCTGCTCCACCTCCGCGCCCTGCTCGAGGTGATAATTGATGTTCTCGATGGTCACCGTGGCGTCATCGACCAAAATGCCGACCGACAGAGCGAGGCCCCCCAGGGTCATGATGTTGATGGTCTCGCCCAGCGCCGAGAGGCAGGCGACCGAGGTGAGAATGGACAGCGGTATGGAGATCGTGATGATCAACGTGCTGCGCCAGCTGCCCAGGAACAGCAGGATGAGCAGGCCCGTGAGGCCGGCGGCAATGATTCCTTCCCGGATGACGCCCGAGATCGCGGCGCGTACGAAAACGGATTGATCGCTGAGCGCCACCAGCTTCAGATCCTGCGGCATGGTGCTGCGCGCGACGGGGAGCTTCGAATTGATGCCGTCAATGATGTCGAGAGTCGATGCGTTGCCCGTCTTCAGCACCGTCATCAGGATGGCACGCTTGCCGTCGACCCGCGCAATGTTGGTTTGTGGCGGATAGCCATCGCGCACGTGAGCCACGTCACGCACGTATATCACTCCGCCGTTCCGAGCGCGGATGGGTAGATCGTTGAGTTGCTCGATTTGCGTCGGGCTGGCATTCAGCTTGACGAAATACTCGCGCGTGTCGATTTTTTCCGTGCCGGCGGGGAGGATCAGGTTTTGAGCGCTGATGGCACTCACCACATCGGAGCCGGCGAGACCCCGGGCCCGCAACTGCTGCGGATCGAGGTCGACCTGCACTTCGCGTTGCTTGCCGCCGTAGGGATACGGAATGGACGCGCCGGCAACCGTCGCAAGCTGCGTCCGGAGAATGTTATTGCCGAGGTCGAAGATCTCCTGCTCGGGAATCGTTTCGCTCGACAGCGCCAATTGCAGAATCGGCACGCTGGAGGCGTTGTAGGAGAGCACGAACGGCGGCGTCGTGCCAGGCGGCGCGCTCTGCAATTGGGTCTGAGACACAGCGATGATCTGGGCCAACGACAGGTCTTGATTGGCCTTCGGCTGGAAAAAATACTTCACCACCGCCGTGCCGTTTACCGACTGCGATTCGGTGTGCTCCACATCGTTGACCACCGTCTGCGCCGAGCGCTCGGAGAACAGTACGATGCGGTCCGCCATTTCTTCCGGGAGGAGGCCCGTGTAGCGCCAGATAACCGCCGCAATCGGGATCTTGATGTTGGGGAAGATGTCGGTGGGGGTCCTGAGGATCGAATAGACGCCCAGAAATACGATCAACACCGCCAGCATGATGAAGGTGTACGGCCGTTGCAGCGCTACTTTAACGATCCACATGGTCCACTCCGGCCAGGTCGAGGCGTACTATGCCACGGGGAAACGCCGGCGGCTCGCGCGACCACGAATGAAAATGGCGTCCGCACGCGGCGCACCGAGGCGTCGAAGCCACTCGCATGGTGGGGCCGTCATCGCGTGGTATTTTTCCTACTCGAGGTGGCGGTGCGGCGCGCATGACATCGACACCGATGTTTCTAATAATCTTAGCGCACAAAGTGGTTGTGCAGAAGCGCGGCTGAAGCAGCGCCCGAATTCATATCTAAGGAGATTACGATGAGAAAAATACTGGCGCTGGCCGCCTTGGTCGCTCCATTGACTTTCGCCCCGCTCGCCTTCGGAGCCGACGATCCCGATGCGACTTTTTACAAAAAGGCCGCCGAAGGTGGCTTGTTCGAAGTCGATACGGGCAATCAAGCGGCGAAAAGCAGTAACAACCAGCAGATCAAGGATTTTGGCTCGATGCTGGTGACCGACCACACCGCCGCCAACGACAAGCTCAAGGCGCTCGCCGCCTCGAAGAACATCTCGTTGCCCTCGAGTGCGAGCATGAGTCAAATGGCGCAGAAGGCGAAATTGGACGTGCTCACCGGCGACACGTACGACAAATCTTTCCTGACCACTCAGATCAAGGCGCACCAACAGACCATCGCGCTGTTCAAGAAGGAAGCGGCCACCGGACAGGATGCGGATGCCAAGGCGTTCGCGGAAGCAACGCTCCCGACGCTGAGAAAGCATCTTAAGAAAGCGGAATCACTCGCCGCATCGGTCGGCGCGAAGGCCTAAGCGCAGGCGCGCAACGGCACGGCTTGAGGTGCACGGTTGCTCGGCAACCGCGAGCGACCGCCCATCGTGCCTTCAGCTCCAGCAGATCCGCGCGCGGCGCCGCCCATGGCGCCGTGCGCGGGCCGACCCCGGGCCCGCACCGCTCATCGCGCGTTCGGGTCGCGGCGCAAGGCTTGGGCCATGCAGTGAATGCCGCCGCCGGTCTTCGAGATCTCGCTCATGTCCACCTCCGCGACTTCGAAGCCATGCGCACGGAGCTTGCCGATCAGGGCGCGGCTGGACTTGGGGACGATCACGCGGGCGCGCCCGAGCGACATGAAGTTACAGCCTAGGTTGACCGTATCCTCGAAGGGCACATCGATGATCTCGTGGCCCTTGGACTTCAGCCACGCGACGATGCCGGGCTCCGTGCAGGCGAGACAGACGGCGGTGAGCCTCTCGGCGATCGGCACTACCATGAGGTCGATGTGCACGTAATACTCGTCGAAGAACGCGAGGCGGGTTTCCCAGCCTTCCTTTTTGAACCATGCTTCGACCTGACGGGCGCCTTCCTCCTGGGTGCGGCCGCCGCCGCAACCGATCAGCACACAGCCGTCCTCGATGACGTTGAAATCGCCGCCCTCGAAGGTGCCGGCTGTGACCATGTCGTAGATCGGAACGCCGAGACGCTCGTAGGTACGGATGGCCGCAAAGTTCTCGCCGCGCCGCCACCAGTTGGCCATCGCCGTGATGATCGCGCCGTAAGGGGTCATGACACTGGAATCGCGCGAATACACCTGCATGGGAAGTTCGGCCTGCGCCTCGTGCCAGTGGATCTTTACCCCAAAATGGGCATATGCGTCCTGAAGCTCGCGATGCTGTTGCTTGGCGACGGCGATGTCGGCCGGGTGCTCGCGCAACGTTTTTCGCGACAGCGAGCTCGTGGCCATGTGCTTCAAGTTCTCGGCCGGACCGAGCAGCACGTCGGTGAGAGCGTCGGTCTCGTTCTTGAAGCCCCAAAAGGCGAGGGGCTTGGTGCCGCCGGCGGCCTGCCGGCGCTGCAGCTGGAATGGATCGGTGGCCACCGAAGCCTTGGCGGTCATCATGGTTGAAACTCCTATGGGTGATCCTTGAAGGAATAGCTCAAATCCAATCCGATGGTCCTCGGCCGGCCCACGAAATAGGCGCGGTCGTGCGCCGGGCCGGGTGTGGTGGAGACCGAAGTCGCGGCCTGCTGATTGGTCAGATTGTTCACGAAGGCGTCGACCCGCCAGGCCCCGGCGAAACCGAAGCCGGTCCGCGCGTTCACCAGCGCGAAGCCGGGCAGGTCGGTCGCCGTCGGCGAATGCGGCAGGGCCGTCCAGAAATCGCTCCGGTATGACGCATCGAGCCGCGCATGGAACTCGCGTTGACCGGAGATTGGCAGCGAGTAATCCAAGGCGGCGGTCGCTTGCTGCTTGGACACTTCCGGCAGTCGGTCGCCGGATACGCCGATCAAATCCGGGATGATGCCCCGCTGGAAGCTGGAGGTCAGCGTGGCATCGGTGTAGCTGTATCCGAGCTCGAGCTTGGTGGAGTCGAGCAGCACCAGGGTCAGTTCCGACTCCGCACCCCGTGATCTGGCAGTGTTGCCGTTGGTCACGAAGTCGAATCCGCCGGTCACGGTATACGCCTCAATCTGCGGATCCTTCCAGTCGATGGTGTAGAGCGTGAACGTATAGCTCGAACCGTGACCGAACGAGCCCTTGATGCCCACTTCGGTGTTGCGCGCCTCATCGGGTTTGTAGGTCTGGATTGCCGGCGTTTCGCAATAGTAACAATTGCCGATCGGCAGGGCGTTGACGCCCCCACGGCGGAAACCCTCCGACCATGTCACGTAAACCAGGGTGCGCGGAGCGATCTCGTAGGAGGTGTTGAACTTGAACACCTGATTGCGGAATCCCTTGGCGTTGGAATCCTCGGTCAGGCCGTTCTCTGCCGTGCCGGATTGCGAGCAAAAGGTTCCGCACATCGGCAGCGTCTGGATCAGGCTTTGATCGTAATGTTGCCAGAAGACCCGAACCCCGCCGGTCGCCTGCCACTTGTCGGTGAAATGGTAGGAGGTTTCGTTGAACAGCGCAAAATCGCTGAATTGTACGTGCCGGGCGAGGGAGAAATTCAGGTCGGGATAGGGATTGAGCGAGGGTCGCACCCCTCCCTTGTAATACTGAATCACATCACCGAACGAGGGATACGGGCAGGACACGGGATTCAATGTGGTGCAGCCGGCAGGCTGTCCGGTACCCGGAAGCTGGCTCCAGCTGGCGAATCCCAAAATCGGCTCCACCTGAGACAACGTCTGCGTGCGATTGTTGTAATACGCGCCGGCGACCCAGTCCCAGGGTCCCGATTGCTTCGACACCAGACGCAATTCCTCGGTGAACGCCTTGTCGGTCGAGTGGTCGATGATGGGCGAGAGGATGCGCGGATAATTGCCGTAATAGGCGGCGAGCGATTCGATCAGCCCGGTCAAATCGTACTGGCTGAAGGCGGACTGGCTGGTGTACGAGGAGTCCGACGAAACCGACGCGAAGCCCGCATCGTAGGAAAGGTCCACCGCACCCAAGTCCGTTTGAAACGAGCCGGGCTGATCCAGGTACAAAGTCTGGTCATAGCGCTCGCCCGGGAGCACCTGCGAGTAGCCTCCCGATTGGTCGGTTTGATGCTGGTAACTCACGGTGAGTTTGAGCGCATCGGACGGTTTCCAGAGAAATGCGGCACGCGCATACCAAGTCTCGGAATGATCGACGCCGCGCTGCTCGGTGAATACGGCCGGGCTTGTGACCGGATTGGCCGGATCGGCCAGGATGGGCTGGGCGTTCGGACCGAGTTGCGCGACCTTCAGCGCATCGGTGAACCCGGCAAGCTTTTCGAAACCACCGGATCCGCGAATCGCCATCGTATCGCTGATCGGCAGATTGCCGATCACATCGAAGGCCTCCGACGGATTCGCCGCGTTGGCCGTATGCGAGGCACGCGTCGCCACATCGAATTCCGTGGTGGTCGGATCCGGTTCGTTGTGTATCAAGCGTACCGTGCCACCCACCGATCCTGATCCGTACAGCGTGCCCTGCGGGCCGCGCAGCACCTCCACTCGCGCGATGTCGGTCATTTTCAGATTTGCGAACAGCGGCGTCTCGTCGACATAGGTTGACACGAGCGGCGCGGCGATTTCCTGGCTCTCGGCATTCACGCTGCTGGCATTCAGCCCGCGGATGGTCAGGGTGTCGTTGATGTTGCTGGCGCGCGGACCGAGGTCGGGCGATACCAGACCGGGAATCATGTGGGTGAGCCCCTGCAAATCGGTAACTCCAGCAGCGGCGATATCGGCCGCACCCACCGCCGAGATGTTGTAGGGGATGTCGGAGACCGTTTGGTTTCGCCGGGTCGCCGTCACCACGATTTCCTCCAGATCCTCCGCCGCGTAAGCCTGGGCCGCCTGCAGCTGCGCGGCGGCTGCAAGCACGGCGGACACGGCCGCCGCCACGCATGTACGCCCAGCTAACACCTTCTGCGGCATCGACCGATTCGGGTCAGTCATTCGGCATCCCTCGATTGTTTTGGGCCGCTCGGCGCCGGGCGCGCGCCGGGAGCGGTGTCGGCGAGTATGGTTGAGGGCCGCCGCGCTGAAGTGCATAATTTTCAATTTTGAGGTGAATATTTCTCACCCCACGAAATCGCGCATTCCCCCGTTGCACGCTCTGCAGGCATTGGACGCCTTCGCGCGCCTCGGAACGGTGTGGGAGGCGGCAGAGCATCTCGGGATCACCCGCAGCGCCGTCAGTCATCGATTGAGCGTGCTCGAATCCGCGCTCGGATTCGAGCTGGCGGCGCGCAGCGGCAAGGGAGTGGCACTCACATCGCGCGGCAAGCGCTACGCCGAGGATGTCCGAAAATCGTTGGCGCTGCTCGCCGAGGCGCAGGAGGACGGAGCCGCCAAACCGGTCGAGGGAGAGCTTTGCATCTCCTCAACGCCGGGTTTCGCGTCAATGTGGTTGTGCAACCACGTGGCTTCGTTTCACGATCAGTACCCCAACCTGACGTTGCAAATCGTGACCGGTGGCGAGCTGGACGCCGCCTCGGATCGCGATGCCGACCTGTCCATCGTCTTCGGCGACGGTCACTGGCCCCGCCACACCGTGCAGCATCTATATGATGTGGAGTTTCTTCCGCTGTGCAGCCCGGCGCTGCAAAACATGCACGGTGGCTTGAACCAGCCTGCCGACGTGCTGCGTTATCCGTTGCTGCATCTGCGGCAAACCGACGAATGGCGGCAGTGGCTGGCGGCAAGCTCCCTCGGTCCGGTGCGTACGCGGCAGGGAGTCATTTTTTCCGATCTGATGCTGGTGCAGACGGCGGCGATCGCGGGTCAGGGCATCATGATGGGCGATGAGATCACGTGTGCGGGTGCCCTCGCGGCGGGCCAATTGGTTGCGCCCTTTTCCACCAAGATCAAGGCGCAAGCCGGTTACTACCTGCTGCGCAGCCGGCAACGGCGGCCGAATCCCGGCATGTTGGCATTCACCCGCTGGCTGAACGCGCTGTTCATGCGCATCGGCACCGAGCTCAAAGGCGGCCGATTTTGACTGCCTCGGCCGGTGACAGCCGCAACCGGCGCAGGTTCAGTGTTTGACAGCCGCAACCGGCGCAAAGACCTCAAATCTGAGATCGATGCTCGACCCCGATTCCTGGTTCGGAATGCAGGTGGTGTTGTTCACGACGTTACGCGTCGCGAACATCGGCAATACCTGGGAGCGGAATTGCTCGACGACCTCGCAGTCCCCGAGGCGCAGATCGCGAGGCGACAGTGACGTAAAGGAGACGGGGCGCCACGCGCCGTTCACGGGCTTGGCTCCCGCCGCGATGCCGCCATCGGCCGGGGCGAGCGTGGAGAAGGTGAGCTCGGCCCGCGCAAATTTGTCCGGCCGGCCAAATCCGGAGGCGCAGGCGCCGGGCTGCGACTTCAGATCTCCTCGGGCACCGGCCGCGAGCAGCAACACCTTGAGCTTGTCGGCGAGGCCGTCGCAGGAATACGTGGACGTGAATCCCATGTACTGGAAGGAATACTTGTGGCTCTTCCAGTAACCCGTTCCAGCCGGCGATGCGCTGTCGTCGGCCTGAGCCGCAGCGCACGTGAACCCTGCGCCGGCGACAACCCATGCGCTGGCGAGGAGCGCCGAAACGGCGAGTGGGTGACGGAGTGCATTCATGAGTCTTCTCCAGAATTTTCGGGTGCTTGCGCCGAAACGAGAATAACGTATCGGCGGCCAAAAGGTTGACCGGGGGCCGGGACGCGACTGCCGGGGGCAGCAATACAAATTTGCAGTCCTTGCTGCCATACTGGTAGATCAAGTGCGGTACTGGTGCATTGAGTTCCCGGAATTGCCGATGAAGACCAACGATGCGAAGGAGGATCGGCGCCAGGCGGCGCTGGATTATCACGAGTTCCCGACTCACGGGAAGATCTCCATCGCTCCGACCAAGCAGCTGGTCAATCAAAGCGACCTCGCGCTCGCTTATTCTCCGGGTGTCGCGGCGGCCTGTGAGGCAATCGTCGCGGATCCGCTGTCGGCCTTCCGCTTTACCGCCCGCGGCAATCTCGTCGGCGTAGTCACGAACGGGACTGCGGTGCTGGGCCTCGGGTCCATAGGTCCGTTGGCGGCCAAGCCGGTGATGGAAGGCAAGGCGGTGCTGTTCAAGAAATTCGCCGGCATCGACGTATTCGATATCGAGATCGACCAACCCGACCCCTTCAAGCTGGTCGAGGTGATTGCCGCGCTGGAGCCCACTTTCGGGGCGATCAACCTGGAGGACATCAAGGCGCCGGAGTGCTTCATCGTGGAGCGGGAACTGCGCAAGCGGATGAAGATCCCGGTGTTCCACGACGATCAGCACGGGACGGCCATCACGGTGGGAGCTGCCGTGCTCAACGGTCTTACAGTCTGCGGCAAGCAAATAGACCGGGTGAAGCTGGTGGTCAGCGGAGCGGGAGCCGCGGCCCTCGCCTGCGTCGAGCTGCTGCTCGATCTGGGGCTGAAGCGCGAGAACATCTGGCTGAGCGACCTCGCCGGCGTGGTGTACGCCGGACGCAAGGAACTCATGGATCCCGAGAAGGCGAAATTCGCGCAGGCTACCTCCGCGAGAACCCTTGGCGAGATCATCGGCGCCGCGGACGTGTTCCTTGGGCTTTCGGCGGGTGGCGTGCTGACACCGGACATGGTCCGGCAGATGGCTGTCAAACCCTTGATCCTGGCGCTCGCGAACCCTACGCCGGAAATACTGCCGCACGAAGCGATGGCCGCGCGGCCCGACGCGGTGATGGCGACCGGCCGCAGCGACTATCCCAACCAGGTGAACAACGTCCTGTGCTTTCCATTCATTTTCCGCGGCGCACTCGATGTGGGAGCGACGACGATAACCCGGGAGATGGAAATCGCCGCCGTGCACGCGCTCGCCGACCTTGCTCGGCGGGAACAGAGCGATATCGTGGCCGCCGCTTATGGCGGCGTCGAGGATTTGAGCTTCGGCCCCGGCTATCTCATTCCCAAACCGTTCGACCCGCGCCTCATCGTCAAAATTGCACCGGCGGTCGCCAAGGCCGCGATGGATTCGGGCGTTGCCAGCCGGCCAATCGCCGATCTGGAAGCCTACGGCGAGCGCCTGCAGCAATTCGTGTATCACAGCGGCACGCTGATGCAGCCGATTTATGCTGCCGCACGCAAAATCGCGCCGCAGCGCAGTCGGATCGTCTACGCGGAGGGAGAGGATGAGCGGGTGCTGCGCGCGGTGCAGATCGCAGTCGACGAGAAATTGGCCGTCCCTGTGCTCGTCGGCCGCCCGTCGGTGATCGAGCGGGGCATCAAGCGCTGCGGACTTCGGATCCGGATCGGCGAGCATGTGACCGTGGTCAACCCCGAGCACGACGAGCGCTACCGCGAGTACTGGCAGTCTTATTACCGGCTCACGCGCAGAAATGGCGTGACCCCCCAGTACGCGAAGCTAGAGATGCGGCGGCGGACCACGCTGATTGCCGCGATGCTCCTGAAAAAAGACGAGGCGGACGGGCTGATCTGCGGCACCATTTCGACCACCTCACGGCATTTGAAATATATCGACCGGGTCATCGGGCGCCGCGCCGGCGTGAACGTGTATGGCGCGATGAGCGGACTGATACTGCCGGGGCGCCAGGTTTTCCTGGTCGACACTCACGTCAATTTGGATCCCACTGCGGAACAACTGGCGGAGATCACCCAGCTTGCGGCCGAGCAACTGCGCGCATTCGGCCTGGTTCCCAAGGCGGCCCTGCTGTCGCACTCGAACTTCGGCACGAGCGATGCGCCGTCGGCGCTCAAGATGCGAGCCACCCTGGCGCTGTTGAGCGCCCGAGCACCGGGCCTTGAAGTCGACGGCGAGATGCACGGGGATTGCGCGCTCGATGAAGCAGCCCGCAAGGCGGTGCTGCCGGATTCCACACTCGAGGGCAGCGCCAACCTGTTGGTGTGCCCCAATCTCGACAGCGCGAACATCGCTTACAATCTGCTCAAGTCGGCGGCCGGCAACAATGTGGCGATCGGACCGATTCTATTGGGGTGTGCGGCCCCCGCGCATATTCTCACCTCGGCGGCGACCGTGCGGCGCATCGTCAACATGACGGCGTTGACGGTGCTCGAGGCGAATCGGGCAAGCGTGCCGACCGGCGATCCGGGCCTGCGCTAGCACGTCACAGCCAGCCCAAGTCAGGCCACCGCGGTCTGCACGACTCGAACGATCACCATGATGACGGCGATCACCAGATAGCCGCGCAGCACGAGCATCGACAGGCGCCGCGTCGGCGTCAACTGTATGGCCCCGATGTCATCCAGTCGCGGCGCGCGCCACGAGTACCGGGTGGCGGCTGGGACAGGACGCGCCGGCGCTCCGGCGGGCGCCTTCGACGGAGATCTCCAGGCTCGCAGCGCGACGCTGCCGGCCACGATGCCCCCGAGCGCCGCGCCGCCGCCGAGGATCCAGACGATGATGCTGCCACCCAGGTCCGGGAACAGCACCGCGGCCGTCAAGATCAACGACAGCAGCACCAGAATGCCCACCACCACGGAGGTGAACAGGTTCAGCTTGAACGAGTTGGCCCATGGACCCAGCAACTCCTTGTCATTGCACAGGAGCAGCAGAAATACCGACGCGCTCGGCAGAAGTACGCCGGCGAGGGTTTGCACGGCGTTGGTCAACAGTCCGAGCGGCATCTTGGGAACGAGCACCAACGCCGCGGCCACCGCAATCAGGCAGCAGTAGATGCCGTAGAAGGTCTTGGCCTTGAGCGGGCTTTCGTGCAGCGAATGACGCATCTTCAGCAAATCCCCGACTGCGTAGGCTGACGACAGGGAAACGGCTGCAGCACCGATGATGCTGGCGTCGATCAACGCGAGCGCAAACAGCACGCCCGGAACCCGCGAGCCGTGGAATCGATCGAGTCCTTGCGCGATGCCGCCGGCGTCCGTGAACTTGCCGAACTGCGCGGTTCCTGCGAACGCGTGTGCACAGAATGCGATCATCGCGACCGCGCCGAGGATCACGATGACGATGCCGATGATGAGGTCCAGACGTTCGTAATTGATGAAACGCACGCTGATGCGCTTGTCGATGATGTAGCTTTGCTGGAAGAACAGCTGCCAGGGAGCGACCGTCGTACCGACGATGGCGATGATGAGGAGCATCACGTCGGCGAGCCGCGCGCCCGGCGGCATTCGCGGAACCAGAAAATCGTGCGCGATCTCGGCCACGGGGGGCCGGGTCATCAGGAACACGGGGAGCAGCAGCATACTGCCAAATACCAGAATCAGCGCGAAGCGCTCGAAGCGCCGAAAATCCCCCGTTCCGGCCGCCGCCATGACGAGCCCCGCGGCGGCCGCGACGCCAATGATCTTCGGTACGCCGAGAATCCCCAGACCGATGCTGATACCGACGAACTCGGTCACCAGCGTGAGCGCATTCAAGATGAACAGGTCAATGACGCTGAACGCGCCCCAGAACCGGCCGAACCTCTGCAGGATGAGCCGGGCATGCCCCACCCCGGTGACCGTGCCGAGGCGCAGGACCATTTCCTGGTTGACGTACAGCACCGGTACCAGCAGCGCGAGGGTCCAAAGGAGCGTTGTTCCGTAGTTCTGGCCCGCCTCGGCATAGGTGCTGAAGGCGCCGGCATCGTTATCGCCCACCATCACGATCAGCCCGGGACCGAGAATGGCCAGCAGCGTGCGCAGCCGGTGAGACCAGCCGCTGCGAGGTGCCACGTCGTCGCGGCGCAGCGTGCCGAGTGCACCGCGGATCTCGTCGTAGGATTCTGAAGTTGCCTGCATCATGGCCGTTCGCCTCGGGTCTCGAGAGGCACGATTCGCAGGGACAGGCAGCCCGATGCGCTCCGCTCGATCGCTGTGATCGAGGGCCGGAGCGTGGACGAATGAGAATCAGAGGAGGAGGAGCACCCGGGGCATAGCCTCCGGATTGGCTCCAAACGCCTCCCGCCCGCAGCGGGAGGTTCGGACGAACTTTCCTACCGCGAGCACGCTGCGTTTGACGCAGCGCCGAAACCCAATCTAGGGCAACTGTCCAATGAATCGAACCTCGCATTGCGGAAATTGCGGGCAAAATAATTCGTTGCGATTCAGATGTAAAGAAAAATCTACGCGCCGGTGCAATCGGTTGGGTTATCGTTCGGCTGGTGCGAGATCCAACTGCCCCATCCACGCCCATCGACCTTCGCAGCGACACCGTGACCCGACCGACGCCGGCGATGCGTGCGGCCATGGCGGCGGCGGAAGTGGGCGACGATGTGTATGGGGACGATCCGACCGTCAATCGGCTGCAGGCCCGGATGGCCGAGCGCTTCGGATTCGAGCGCGCACTATTCTTCGCCTCAGGCACCCAAAGCAACTTGGCCGCGTTGATGGCGCACTGTGCCCGCGGCGATGAATACCTGGTCGGTCAGGAAGCACATACCTATAAGTACGAGCAGGGTGGGGCGGCCGTTCTCGGCAGCATTCAGCCCCAGCCATTGGAGAACGAACCGGACGGAACGATTGCGCTCGAACGCATTGCCCGCGCGATCAAACCGGACGATGCGCATTTCGCGCGAACCCGGCTCTTGGCGCTGGAGAACACCATGGGGGGGCGGGTGCTCCCGCCCGCATACGTATCGGCCGCGACCGAGTTGGCGCACGCCAGGGGTCTCAAAACGCATTTGGACGGCGCTCGTGTGTTCAACGCAATGGTCAAGCTGCGGGTCGATGAGACGGCAGTGGTGGCGGGATTCGATTCGGTCTCGGTGTGTCTCTCCAAAGGGCTGGGTGCGCCGGCGGGTTCGGTGCTGCTCGGGTCGCAGGACTTGGTCGCGGCCGCGCGACGTTGGCGCAAAGCGCTCGGTGGCGGCATGCGGCAGGCCGGCATCCTGGCGGCGGCCGGCCTGTACGCGCTCGATCACCACGTTGAGCGTCTCTCGGAGGATCACGAAAACGCGGTGTTCCTGGCTCGAGGGCTGCGCGACATGGGGCTGGCGGTCGAGCCGCCGGAAACCAACCTTGTGTTCGTGGAGATTCCGCCAGCCGTGGTCGAGCCACTGAGCGCGCATCTTGAGAAGCTCGGCATCGTCGCCTCGATCGGGCCGCGCACGCGCCTCGCCGCCCACCTGGACACGCCGCGGGTCAGCATCGAGGCTGCACTGCGGGCGTTCCAGGACTTTCCGGGCTGGCCCTAGCGCGACCTGGAATTGATCGCGCGAAGCCGGCGGCGCGCCCGTCGCAAATCCTGCGGTGTGTCCACGTCCAGCGTGGCAGAGGGAACTGCGAGCAGCTTGACTTCATTCTTCGGCAGGTCGTTCACCAGGCGGCGCAGCCCAAAATCCCCCCCTATTCGCCAGGCCTCGGGATACAGGCGTCGCGGCAGCACGAGGGGCGCGCCCGCCCACTGACCACCGGTATGACGGGCGACGACAACGCGCCTCGATGATCGCCAGCGCGCGATCATCCGCGCAATCTCGCGGCGCTCGAGCCAGGCCAAATCGACCGGCAGGATCAACATCGCGGCGCTGTATTGCGCCCGGAACAAGGCGCTCTTGACGGAAGCCGACAGGCCCTGCGAGCGTCGTCGGCTCAAGACAAATTCCACACGGTGGCCGGACAACTCTGCGCGCGCGCGGACCGCCCTTGGCGCCAGCACGACGATGATCGGGCGGGCGGCCAATGGTGCCAGGATCCGCACGGTTCTGCGCAGCAGCGTCGTGCCGCGAATTCTCGACAAGGCCTTGGGGTGCCCGAGTCGCGCCGAGAAGCCGGCCGAGAGAACCACAAGGCGGACTCCGGGGGCAGCATTCGTTGGTATCATCTCGCCATGACTATACCCGGCAATTTGCAGCGGCGGCCATTTCTGGCCCCGATCGGGCTGTTGGCGCTCACGGCAGCTGCGGGCTTGGTGATACTGATTGCCGCGGCTTGGCTGTTGGTCACTTCCACCTCGACCACCGTGATCGTGGTGCGCCACGCGCCGCAGATGCTGGGAGTCAATGGCGACGATCCGCCCCTGAGCCCGGAGGGTGAGGCACGCGCCGCCTCGCTGGCGCGCCTGTTGGGCGATACTCATCTGAACAGCCGAGTCGCCGCCATCTATGTGTCAAACACGCTTCGCAGCCGTTCTACCGCCGCGCCGCTCGCGCAAATGCTAGGCATCACGCCAGAAGTCGTCGCCCAAGACGATCCTCGAGTGCTCGTGCGCCACATTTTGCACGAGCATTTCGGAGACACCGTTTTGATCGTCGGGCATGCCAATACGTTGCAGGGTATCGTGTCCGCCGCCAGCGGCATCGACGACATACCATCGGTGGAACCCTCGGACTACTCCACGTTGTACGTCGTAACGGTGCCAAGAATCGGCCGGGCGGCCACGCTTCGCCTGAAATACTAGCTGATTGGGCGTTAGGTGCGCAGCGCGACAGCTTTTCGCACGAAATCCATGTGCCGACCAATGCGAAAATCCGCGAGCACCGCATCGCGCACGCGGCGTCCTCCATCGATCAGGTAGCTCGCGCGACGCACGCCGATACCGAGCGGGCCGTTGAGCCCATACATCTTGATCACGGTCTTCTGTTCGTCCGACAGCAGGGTGAACGGCAATTGGTATTTTGTGCGGAATTTTGCATGAGACTCGGGGGATTGGGGGCTGATGCCGACGATCCGCATCCCGGCCCGTTGAATGTCCGAGTGCAAATCCCGAAGTTTGCAGGCCTGGCTGGTGCAACCGGGCGTGAAATCTGCCGGATAGAAATACAGGATGATTGCGCCGGCGCTCAACAGCTCGGTCAGCGATCGGTCCGTCCCAGAATCGTCCGGAAGGGTAAATTCCGGTGCGCGTTCGCCCGCTTTCAACATGTTGCTTCGTGCCCCTTGCCGCTATCCTAGCTAAGTTCGGCCCGATTGGGCGACTCTTAGGGTGACAGTTCGCTCTTGCGTCGGTATCCCTTTGGCAGTTCGGGCCTTTGCTGCTAGTATGCGGACCCCTTGCGGGGGAGTAGCTCAGTTGGGAGAGCGTCGCGTTCGCAATGCGAAGGTCGAGGGTTCGATCCCCTTCTCCTCCACCAAACCTCGGCCGGTCGTCGCAGGACACCGGCCATGCCTTCGGCTCGGTAGCTCCCTGGTGCTCGGGGCGGTTACACTGAACGGCACGTCCCCGTGGCACAACTGGATAGCGCGCGCCCCTCCTAAGGGCGAGGTTGTGGGTTCAAATCCCGCCGGGGACGCCATTTCATCCCAGCCCCCCGGTGGGCGCTGTAGGACTACGAGATACGCGATTCGCGCCTTGGTCGGACTGTTTTCTACGCCGCCCGTCCGGTATTTTTCGTCCCCTCACATCCAGGAGTGCGTATGAAAACTACACAACGAGTGGCACGCGGCAGCTTCCTTTTGGCGCTGATGGCGATCGCATCGGGCTGCATCGTCGCCGAGCCTCGGGACGGCTATTGGGATCGGGACCATCACCGCTGGTACCATGACCATGCCTGGCACGAATGCGGCGATCGGGACGATCACTGCCGCTGATTGAGCTGTTCATGGGAGGATTGAGGCCTCCGGCGACTGGCTGCCGCCTGATGCTATGATCGGTGGATCAGGGCAACACGCGGTTCAGGATGATCAGGCGTCGGGAGGTTCGCGCAGCGCCGGCATTTCGCGCAGCGCTGTTATGGAGTCTAGGACTCGCCGGCTGTGCGGGCTTGGAGCTCAATCCGCTCATCAACGAGCATCGGGTCATCCGTGCGCAAACCGATCGAGCGCGTATGGTTGTCGTGACGCATGAGCTCGTGCTGGACGACAAGCGCCGCCCTGCGCACGAATTACACCTGCCTGCCGGGGTATACGCGCTCGAAGGGGAGGATGAGGAGTACTGGTATCTGCGTTCCGGCAGCGCATTGACCCTTTTGGATCTCCACCGGGGCGGGCAAACCGAGCGGCACAATCTTCGCGGCGGGGTTGCGCTCGGCAAGTATTCCACCCGCTCCGTTCCGGCGGCCGTCTACATTGACGCGCAGGGCACGGACAAGGTCCTCGTATGGAAGTTGGGCCAGGATTTCATGGGCGGCGAGGGCCGCGACTGGCGCCGGTCATTTTAGCCCGCAACAGCGCGCGTCACTCGTTGACTTTCGGGCCACGGGGGCAGGGCGATTTCGGGTCAGAGGGGGCCACGCGATTTGCGCCCGAGGGGCCTGCGCCGGAGGTGCAGGGCGCGCCGCTTTACAACGAGCCGAAGATTGCCAGGTAATTCTTTCCGCCGGCACTCGTGTCAGCCTGGGTCCCCACCAACACCTTGCCGTTCGCAATCGTGGGAGGCGTGAATTTGGAGCCGGGACCGATCTGGTCGCGCGTGCCGGCTTGAGCGCTGTTGTAGAGCTCTGCGAGGGTGGCCGCATCATAGGCATGCAGCACCGCCTGGTTGGTCGAGTTTTGCACGGCCCATAAAATGGCGTTCTGGGTCCCGTTGGCGGAGATGCTCAACGGCGCCCCGGGGTAACAATAGGTCGCACTGGATTGCAAGCTGGGCTGGGAAGGCATCTTGGCCGCCGCCAGTTTAAATGCGCGGATCACATCGCCGCTCGCAGAGTAGTACACCGTGCCCTCGAAATACACCGGGGCCCCATAGACCCCCGCCGGCGCGCCGGAGGTGCAAGCGGGCGAGGAGGCGGGGAACGCATCCAACAGGGGCTGATACGCATTATCGTCGCTCGCGGTGTTGAATTTTCCCAAGCTGTCGCGATCGACAAGATAGATGTTGCGGTCCTTACCAGCACCGACGGCCAGGTGCCGCTTCGCGCCCGAGCTGTCCAATTGATCGGGCAGCAGCATGAGGCCTCCGGAGGCAAGGTCGATATCGCCGTCGCTCTCGGCGACGGTGTTGTACATGGTGAAATAATCGAGCACGTTCAACGTGCCGTTGGTGGGGGTGGACAGCTTGATGATGGAATTTCCGTAGTCGTTGCCGGTCGGAAAGCCGTCGGCGGTCAAAGTCACGTCGAACACCCCGTTGGCCGACATGGCGTAGATATTACCGTTGGCGTCCGCAGAGGGTCCGGAGTTGGCGTTCCAAAACGATGCTTCCCCTTGCTCGCCGTTTTGCGACCCGCTCGGCTCATCGTTGAATACTGCGCTCTGCTGCAGCGAGCTTTCAGCGTAGGCGACGATCCAGCCGGTGTAGTTTTCCGCATCGCAATGGGACGACCATGATGTGTAGATGGTTCCCTGGCTCAACAGCAACGCCGAGCGCTCCTCGTATCGAGCGGCGTCGAAGACGATCCGTCCGCCCACCGTGGCAGGCGCGCCGGTACCGGACACGGAGGCGATGATCTCCACCGGACTATGCGCGAGCTCCGCGCCGGTGGCGAGATTCAGTGCATGCAACCGCTGGTGATAGTTCCCGGCGGTGTCCTTCGACATCGCCACGACGAACAGACTCCCCGCCGTCCGGTCGATCACCGGCGTCGCGGTGATCCCGATTTCCGGCGTGACCTGAAAGCAGCCGCGGTTGTCGCTCGGGGTCTCTGCGCTCCCGACCAGCGACACCTTCCAAAGCGTGGCCCCGCTGTCGCTGTCGAACGCATACACGCTGTCATGCTCCGTGGCGACGTACACGATGTTGTGCGCCGTTGATCCAATCGAATATGCACTGAGCGCGAGCGGCTGCGCATCGATCTTGCCGTCGACAGCGAGCAAGTGCCGTACACCGAAGCTCGATTGTTTCACATTCGACGGGGTGAGCACGGTCTCCGCCAGGTATTGGCCCGTGCGTTGGTTGTCGTTGTGATAGGTGAGCACATCGTTTGCAGGGGTCGACTCGGCGGGGGTCACGGTGAGCAGGGCGGCAGTGCTTGTCTTGGAACCCAGCGCGTTCGTCACGATGACGGTGAAGCTTTCACCGCTATCCGCAGCCGTGGTGCTCGGCGTCGAATAGCTTGCACTCATCGCTCCGGCGATGGCCGTCCCGTTTCTTGACCATTGGTAACGGAGGCCGGATCCCGTGGCGGTCACCGCGAACGTGGCGATCGAGCCGGCCGTGACGGTGGCATCGGCTGGCTCCTGCGTGATCACCGGCGCGGCGGCCATCGTCGTGCCGGAACCGCTGGTGCCGGTGCCGCCCGAACCACCGCCGCCGCAGGCGCCGAGCGTGAGCACACCGCCGAGCAGGCCGACGGCGGCGGCGGCGCGACATCTTCGTGTTTTGCATGGACGAACGCGGTTAAGATGAGATGTGAGGATCAAGACGGTCCCGTATCGGATAATTCAGCGCTGACCCGCGGGCGGCAGCGATGTGCATGAGCTCGCACTTTCCGAATGATAAGCGAAGTCAACAAACCTGATCCATCGTCCATCCCGCCGACATTGACGGCTCCGCGAGCGCTGATTTTTTGGTCGGCTACTTTGGCCACCGGTGTAGGATCAGGGCTCGGCGCGGCGCTTCTCACCCAGATCTTGTTCATGGTGCAGCACTTTGCATGGCCGGGGCCGCACCTGCTCGACGCGGCGCGCAGCGCCCCTGCCGCGCACCACCTGGGTGTCCTGCTCGGCGCAGGCGTGCTGACCGGCATCGGGCAGGTGGTGCTGCGCAAACTCTCGAGCGGCAACAGCATCGACATCACCGAGGCGATCACCCACTTCGCCGGCCGCCTGCCCGTAGTGCGCACGCTTGGCAGCGCGACACTCTCCGTGGTCGTGGTCGGCATGGGGGCATCGCTCGGTCGCGAGGGGGCGCCGAAGCAGACGGGCGCCGTGATCGCGAACGCCCTGTCGGATCGGTGTTCGTTGTCCGACGAGCAGCGACGCCTGCTGGTTGCGTGCGGAGCGGGAGCGGGGATGGCCGCCGCATACGGCGTTCCCTTGGGCGGTGCGCTGTTCGCCGTCGAAGTGCTGCGTGGCGTGCTGGCGCTTCGGCTGATCTTACCGGCGCTGCTCGCCTCGGCGTCGGCGGCCGGTGTGGCTTGGTGGATTTCGCTTCCGAACGAGCCGACGTATGTGATTCCCTCGTACACGTTATCCTCATCCGTCATCGGCTGGGCCATCGTCGCGGGACCGATCGCCGGAGCGGTATCGGTCGGCTTCGTACGGGTGGTCGCATGGGCGGATCGAAACAAACCGACCGGCATGCGCCGGCTGGTGGCGCCGGTGGTGGCGCTCGGGGTGCTCGGGGCTGTGTCCATCGTTTTTCCCGAATTGCTGGGAAATGGCAAGGACATCGCCGAGCTGGCCTTCACCAATCAAGTAACGCCGCTCATGCTGCTGGCTCTTTTCGTTCTGAAGCCGCTTGCGACGATCCTGTGCCTGGGAAGCGGCGTGCCGGGCGGCCTTTTCACACCCTCCCTCGCGACCGGCGCACTGCTGGGCGGCGCACTTGGGGTGGCGTGGTCGTGGATCTGGCCCGGAGCTTCTCCGGGCCTGTGCGCCATCATCGGCTCGGCTGCGGTGCTTGCTGCCACCACGCACGGCCCTATTTCATCCATCGTCCTGGTCATGGAGCTCACCGGCCGGGACCGCTCGTTCATCCTGCCGATGATCATCGCGGTCGTCCTCGCCACCGTGGTGGCGCGCTCCATGGACGCACGTTCCATCTACGATGCGCGGTTCAGCGACAGCGAAATGAGCGATTTGGTGCTGGCGCGAAAGCCCGCCGCCGGCTGAAAAACCATGCGAGTACTGCTGGCGGAAGACGATCCGATGATTGCCAAAGGGCTGGAGCGGGCTCTGCGGCAGGATGGGTATGCGGTCGACGCGGTGGCGGACGGCAGGAGCGCCGCCGAAGCGTTGCGCACTTCCGTGTTCGATCTCGTGCTCCTCGACCTCGGTCTGCCGGGACGCGATGGCTTAAAGGTCCTGCGCGAGCTGCGGGACCGCGGCGATTCGACGCCGGTCATCATCGTGACCGCGCGGGACGATGTGCAGAACCGGATTGCGGGGCTCGATTGCGGGGCGGACGACTACATCGTCAAGCCTTTCGATCTCGACGAGGTCGCCGCGCGCATGCGCTCGGTCCTGCGCCGTGCAGCGGGTCGTGCGGACCCCTGTATCCGACATCGCGGGGTCACGCTCGATCCGGTCGCGCACACGGTGGAGCGCGACGGGGAGCCGGTAGTGCTCTCGGCGCATGAATTCTCGGTGCTCGAAGCGCTCATGCAGAGGCCTGGCGCGGTACTCTCTCGCGCGCAGCTCGAGGAGCGGCTGTATGGCTGGGGCGAGTCGGTGGAAAGCAATGCGGTTGAGGTGTACGTGCACGGCTTGCGCCGCAAGCTTGGGAGCGATGTGATCCGGACCTTGCGAGGCGTCGGTTATTTCGTTCCGAAGGATCAGCCGCCGTGACTTCGCTACGGGCCCGCTTGTTGATCGCGCTGCTGGCCGCCGTGTGCGGCATCTCGGTGCTCGCCGGGTTGCTGACCTATCGTCGCGTGCTCGCGGAAACATCGACCTTGTTCGATTATCAATTGCGCCAGATGGCACTGTCGCTCAGAAGCCAGATCCCCATGGCGCCGCGGCTCGAGCTGCCGCCGGATCAGGCCGACGCCGATTTCGTGATCCAGATATGGGACGTGTATGGAACGCGCGTCTATTTCTCCCGCCCCGGCCTGCCGCTCATCAACGCGACGGCGCTCGGCTTTGCCGACGTGCGTGTGGGCGGCCGAGCCTGGCGAACCTACGGGTTGCAGACGCTCGAGGGGGTGATCCAGATCGCCCAACCGGTTCGGGTGCGCGAGAGTCTGGCGCGCGGGGCCGCGTTGCGAGTGGTGATTCCACTGCTGCTGCTGCTGCCGCTGCTCGGCGCCGTGGTCGTGGGCGTCGTCGGTTCGGGGCTGCGGCCGCTCCGGCGTGTCGCGGGCGAGGTGCAGCGGCGCGACGTGCACAGCTTGGCGCCGATCGCCGCTGTCCGGCTGCCGCAGGAGATCGAACCGCTCGTCAACGAGCTGAATCGGTTGCTGAGCCGCTTGCATGCGGCGTTCCAGACGCAGCGGGCCTTCGTCGCCGATGCCGCTCATGAACTGCGTTCGCCCTTGACCGCGCTCAGTCTCGAGTTGCAATTGTTGGAGCGTGCACCCGACGAGGCGGCGCGGCGCGAGGCCTTCGCGAACCTCAAGGCCGCAGCCGCGCGCGCCATTCACTTGGTCGAGCAATTGCTGACCTTGGCGCGCAACGAGCCTCGGGAACCGATCGGCGAGCTGATGCCGCTGGCTCTCGAACAGCCGGTCGCCGAGGGCATCGCCGACGCCCATGCGCTCGCGGCCGCGCGAGCCATCGAACTCTCGTTGGATGCGGATCCGGTCATGATACGCGGTGAGCGTGAGTCGCTGCGCACCCTGGTGCGCAATCTGGTCGACAATGCCGTGCGCTACACCCCCGAGGGAGGATGCGTCCGGGTGCGCACGCACACCGTCCCGGGGAGGGTCGCCGGGCGCGATGCCGCGTTGCTCGAGGTGTCGGATTCCGGGCCGGGCATCCCCTTCGCGGACCGCGAGCGCGCCTTCGACCGATTCTACCGGCGCGCGGGCTCGCCGCACGGCGGCAGCGGTCTCGGGCTCGCCATCGTGAAGGCGATCGCCGATCGGCATGCAGCGCAGGTCAGCCTTGGCGATGCGCCTGAAGGCGGATTGCTGGTGACGGTGGTATTTCCAACGGCGGCTTAAGGTTCGCTTAAGCAGGGCGCCTCAGGATGTCGCCCATTCGTTCCTCAAGCGTTTACCTCAAGGAGAGTTGTCCATGAGATCTCAGAGACCTCTGTTCGCCGGGGCCGCTGCCGGCGTTTTCGCGCTCGGCGCCGCCGCCGGTTGGATGGCGCCTGCGGCGTTCAAGAGCGCTCAGGCCGCCGACGTGGCTACGAGCGCGTCCGCACCGAGTCTGTCGCAGCCGATTCCGCTCGGAACCGCTCCGAACTACCGCGCGATCGTCGCGCAGAATCGAGACTCGGTGGTCGGCGTCACCATCGAAGGAGAAATGAAGACCTCCTCCGACCAACAGTTCAACCCTTTCGGCAACGGCGGCGGCGACGACAACCCATTCTCCCAGTTCTTCCGGCAGATGCCGCATGCGCACAGTCAACCCATGCATGCCCAGGGCTCGGGCTTCATCGTGAGTTCCGACGGGCTCATCCTGACCAACGCCCACGTCGTCGATGGTGCCAAGGAGGTGACCGTCAAGCTGATCGATCATCGGGAATTCAAGGCCAAGGTCCTGGGCTCCGATAAAACCAGCGACATCGCGGTGCTGAAGATCGACGCGAAAGGCCTGTCGGCCGTGCGGCTTGGCAACTCGGACAAACTGGGCGTGGGTGATTACGTGCTCGCGATCGGGGCACCGTTCGGACTGGAGGAAACGGCGACCGCGGGTATCGTGAGCGCGACGGGGCGTTCGCTTCCCGGAGACGGTGCCGTGCCATTCATTCAGACCGATGCTGCCGTGAATCCGGGCAACTCGGGCGGCCCGCTGTTCGATGCGAGCGGCGCCGTGGTCGGCATCAACTCGCAGATCTACACGAACTCCGGCGGCTACGAGGGCGTGTCGTTCGCAGTGCCCATCAACCTTGCACAGGGGGTGGAGCAGCAGATCGTTAAGACCGGCAAGGCGGAGCATGGCCGGCTCGGTATTCAGATCCAAAACGTCAATCAGTCGCTCGCCCAGTCGTTCAAGCTGAGCTCGCCGTCGGGCGCCTTGGTGGCGCAGGTCGAGCCTGACAGCGCCGCCTCCCGGGCGGGCATCAAGGCCGGCGATGTCGTCCTGAAGTACAACGGCAACGCGATCGCCGATTCGGGCCAATTGTCGGTACAGGTGAATGCCACCGCGCCGGGCGAGAAAGTGACGCTCGACATCATGCGCGACGGCAAGCCGATCACCGTCACCGCGACGATCGGCTCCGCGGGTGCCGCCACGTTGGCCAAGAACAGCGACGTCGGGGAGGGCGGATCGCATCTCGGCATGAAGTTGCGACCGTTGACTGCGGAGGAGCGTTCTCAGGTGGGTGTCTCCGGAGGCCTGGTGGTCGAAGAGTCGAACGGCCGCGCGGCACTTGCAGGCATCCAGCAAGGCGATGTGGTGCTGTCCGTGAATGGCACGCCGGTCGACAGCGTGGCGCAGCTTCGCGGGCTCCTGCAAAAGCACGCTGATCAGGTCGCCTTGCTGATCCAACGAGGCGATAGTCGTATTTTCGTGCCGGTCGCGCTTGGCTGATGTCACTGCGCGCCTAGGAGCATCCCTGCGCAGCTAGGAAGAACTGCGCACCTGGGGAAAACCTGCGCACCTCGGGAAAACCTGCGCACCCAAGGAAAAACGACCGGCCCGCGTTCCACAAGAGCGCGGGCCGGCTTCGTTTAGCTATAAAGCCGGCGATGAATCGGCTATAAAGCAGGCGATGACTAAATTTCTGTCCGCCTTGGCACTCGCCGCATTCGGCTTTTGCCACGCTCATGCCGAAGATGTTTCCTCCATTCCCGCCCCCGCCGCGCCGGGCCCGGCGACAGGCCTCGCCGATTCGGCGGCGCTTCGGGCCACGGTATTCGGCACGCCGCCGCAGGATATCGCGCCCTTGCCCGCCAAGGTGCCATTGCTGGAGATGGATCTCGATTTGCCTTGGCGACGGCCCATTCCCGCGGTGTTCTGGTTCGACAAGCGATTGCGGGTGTGGCTCTCGGCGCAGGACAAGCCGGCTCCGCTCGCCATCGTCATTTCGGGTACCGGAAGCGACGGCAACACCGCGAAACTCGCGACATTGCGTGCCGTGCTGTATGGGGCGGGATATCACGTGCTCACCATGCCGTCGCCCACCTTCCCCGGTTTCATCGTGTCCACCTCGAGCACGGGCGTGGCGGGCGATCTGCGTCAGGACGGGCAGGATCTGTACGCGGCGATCGGGGTGATCATCGCGCATTTGCCGCACAAGGTAAAAATTACCGACATCGACGTGCTCGGGTACAGCTTGGGCGGCGCGAATGCCGCCATCGTCAAAGCCATCGATGCGAAGGAGCACAAGCTCAACATTCACCGGGCAGTGATGATCAACCCGCCGGTGAGCCTGTTCGCCACGGTGGGCAGGCTCGACAAGCTCTTTGCCAGGACGCTCGGCAATGGCGATGCCGGCATCGAGCGGTTCTACCAGCAGCTCTATGCCGAGCTTGCCAATCTGTACCGGGCATCGGACCGGGTCGAGCTCGATGAGGACTTCCTGCTCGGAGCGGCTGCGTCGGCGCTGAAAACGGATGCTCAGTTTTCCGCCGCGATCGCGCTCACCTTCAGGATCGCGCTCATGAACGTTTTCTTCGCGGGCGATCTGTACTCCGGGGCCGGCGTCGTGGTGGATCCGCGGCATCCGCCGGGCGTGGGGGATTCCCTCGATGAGATCTCGCGCACCTTGCGCACCAAGACATTCGGCGAATATTTCAGCCGAATTTTCGCGCCCTATTACCTGAAGCGCCGGCCCAATTCCACGGTCGATAGCCTCATCGCCGACAACCGGCTGGAGCTGATCGAGGATCAATTGCGTACCGATGGCGATTACTATGCTCAGACCAACAGCGACGACCTCATTCTCGACAAGGCGGAGCTCGGTTGGCTGAGAACGACATTGGGTCAAAGGATCGTGGTCTACGATCATGGCGGCCATCTGGGCAATTTAGGCGATCGGCAGCAAGTGGCCGACATGCTCGCCATGCTGGCGGGTCGATGGCCAGGCGGTGCGCAATGAGGCGCAGCCGGCTCGAGTGGCTCTGTGTCGCAGCAGGGGCGGTGCTCGGCCTCGGCGGCTGCGCCGCGCAGACCGTGGAGTTTCACCATCTGCCGCCCGATACCCCGGCGGCGAGCAACGCGGCGGACATCGCCAAGATGCAGCGGCTGGCGGCGTCGGCGGCGCAGGCCCAGAAGGCACAGACGCAACCCGCGGGTGAGCAAGCTCCCGCGGCCGAAGCTCCGCCGCCCGTCACGGCTGCCGAGGCGCCGTCGATGAAAACCTACGATCCTTGGGGAAGGCTCAATCGCTTCACCTACCGCTTCAACGCGCGCTTCGATGAAGCCCTGTTCTTGCCGGTGGCCAACAGCTATCGCCGGTTGCCGTCACCGATGCGCAGCGGGGTGCACAATTTTTTCGCCAACATTGCCGAGATCGACAGCGTCATCAATTACACCCTGCAAGGGCGCCTCGGCCGCATGGTCCGCAGTCTCGGCCGATTCGTGATCAACAGCACCATCGGAATCGGCGGCTTGTTCGATCCGGCCTCGAAGATGCGCCTGCCGAAGGCGCCGACCGGTTTCGGAACGACGCTCGCCAAATATGGCATGCACCCGGGACCGTATCTGGTCATTCCGTTTTACGGCCCGTCGAGCTTGCGCGAGGGCATCGGTTTGGCGGCGGATTACGGCACCTTATACGTGATCGATCCCGCGTGGACCTATCGCGGCGACCAATCGTGGGGGCTGGGCGTTTTGAATGCCGTCGACCAGCGCTCGAACATCGATTTCCGCTATTACGCAAGCGGCTCTCCCTTCGAATACGAAACGATTCAGTTTCTCTACATACGCAAGGAATTGATCGAAGACGCGGGCCTGCATCGCCAGAAGCGACTGCCGCGCGCCGACCCGAACGTGCCGGCGGGTGAATGAGCGAAGGCTCATCGCGTCCGCCTCCGGTTGATCGCGATTTGCGGCGCAGCCTGGCGTTTCCGATCCGCTGGCGCATCTTCAGCTTTTTATTTGGATTCGGATTTTTGGCCTATGTGCAAGCAAAGACCATCACGGTTGCCGCCGAACCGATGATGCCGGCGCTCGGATTGAGCCAGCTGCAAATCTCTTACATCGAACAGGCGTTCGTGCTGGGATACGCCATCTTCCAGTTGCCCGGCGGCATCATCGGTCAACGTCTGGGCGCAAGGCTCACGTTCGTGCTCATCGGCATCGCCGCGTTCCTGGCGACGCTTGCCATGCCGCTCGTCCCCGAAGTCTTCCACGGTCCTGCCGCGCTTTTCACAGGACTCTTCGGCGTGCAGTTCGTGCTCGGGTTGTCGCAGGGCGCGATCTTCCCGATTTCCGCGGGAGTGTTCGAAGCGTGGTTTCCCGCGAGGCGCTGGGCCTTCGTGCAGGGCTTGCAGACCGCGGGGCTGGGGCTCGGCGCGGCGCTGACGCCGCCGCTCATCGTGTATCTCATGGCCCGATTCGGCTGGCAGCGCGCCCTGGTGTGGGCGAGCCTTCCAGCCGTCGCGCTGATCGCGTCCTGGGCCTGGTATGGACGCAACACACCGCGCGAGCACGCCGCAGTCTCCGCGCACGAGCTTGCGCAGATCGGAACTCAACCCCCGACGCACTCGTCGGTCAGCGTGAAGCAGTTGCTCGCGCTCGTGGCCGACCGCAACGTCATGCTGCTGTTTGTCTCCTACATGAGCATGAACTACACCTTCTACCTGCTCTCGAATTGGGTGTTCCTCTATCTCATCCAGGAGCGTCACTTCTCTTCGCTCGAGAGCAGCTGGCTGGCAACCGCTCCGCCGCTCGCGGCGGCACTCGGGGCCGGCGTCGGGGGTGTCGTCACGAGCGCGCTCGTGCAGCGTTTCGGCAGTCTCTGGGGCTACCGTATATTGCCGATCGCGGCCATGTTTTGCGCTGCGGGGCTATTGCTGGTCGCGGTCAACGCGTCCAATCCTTATGTGGCGGTGGCCGCACTCGCAGCTTGCTTCGGCACCGTGGAGCTCACCGAAGGCGCGTTTTGGGGTGCCGGCATGACCGTAGGGCGCGGCGATACCATGGCGGTATGCGGCATCATGAATACGGGCGGCAATTTGGGCGGCATCATCGGCATACCCATCGTCGGTTATTTTTCAGGGATGCACGCCTGGAACGCGGCGTTCTTCATCGGTGTGGGCTTTGCGATCGTGAGCGGGCTCGCGTGGTTCGGAATCCGGGTTGACGAGGCGGCCGGCCAGGCAGCGCCCGCAGTTCCCGCCGCTCAGGGGGTTTGAAGGATGACTACCGCGGTCGTGACCGGAGCTGCGCAGGGGGTGGGCCTCACCGTGGCTTCACTCCTGGCGCGGCGCAGCTATCGGCTGATCCTGCTGGATGTACAGCCGCTCGATACGCAGGTTCAACGGCTGCGCGCAGGCGGCGCCGATGTACACGCGTTTCACGGGGATGTGTCCGCGGAATCGTTCATCGTCGAGGTCGCCGAGCGCATCCGCCGCGATTTCGGCGCCGCCGATGCGCTGATCAACAATGCCGGCATCAGCCTGATCGTTCCTGCGGAGGAGACCACGGCGGAGCAGTGGCAACGCGTCATGAACGTGAATCTGCTCGGGCCCTTCTTGTTGTGCAGGCACCTGGGTGCTCAGATGCTCGCCCAGGGCCGGGGCAGCATCGTCAATGTCGCTTCGGTCGCGGGGCTGGCAGCGGTCAGTCATCGCAGCGCCTACAACGCATCGAAGCACGGCCTGATCGGCCTCACCAGGACGCTGGCGGCGGAGTGGGGCGGGCGCGGCGTCAGAGTCAACGCGGTCTGTCCGGGCTGGATCAAGACCGAGATGGATCATGCGGATCAGCGAACCGGTGCATACTCCGATGCCGACATCATCAATCGCGTGCCCATGGCTCGCTTTGCGCGGGCCGAGGACGTGGCTGAGGCGATCGCCTTCCTGGCCGACGGGGAGCGCGCCGCATTCATCAACGGCGTCACCTTGCCGGTGGATGGCGGTTGGATGGCCGATGCAAGCTGGGAGAGTCTGCGCATCCACATGCGGACGGGGGACCGATCATGACTCAAACATCCACCCTTCGAATCCAAGTCCGCGACGCCGTGGCGCGACTCACGCTGACGCGCGCGGAAGCGGCGAATACCATGAACCTGCAATTTGGCCGCGAGTTTCTGGCGGCGGCGCAGTCATTGCAGGCTGATCCGCGCGTTCGTGCGATTCTCCTGACGGGCGAAGGCAAGAATTTTTGCTTCGGGGGCGATCTGAAGGGGATGGTGGCGTCGGGTGGTGACCTCAGCGGCTACTTGAGCGAGCTCACCACGGCGCTGCATTCGGGTCTTGCGCATCTGATGCGCACGGACGCTCCCGTGGTGGCGGCGATCAAAGGCAGCGCGGCCGGTGCAGGCCTCGGTCTGGTCCTCGCCGCGGATCTTGCCATCGCCGGCAGAAGCGCAAAGTTCACCCCCGCTTATACGGGCGTCGGCCTCACGCCCGATGCCGGGTGCACATTCCTGCTGCCGCGAGTCGTGGGCTACAAGCGCGCCATGGAACTCTTGCTGACCAATAGGGTGCTGAGCGCCGAGGAGGCCCTCGATTGGGGGCTCGTCAACCAAGTGGTCGACGATGACCAGGTGGACGCGACCGCGGCCGAGCTGGCCGCACGCCTGGCCCGGGGACCGACCGCTGCCTTCGGCGGCGTGAAGCGCTTGCTGGCAGAGGCTGAGCCCGGCCTCGAGACTCACTTCGGCCGCGAAAGCCGCTCCATTGCCGCGCGTGGTACGAGCGCGGAGGGGCGCGAAGGCATCGCGGCCTTCCTCGAGAAGCGCACGCCGCGGTTTTGACGCGTCACGCAAGACCTCGCAATATTGCTACTTGACGGTAACATCTACTTTAAGGTAACTTCTACTCAACGGTAACATTTATTCAATAGTAGTAATTACTTGCCGGTAGAGAGATGGATCCGGCAATCCGGCCCAGTTCGCCGCGCCGCGGCAATGCGAGGAACGATGAGCTCGGTCTCAAAGCCGCGTGCAGCAGCACCCGAAGTTAGCGGCACGGCACTTGTGTCGCCATGGCCCGTCCGAAAAAACACTCAGCGCAACCGGGACGTGAAGCGTGAGGCGGTCATTCGCGCCGCCGCACAGGCCTTCAACGCCTGCGGCTATCACAACACATCGATCGACGAAATCGCTGCAGCGCTGAACGTCACCAAGCCGACGATCTACTATTACGTGGCGAACAAGGAGCAGCTGCTGCTCGAATGTATCTTGACCGGTCTGGAGCGGGTTCTGGAGCCCTTCCGGCGGCCGCGCGAGGACGGCGTCACGGCCCGCGTGCAATTGAACCGGATGATGCGCCATTATGCCGAGGCGATCGCCTCGGAATACGGCTGGTGCATGGTGCGTGCCGAAGATCTCGGGCTCGCCCCCGCCTCGCTGTGGCGCATCAAGGGCCTCAAGTCCGAGATCGATCAGGGAATCCGCCGGCTGCTCGAGGAAGGCGTGCGCGATGGGTCCATTCAGACGGAGGATCTCAAAATGACTTCCTTTGCTCTTGCGGGGGCGCTCAATTGGATCGCGCATTGGTATCGTGAAAATCAATCGATGACGCCCGCGGATATCGCTGAGGCGTTCATCCGCATCTTCAATCTCGGTCTTGTGCCGCGTGCCGCGGCGAAGCCTTCCCGCCGCACGCGTGCGCGCAAGGAGCATATCCAATGAATGCCGTTTCCCACGCCGCCAAGCCCGCACCCTATCGGCCGCAAAACAAGGTGCGGTTCGTCACTGCGACTTCGCTCTTCGACGGGCACGATGCCTCGGTCAATATCATGCGCCGCATCATGCAGGCATCGGGGGCAGAGGTGATCCACCTCGGGCACAACCGCTCTGTGCGCGAGATCGTCGACGCGGCGCTGCAGGAGGACGCCCAAGGGATTGCCGTCACTTCGTACCAGGGTGGGCATATCGAATTCTTCAAGTACATGGTGGATCTGCTTCGTCAGAATGGCGGCGAAAACATCAAGGTGTTCGGCGGGGGCGGCGGCGTGATCGTGCCCGCGGAGATCCGGGAACTCATCGCCTACGGAGTCACGCGCATTTATTCGCCCCAAGACGGCGCGACGCTCGGGCTGCAGGGCATGATCGACGATGTCATGCGTTCCAGCGACTTCGATTTATCCGCGCTGGCACCCGCTGAATCCGATGCCCCGGAGGCCTTGAGGTCCGGCGATCGGCGCAAGCTCGCGCGCATCATCACAGCGGTCGAAAATCGGGCCTATTCGACGCGCAGCCGTCAGGCGATTGTGCAGGCCGCCGCCGCCATCAAGCTGCCCCTGCTCGGCATCACGGGAACCGGAGGTGCCGGTAAATCCTCGCTCACGGACGAGCTCATTCTTCGGCTGCGGCTCGATCAGGACGACCGGCTGCGCATCGCGGTGATCTCGATCGACCCCTCTCGCAAGCGCACCGGCGGTGCGTTGCTCGGCGACCGCATCCGCATGAACGCGATCGATTCGGACAGGATCTTCATGCGATCGCTCGCGACGCGCGACACCGGCAACGAGCTGTCCGCGGCACTGCCTGAGGTGCTGGCCTGCTGCAAATTGAGCGGCTTCGATCTGATCGTCGTGGAGACCTCCGGTATCGGGCAGGGAGAATCCGGCATCGTACCGCTGGTGGGCACCTCGCTCTATGTCATGACGCCGGAGTTCGGCGCCGCCTCGCAGCTCGAGAAGATCGACATGCTCGACTTCGCCGACTTCGTCGCCATTAATAAATTCGACCGCAAGGGCGCAGAGGATGCACTGCGGGACGTGCGCAAGCAGTATCAGCGCAACCGGGCGCAATTTCAGCAGTCGGCGGATGCCATGCCGGTATTCGGCACCATCGCCTCGCGCTTCAACGACGACGGGGTTACCGCGCTCTACCAGGCGATGCTGCCGCGCCTGCAAGGGCAGGGCCTGAAGACCAAGGCGGGCAAACTCCCCCGCACAGCGGTGAGAGCCTCTTCCCGCGGCCGCGCCGTAGTCCCCGCCGATCGCGTGCGCTATCTTGCCGAGATTGCCGCCTCGGTTCGGGAGTATCACCGCCACATCGCCGAGCAGGCGCGCACGGCGCGGGAACGCCAGTCGCTCGAAACGGCGCGCACCCTGTTCGAGCGTCATGCCAAGCCGGTTGCGGAGTTCGCCGAGCTGATCTCGGCCAAGGCCGGTGAACTGAGCTCCCAATCGGTCAAACTGCTGGAGCAATGGCCCAAGACCTGCGAACTTTACGCCGCGGACGAATATGTGGTGAAGATCCGTGACAAGGAACTTCGCAGGAAGCTCGTTTTCGAGTCGCTCTCGGGCACCAAAGTGCGCAAGGTGTCGCTGCCGCGTTTCGAGGATGACGGGGAGATTCTGAAGTTTTTGATGAAGGAGAACGTCCCCGGTTCGTTCCCTTATACCGCCGGCGTGTTCGCGTTCAAGCGCGAGGGCGAGGACCCGACGCGAATGTTCGCCGGCGAGGGCGATGCGTTCCGGACCAACCAGCGATTCAAGCGGGTGTCGGAGGGCATGCCCGCGCACCGGCTCTCCACGGCGTTCGATTCCGTGACCCTCTATGGGTCCGATCCGGACCCTCGCCCCGACATTTACGGCAAAGTAGGGAATTCGGGTGTCTCGATCGCGACTCTGGACGACATGAAGGTTCTTTACTCGGGCTTCGATCTTTGCGCGCCGTCGACCTCCGTCTCCATGACCATCAACGGTCCGGCTCCGATCCTGCTGGCCATGTTCATGAATACGGCCATCGATCAGCAGGTGGAGAAGTTCCGGGCGCAAAATGCGCGCGAGGCCACGGAGGACGAGCTCCAAAAGATCAGGGCGTGGACCCTGTCGACGGTGCGCGGAACGGTGCAGGCCGACATCCTAAAGGAGGATCAGGGGCAGAACACCTGTATTTTCTCGACCGAATTCGCGCTCAAGATGATGGGCGACATTCAGGAATATTTCGTCCACAACCACGTGCAGAATTTCTATTCCGTCTCGATTTCCGGCTATCACATCGCGGAGGCCGGAGCCAATCCGATTTCCCAGCTGGCGTTCACGCTGGCGAACGGCTTCACCTATGTCGAGTCGTACCTGGCACGCGGCATGCACATCGACGATTTCGCCTCGAATTTGTCGTTCTTCTTCTCGAACGGAATGGATCCGGAGTACTCCGTGATCGGGAGAGTCGCGCGGCGCATTTGGGCCGTGGCCATGAAAAACCGGTACGGCGCGAGCGAGCGCAGCCAGAAGCTCAAGTACCACGTGCAGACCTCGGGACGTTCGCTGCACGCACAAGAGATGGCGTTCAACGACATCCGCACGTCGCTCCAGGCGCTATGCGCAATCTATGACAATTGCAACAGCTTGCACACCAACGCCTATGACGAGGCCGTGACCACGCCGACCGAGGAAAGCGTGCGCCGCGCCATGGCCATCCAACTCATCATCAACCGGGAGTGGGGACTGGCCAAGAACGAGAATCCAAACCAGGGCAGCTTCATCATCGACGAGCTGACCGATCTGGTGGAGGAGGCCGTGCTCAAGGAATTCGATGCGATCGCCTCACGCGGCGGCGTGCTTGGGGCGATGGAAACCGGCTATCAGCGCGGCAAGATCCAGGACGAGTCGCTGTTTTACGAGCACAAGAAGCATGACGGCTCGCTTCCGATCATCGGCGTCAACACCTTCCGCAATCCAGGCGCGGAGGCGGCGCCGCAGAGCATCGAGCTCGCGCGTTCGAGCGAGGGGGAAAAGCAGTCTCAGCTTGCGAGATTACGCGAGTTCCAGTCGCGAAACGCCGCCGGCGCGCCCGCGTCGCTCGAGCGGCTGCGCAGCGCGGTGATCGCGAACACCAACACGTTCGAAGTGTTGATGGAAGCGGTGCGGACATGCTCGCTGGGGCAGATAACCCAAACGTTGTACGAGGTCGGCGGCAAGTACCGCCGCAACATGTGATGCGCCATACGGTGCTCGAATCCAGGGAGTATCAGCGATAATGACCAAGGCTCTGAAAAAAATCGGCGTGATCGGCGCGGGCACCATGGGCAACGGCATTGCGCAGGTAACCGCCGCTTCGGGATTACAGGTGGTGATGGTCGATGTATCGGATGCCGCGGTGGAACGCGGAATCTCCGCCATCGGGGCGAGCCTCGATCGATTGGTCAAGAAGGAAAAGCTGAGTGCGGCAGATCGCGCCGCGACGCTGGGCCACATCCGCGGCAGCACCCGCTATTCGGATCTCGGCGGGATGGATTTGGTGATCGAGGCTGCGACCGAGAATCTCGAGGTGAAGCAGCGCATCATGAAACAGGCCGACGAGATCATGCGTCCGGAGGCGATCCTGGCCACCAACACCTCCTCGATCTCGATCACGGCGCTCGCGGCCGCCACATCCCGGGCGGACCGCTTCATCGGCATGCACTTTTTCAATCCCGTGCCGCTCATGGCGCTGGTGGAGTTGATCCGCGGCCTATTGACCAGCGACGAGACTCAGGCACGCGCGGCCGAATTCATCCGTCACGTCGGCAAAACCGCGGTCAGCGTCAAGAATTCCCCCGGCTTCGCGGTCAATCGCGTGCTCTGCCCGATGATCAACGAGGCGATTTTCGCACTGCAGGACGGTGTTGCGAGCGCGGTGGACATCGACGAGGGCATGAAACTCGGCTGCAATCACCCGATCGGGCCGCTGGCGCTGGCAGACCTGGTCGGCCTCGATACCTTGCTGTCCGTGATGGAAGTCTTTCAGCGAGACTACGGGGATCCGAAATACCGGCCCGCGCCGTTGCTGCGCGAGATGGTGGCGGCGGGCTTGCTGGGCCGCAAGAGCGGGCGCGGCTTCTATAGTTACGGCTGATCGAGGATACCACCATGCAGGATTATCAGGCGCCTCTGGATGACATGCGGTTCGTGCTGCGCGAATTGGTCGATCGCAGGCTCATGGCCGAGCTTCCCGGCTCGGAGGATGCGACCTCGGATGTCGCGGAGGCCATTCTCGAGGAAGCGGCCAAGTTCGCGGGCGGCGTGCTCTCACCGCTGAACCGCTCCGGCGATGTCGAAGGGGTTCGCTGGCACGACACCGAAGTGTCCACCGCCGCCGGCTGGAAGGAGGCGTATGGCGCGTTCGTCGAGGGCGGCTGGAATGCGCTCGCTTGCCCGCAGGAATTCGGGGGGCAGGGCCTTCCCCGAGTGCTCTCGGCGCTGGTCGAGGAAATGTGGAACGGTGCCAATATGTCGTTCACGCTCTGCCCCATGCTGACGCGCGGCGCCATCGAGGCCATCGATCTGCGCGGATCGGCGCTGCAAAAGAAAACTTATCTTCCAAAAATGGTCGCAGGTGTTTGGACCGGCACCATGAACCTGACCGAGCCGCAGGCCGGGTCCGATCTCGCGGCGGTCCGCACGCGCGCCGAGCCGGCCGGCAACGGCCTCTACCGGCTGGCCGGCCAGAAAATCTTCATCACGTATGGCGAGCACGATCTCACGGACAACATCATCCATATGGTGCTGGCCCGCACGCCGGGCGCGCCCGAGGGCGTGAAGGGCATATCGCTCTTCCTGGTGCCCAAGTATCTCGTGAATCCGGACGGCTCGATCGGCGAGCGCAACGATGTCCGCTGTTTGTCGGTCGAGCACAAGCTCGGCATTCATGCGAGCCCCACCTGCGTACTGGCGTACGGCCAGACGGCCGGGGCCATTGGGGAGCTGGTCGGCGAAGAGAACCGCGGGCTCGAATACATGTTCATCATGATGAACGCGGCGCGATTCGCGGTGGGGCTCGAGGGGGTCGGCTTGTCCGAACGTGCTTTCCAGAGCGCGAGGGCGTTCGCGAATGAGCGCATTCAGGGCACCGAGCCTGGGAGCAAGGACCGCGTCCCGATCGCAAGACACCCGGACGTGCGGCGCATGTTGATGCTCATGAAATCGCAGACCGAGGCGATGCGGGCGCTTGCTGCGGTCGCGGCCCAGTCTCTGGATGCCGCGCGCCTGCACCCGCAACCCGAGGAGCGCAGGCTGCATCAGTCGGTCGCCGATTTGCTCATACCGGTCGTCAAGGGCTGGTGCACGGAAACCAGCGTCGAGGTCGCCTCTCTGGGGATACAGGTTCACGGTGGGATGGGGTTCATCGAGGAGACCGGGGTTGCGCAGCAGTTCCGGGATTCCCGCATCACGCCGATCTACGAGGGTACGACTGCGATCCAGGCGAATGATCTGATCGGCCGAAAACTGCCGCGCGACGGCGGCGCCACAGCGAAGGCGTTGATCGCGCAGATGCGCGCGCTGTGCGGCGATTTGCAGGATACAGCACATCTCGGCGCCGCCGCGGCGGTCTTCACGGACGCACTGAGCGCGCTCGAGCGGTCGGTTGATTACGTCGTCTCCCTGTACGCAAGCGAGTTCAAGCAGGTATCCGTGGGTGCCGTTCCGCTCTTGAAATTGTTCGGCATCGTCGTCGGCGGCTGGCAATTGCTGCGCTCTGCGGCGATCGCGAGCGAACGACTCGACGGAGAGGGTGAATCGCAGCTGCCCGCGAATTTCTATCGGGCGAAGATCGCGACGGCGGATTTCTTCGCTCACCATGTGCTCTCGCAGGCCCCCGGCCTCGCGCACGCCATCGTGCACGGGGCGCCCTCGGCGCTTGCCGAGGGCGTGATCTGAGGATGGATCGGCGTTATCCGAATCGAATCATTTGCCTCACCGAGGAGCCGACCGAGGTGCTTTACGCGCTCGGCGAGGAAGCGCGTATCGTCGGCATCTCCGGATTCACGGTGCGGCCGGCCCGGGCGCGGCGCGAAAAGCCACGCGTGTGCGCGTTCACCAGCGCCAAGCTCGACCGCATCCTCGAGCTCAAGCCCGATTTCGTGGTCGGCTTCTCCGACATTCAAGCCGAGATCGCGCACGCGCTGATCCGGGCGGGCGTGGAGGTCTGGATCAGCAATCACCGGTCGGTCGAGGGAATTCTGGGGTACGTGAGGAGGCTCGGGGCGCTGGTCGGGGCGTCCGAGCGGGCCGAGCGTTACGCGTGCGAGCTCGAGGAGCACATCGACTCGGTCCGCGACCACGCCTCGACTCTCACCCGAAGGCCGCGCGTCTATTTCGAGGAATGGGACGAGCCGCAGATCACGGGAATCCGCTGGGTGAGCGAGCTCGTCGGCATCGCGGGCGGCGATGACGTATTTCCGGAACGCGCCGCGTGCGCGCTCGGCAAGGACAGGATTCTTGCCGATCCGACCGAGGTGGTGCGCCGCGCGCCCGACCTGATTTTCGGATCGTGGTGCGGCAAACGGTTTCGCCCGAACCTCGTTGCGTCGCGGCCGGGGTGGGGCGCGGTGCCCGCGGTGCGGGACGGCGAACTGCACGAGATCAAATCGCCGCTGATCCTGCAGCCCGGCCCGGCTGCATTGACGGACGGACTGGATGCAATCCAGCGGGTGATTCAACGCTGGGATCAGATGCACGGTTGAAGCGCAGTGCGTGCTGCGTAGCGCACCGTCTTGATGCGGCGGCTGTGCGCACGCGCACCGCTGTACGCAGGTGCGTTGTAAGGCGACCCGCGAGCGGATACAGTGGATCCGCCCGATCGGAAAACTCGTCAGAGGTGTGGGATGCAACAATCGCGCATGCGGCTGAGTCGCCGCCCGCTCTCTCGGGCGGTCTCCATGGCGCTGGGACTCGGTGCTGCAAGTGCGGCGGTTGCGCAGACCGCTGGCAACGAGCTCGAGGAAGTGGTGGTTACCGCGACACGCCGCAGCGAGAACCTGCAAAACGTCCCGATTGCCATCACCGCCCTGACTGGCAACACCTTGGGCGAGCTCAATGTGCAGACTCTGGATGACTTCGTCCGGTATCTGCCGAACGTATCGACCGCGGGTGTGGCCCCGGGACAGGACGAGGTGTACATGCGAGGCCTCGCCACCACCCACCAGGGCAGCCAGGTGGTGGGCGGAACCGGTACGTTCCCGAACGTCGCCATTTATCTGGATGATCAGTCGGTACAGCTTCCGGGACGCAACCTTGACGTGTACGCCGCGGATCTGGCGCGTATCGAGGTTCTCGAGGGCCCGCAAGGAACCCTGTACGGCGCGGGCGCCCAGGCAGGGGCGGTGCGCTACATCACCAACAAGCCGAAGCTCGATGTCGACGAGGGGTCTGTCGATGCGAGCTACTCGACGACCGCCCACGGCGACCCGAGCGCCTCGGGTGTCGCCGTGATCAATGTTCCGGTCATTCCCGGTACGCTCGCGCTGCGTGCGGTAATTTACGATGACTCGCGCGGCGGCTACATTCACAACGTGCCCGCGACTTTCGCCCGTGCGCCGACGGATGCCGGCATTGCCTATTACTTCGGCGGCGTCGTGCCTCCGGGCAGCTCGACCTTGTCCAACGCGAGTTTGGTCAGCCGCGCGTTCAATCCGTTGACCTACAAGGGCATGCGGGCGTCCGGACTGTACCAGTTCAACGACGACTGGAGCCTTCTGGTGCAGCAGAGCTACCAGAGCATGGAGGCGGACGGTGTGTTTGCTTACGATCCGGCGCTCGGCGATCTGAATGTGCAGCAGTACAATCCCTCGATCGATCTGGACAAATTCGAGGACAGCGCCTGGACCTTGAACGGGCGCATCGGGGCGCTCAAGCTCGTTTACACGGGTGGCTACCTGGTCCGGAACGTGAACCAGACGGCCGATTACACGAACTACGCCCGCGGTCCTTTTGCCGCGTTCTATCAATGCGACGGCCCCCAATTTACAAACGGCGGCAGCACGGCGATTTGTTATTCGCCGAGCGCCACCTGGCACAACGTCGAGAGGAACACCCATCAGAGCCACGAATTTCGGGTGAGCTCGCCGGACGAAGAGCGCCTACGCGCGATCGGCGGCATCTTTTGGGAGGACTACCAGATCCAAACTTCGCAAAACTTCCTGTATGCCGATGCACAAGCGGGCTTTCCGCCGCTGACGCCGGTTTCCGGCGGGGGCGTCGACGTGTTCGACCCGAGCCCGCGGGTCGCGGGAACGGCTTTCCTGAGCGACATCACGCGCGGCTACGAGCAGAAGGCGGTCTTCGGCGAGGTCGCATTCGATCTGATTCCCCGCACGTTGACGCTCACGGCGGGGACACGCTTTTTTCACTTCAACAATTTCGACAGCGGACAATCGGATTCGGTGTACGGCTGTCGGAACATCAATCCCTGCACGCCGGCGAACTCGACCTTCGATCTGTTCAACTTCGCGCAGGCGAATTCGGGCCACAAGAGCAGGGCCAATCTCAGCTGGAAACCGTGGGAGGACGTGATGTTCTATGCCACGTATTCCGAGGGCTTCCGGCCCGGCGGCTTCAACCAGGGCGTCGGATTGATACCGAAGACCTCGCCGCTGTACGGCAAATTTTCCGTGCCGCGTTTCTACGACAGCGACACCCTGAAGAATTACGAGGTGGGCTGGAAGACCCAATGGCTCGATCACCGGCTGCAATTCAACGGTGCGGTGTATGACGAGGAATGGTCGAACGTCCAGCTGCAAATTTACGACGCGGCGCTCTACGGGAATTCAGGGTTTACCGTCAACGGGCCGAATTACCGGGTGCGCGGCGTCGAGGGCGACGTGGTGTTCCGAGTCACGAATGAGCTTACGCTCAATTCCTCGTTTGCATTCAATCACAGCGTGCAGGTCAACGAGCCGTCCCTGGTCGACAACGGCACCGTCATTTCGCTTTTCCCGACCCGCGGGGCCGGGAGTCCGTTGGCCGATGCGCCTCCGTTCCAGGGCAACCTGCGTCTGCGCTATGAAGCGCCGATCTTCGACTACCTCTGGCATGTGCAGGCGGGTGCGCAGTTCACCGACCATTCCTATGCCGACGTGATCGATATCGGCACCATCGCGCCGCCCGATTATCTGCTCGCTTCGTACACCACCTACGATGCCGCGGCCGGCATCGCCAAGGACGCCTGGTCGTTGGAATTTTTCGGGGATAACCTGACCGACACCCGGGCACAGCTCTATATCAGCTCGGCGAGCTTTCAGACTCTCACCACGACCAATCGGCCGCGGGTGCTGGGCGTGCGCTTCTCGTATAAATTTGGCGGCGCGGCCAAGCCATAGCGAGCCCCGCTTGGTCGCTCGAGGCGGCACGATCAAGGTTTCAAAGGAGAGAGGATGATGAGGATATCCCGGCGCAAAATGCTGTTGGATACCGCTGCGTCCGCATCGCTCGCCGCCGTCGGCGGCCCGCTCGCGCTGTTCGGTAGCCGGTCAAGGGCCGCCGTTGCCTGGCGTCTCCCTGACAAGCGGCCGTTCAAAGTCGTCGAGAACGAATGGATCCCGATGCCGGACGGGACACGTCTGGCTGCGCGATTTTGGATTCCCGAAGGCGCCGACACGCACCCCGTTCCGGTGGTCTTCGAATACCTGCCTTATCGGTTGTGGGACGACCTGCGCTGGCGCGATGACAAGACCGCAGAGAATCTCGCGCCCTACGGGGTCGCCTTCGTGCGCGTCGACATCCGGGGCACCGGAAACTCCGAGGGCGTCATGGTCGATGAGTACGACGTTCCGGAGTTGAGCGACGGCGTGCAGATCGTGGCATGGCTCGCCAAGCAGTCCTGGGCGAACGGCTCGGTGGGCATCCGGGGAATCTCCTGGGGCGGCATCAATGCGCTGCAGATCGCGGCGTTGCGGCCACCTGCGCTCAAGGCCATCATGCCCATGGGATGCGTCGTCGACCGCTACACCGACGATGCCCACTACATGGGCGGCGCTTACGGCGAGCAGAACATGGGATGGGGTACCGCCTTCAAGAGTGACATGGCGGCGCCCCCCGATCCGCAACTGGTGGGCGATCGGTGGGAATCCATGTGGCGTCAGCGCCTGGAGGCGACGCCCGCGATCCTCAAACTCTGGTCGACGCATCAGACCTATGATGCTTATTGGAAGCGCGGCTCCATTGCGACCGATTACGCGGCCATCGCGTGTCCGGTGTACGTCGTCGACGGCTGGGGCGATCCGTACGAAAGCATCATCGGTGAGCTCCTGGAGAATCTGAAGGTCCCGCGCAAAGGACTGCTCGGCCCCTGGGGCCATGTATTTCCGAATCTCGCGACCCCCCTCGGGCTCGACTGGCCCTACGAGGAAGTGCGTTGGTGGCAGCAATGGCTCGGCGGAATCGACACGGGAATCATGGCCGAGCCCATGCTGAGGGTCTACATGATGGATGAGGCGGATTCGGAGGCCTTCCCGGCGGAAGTGCCCGGTCGCTGGGTGGCCGAGGAGGTCTGGCCGTCGCCTCGCACCACCTACTCGAAACTGTGCTTCGACGCCGGCGGTCGGCTCGCGCCCGCTGCCAAATCCCACGATCACGTCAAGTACGTCGGCGACAAAGTGGTCGGCCTGACCAAACCGCAATGGGTGTATGGGCGTCCGACCGAGTTCGAGCAAAGCCCCGATGACCGCAACTCGCTGGTGTTCGACACCGTGCCGCTCGACCATGATCTGGAGATCCTCGGCTATCCGGTTGCCAAGATCCGGGTGAGCGCGGATGTGCCGGTCGCGCAAATCGCGGTCCGGCTGACCGAGGTCACACCGGACGGAAAGTCGTGGCTGGTGAGCTACAACGTGCTCAATCTGACGCGCCGCGACTCGATGGAAAACCCGACCGCGCTGACGCCCGGGAAGTTCTACGATGTCGAACTGCCCCTCTATATGATTGCCCACCGGTTCAAGAAGGGCAATCGCGTCCGAGCTGCGATCTCGGAGAGCTTATGGCCGCTGATCTGGCCCTCGCCGCAAATCGCGACGCTCGACATCGCGCTCGGCGCCTCGCACCTCGTGCTGCCCGTGCGACCCGTGCCTTCCAAAGAGGCAGCGTTCGCCATCCCGGTGATCCATGCCGAGCAGGCGGCAAAAGCGGGCGGGGTGGGGTATGCCAACGGCCTGCAGTGGGTGAAAACGCCGCTCGCCGCGCCCAACCGCGCGCAGATGCCGAGCCGCGATGCCAACGGACGAATCCGCTATGACAGCGAAGGACAACTCAACACCACCGTTGTTTCGGCCGTTGGCACCACCACGACCACCACATCGAAGCGGATCATCGAGATCACCGAAGGCGAACCGAACAGCTGCCGCATGGAATTGGAGCACATGCATCGATGGCAGCGAGGCGCTTGGGACTGCACCGTCGAAGTCGGCGGTGACCTGACCGCGACCGCCGAAGCGTTTCATCTGAAGGAATGGGTGGTGGCCAAAAAGGGCGACGTGGAAATATTCCGACGGGAGACCCCGAGCATCATCAAACGGAACCTGCTGTAAGCCCGGAGCGCTGCTCAGTCCATCTCGAAATTGCATTCCTCGAGGGGGACCACCCGTGTCTTGCACCAGTACTTGTGGCCGATATAGAGCGCAACGAAGACCGGTATCATCAGATAGCCGGTGATGAAGTCGAACCAGGAAAACACCGCTGCCTGGAACACGCCGATGTTCGCGCCGAACAGCACGATCACGAACAGCGTCAACGCAAGCCAGGGCCCGTAGGGGAAGAAGCGGGCTTTGAATTTCAACTCATCGAGGCTCCTGCCCTGCGCGAGCCACGCCTTGCGGAAGCGCAGATGGCAGATGGCAATGCCCAACCAGATCAGGAAGCCGCTCAAGCCGGATGCATTGTAGAAAACCTGGTAGATCTTCTGGTCGCCGATGAAGGTGGAGAAAAATGCCAGCGCGCTGACTGCACCGGTCACCAGTAAAGCGGCCGTGGGCACGCCGCGGGCGTTGACCCGGCCAAACAGGCGCGGCGCCTTGCCGCTGTGCGCCATTGCATACAGCATCCGCGAGGCGACATACATCGAGGAATTCCCACAGGATAAAACGGCTGACAAGATCACGGCATTCATCAGGCTGGCGGCGTAAAAGCCGAAGCGCGGCAAGTGCTGGAACACCATGGTGAAGGGGGACAGCGCCACGTGGCTTTCGTCCCCGTGCAGGAGGCTCGGATTCGTGTAGCTGATCAGCGTACCGACGATCAGGATGGAGCCGATGTAGAACAAAAGAATGCGCCAAAATACGCTTTTGATGGCTTTCGGCACGTTGCGGCGCGGGTCGTCGGTTTCGGCGGCGGCGAGACCCACGCTCTCGGTTCCTTGAAATGCGAAACCGGCCACCAGAAACACCAACAGCATGGACGAGAGCCCGCCGACGAATGGCGCCCGGGTGCCGGTTTTGGCGTCCGCCAGGGTCCAGTTGCCGAAGCCTGCGTTGTGATCGCCCAGCAGCCCCGCGATCATCAGCGCACCGACCAGCAGGAAGATGAGAACGGTCGCGACCTTGATGCTGGAAAACCAGTACTCGGCCTCCGCATAAGCCTTGACGGAGAGCAGGTTGAGCGCGAGCAGCAGGGCGAAGAATCCCAGCGCCCAGAAGGTCGAGTTGGAATGCGGGAACCAGAATTTGACGATGAGCGATCCGGCCACGAGCTCCGCCGCCAGTGTGATGGCCCAGCTGAACCAATAGTTCCAGCCGACCGCGAAGCCCAGGGAAGGATCGACGAAGCGCTCGGCGTAGGTTTCGAAGGATCCGCGAATCGGCAGCTGGGTCGCCATTTCGCCCAACGATTGCATCATGCAATAGACCGCCAAGCCCATGACCGCGTAGGCCAGCATGGCGCCTCCCGGTCCGGCCTGCGAAATCGCGCTGCCGCTCGCGAAGAACAGCCCGGTGCCGATGGCACCGCCGATGGCGATCATGCCGAGCTGCCGCGAGCCGATGCCGCGGTGCAGTTCCCGCTCTTTCGGGGCCGTGTCCTCCAGCGCGATGACGGCGGCCATCAGCGCGGCTGCATGCGGATGGCGCCATCCAAGCGGATGACCTCGCCGTTCAATGTCGGGATCTCGATGACGGATTGAACCAGCTGGGCGAACTCTTCGGGCTTGCCGAGGCGCGGCGGGAAGGGCACCTGGGCGCCGAGCGATTCCTGGACTTCTTTTGACAGGCTCGCGAGCATCGGCGTCAAGAAGATACCGGGGGCGATCGAGACACAGCGGATCCCCACGCCGGCAAGCTCGCGCGCGATGGGCAATGTCATTCCAGCGATACCCGCCTTGGTCGCGGCGTAGGCCACCTGGCCGATTTGCCCTTCGTAGGCCGCCACCGACGCGGTATGGATGAGCACGCCGCGCTCGCCCTCCGCATTGGGCGCATTGTCGCGCATCACGGCGGCGGCGGCCTTGTCGCACAAGAAGGTTCCGAGCAGATTGACGCGCAGCACGGTCTCAAAAAATGCGCCGGCCATCGGTCCGTCACGCCCGAGGAGCTTGCCCGCGCCGATGATGCCGGCGCAATTCACCAGCACGTCGATGCGCCCCATCGCCTGCCGTGCGCTCGTCATCGAGGCGTTGACTTGCGGCTCGGCGCTCACGTCGCACCGCACGAAGGTTGCGCCGATTTCGCGCGCGGCCGCGTGGCCGGCTTCCTCCTGCACGTCGAGGATGACGGCCCGTCCGCCGCGAGCGACGATCCGCTCGGCGACGGCCCGTCCCAGCCCCGAAGCGCCGCCGCTGATGACGGCGGCCGTGTCCTCGATTCTCACTTCAGGCTGATGGTGGTGTTCACGCCGCCCGAAACGCTGGCATCGTCGAACCAACGCGAGGTGATGGTCTTGGTCTGCGTGTAGAACTGCACCGCCTGCTTGCCGTAGGGCCCCAAATCGCCCAGCTTCGAGCCGCGCGAGCCGGTGAAGCTGAAGAAGGGCACGGGCACCGGGATCGGCACGTTGATGCCGACCTGACCGACATCGATCTCGCTCTGGAATTTGCGGGCGGCCGCGCCGCTCTGCGTGAAGATACCCGTTCCATTGCCCATGGGATTGTCGTTGATCAGCGCGATCGCCTCATCCAAGGAATTGACGCAAACCACGACCATCACGGGGCCGAATATCTCCGTGGTGTAGATCTTCATGTCGGGCCTGACTCCCGAGAATATCGTCGGGCCGATGAAGTTGCCCTGCTCGAAGCCGGCCACCTTGATGGAGCGGCCATCGAGCTCGAGCTTCGCACCCTCCTTGACGCCGTCATCGATGAGGCCAAGCACGCGGCTCTTGGCGCTCTTGGAAACGACCGGGCCAAGATCGGCCCCTTTCTCCGTACCGGCGCTCACCTTCAGTGTCTTGGCCCTGGCGACAATGTCCGGAATCCAATTTTTTGCCGCGCCGACCAATACGGTCACGGAAGTGGCCATACAGCGCTGCCCGGCCGCCCCGAAGGTGGCGCCGACCAGCGCGTTGAGCGCGTGATCCTTGTTCGCGTCGGGCATGACCACGGCGTGATTCTTGGCGCCCATCATGCACTGCACGCGTTTGCCGTGCTGGGAGGCCAGGTTGTAAACCAGTGTACCGACTTTGGTGGATCCCACGAAGGAAACCGCCGCCACGTCGCGATGTGCGCAGAGCGCCTCCACCGATCGCTTGCCGCCGTGGACGATGTTGAGGACACCCGGCGGGACACCGGCTTGCAGCACCAGTTCGGCGAGCAGCATGGGCGTCATGGGGTCCTGTTCCGAGGGCTTGAGCACAAAGGTGTTGCCGCACACGATCGCCATCGGGAACATCCAAAGCGGAATCATCGCCGGGAAATTGAACGGCGATATGCCGACGCAAACGCCGATGGGTTGACGCATGGTATAGGTGTCGACACCGCCGGCCACGTTCTCGGCGAACTCGCCGAGCTGCAGCGTGCCGATCGAGCAGGCGTGCTCCACGACCTCCAGGCCACGAAACACATCGCCCTCGGCGTCGGCGAGGGTCTTGCCTTGTTCGGCGCAGAGCGTCTGGGCGATGCGGCTCATGTTCTCGCGCACCAGCGCCTGCAGCTTCAGCATGATGCGGGCGCGCGCCGCGAGCGGCGTGTTCTTCCAGGTCTTGAACGCCGCCTTGGCGGAGGCCACCGCCGCCTCGATCTCCGCGTCGGTCGCAAAGGGCACCTGCGCCAGCACCTCCTGCGTAGCCGGATTGACCACGTCATGCCATTCGGTGGACTTCGAGTCGACGAACCTGCCGTCGAGCAGCATTTTGACGGTGGGTGCCTGCGGCTTGAGTGCCGCGACGGTGCTGGTCATGAGAAATTCCCCTTCCGATTGTCAAAAACGCCCCCAAAGCGTAGCGGCTCGGGGTCTGGGCATCCATATATTAGGCCCTCCGCATCGCGTAAACTACCGGCTCCATGCGGGATCCATCGAGCGACCACTTTCCGGCCCATCCTGCCCAGTCCGGCCGGCCGGAGCCGGGTACGGTCGCGATCTGTTTCGTCGCCGCGGCGCTCGAGGCGGTCCGAGCCCGCCACATGGACCCGGGTGAGCTGCTGATCGCCGTCGGCTTGTCTCCAACGCTGCTGCAAAGTCCGCATGCACGGGTGTCGGCCGAACACTATGGAAAATTGTGGCGCCTCATCGCCCTGACGCTGGACGATGAGTTTTTTGGCCAGGACTCGCGGCGGATGAAGTCGGGCAGTTTCGCCATGTTGTGTCACTCCGTGCTGAGTTGCCGGACGCTCGGTCACGCGCTCGAACGAAGCCTGCGCTTCTACGCCCTGATCCTCGACGACATCGCCGGGTCGCTGGAGCGCGACGTTGACGAGGCGACCATCGTGCTTCGCGAGTTGAGCGCGGGACAATCCCACCGCGTGTTCGGCCAGGAAGTGCTGCTGCTTCTGGTGCACGGCCTGGCGTGCTGGCTGGTCGGACGGCGGATTCCAATCCTGCGTGCGCAGTTCTGCTACCCGAAGCCGTCGCATAGCGACGAATATCGAATGATGTTCTCGAACGAATTGTCATTCGATGCCCCGTTCACCGGCATCACCTTCGACGCCGGCTACCTGAGTCTTCCCGTCGTGCAGGACGAGCGCAGCATCAAGGAATTTCTGCGCACCGCCCCTGAAAATATCGTGACCAAATACAAGAACGGCAGCAGCGTGAGCGCGCGCATCCGCCGCCGGTTGCGGCAGCGGCTTCCGGGGGAAGTGCCGGACTTCGAGACCCTCGCGGCGGAATTGAACATGACCGCGGCGACGTTGCGCCGGCGATTGCACGAGGAGGGCGCCAGCTACCAGGGAATCAAGGATCAGCTCCGTCGCGATCTTGCGATCATTTACCTGAGCGACTCGGATCGAAGCGTGGTGGACATCGCCCTGGAACTGGGCTTTTCCGAGCGCAGCGCGTTCCATCGCGCTTTTCAAAAATGGACCGGCGCCTCTCCCGGAGAATTTCGGCGCGGTCAGCAGGGCTGACCCTTGCCGCGCAGAGCGGCGCCGGCCCGGGCGTGCGGTGTTGCAAAACCGCTCAGGCGAATTGAGCGGTTTTGTCATCCAGCCGAAGCGTCGATCGCTCTATAGTTTCATCCTTAGGAATCAACATCATGGCGATACCGAAGAGCACCTCCTCCGCTGCCTCCCCCGGTGCACGCTTGCGCGCCGCCGTCGCGGAAGAGCATCCCCTGCAGGTCGTGGGCGCGATCACCGCGTATACCGCGCGGCTGGCCGCGGATTCGGGTTTCAAAGCGTTGTATTTATCGGGGGGCGGGGTCGCCGCGAATTCACTCGGTGTGCCCGATCTGGGCATCAGCACCATGGATGACGTGCTGACCGATATCCGCCGCATCACCGACGCCTGCCCGCTGCCGCTTCTGGTGGACGCGGACACCGGCTGGGGAGGCGCGTTCAACATCGCGCGCACCGTCAAATCGTTCACCAAGTTCGGTGCCGCCGGCCTGCACATCGAGGACCAGGTGCAGGCCAAACGCTGCGGCCACCGTCCCGGCAAGGAGATCGTCAGCCGGGAGGAAATGGTCGATCGGGTGAAAGCGGCGGTCGACGCACGCACGGACCCCAATTTCGTCGTGATGGCTCGAACGGATGCGCTGGCGGTCGAGGGCATCGACCGGGCGATCGAGCGCGCGGTGGCATGCGTCGAGGCCGGCGCCGACATGGTGTTTCCGGAGGCGATCACCGAGCTCGCCATGTATCGCCGCTTCAAGCAGGCCGTCAAGGTACCCATCCTCGCCAACATCACGGAATTCGGACATACACCGCTGTACACGCGCGACGAGCTCAAATCCGCGGGGGTCGACGTGGTGCTTTATTGCTGTTCTGCGTACCGTGCGATGAACGCGGCCGCGCTCGCGATCTACGTGGCCATTCGCCGCGACGGAACCCAGAAGAACGTCATTGATCAAATGCAGAGCCGGGCCGATCTTTACAAGCATCTCGATTATCATTCCTACGAAGCGAAATTGGACGAATTGTTCCGAGAGGGGAAAGAGAAATGAGCGAAACGCAGGCGCCGGCGAGCGCATCGCCGACTGGTGGCCCCAAGCCAAAAAAATCGGTGGCCCTCTCCGGCGTTACTGCAGGCAACACCGCGCTTTGTACGGTGGGGAGAAGCGGCAACGACTTGCATTACCGCGGTTACGACATCCTCGATATCGCCACGCAGTGCGAGTTCGAGGAGATCGCGCATCTGCTGGTGCACGAAAAGCTTCCGAATCGCGCCGAACTCGGCGCATACAAGGTCAAGCTCCGGGGTTTGCGCGTGCCGGCGAAGGAGGTGCTCTCGGTCCTCGAGCAATTGCCCGCATCCAGCCACCCGATGGACGTGTTGCGCACGGGAGTGTCGGCGCTGGGATGCGTCAAGCCGGAGGCCGAGGGCCATCCCGTCGAGGGGGCGCGGGACATCGCGGATCGATTGCTCGCCTCGCTCGGCTCGATGCTTTGCTACTGGCATCACTACTCCCGTGGCGCCAAGCGCATCGAACTCGAGACCGACGACGATTCCATCGGCGCTCATTTCCTGCATCTGCTGCATGGGAAGAGGCCTCCGCCGCAGTGGGTTCGCGCCATGCATACCTCGCTCAACCTGTACGCGGAACACGAATTCAACGCCTCGACCTTCACCGCCCGGGTAATCGCCGGCACCGGGTCCGATATCTACTCGTGCGAGGCGGGGGCCATCGGAGCACTGCGCGGTCCCAAGCACGGCGGCGCGAACGAGGTGGCCTATGAGATTCAAAAGCGCTATGCCTCGCCGGATGAGGCGGAGGAGGACATCAAGCGCCGGATCGCGGCCAGGGAGGTCATCATCGGTTTCGGGCATCCCGTGTACACCATCGCCGATCCGCGCAACGAGATCATCAAGGAGGTCTCGCGTTCGCTCGCGCAGGCCGCGGGGCAGTTGCATGGCTACCGCATCGCCGAGCGCATCGAGGCGGTCATGAAGAGCGCCAAGAACATGTTTCCCAACCTCGACTGGTATTCGGCGGTGTCCTACCACCTCATGGGTGTGCCCACCGCCATGTTCACGCCATTGTTCGTGATCAGCCGCACATCCGGCTGGGCCGCGCATATCATCGAACAGCGCATTGACGGCAAGATCATCCGGCCGAGCGCCAATTATACGGGTCCGGAAAACCTCAAATTTCAGCCGTTGGACCAGCGTCCTTGACCGGACGCGGATCCGCGGAGTTTGCACACACAAGGGATCTCATGTCACACGATATCAAGTCGGCCGAGCGACCGGCTCCCGATCACCTGCTGGCCGCAATCGCCGACTATGCGCTGAGCTACGAGATCAGGAGTGATCTTGCCTACGAGACCGCCGCCTACTGCCTGATGGACACCTTGGCCTGCGGGTTCCAAGCCCTGAAATACCCGGCCTGCACCAAGCTTCTCGGACCTGTGGTTCCGGGAGCGACCCTCAAAGGTGGCGCCCGCGTACCTGGCACGTCCTATGAGCTCGATCCGATCAATGCGGCCTTCAACATCGGCACCATGATCCGCTGGCTGGATTTCAACGATACCTGGCTCGCGGCCGAGTGGGGCCACCCGTCGGACAACTTGGGCGGCATCCTCGCGACGGCGGACTATCTGGCGCGCAGCGGCCGAGCGCTGCGGGTACGCGACGTACTCACCGGCATGATCAAGGCGCATGAGATTCAGGGCGTGCTCGCTCTGGAGAACAGCTTCAATCGGGTGGGTCTCGATCACGTTTTGCTGGTGCGCGTGGCATCCACCGCCGTGGTCACGGCGATGCTCGGCGGTACGCGTGATCAGATCATCAACGCCGTTTCGAATGCGTGGATCGACGGCGGGGCGCTGCGCACGTATCGGCACGCACCCAATACCGGTTCTCGGAAGAGCTGGGCGGCCGGTGATGCGACCAGTCGTGCGGTTCGCCATGCGCTGTTCGCGCTCAAGGGAGAGATGGGCTACCCGTCCGCGCTCAGCGCAAAGGGCTGGGGTTTTCAGGATGTGTTGTTCAAAGGCAATGCGCTCGCGCTGCCGCAAGAATTCGGCAGCTACGTCATGGAGAACATCCTGTTCAAAATCTCGTTCCCGGCGGAGTTCCATGCGCAGACCGCGGTAGAGGCGGCGATGACTCTGCACCCGCAGGTGCGCGATCGGCTCGACAGGGTGAGCCGCGTGACGATCGAAACGCAGGAGCCCGGGGTACGCATCATCGACAAGACCGGAGCGCTGGCCAATCCTGCCGACCGGGATCATTGCATCCAGTACATGGTGGCCATTCCCCTGCTGTTCGGCCGGCTCACGGCGGCCGACTATGAGGATGAGGTCGCGCGGGATCCGCGGGTCGATGCGCTGCGTGCCAGAACGGAGGTACGCGAAAACGCCGTTTTCACGCAGGAGTACTACGCCGCCGACAAGCGTTACATCGGCAACGCGGTGCAGGTGCATTTCGATGACGGAACAGCGAGCGCGCGCATCCAGGTGGACTTTCCCATCGGCCATCGCAAGCGTCGAGCCGAAGGCACGCCGGTGCTGGTAAAGAAATTCGAGGGCAGCGTGGCGGCGCATTTCGGCCCGAAGCAAGCGGATTGCATCCGCAAGATGTTCGCTGACCGCACCGCTCTTGCGGGCATGCCCGTCGCCGACTTCATGGCGCAGATGGTCAGCGCGGCCTGATCTCTCGCCGAAATTTTGCGCCGAAGCGGGCCAGATTATGACGTATCGCTTGCCGAAGCGGCCCCAATGTCGGGATAGTAAGTGCATGAGCTTTGTGCCGCCCGATTCCGACGAGTTTTCCGCTGCGCAAGCGGCGGCCCGGCAGGACGCGCGGGATCGCAGGAACCGGCCGGACCGTCGCCAGCGTCTCTGGTGGTCTTTGTTGTATGGCAGCATCCGTCCGCGGCGCCGCCGACCTGCTCGGCGTATCGCGGACGGGCGGTTCCATGTGCTCGACTGGCATGCGACTCACCTTTGGGCCGTTTCGATCGGCATCTTGATATTGAGCGTGGTGGACGCATTTTTGACACTGAGGTTGATGTCGGCGGGCGCCGTCGAGGTCAATCCCGTCATGGCCCTGTTCGTGGGCGGCAACGTCGCCGTGTTCGCGAGCATCAAGATGGCGCTCACGGGCGTGTGCGTCGCGCTGATGGTGTTGCTGGCGGGCTACCGATTCATGCGGGTGTTGCGCGTCGAGGTGATCTTGTATTGCATCTTCGTGGCCTACCTGGCCTTGATCAACCATGAGGTCGGAATGCTGCGGCAGTTTGCGGACGCCTATATCCTCTAAAGTGGGCCTCTGCGTCACATTCCATATTGCGCCCCATTGGGCTAAACTGCGGTTCTAATTTTTTCATTTCCTTTATTGCTCATCCCCTTGATGCAATTGAGGTTTTTTATCCTTCCGAAGGAGCCATGAGCGATTCACTGGCCGACCAATTCGCCACCACGGCCTTGTATGGTGGAAACGCTGCTTTCGTCGAGGATCTCTACGAACAATTCCTGACAGATCCGACGGCCGTCGAGCCAGGCTGGGCGCGTTACTTTGCGGGTCTCGCGGTGGGTACGCCTCGCGCCGCCGACGCGGCAAATCACCGGCAAGTCCGCGAGCGCCTCGCGCTGCAGTCACAGCGTCCGGCCGCTGCTGCCGCGGCGGCCGCGGGCGGCGATCTTGCCGGAGCCGCCAGCGCCAAACAGGCGGCCGTGTCGCGCCTGATCCAGGTTTATGCGAATCGTGGACACCTGATCGCCAACCTCGATCCGTTGGGCCTGTGGCCGCGCGCCATGCCTTACATCTTGGATCCCAAGTATTTCGGTCTTTCGGACGCCGACATGCAGACCGAATTCGTGACGGGAAGCCGCACGGCGGCGCTGCCGGCCCGCAGCAAGCTGAATGACATTCTCGCCACGCTGAAGTACATCTACTGTGACACCATCGGCGCCGAATTCGCGCACGTCTCGGACACCGAGGAACGATTGTGGCTGCAGGACCACTTTCAGGCGGAGCGAATTCAGCATCGCTGCACCGTCGAGGAGCAGAAAAACATCCTCTGGCAGCTCACCGCGGCGGAGGGGCTGGAACGCTATCTGCACACCAAGTACGTCGGTCAAAAACGCTTCTCGCTCGAAGGCGGCGACAGCCTCATTCCGTTGCTCGACGAGCTCGTTCAGCAGGGAGGCCGCGCCGGCATCGAGGAGACGGTCATCGGCATGGCCCATCGAGGCCGCCTCAACGTGCTGGTCAACCTGCTCGGCAAGTCGCCCAAGGATTTGTTCAGTGAATTCGAGGGCCGTTACGACCTGCAGACGTTGCGCGGCTCCGGCGACGTCAAATATCACAAGGGATTCTCGGCGGATCTGAAAACTCCTGCGGGCAACGTGCACGTCGCGCTCGCGTTCAATCCCTCGCATCTCGAGGTCGTGAATCCCGTGGTGGAGGGCTCGGTACGAGCGCGGCAGGAACGCCGCGGCGACGTGCAGGGCGACAAGGTGCTCGCGGTGCAGATCCACGGCGATGCCGCCTTCGCAGGGCAGGGAGTCGTCATGGAGACGCTGCAGCTGTCCCAGGCCCGGGGGTTCTACACGGGCGGCTCCGTGCACATCATCATCAACAACCAGGTCGGCTTCACTACGTCGAATCCGCGCGATGCGCGCTCGACCCTGTATTGCTCGGATGTCGCCAAGATGGTCGAGGCGCCGATATTCCACGTGAACGCCGACGATCCGGAAGCGGTCTGCTTCGTCACGCACTTCGCGCTCGCCTATCGGCGAAAATTTCACAAAGATGTGGTCATCGATCTCGTGTGCTATCGCCGGCACGGCCACAACGAGGCGGACGAACCGGCGGCGACGCAACCGTTGATGTATCAGGTGATCCGCAAGAAGCCGACCGCGCGCCAGCTGTATGCGGACAAGCTGGCAGCGCAAGGCGTGCTGTCCGCCGCGGACGCCGCGGCAATGATGGATCAATACCGCGCGGGACTCGATCAGGGCAAACCGCAAGCACGCGCCGCGCTCGGTCTCATCGGCCACAAATACACCGTGGATTGGAGCGAATATCTCGGCGCCGATTGGTCGGAACCGGTGAAGACTGCGGTCGACATGCCGAGATTGCGGGCGCTCGGCAAGGCGATCACCACGTATCCGGCCGATTGGACCCTTCAGCCGCGCGTACTCGCCATCATGCAGGCGCGCGAGCGCATGGTGGCGGGGGAGCTCGCCCTCGATTGGGGCTGCGCCGAAAATCTTGCCTACGCGAGCCTGCTCCAAGAGGGCTATCCGGTGCGGCTCACGGGGCAGGATAGCGGTCGCGGCACCTTCTTCCACCGCCATGCGGTTCTGCACGATCAGACCACGGGCAAGACCTACGTTCCGTTGCAACACCTGGCCAGCCGCCAGCCGACGTTCACCGTCACCGATTCCGTGCTCTCCGAGGAGGCGGTAATGGGGTTCGAATACGGATTCTCGACCACCGCACCCAATTGCCTGACGATATGGGAGGGACAGTTCGGCGACTTCGCCAACGGCGCTCAGGTCATCATCGACCAGTTCATCAGCTCTGGGGAGGCCAAATGGGGACGGCTGTCCGGGCTCACTCTGTTCCTGCCGCACGGCTACGAGGGTCAGGGCCCGGAACACTCCTCGGCCCGGCTGGAGCGTTTCTTGCAGTTATGCGCCGAGTACAACATCCAGGTGTGCGTGCCCTCGACCCCCGCGCAGATGTTTCACATGTTGCGCCGTCAGATGGTGCGGCCGCTGCGAAAGCCGCTCATCATCATGACGCCCAAGAGCTTGTTGCGTCATCCGCTGTCGGTGTCCCGCCTCGAGGAGCTCGCAGGCGGAGGCTTCAAGACCATCATCGACGATGTCGACGACCTCGATGGGTCCGCGGTCAGCCGGGTCGTGCTTTGCAGCGGCAAAGTTTATTTCGATCTGTTGAAGGCGCGTCGCGATGCGAAAATAAACGCCGTTGCGATCGTACGGCTCGAGCAGATGTATCCCTTCCCTTCGGATGAGTATGAGGCGATCCTGCGCAAGTACCAGAATGCGCGCGAGATCGTCTGGTGCCAGGAAGAGCCCCAGAATCAGGGCGGCTGGTACCAGATTCGCCACCGGCTGCAGGCCCCCCTCGGCCCGAAGGATGAACTCCTCTATGCCGGCCGCGGCGGAGCCGCCGCGCCGGCGACCGGGATCTCTGCCCTGCATGAGCAACAGCAGAAGAATCTGGTGACGGCCGCACTGCAGGGCGTTCCGCCGGAAGAAACCTCACGACAGACGATGCGTCTCCCGGCGGCTCACACTAGGACGGGTTCATGACAATTGAAGTGCGAGTGCCGCAGCTGCCGGAGTCGGTGGCGGACGCCACCCTGGTCGCGTGGCACAAACGGCCGGGCGATAGTGTCGCGCGCGACGAGAATCTGGTCGATCTGGAGACTGACAAGGTGGTTCTCGAGGTGCCGGCCCCGATGGCGGGTGTGCTCGCCGAAATCAAGCTCAAGGACGGTACCACCGTCACCAGCGGCCAGCTGCTCGCGCTGATCGAGGAATCGACGGCGAGCAGCGGCGCGGGCACCGGGGCGGGCAGCGGCGCGAGTGCGCCGGCCATCATGGCCACCGCCGCAGGCGCGAGCGCGGCGGCGACGGACGCGGCAAAACCAACGACTCCCGCCGCCGCAGCGGCGGCAAGCGCCATCCATGCGGCGGTAACGACCAACGCGGCCGCCGCACCCGCCGCGGGTGCCGATACGGGCGTCAAACTGAGCCCGGCCGCCAAGCGCGTGGCGGAAGAAAACAAGCTCGATCCCAAGGCGCTGGCGGGCGCCGGGCGCGACGGACGGGTCTCGAAATCGGATGTGATGAACTTTCTCGCCGCCAAGGACACTGCGCATGCCGGGTCGGGCGCGCCGCTGCCCGCGCCGCTGCCCGCGCTCGCGAGACGCGGCGGGCGGGTCGATCAGCGTGTTCCGATGACGCGTCTGCGCGCCCGCATCGCCGAGCGCATGGTACAGGCGCAGGCAACGCAGGCACTGTTGACCTCCTTCAATGAGGTCGACCTGCATGCGGTCAACGCGCTGCGCTCGCGCTACAAGGATTCGTTCGAGAAACAGCACGGGATCAAACTCGGCTTCATGTCTTTCTTCACCAAGGCCTGTGTCGAGGCGCTGAAGAAATTCCCGGCTGTAAACGCCTCGGTCGAAGGCAACGACATCGTGTACCACGAATACTTCGATGTGGGCGTCGCGGTCTCCACGGAGCGCGGGCTGATCGTCCCCGTGCTGCGGGACGCGGACCAGCTCACTTTTGCGGACATCGAGAAGTCGATCGGTAACTTTGCCACGCGCGCCCGGACGGGCTCCATCACTATGGAGGAATTGACCGGAGGCACGTTCACCATCACCAACGGCGGTGTGTTCGGCTCGCTGCTGTCGACGCCGATCGTCAACGCGCCTCAGAGCGCGATCCTGGGGATGCACAAAATCCAAGAGCGCCCGGTGGCCATTGACGGGCAGGTGGTGATCCGACCGATGATGTACATCGCCTTGACCTACGATCATCGCATCATCGACGGCCGTGAAGCGGTGCAGTTCCTGGTGACCGTGAAGCAATCCCTCGAGGATCCGGCGCGCATGGTGCTCGGCATATGAGCGAGCCGTTCGATGTCGTCGTGATCGGCGCAGGGCCCGCCGGGTATCCTGCGGCCATTCGCGCCGCGCAGAACAAGCTCTCGGTCGCGTGCGTCGACGAATGGCGCAACCGGGACGGCCTGCACGCTTTCGGCGGCACCTGCCTGAACGCGGGCTGCATACCCTCGAAGGCGCTGCTTGAATCCTCGGAACTCTATGTTCGCGCCAAGGAGGAGTTCGCAGCTCACGGCATCAAGTTCGGCGCGATTGAGCTCGATCTGGCGCAGATGCAAAAGCGCCGCGCCTCGATCGTCAAGACCATGACCGGAGGAATCAGCGCGCTGTTCAAGGCCGCGGGCGTCGTGGGCATCCAAGGACACGCTCGTCTTCTACCGGGGAACCAGGTGCTGATCAGGGGCTCGGACGGTTCGGAAAGGACACTCCAGGCGAAAAACGTGATCCTGGCCTCGGGCTCGGCACCGATCCGCCTGAGTGCGGTTGCGCACGACGGCAGGTACATCGTCGATTCGTGGGATGCGCTCGAGTTCGATGCCGTGCCGCGACGCCTCGGCGTCATCGGCGCCGGGGTCATCGGCCTCGAACTCGGCAGCGTCTGGCGGCGTCTCGGCAGCGCGGTCACCGTGCTCGAGGCCCTGCCGGATTTTTTGCCCATGGCCGATCAGGCGATTGCAAAGGAGGCTCAGCGGCATTTCAAGAAGCAGGGGCTCGACATCAAGCTCGGCGCCAAGGTGGCGCGCGCCGCGGTCGTCGATTCGGCGGTCGACGTGACCTACGTGGATGGAGCGGGCGAGCATACCCTGCAAGTGGATAAGCTGGTGGTCGCGGTCGGCCGGCGTCCGTTCACCGAGGATCTGCTTGCCGATGGCACGGGGGTCGCGCTCGATGCGCGCGGGTTCATCGAAGTGGACGAGCATTGCCGGACCGGTGCCCCGAACGTATGGGCGGTGGGTGATGTCGTGCGCGGTCCCATGCTGGCACACAAGGGCAAAGAGGAAGGCATCATGGCCGCCGATCTGATTGCCGGCCTCTACGGCGAGGTGAATTACAAGGTGGTCCCGTCGGTCATTTACACGGCGCCGGAAATTGCCTGGGTCGGGCAAACCGAAGAGCAGGTCAAGGCCTCCGGCCGGCCCTACAAGGTGGGGGTTTTTCCGTTCGCGGCGAGCGGCCGCGCTCGCGCCATGGAGGCCGGCCAAGGGATGGCCAAGGTGGTGGCTGCCAAGGATGACGATGAGGTTCTGGGGGTGCACGTGATCGGCCCGTTGGCGGGTGAGCTCATCGCCGAGGCCGTGCTCGCGATGGAATACTCCGCGAGCACCGAGGACATTCAACGCACCATCCACGCGCACCCGACACTCTCCGAGGCCGTTCACGAGGCGGCTTTGGCGGCTGACAAGAAAGCCATCGACGCGATCAACCGCTGACTTTGGGATATCGAGGAGGGGATATGGGGGGGCAACGCCGACAATTGCGTTCGCGTGCCGCGTGGGCGGCGCTCGCGGTGGCGATGGGCTGGGCGCTGGCGGCGGGCGCTGCCGACCGGGCGGCGAGCGATCCCGACAAAGGCGGCGATGATGGCGGAAAAGACAAGCCCGGTGAGGGCAAATTCGAACCCTTCAAGCCCGAATCCAAGACGAGCACCGGAACGGTAACCGTCGGCGGACAGGCGATCTCGTACCAGGCGATTGCGGGCACTCTGATCGTTCATCCAAAGGGCTGGGACGATGTGCCCCGCGACCCGAAGACCGAAAAAGAAAGCCCCAACGAGGGAGAACCCAAGAACCCGGTGGCCGAGGCGTCGATGTTCTATGTCGCCTACTTCAAGACCGGCGGCGGCCCGCGGCCCGTGACATTCCTCTTCAACGGCGGCCCCGGCTCGGCGACCCTTTGGCTGCACATGGGCGCCTTCGGGCCGCGACGGGTCGTCACTTCGTCCGACGCGCACACGCCCGCGGCGCCGTACTCGCTCGTGAATAACGCATCGAGCCTCCTCGATGTGACCGATCTCGTGTTCATCGACGCGCCGGGCACAGGCTTCAGCCGAATTTCCGGCAAGGACAAGGAAAAGGCATTCTTCGGGATCGATCCCGACGCCTATGCGTTCGCCGAATTCATCTCCGAGTTCCTGTCAAAATACGGCCGCTGGAATTCGCCCAAGTTTCTGTTCGGCGAAAGCTACGGCACACCGCGCTCGGCGGTGCTGATCAATCAACTGGAGTCGGAGCGGTCCATCGATTTCAACGGGGTGATTCTGCTCTCGCAGATCCTCAGTTTCGATCTGAGCCCGGATCGCCCCACCGGCAATCCCGGGGTCGATCTGCCGTATCAGACCGTGCTCCCGACCTATGCAGCGACGGCGTGGTATCACCACAAGCTTCCCGGCGAGCATGCCGACCTTCCGGCGTTCCTTGCAGAGGTTGAAACCTTCGCCATGGGGGATTATGGCCGGGCGCTCGCAGCCGGATCGGATCTGTCCGCGGCGGAGCGCGCCGCGATCGCAGAGAAGCTGCACGAGTACACCGGGCTTCCGGTCGACTACATCCTCAAGGCGGATCTTCGCATCGATGGGGGCGAGTTCCGACAAACGCTGCAAAGTGGGGACGGTATGACCACCGGCCGGCTCGATAGCCGCTTTGCGGGACCGGACATCGATCCGTTGAGCCAGCGCGCGAACTATGACCCGCAGTCCGCGGCCTTGAGTTCTGCGTACGTGTCGGCGTTCAACGACTATGCGCGCAGGGAATTGCATTACGGCGAGGGAGTGATCTTCAAGCCGAGCCTCGGCATTTTTCGCACCTGGAACTTTCAGCATCAACAACCGGGCCAGAACGGCCCGGTTCCCTCCGAGCAGGGCGCCAACGTCATGCCTGATCTTGCGAACGCCATGAAGATCAATCCCAACCTGAAACTGCAACTGCACGCGGGCTACTTCGATCTCGCGACGCCGTTCTATCAGGGCATCTATGAGATGCACCATCTGCCTATTCCGGCGGCGCTCCAGGCCAATATCGAGTACAAATTCTATGATTCCGGCCACATGGTGTATGCCAAGGAGGCATCGCTCAAGATGCTGCACGACAACGTGGCGGAATTCATCCGACGCACCGGCAACCTGGGCGGGAAGTAGCCGCTATTTCCGGCGCCGCGCGCTCACCACGTTCGGCAGCTTCGACATCTTCGCGAGCAACCGCGAAAGCTGGGGCAGATCCGCGACATCGATGCCGATCTGCATCCGCGCGAGGTGATCGCGGGCGTCGGTCACCGTGGTCATGGCTCGGATGCTGATTTTCTCGTCGGCCAGTGCGGCGCTCACGTCCCTGACCAGGCCGCGCCTGTCGAAGGCTTGGACCTCGATGTCGACCGGAAAGGATCCGAGCGCGCTGCGCGCATCCTTGGCGCCCCAGGCGACGGGCAGCACGCGCGCCGGTGACTTGATGGCAAGCCGGGCCAGATTGGCGCAGCTCTGGCTGTGGATGCTCACGCCGCGGCCGACCGTGATGTACCCCACGATCGGCTCTGGCGGCACGGGTCTGCAGCACCGTGCATAGGTCGAGAGCAGGTCGCCGATCCCCTGAATTTCGGCCTGCGGCTCGCGCTGCGGCGGAGCACGAACTCGCGTCGCCTCTTCCGGGCGCGCTGAGCGGGAGTGCAACAGTCGCTGAATCGCGCCGGCCACTTGCGCGGCACTGGTTTCGCCCAAGCCCATCGCCGCATGCAGATCTTCCGCACTCGACATCTTGAGTTCTGCCAGCAGTTCGGGCATCGGCGGAACGTTCACGCCCAGCCGCTGGATCTCGCGCTCGAGCATGGCACGCCCTTCGATCTTATTCTCGGATTCGTCCTGCTTACGAAACCAGGCCTTGACCTTGTTGCGGTTGCGCAGGCTGGCGAGATACCCCGATTGCGGCGAGAGCCAATCGCGTGAGGGCTGGGCCGTCTTCGCCGCAATGATCTCCACGGTCTCGCCGTTTTTCAGCGGATAATCGAGGCCCACCATGCGCCCGTTGATTTTCGCACCGCGCGTGCGATGGCCGAGGTCCGTGTGCACCTGGTAGGCGAAGTCGAGCGGCGTACCGCCGACCGGCACGTCGACAATCTCGCCCTTGGGAGAGAGCACGTAAACGCGATCTTGGAACAGCTCGACGCGCATGCGGTCGAGAAAATCATGGGCACTGCCTTGATTTTCGGGCGCAAGCAGCGCGCGCAGCTGGTTGATCTTGCGTTCGTAGGCCTGATCCGAGCGGCCTCCCTCCTTGTAGCGCCAATGCGCCGCCACGCCGCGCTCGGAATGCGCGTGCATGTCGTGGGTGCGGATCTGGATCTCCACCGGCTGGTTTCCCGGGCCGAGCACCGCGGTATGAATCGAGCGGTACAGGTTGTCCTTCGGGGTCGCGATGTAATCGTCGAACTCGCCGGGAATGAATGGCCAAAGCGAATGGACCACGCCGAGCGCGGCGTAGCAGTCCGCCAGCGAGCTCACCAGAACGCGTGCCGCGCGGATGTCCATGATCTGATCGAAGGCCAGGCGCTTCATCTGCATCTTGCGCCAGATGCTGTAGATGTGTTTTGGACGTCCATCGATCTGCGCTTCGATGTCGGCGGCACGCAATTCGCGCTGTAGCAGCTCCTTCAGCTCCTGGATGTAGCGCTCTCGCTCCGATCGGCGCACTTTGAGCGCCGCCGCGATGTGCCGGTATTCGGCCGGCTGGAGATAACGGAAGGCCAGATCCTCGAGTTCCCATTTCACCTGCCACACGCCCAGCCGGTTTGCGAGCGGCGCATAGACCTCGCGGGTCTCGACCGCGAGCTTGCGCCGATGCGTCGCGTCGAGCGACTTTGCGGTGCGCATGCGCTGCAGCTGTTCGGCGAGCTTCACCACCACCAGGCGCACGTCTCCAACCACGGCGACCAGCATTTTACGAAGCGCTTCGGCCTGGGAGCTCTCGAGCCCCTGGTCCGGCGTCCAGTCGGCCGGCAGGCCGAACCGCCCCAATAGGGTGAGCGCGCGGGCCAAATGCACCGGGCTCTCACCAAATTGGCGCTCGGCGTCGTCGCGATCGAGAAGCTTCTCGTCCATCAACGGCTGCAGCATCGCAGCCAGCACCACGTCCTCGTCGGCGTCGAGCGTGCGCACGATCTCCGCCACTTCCAGCGCCATCCTGCGCGTAGGCTCCCTGGCCTGCGAAAGGTCCATCGAACGAACGGCTGCCAAGGCGGCTTCGAGCCGGGCGCTCGCGGTCGGGCTTGGAATGTTGGTTTCCATCAGTCGTTTACGTCGTCCCGGGGCCGTATCGGGTGGGTTTGGCCGGCCATTGCCGGTATCATACTCGGCCATGTCAAAGACAATGACCGCCACCCAGACCGCCGCGGGCGAGACGCTTGGCGCCTAAGGCCGCGAGCGTGCGGGTGCTCGGCATCGATCCCGGGTCGCAATGCACCGGCTTTGGTGTCGTGGATGTGCTCGGCCCGAAGCTCACCTATGTGGCAAGCGGCGTGATACGCACGCCGAACGGCGAATTCGCCGCGCGCCTGTGCGAGATCTTCTCCTGCGTTCGCGACATCGTGGCGCAGTACCGGCCTTCCGAGATCGCCATCGAGCGGGTGTTCGTCAAGCGCAATCCCGACAGCGCATTGAAGCTCGGCCAGGCCCGCGGCGCGGCGATTTGCGGCACCATCGATGCCAATGCCGAGGTGTTCGAGTACGCCACACGCCAGATCAAGCAGGCCGTGGTCGGCTCCGGCAGCGCCGAGAAGGCGCAGGTCCAGCTCATGATGCGCAGTATGCTCAAGCTCGAGGGCCCGGTCGCCTCGGATGCGGCGGATGCGCTGGCCGCCGCCGTCTGCCATGCGCTTCGGGGTCGAGTGCGCACCTGCCTCGTCGAAGCCGCGGTCAAGCTCGCGGCGAGCCGCGGATGATCGGCTTTCTCAGGGGACGGCTCGCGCTGAAGCAACCGCCCGCCCTGATGGTGGACGTGAACGGGGTCGGGTATGAACTCGAGGCGCCGATGTCGACCTTCTACGGCCTGCCTGCGGTGGGCGAGCCGGTCGCCCTGTTCACGCACCTGGTCGTGCGGGAGGATGCGCATATTCTGTTCGGCTTCGGTACCGACGGGGAGCGGCGCTTGTTCCGAGGGCTGCTCAAGATATCCGGCGTCGGCCCGAAGATCGCCCTCGGGATTCTGTCGGGTTCGAGCGTCGAGGACTTCCTGCGCATCGTGGAGGCGGAGGATGCGGCGATGCTAACCCGGATCCCCGGCATCGGGCGCAAGACCGCGGAACGGGTGATCATCGAGATGCGCGACAGCATTCAGAAGTTTGCGGCCCCGGTTTCGGCCATGAGCGGCGGAGCGCCCGCCGGCGGGTCTGCGTTGAGCCCACAGGGCGAGGCTTTCGCCGCGCTGATCGCGCTCGGCTACAAGCCGCCCGAGGCAACTCGCCTGCTGAAGACGGCGGAGGAGCCCGGGCTTTCGACCACGGAAATGATCCGCCGAGCGCTCAAGTCGGCGGCAAAGGCATAGTCACGCATGGGCATAGAACCGGATCGAATCATTGCGGCCGCCGCAGCCCCCGAGGACGAGAACGTCGACCGTGCCGTGCGCCCGAAGAGCATCGCGGACTACGTGGGGCAGCCCAAGGTCATCGAACTGCTCGACATTTCGATCCAAGCGGCACGTATGCGCGGCGAGGCGTTGGATCATGTGCTGATTTTCGGCCCCCCCGGTCTCGGCAAAACCACCCTCGCGCACATCATTGCCAACGAGCTCAAGGTCAACTTGCGCCAGACATCGGGCCCGGTTCTCGAGCGGCCCGGCGACTTGGCGGCGCTCTTGACCAATCTCGAGCCGCGGGACGTCCTGTTCGTCGATGAGATTCATCGCCTGAGTCCGGTCGTGGAGGAAGTCCTGTATCCCGCCATGGAGGATTCACAGCTCGATCTCATGATCGGGGAGGGGCCCGGCGCGCGGTCCATCAAACTCGATCTGCCGCCTTTCACGCTGGTGGGCGCCACAACCCGCGCCGGCCTGTTGACCTCGCCGCTGCGCGACCGCTTCGGCATCGTGCAGCGCCTGGAATTCTACAACACGGCGGATCTCACCAAAATCGTCGTGCGCAGCGCCTCCATCCTCAAGCTCAAACTCCAGCCCGATGGCGCTGCGCGCATCGCCGAGCGTTCGCGCGGCACGCCGCGCATCGCCAATCGGCTGCTGCGCAGGGTGCGCGATTTCGCCGAGGTCAGGGCGGGCGGCATCATTTCAGGCACGGTGGCGCTGGCGGCTCTGGACATGCTGGAGGTCGACCCGCAGGGCTTCGACACGCTGGACCGCAAATTGCTGTTGACGGTGATCGAGAAATTCGAGGGCGGCCCCGTCGGCGTGGACAGTCTTGCGGCGGCCATGAGCGAGGAACGCGGCACGATCGAAGATGTGATCGAGCCATTCCTCATTCAGCAGGGCTTCCTCATGCGCACGGCGCGCGGCCGGGTCGCCACGCGCGCTGCTTACCTGCATTTCGGCTTGAAAGCCCCTTCCGGGGAGCGCGACCTGAATCTACCGCTTTTCCGTGATCCCGCCTGATGCCGGCGAGATCAGCCACCTCGTTTGAGTTTGCCGTCACTATCTACTGGGAGGACACCGACGGAGGCGGCGTGGTGTATTACGCAAATTACCTTAAATACATGGAACGCTGCCGGACGGAGTGGCTCCGCGCGCTGGGCGTGGATCAGGGGAAGCTGCGCGCCGAGCGCGGGCTGCAGTTCGTGGTTGTCAACATCAATGTGGATTATCTGCGGCCGGCGGTTTTGCATGATGAAGTTATCGTCACCGCCGAGCTCGAGAAGCTCACCGGTGCCACAATCGTCTTCAAGCAAACCATTCGGCGGGGCCACGTGCAGCTCATCGACGCCACGGCCCGCGTCGCCTGTCTCGACGCGGCCACGATGAGGGCACGGCCCATCCCCAAGGATTTGTTCATGGAGTGGCGTAATGCCCAATGATCTGTCGGTCTGGAGCATGGTGCTCGATGCGAGCCCCATCGTTCAGGTCGTGGTCGGCCTGTTGTTGCTGGCATCGCTTGCGTCGTGGGCGATCATTTTTCGCAAGCGTCAGGAAATCTCCCGCTCGCGCCGCGGTGCCGATCAATTCGAGTCCCAATTCTGGTCGGGAGGCGATCTCGCGACACTCTATCGCAACGTCGAGACCAAGGGTCGGGCGGGCACCGGCCTGCAGAGCATCTTCGAGTCGGGATTCGGTGAATTCAGCCGCCTTCGACAGCTTGGCACTGCCGCCGATCTGTTGCTCGAGGGTGCGCGGCGCTCGATGCGCGTGGCGCAAATGCGCGAGATGGAGCGCCTCGAGCGCAATCTGGCCACCCTCGCGACCGTCGGCTCCACCAGTCCGTACGTCGGCCTGTTCGGCACCGTTTGGGGAATCATGAGCGCGTTCCACAACCTCGGGAACGTTCAGCAAGCCACCCTGGCGGCCGTGGCACCCGGCATCGCGGAGGCACTGATCACAACCGCCATCGGCCTGTTCGCGGCCATCCCGGCAGTAATCGCTTACAACCGCTTCGCCGACCAAGTAAGCCGCCTGGAGCTGCGTTTCGATACGTTCGTCGAAGAGTTCTCCACCATCCTGCAGCGCCACGGATCGGCACGAGCGCAAAGCTGATATTCGATGCCCGCACCGCTGCGACGCCGTAAATTGATGGGAGAGATCAACGTCGTCCCCTACATCGACGTGATGCTGGTGCTGCTCATCATTTTCATGATTACGGCGCCCCTCCTCAAAGAGGGCATCAAGGTGGACCTGCCGAACGCCGGCGCGAAGCCGATCGACCCCGCATTCCTGCAAAAGCATGAGCCGCTGATCGTCACCATCGATGCGCGCGGGCAGATGTACATCAACTTCGGCCCGAATCCGGACAAGCCGGCTTCGGAGAGCACGGTGAGCGCGCGCACGGCGGCGCTTCTGCGGCGCGACCGGGAGACTCCCGTGTTGGTGAAGGCCGACACGACGGTGCCCTATGGCGAGGTGGCACACGTCATGGTGGTCTTGCAGCGGGCAGGCGCAGACAAGGTGGGCCTCTTGACCGATCCGGAACGGCCCGCCCCGCGGGTGCAGGGAGTGCCGCGCCAGACCGGCGACGGGGCGCATTGATGCCGCGGTTCCTGCGCGAAAATTCAGGCCCGGTGTTTTTCTCGGTGCTGCTGCACGGAGGCATCGTGGCGGCACTGGTGCTCATGGCGGTGTTGCCGTCCTCCCATCCAACGGCCTCGCTCCAGTCGGTGCCGGTCAATGCGACTGTGATCGATTCGCGCATCCTGCACGCCGCGCAGCAGGCCAAAGCCGACCGCGCGGCGGCGCAGGCGGCCGAGGCGCGTGCCGCGGCCGAGGCCCAGGCGGAACAGCAGGCGCAGGCCCGAGCTGCTGAGGATGCCAACGCGGCCGCGAGCGCGGCCAGGGAAGCGGAGCAGGCGAAAGCCGCGAGTGCCGCCGC
>Ga0182030_10000164_pt1 | contig 113492 bp, 117 predicted proteins | sample 812S3MmetaG_FD_121299 | JGI IMG/M metagenome (GOLD analysis project Ga0182030, IMG submission 121299) | Permafrost microbial communities from Stordalen Mire, Sweden - 812S3M metaG (Illumina Assembly) | ecosystem: Environmental > Terrestrial > Soil > Wetlands > Permafrost | place: Sweden...
CCGCAGTTATTTTTGTGGACGCCTCGAGAACGGCCGTCGCACCATTCTCGGTGCAACCGGTCGAAGCGAGCCTGGAGCAGATGTTCTTCGCAAGCCATGACGTGCGGCCCGAGTTCATTCTCGGTCTATGCCGTCGCCTCTACGGTTGCAGCCCGGATGCTCGCTTGATCGGAATTCGCGGCTATGCCTTCGATTTCGATGAAGGGCTGACCGATCCGGCGCGCGCGAATCTCAAAACGGCGCTGGCGTATATCCGCGGGGTGCTGAGTGGCCGGAACGCATGCGCAAGCTGATTCTCTTGATCTCGCACGATCCCCATGCGCGGGCGGTCCTGCGGCGCGCGCTTGAAGCCGAAGGGTTTTCGGTTGGGGAAGCTGCCAATAGCCGTGAGGGCGAACGCACGATTCGGCGCGTGCGGCCGGACGCTTCGATCGCCGACCTCCAGATGGAGATCGTCGAGCTAGGCGAGCCGGTCATCGAACGGCTCCGCGATGCCGACCCGCAAAGCTTGTTCTATCTCATGACGACCGGCACCGAAGCGTTGTCGGCGGAATTCAATCTCCACCATTATGGGGTGACGGGCGTATTCCTGAAACCCGTCGACACGGCGATCGTGACTCAAGTCGTCAAGTCGGCGTTATCGGGCACGTGAAGATCGCGCACTGATTTCTTCATCGGGCCTTCTTCGCCGTTCGTTAGGCTCTCCGTATGAACCGCTTCAGCCGGCATGCGAGCGCCCTACTCGCCCTCGCGCTCTTCGTCACGATTGCTCCTCAACCAGGCTCGGCGCAGGCTTCCGCAGCACCAGCAGCGGCCAACGCACCGAGCTCCGAGCAAACCATTCACGGCCGGATCACGGCGACCGACGGTCGGTTTAACATCCGTATCCACGACGACAGCGGCTACAACGATAGCGTCCAACTGCACCGCGGGACGATCATCAACCCCACCGGCCTCACGCTCGAGGTCGGGATGCGCGTTCGAATTTTGGGTTACAACGCCGGCGACGTCTTCGCGGCCAACGAAATCGATACACCGTACCGATTCGCCGGCCCGCCGCCACCGGCGATGTACTACGGTCCCGGCTGGTGGTATCCCGGATACATCTACGGCTACGGTCCCGCGTTCAGTCTGAATTTTCGCACCGGCGGCAATCTCCATCAAGGCCCGTTTCCGCATACGAATCCGGTGGTTCGTCCTCCGAATCCGCTCCCGCATGTCGGCGGCCCGTTCGTTGGAAATCCGGGCGCCCCGCCGCCGGGCCGGCGCAGCTAGCACGCGCCTCATGGCCGGACCGCCGATCGCACCTATCGTTCGCGATGACTACGTCTCGCCGGCATCGTTCGGTATTCGCACCTGGCAAGCGGTACAGGCCGCAGATCTCGACGGTGGGGCCTGCGGTGATCGAGCCCTTACGCTGCTCCTCGACTCCGGCCGAACAGCCGCCGTTCTTCTCGATATCGCCGGCCACGGTCCAAAGCGTGCGGAACTTTCATCGGCCGTGGCCGAAGTCATCGTCTCGTCGCTCGTAAGCGATCCGTCCCCGGCCGTAGCACTCGGCTGCGCGGATCGGACGCTGCGTACGTCCGACGCGGAGTTCCCTTACGCGCTAGCGTTTCTTGCGATCGTGCATCCGGTGCTGCGTACCGTTGTCTACGCCTCGGCGGGCCAGGACTGCGCGTTCGTACTCGGCCGCGACAAGCATATCCGTAGCCTCCCGCCGACTGCACCGATGCTCGGCATCCCTCTTACGCTCAATCCCTGCGATGCGCTATTTTATCTCGAGCCGACCGAAACGCTCATCATCGCCACCGACGGAATAAGCGAAAGCCGGCCGCCCGGGTCAGTTGCCTTCTTCGGCGTCGCGGGCGTCGCGCGCGCCGTCGCAGGATCGCTCCGCTCGGGCGACGACCCCGCGCTTGGCGTCCTCGAAGGTGCGCGCGTGCATGCCGGGGGAAAACTGGCCGATGATGCGGCCGTGGTAGTTATCTCCCTAACGCCGGTTACCGGCAAGGGCCGCCTCCCGGCGGAACCCCGAAGCGCAACGACGCTTCGAAAGATCGCCCCAAAAATGACTTCGTTTTGACGATATCGCTTTCGCCTCGCTTCGAGCGGCTGGGCATCATCTTGAAGCCAAGTGATTTGATGGACGACCGACTCGGCGTGCTCAATCCCGCATCGGCTCGGCTCCGTGACGGCACACTACAGCTTTATCCTCGCATCGCAGCGCCCGGCAACATTTCGAGCATCGGATCGTTTCGGGTGACTGAGCGCGCCGACGGAACCGCCGTCGCCGAGCCATGCGGCTTCGCCCTCAAACCGAAGGCACCGTATGAATTGCGCGATCGCCCCGGGGGACACGGCTGTGAGGATCCGCGCGTAACATTCGTAACAGCGATCGATCGCTATATCATGGCCTACGTCGCGCTCGGCCCGCGCGGCCCGGAGGTTGCATTGGCCGTTTCCGCCGATGGCCTCGAATGGGAACGGCTCGGGCTCATGCATTTCCCGCGAAGTGACGCGCCCTTCGCCGATAAGGACGCCGCGTTTTTCCCGGAGCCGGTACGCTCGCCGGCGGGCGTAACGTCGCTCGCATTCTACCATCGACCCACCTTGCCGATATCCATCCGCGGAGGCCCGGATGCACTCGCCGAGCTACAGGCGTTGCCGCCGGGCTGGCGGGAAAGCATCTCGATCGGTTACGTACCGTTGGCCGCCGTGCAAGCGCGCATCCACAACTTGTGCACGGTCGTTGAAAGTCATCGTCTGACGTTGCCCGCAGCGAATTGGGGCACCATCAAGGTCGGAGCCGGCGCGCCGCCGGTCAGAATACACGAAGGCTGGCTCTCCATTATACATGGAGTTGACGAGTTGGAGCATCCCAGCGGTGCTGCGCTACTGCGGTATTGCGCTGGGATTATCGTCCATGACGCGGAGCAGATCGATCGCGTTATTTTCCGCTCAACAACGCCATTGATTGTACCGGAGGTCCCGGGCGAGATCTACGGGACCGTCGGTCATGTTGTTTTTCCGACGGCAATAGATCGTAGAGAGGAACGCACCTTCGACATCTACTATGGCATGGCCGACTACGAGATCGGCCGCGGCCGCTTAACGTTATGATGTGAAGTCTAACTCCGCGGGGATAGACCTCCCGCTCAACGAACAACCATTCTGCAATGCAAACTGCGATCGAGCGACGTCGTGTGCTCGTCGTCGACGACGAGGAAACCATTGTCGAGCTCCTTACTCGCTATTTGAGTGATGAGGGTTTCACCGTCACCGGACTATTCGATGGTGCGCAAGCGTTGAATGCGGCACTAACCGGCGCCTACGATGCCATTTTGCTCGACCTCAATTTGCCGACGATGTCGGGGGTTGAAGTCTTCAAAGCGATACGCAAGTCTTCCGACGTCCCAATCCTCATGGTAACCGCTCGCTCCGATGAACTCGACCGCATCGTTGGACTCGAACTCGGCGCAGACGACTATATATCGAAGCCGTTTAGCCCACGCGAAGTCGTTGCACGAGTCAAGAACATCATCGGCCGCGTTGGCCGTACGCGCTCGCTCGAGCACATGGCGCGCGACGTGCAGCGTATCGGCAATCTGGAAATCGATCGTATCGCTCGCGAAGTTCGTCTCAACGGCTCACGCATTAACTTGACGCCGATGGAGTATCGCATTCTAGACGTACTTCTTCTCAACGCCGGAGCTGCTCTCACCCGCGCGCAACTGCTCGACAGCGTCAATACCGATGCGACGGAAGTCTTTGACCGGACGCTCGATAAGCACATCGCCAATCTCCGGCAAAAGCTCGGAGATAACCCGAACCAACCGCGCTACGTCCTCACCGTTCACGGTGTCGGCTACAAACTCGCAGCCACCGGATAAGAACCGTTCGGACACGGGTTACCCGGCGGCGGCGCGGACGGTTCAGATGCTGACGAGCGTGTGGTTTTCGACTTTGGTAACACCAGGCACCGAGTATGCTGCGCGCGATGCGTCGTCGTGTTCGGTCCAGGAGTGCACAGAGCCGTAGAGCTTCACCGTATCGTTCGACGTCTCGACGATGACGCGATTTGCGTCGATCTCGGCGCTGCGCACGAACGTCTTGCGAATTTTGTCGTTTACGTCGCCGGCGACGACATGAGGCGTGACGGTGATGTGATTGGAGACGCCGGTCACGCCGATCAGGTTACGAACGGCACGTTCCGCGTTTCCCCTGACAAATTGCCAGTCGACGCGGCCTTCGAGCGTCACCCAACCGTGCTCAACTTTGACGTTGATCGAGTCTTTAGGCAGCGTGATCTCCCAAGCCAGCACGTTGAGCGCCGCCGCGGCGAGATCGGTATCGTTGCGTTGGTGGAAGGCCGGCAATTCGACTTCGACGTCCTGCGCGACAGCCTTGACGCCGGCGACGCGTTTGGCGGCCTTCTCGGCTGCGATTTTCTCAGCGTAGCTGGGCACCTTGCCGGTGAGCGTGACGACGCCATCCTTGGCGGCGACACCGATTCTTGAAGCGTCGACACTGGGGTCGAACGACAACTCTTCCGCAACGTCCTCTTGAAGGTTCAGATCCGATTTCATTGGGCACTCCTCGTAGGGGGGCTTCCGGTAGGATGAACCGGATGCACGCTATTGTCGGAAGGCGATTTGAAGAGCGTGTGAAGTTCCCGTGCCGCCGGCCTTCATTTCCTAGACACGTTTGCTGTGGTAGTATAGCGGACGAACGCTTGCATCCTCGGAGCGAAAATAGACCGGCCACGAACTACGGTGACGCCGCCCTCGACTTCGCGTAATCGGCAGCCACCGCATCGCATGTTCGACTCGGCTTGTCCTGAATGCACGCAAAGACTGCGGAGAAATCTAAGTCGCTTACGTTCGGATGCTTAACGTAAAACTCGTTCATCCCGTCGACGTACGCGGGGATCTGTTTGCCGTCGAAGGTCGGAGCCTGGCCGCTGATCGCCGCAGCGGCGGCGTTGCGTAGCGTTTGCCCTAACGCAATCTTCTGATCGTTGCTCAGCGATGAGCGCGTAATCGCCGCAGTTCCGGCTCCCTCGCCGGCCAGAAGGCCACTTCTCCAACCGGCTTGGTAAGCTGCCGTCGCGCCGGTCATGACATTGCCCTTTGCATCGTTCGGAAGAACATCCCACCAGTAGCCGTCGGTCACGACACCACCGGTAGCGCCGGCCGCCGAGGAGACGAGGACGAGCAGGCTGAGGATTCCGATCGCGCGGCGTGTCATATCACTAGTCTATTGCCGCTCATGAATGTCTCGTGAACCCCCGGCTTCACCAGCTCTTCTTTCGCTCAAAGTACGGCTTGCAGTATGGCAGTGACAATGGCTGAGATCGTTGTGTCCGTGAACGGCGTCGACCGAACCCTGCGGTGCGAACCACAGACGACCCTCGCGGAGGCGCTGCGTGGAGCGCTCGAACTCACCGGTACGAAGATCGCCTGTAACCGGGGTGCATGCTCAGCGTGCACGGTTTGGCTCGACGGAGAACCTGTGTGCGCATGCATGCTATTGCTCGCCGATGTCGGCGAGCGCAGCGTCACGACAATCGAGGGACTCGCCGACGGCAACAACCTACAGCCGATACAGCGCGCATTCATCGACTACGACGCCATTCAGTGTGGCTTCTGCACACCTGGACTCGTTATGAGTTGCGCCGCACTGCTCAAGGACACGCCGCATCCGACGACCGAGCAGATCCGTACGGCTATTGGGGGACACCTTTGCCGCTGCGGCACGTATCCCCACGTGATCGAAGCAACGTTGGCCGCAGCCGGCGGGGTAGCGGAGTGATAAACGACGGAGCGTTGCAGACCGAACGATTGGCGGTGGGAATTTTGAGCACCGGCCTGACGGAAATCGACCGCCCCGTTCCTGCCGGCGAGCCGCCGCCGCTTGCCCCCAACGCTGACCTCAAGGTTATCGGCCGGCGGACTCCGAGAATCGACGCGCTCGCGAAAGTAACCGGCGCTGCGCGTTTTACGGTCGACGTGAAACTTCCGGGAATGCTGCACGCGCGCATCTTACGTTCCCCGGTGCCGCATGCGCGCATCCGCGCGATCGACGTTTCTGCCGCTGGCCGGTACCCGGGTGTCCGGGCCATCGAAGTGATCGCCGCTTCCGGCGATCCGTCGACCGCCGCGATTCGTTACGCGGGCGAACCGATTGTCGCCATCGCCGCAACGGATGCGAGTATCGCCGAAGCGGCGCTCGGTCTGATCCACGTCGACTATGAAACACTCCCCTTCGTCGTAGACTTTGAGCAAGCGCGTGAGGCGACGGCGCCGCTCGTCTACGGCGACGGCGAAGAACGTCGTGCGCTCCAGGACGAGTGGATTTTACCCTACCTCCCGCGCAATGGAAACGTGCAGCAGGCTGTTTCCGCCGGGAATCGCGGCGATGTCGAAAGCGGCTTGCAGCAAGCCGACGTGATCGTCAGCGGCGACTTCCGCACCAACGTACAGACGCACTGTTGCCTCGAGCCGCACGGCATCGTCGCTGATTGGCGCCCGGACGGCCTTACCGTCTACGCGTCGACACAGTTCACGGCCGGGGTGCGGGCCACGTTGGCGCAGGAATTCGACTTACCGTTACATCGCGTCCGCGTGATCGTGTCCGCAATGGGCGGCGGCTTCGGTTCGAAATCATCCCTTCGGGACTATGGCCGCATCGCGGTCCGGCTTTCGCGGCGGGCCAATGCACCCGTGCGTTTAGTCCTCGATCGCAAAGAGGAGCAACTCGATTCCGGCAATCGGCCCGGCACTTGGCAGCGCCTGCGTATCGGCGCACGCCAAGATGGTTCGCTTGCCGCCATCTCATTGACGAGTTACGGCACGGCCGGCGTCGGAACCGGGGCCGGCGTCGGAAACATCGCGCAGGCGCTTTACACCTGTCCGAACTTCGAAAGCGCGCAATATGACGTCTTCGTCAACGCGGGTCCGGGCTCGGCGATGCGGGGACCCGGAAATACGCCCGGCGCTTTTGCGCTGGAGCAGACCATCGATGAACTGGCCGAACGGTTGCAGCTCGACCCGCTGAAACTGCGCGACGGGATCGATCCCAGTACAGTTCGGCGCGAAGAGCGACGGATCGGGGCCGAACGTGCGGGATGGAATCGCCGGCACGCGCCCGGCGCAGACGCCGGGCCGATCAAGCGCGGTCTCGGCGTCGCGCAATCGCTCTGGTCGGCAAACGTGCAAACCAACGCGGCATGCGAGGTACGACTTTACCGAGACGGCTCCGTCGAGATTCTTTCGAGCGTACAAGACATCGGCACGGGAATCGGGACGATTCTCGCTCAGGTCGTTGCCGAAGAGCTGGGACTTCGCCCCGCGCAGATCACGGTGCGCATCGGCGATACCGAGTTTCCGCCAGGCGGGCCTTCGTACGGTAGCCGAACGACCGCCTCGATCACCCCGCCCGCGCGCACTGCGGCATATCGTGTGCGCGAAATGCTCTTTCAGCAGCTTGCCGGAAAGCTCGGCGTTCCCGCTTCAACCTTGTTTGCTCACGACGGCGTCATCAGCGTTCGCGGCGAGACGAAGCCCGACATCAGCTTTTGCGAAGCCGCTGCCGCCTTGCGTACGGACCGCATCAGCGCAGTCTGCTCGCGGCAGGACGACTATATGGGCTTTCGCCACGCAGCTGGGCCCGACGCTGCGATGGCGCACCAAGATCTCGGCGGGGTGCAATTCGCCGAAGTCGCGGTCGATACGGAGACCGGCATCGTCCGCGTCGAGCGTGTGGTCGCGGTCCAAGATTGCGGGCGCCCGATGAATCCGTTGCTAATCGAAAGCCAAGTCCAGGGCGGCGTGCTCATGGGGCTATCTTACGCCTTGTTCGAGGAGCGAGTGATGGATCGCCACACGGGCCTTATGGTTAATCCAAATCTCGAGCAATATAAAGTCGCGGGTTCGCGGGAAACGCCGGCGATTGATGTCGTCGTTCTCGAGAACTATCAAGGTCAAAGCGCAACCGACGCCTACGGGATCGCCGAACCATCGAACATTGCAACGGCTCCCGCCATCGCCAATGCCGTCTACAACGCAATAGGGGTACGAATGCGCGAACTCCCGATGACCCCGGCACGGGTTCTTGCTGCGCTCGGCAAAGTTCCGACCCTGGAGCACGCGTCATGAAACCGTTTGCTTTCGTTCGCGCGCAATCGGTAGCAGAAGCCGCCGCATCGGCATCAACGACGGTCGCCGCCGCAATGGTCGCGCAGTCGAGCCCGTCTCAGGACAAATTCCTGAAAGCCGGCGGCATCGATCTCCTCGACCTGATGAAAGAGGGCCTTGCGCCGCAAGGCCTCATCGATTTACGGCAAGTTCCTCATCTCGACGGTGTCACCGATGCCGGTGCCTCCGGGGTACGTATCGGGCCGCTCCTCACGCTGGCGAAGGTTTCGACGAACGATCTCATCCAGGGACGCTATAGCGCCCTGGCGCAAGCTGCCGGTGCGGCCGCGAGCCCGCAAATCCGCAACGTCGCCACGCTGGGCGGGAACCTCTTGCAGCGGCCCCGTTGCTGGTACTTTCGCTCGCACGACTTCCATTGCTTGCGCAAGGGCGGCGGACACTGCTTCGCGATCAACGGCGAGAATCAGCATCACGCCTTGTTCGACAACCACGTCTGCGCCATCGTTCATCCGTCGACGGTTGCCACGGCGCTGGTCGCACTGGGTGCATCGGTCGAGCTCACCAACGCGAGCGGCGACGTTCGAACGCTGCTCCTCGAGAACTTTCTCCTCTCGAGTACGGATGACGTCCATCGCGAGAACGATCTCGAGCCGCAAGAAGTGCTCACCGCCGTGCAACTGCCGCTGCTCTCGGAGAGCACACGTTCCGTGTACCTCAAGCAGGGCGAAAAGGATTCGTTCGATTGGCCGCTGGCCGAGGTTGCCGTCGCGATCGATCGGGCAGCCGATGGGCGTTGCCTGCGGGCGGCCGTCGTCCTCGGAGCAGCTGCGCCCGTACCGCATCGGGCAAGAGCGGCTGAAGCCTTGCTGGAGGGTGCGCACATCGACGAGCGCGTCGCCGCGGACGCGGCAAAGCGCGCGCTCGAGGGCGCGACGCCGCTCGCGCAAAACGCGTACAAGATCCCGCTCTTCGAAGCACTCGTCCGGCGAGCGATCCTCGCTGCGGTAAACTGACCCCGCGCTAAAGACCGGTCGGAAACGTCTCGGCGACTTCGCCCTTTTCCCACGCTGCGGTGCGTTCGAGCGGTTCCACCGCACGGGTGTGATCGATGTGGATGACGATGTCGAACTGACGCGGGAGCCTCGATGTGAAGTAGTGGCTCTGCCGCTCCGTTTGCGGGCGGTAGACGACCCCGATCGCACGCTCGAGCAGTGGACCCTCACACGCGGCCCGAACGGCGGGATCGTCGAGCATCAGGCTGAAGCGCGGGACGCCGGTACGATGGAAGAGCTCCTCGTAGCTGCCCGCGATTCCGGGGCGAACCGTCTTCCGCTCCACCGGAGCCCCCCAGTCGGAGGCTGCGCTCACCGTTCCGCGATATGTGGTGAAGCCGATCAGTGCGGCCTGCGTTCCGTACCGGTGACGGCTGAGCTCGCCGATGTTGAACTCTCCGGTGGCCGACAGTTCGGTCGCGGCCGCGTTGCCGACGTGGGAGTTGTGGGCCCACACGACGATCTTTTTCGTCTCGCGATGGCGTCCCAGGTGCGTCTCGAGCGCTTCCAGCGTTTCGAACATATGCCCATCCCGCAAATTCCAGGATGAGACATGCCGGTCGATCATCGTGCGATAGTATTCTTCAGCAGCCCTCGCGACGCGAGCGTTTTGCTCGGCGTAGAAATACTCGTCTGCGGCCACGACGCCGTCGAGATGCAAATAGGCCTGCGAACGCCGCCGCAGCTCGAGTAGGGTCTGCACGACATCATCGCGACACGAGGCCGTCATACCGAGCGCGACGCCATGACCGTATTGGGTCGGGTCGGTAACGCTATCGAAGCAGCTGTAGTGCTGCCGAGCGCGAGCGGCCGCGGCGGGATCCACGCGCTCGAGGTAACGGACGACTTCCTCGATCGAGGCCTGGAGACTGTAGAGGTCGAGACCGTAAAACCCCACGTGCCGCCGATGCGGGCGCGAATCGTTGAACTCACGTAGCCAGCCGACGAAATCGAGGACATCGGCATTCCGCCACATCCAGGTCGGGAACCGCTTGAAGCCGGCCAACGCTTCGGCAGCATCAGCATCGGTGCCGGTGCCGGTGACGTAGCGGTTGACGCGCAACGCATCCGGCCAGTCGGCCTCGACCGCAACGGCCGCGAAGCCCTTTTGCTCGATCAGGCGGCGCGTGATTTCGGCGCGCTCCTGATAGAACTCGTGCGTTCCGTGCGAGGCCTCGCCGATCAGGACGACCGATGCGTTGCCGACGCGCTCGATGATCGCCGCATATGGATCTTCGGCATGGGCAAGCGCGTCGGCCGCGGCGCAGTCGCGAAGGGAGGCAACCGCGACGGTACTCATCGCGCCGCTCGCGAGGCGGCTTGGTTCAGCAGGCGGCGTACTTCGTCGTCACCCACTTGCGAGAAATCGTCGTACCACTTGCCGACGCCCCCAAACCGAACCGGGGTGAGGTAGCAGATAACCTCATCGGCGTGCTCGCGCAGTAAGGCACAAGCTTCGATCGAGGCCACGGGTACCGCGACGACGATGTTCGCCGGCCGCTTGCGCTGCAACGCGTTCACGGCAACGAGCATGGACGTACCGGTAGCGAGTCCGTCATCGACCAGAATGACGGTCTTGCCTTCGACGGCCGGATACTGACGATGATCGCGATAGAGGTGCTCGCGACGCTCCAGTTCCTGGCATTCGCGCTGCGCGACCTCGACGATCTCGTCGTGCGAAATGCCTAACGCCTCGATCGTTTCCTCGTTCAAAACATACGCGCCGCCGCTCCCGATGGCGCCCATCGCGAACTCCTCGTGACCGGGAACCCCGAGCTTGCGCACGGTGAACGTGTCGAGGGGTACGCCGATGGCCATCGCGACTTCGAACGCGACGGGAACTCCGCCGCGCGGCAAAGCGAGTACCACGACATCGTCGCGCCCGGCAAATTTCTGCAACAGCGAGGCGAGCAAACGCCCCGCCTCGCGCCGGTCATGAAACGTTTCCCGTACCGATGGTTGAGGCGCTAAGCTGCTGTTTATCATGATGGAATCTCTCACAAGGTTGGCACGTCGATCGTATCCACCTGATGTGAAGGCACCATGAAGGCAGCAATGACTGAAAGCTAGCCCGCCTTGACGACGTTCGCCGACTCGACCTCCTGCAGGATGCGCTCGAAGATGCGAGTGACGTTGCGTTCGGCAATATCGCGTAATGCGCCGGCTTCACGGTTATCCGCACGGCCGCGCAAGAACGCGAACCGTCCGATCAACAACGCCCGGCTGGCATGCGGCGGCTCATCGTCTAGCCGGACATCGCCTTCGAAGAAGTCCCAAACATCGAGCGGCGAGGAGCACCGCAGCTCAATCCGCCAATCGGAAGAATCGGCCGATGGCCTCAGCACCACCTCGACCGGCAGCGACGTTTCTTCTTCGGCTGAGCCGGAAACCATCAAGGATACCTTCCCTGCCAGGCGTTTTTGCAAGAGAGGCAAGAGCCGCGCGGCTTTTCGCGCAGGAACGTGCAGCTTTCGCTGGAGCACGATCGCATGCTCCGATGCTCTTGACCGGTCTCGGGCTCCGTCGTCAAGGATCATCATGGGTGCGTCCCCCGTTGCGCGCAATCGTAGGGACGTGATTTGAAGACCTTGTGAAGGGAGCAGTTACTGCGCCGGCGGCGACGGCAGCGCGCGCATGTCGACGAACGGGACCTCCGGATCGCGCCACGGCTCGATCGCGGCAGGAGCCGCCGCACCGGCCGGTCCGAGCGATTTGACGAACGCGTAGATCGCGCGCAGGTCGCTGTCGGGAAGCTGCCGGAGATCTTCCCATACCATCGGCGGATGCCCCCCGCGGGTCCGGACGGCTTGAATCCAGCGGTCCACGGACATCACTTGGAAATCGAGCCGCACGTTGGTCGGATAACTCGTACCCCACCAGCCGCGGTAACCGACCGAACTCCCGGTTAACCAGCGCGACTCCGGCACCGCCCCGTCCGTATTGCGCCAGCCGACCGTGTGACAATCGTTGCACGTGCCGTAGACGACGAGCGCGCGTCCGCGCGCGATCGTTGCCGCCGCCGGCGAGGAGCGCGGCGAGGACGCATCGACCGTGGCCAGGAGAACGGCCGCTGTTCCGAGGGCAGCCAAGGCGTACGTGCGGATGTTCATTTTACGATCAAGCTCCCAGCAACGCGTGAAGGCCCTGCGAAGATCAAACGTCCCGGTGCATTCGCGCAAACTTCATAGGCAGCGCTTATCCTACGCGCATGAACGGGCGTTCGACGGTTTCATTTACGCTCCGCTGGGCCGCAGCCGGCGCCGTGACCGAATGCGTCGCCGTCGTCGTCGCATGCCTCGCGGTCGCGACGACATGGCCGCTGGTAGCAATCTGTGCGCTCGTCGAAGGCATTCTCCTGGGCCTGCTTCAGGGCTGGCTCCTTCATGGGCTGCGTGTCGCACTCGTTCTTCGCTGGACCCTTGCCACTGCCGCGGGCCTGCTTATCGGCCGCTGCATCGAGTACGGGGCCGACATCTCGCCGCTCGCCGCAGCAATCCTCGAACAACCGCTCCTGGTGCAGATCTTCGGCGGCGTCGCGCTCGGCGCAGCCGTCGGAGCAGCATCGGGGTCTTTTCAGGCGTTGCTGTTACGAGACCGTATGGACCAGCCGCAGCAATGGATCGTTGTCTGCAGCATCGCGTGGGCGGTTGCGCTACCCGTGTTGCTCGCGGCCGGCTCCGTGGTGGCGGGGCTGTCAGCCGTCGCTCCGTGGCAGGGTGCGCTCGCGGTCGTTAGCATCTTTACGGGCATCGGCGCGTTGACCGGGTCGATCGAAGGTGCCGGATTAGCACGCCTGTTACGGCGAGCCGGTCAAAATACCGCCGGTACCCAGCGTTCGAGCATGCCGCGCAGGTCGGCAAGTTTGACCGGTTTCGGAAGGTAATCGTCCATCCCGGCCTCGAGACATGCAACGCGATCTTCGGCGAACGCGTTGGCTGTCATCGCGGTGATGGGAACACGAGACCGACCCGAACGCTTTTCCGCTTCGCGAATCGCTCGTGCAGCGTCCAAGCCGTCCATGTTGGGCATCTGGCAATCCATGAAGATCATGGCATAGCGCTCGCGGCCTGCGGCCTCGACCGCTTGAAGTCCGTCCGAAACGAAAGTCACCGGTACGCCGAGATCGTCGAACTGCAGTTTGAGCAATCGCTGCAGGCGTTCGTTGTCCTCGGCCACGAGTACGCCTGTACCGTGTACCGCGGTCACGTCGACCGTTGCCGTCGTATCCGGTGCGGCCGGTGCCGGATGCGCCGGCAAGACGGCTTGCACGATCGAGTCCAAGAGCTGCGATTGGCGCAGCGGTTTGCGCAGCGCCCGGTCTTTACCGATGAAAATGATCCGCTCCGGCATGATCGCACTCAAGACCTCGATCGTCGCTCCGACGTCGACCCCAACCATGCTGTCGAGGTCGACGATGACGACCCAGGTGCGCGCTGAATCGGCGCGGAGCGCCGCGACGACGTCCTCCCGCTTTTCCGCACGACGGCTTTCCATCGACCAAGCCGTCAAGTAGCGCTCGACGATTTCGGCGAACGTGTCATCACCGGAAAGGATCACGGCGCCGATGCCGTCGAGGGTGCGTTTCTCGGTCTCCGCGGCCCGTTTAAAGCGCGCTGTGAACCAGAACGTCGAACCCGACCCCGACTCGCTCGTGACCCCGATTTCGCCGCCCATCAATTCGACCAGACTCTTGGAGATCGAGAGCCCGAGGCCGGTGCCCCCGAACTTGCGCGACGTCGAGCCGTCGGCCTGAGCGAACGGCTGGAAGAGTTGCGTCACGACGTTTTCCGGGATCCCGATACCGGTGTCTTTCACGTCGAAACGCAAGACGATGTCGCCGTCGAGGACTTCCTTCGGAATCACGCGCGCCACGACGTGGCCGTACTCGGTGAACTTCACGGCGTTGCCGAGCAGGTTCATGATGATCTGACGTAACCGGTCGGCGTCGCCGTACAGCGGAGGAATCGCCGGATCGACGTACGTGTGGAGCGCGAGCCCTTTCGAACGAGCCAGCTCGGCGACCACGTCGGCCGCGCCTTCGAGCGCCGCCTGCATCTCGAACTTGCTGCTTTGCAGCTCCATCTTGCCGGCCTCGATTTTCGAGAAATCGAGCACGCTGTTGATCAGCGCGAAGAGCGCTTCCGCCGCTTCGGCAATCGTCTGCGCGCTGATCCGCGCGCGCTCGTCGAGCTTCGATCGCGTCAGCAATTCCGCAGCGCCGATGATCGCGGTGAGCGGCGTGCGCAACTCGTGGCTCATCGTCGAAACGAACTGTGTCTTAAAACGCGAAGCGTCGGCCAACTCCTGATTGAGTGCTTCGAGTTCGGTCGCGTGTTGCTGCATGCCGGCATGGATGAGGCGCAGATCTTCAGCGTGTTTGCGCTCGGTGATGTCCGTGATCGCTGCGAGCGTGAACGTCTCGAGGTCGGTCACGATCGGATTGAGGCCGATCTCGATCGGCACCTCGCTGCCGTCTTTGCACCGGCCGTAAAGATCGCGTCCCGCGCCCATCGATCGTGCGACCGGTGCTTCGGTGAACGAATCGCGCAGCGCCGGATGACCGGGGCGAAAGCGCGCCGGAACCAGCATCTCGATCGATTGGCCGAGCAGTTCTTCACGCGTGTAGCCGAAGAGCTTCTCCGTCTGCGCGTTCACGAGCGTGATGCGGCCGCGTTGGTTGACGAGAACCTTGGCATACGGCGAGCCGTCGATGATCGCGATGAGAAAGTCTTCCTTGCTGGAATCTTTCGCGACGCTGGGAGGAACCCGCGATGTCGTCAATGCCGCATCAGCATCTTGGAGCGACTCGAGGACCGTCTGCAGGTTTGCGTCGTTGGGCTCGAGCTTGCCGTCGATGAAGGCATAAACGCTCCCAATCGCAACGGCTAAGTCGTTACGTATATCGTGCAGCGTTTTGTCCATGGGGTGCCTTCTCCGAGCGCCGGATCCTCAGAAGACCCGCCCTGATTGATCGTACACAGTAGTGCATCGTTGTTCCGTGTTCGCCGACGCGGCACCTAGCTCGACGACCCCACGGGCCGGCGTCAGCTACGAGTCCACCGGTGAGGAAGCCGGGCCCGGGACAACGAGGATGGGACACGTGCTGAACTCCAGCACGTGCTCGGTTTGGCTGCCGACGTACGGCGAGCGCAGCCCGGTTCGATGCGAAACCGCCATGACGATCAGGTCCGCACGCCACGCACGTGCTTCCTCCAGGATACATCGGAACGCCTCGCCCGGGCGCACCACCGCGTCGCTCTTCTCTACGGCAACTCCGGCGGCGCGCACCTCACGAACGACGTGCTCGACGAGCCGTTCCGCGCCCGTCCCTCGAACTGCGTTGGTCTCCGGCGGCGACTCCGGAACCGCGGTCAGGATGCGCACGGCCGCGTTCCAACCCGCCGCGAGGCGCGCACCGTAGCGCGCTGCGGCCAAGCTTTCAACCGAGTCGTCCACCGCGAACAACACCCGTTCCATCAACGCGCCATCCGCGAGCGCGCCCAACGGGTTACGACACGCTCCTCCCGTTCGAGCTCTTCGAGCTGGAGCTCGAGCGTTCGCAGGGCGTCTTGCAGCGCCGGAACGCGGTGGCGCTCGATCCCGCGCAGGCGGCGCTGCGTCGCTTGCAGTTCGTCCCCGATCTTCTGCCGGGCCGTTTCCGCGACCGCGACTTCGACCGCCAGCGCGAGCGCGCGACGATATGCCGCAGCAGCGGGCCCGAGCGCCGCGTTGGCCGCGGCCAGCTCCCGCGGCGCGAGTTCCGCAAGCTCGCAACGGGCTTCATCCGGGTGCTGCGCGCCCATCGTATTGCGCCAGGTCACGGTTACCCTGGCTTGCCCAGCCACCGCGCCGGCGACCAGCGCCGTCTCAGCCGAGCCGCCGAGCAGCGCGGCGCGCAGTCCCCAGATTTCCGCCTCGACGCACGCGGCGGTCAACGTCTGCCGCCGCTCCTCGGCGAGCAGCGCAAGTTGATCGAATTGGCGGCGCAGCAGCTGCCGTTTCCGGTCGAGAAGGTCACGCCCGCGCTGCGCGGCGTCGATGCGATCGAGTAGCCACAAGCGTCCGGCTCGACCGGCGGGAAGTCGTTCAGGCATGCTCGCCGGCCTCACCGCCGGCATAGTGCGCATCGATGTCGGCGGCCGGCAGCAGCGTGAGCTCGCGGCGCGGCAGCTCGGAGAGCACGCACCACATGCGCGCCAGCGTGTCGTCGAGCGTGCGCGATTCGTCGACACGCTGGGCGACGAGTTGCGCCGTGAAGGCGCTCGCGCAGGCGAGGTAACTGCGATCGGTTTCCGTCAGCGCCGCGGCACCGACCAGATCGGCGAGATCCCGTGCTTCGCGTGCGCGCGCGAGCGCTGCGAGCAATTGCGCGGCGGCAGCCGGGTGGTCGGCTCGCGTGCGCCCGGCTCCGGTACCCTTGCGCATCAATCGCGAGAGCGAGGCGAGCACGTCGATCGGCGGGTACACACCGGCGCCCGCGAGTTCCGGCGTCAGCACGATTTGGCCCTCGGTGATGTAGCCGGTGAGATCGGGGATCGGGTGCGTGATGTCGCCGGCCGGCATCGTCAACACCGGAACGAGCGTGAGCGAACCTTTGCGGCCGCGAATACGGCCGCAGCGTTCGTAGATCGACGCCAGGTCGCTATAGAGATAGCCCGGATACGCGCGGCGGCCCGGCGTTTCGCCGCGCGCCGCGGACACCTCGCGCAGCGCTTCGCAGTAGCTCGTCATGTCGGCCAGGATGACGAGCACGTGTTGATCGCGCTCGAACGCCAGATACTCGGCCACGGTAAGCGCGACGCGCGGGGTGAGAATCCGCTGGACCACCGGATCGTCGGCCGTATCGAGAAAGAGGGCGAGATCGCCGGCCGCCGCGCGCGATTCGAGCGCGTCGCGCAACGTCGCGGCATCGGCGTGCGTGAGGCCCATCGTTGCAACGATGACCTTGAACGGCTCGCCCGCCGCGTTCGCTTGGGCCGCGAGCTGCGCGGCTAATTCCAAATGCGGCAGTCCGGCCGATGAGAACACCGGAAGCTTCTGTCCGCGCACGAGCGTCATCAATGCATCGATGGCCGAGATGCCGGTGACGATCGGATCGCGCGGAACGTCGCGCGCAACCGGATTGATCGGCGCACCGGCGACCGGGCGCGTCGTTGCGCCCAGCATGGGTGGGCCGCCGTCGAGCGGTTCGCCCATCCCATTCCACACGCGGCCGAGCCAACCGTCACCGACCGGGATCTCGAGCGGCGTGCCCTCGAAGGCAACGTGGACTTGGGCGGGATCGATCCCGCTCGTTCCACCGAGCACTTGAACGACGGCGAGATCGCGGTGCACTTCCAGCACGAGGCCGCGACGCAGCTCGCCCGACGGCAGCCGGACGACGGCAAGTTCGTCCCAACCGGCTGCTCCGCCGACGCCCGAGACGACGAGCAATGGACCCGCAACGCTGCGGGCGCCGGCATATTCCACCGGGGTGCCGTTCACGCGAGCTGCTCCAGTTGGGCGAGGATCTCGCGCTCGGCCGCCGCGACGCCCAGCGCATCGTCGGGACGTAATTCGTCGCGCAAACGCGCGACGCGCGAGAGGTCGCATTCCTCGATCACGGCGGCCGGAACGCCGCCCGCGATCAAACTCAAGCAGCTATCGTAGACGGCCAGAACGAGTTCGAGCAGCGCCGACTGTTTGGCAGCGCCGCACGTCGCATCGTTGGCACTCAACGCATTCTGCTGCAACACGGCATCGCGCAAGAGCCGCCCGGCCAAGATCACCATCCGCTCGTTGCCGGGCAACCCGGTCAACCCGACCAATTCCACGACGGACTCGAGCCGGTCGGCCTCCGCCAACACGGTCACGCCGCGAGCCCGGTCGCGATTCCAGTTGGAACGGCCGGCCGCTCCGTGCCACGCGCCGACGGCTTCGACGTCACGCGAGAACGAGCGCCGCCACGTCACGGCCGGATAATGGCGCGCATAGGCGAGGTTGCGATCCAGCGACCAGAGAGAACGCACGAAGCGCTCCGTATGTGCGGTCACGGGTTCCGTCATGTCACCACCGGCCGGTGAGACGGCACCGATCGCGCTCACGGAGCCGGTGCCGCCGCCGAGCGTCGTGACGCGTCCGGCACGTTCGTAAAACGCGGCGAGCGCCGAGGAGAGTCCGGCAGGGTACCCTTCTTCGGCCGGCAACTCGCCGCTGCGCGAAGAAAATTCGCGCAGCGCTTCGGCCCAGCGGGACGTTGAGTCGGCAAGCAGCACCGCATCGTAGCCCATGTCCCGATAGTATTCGGCGACGGTCATGCCGGTGTAGATACTCGCCTCGCGCGCCATTACGGGCATGTTCGAGGTGTTCGCGATGACGACGGTACGCTCGAGCAAGCTGTGCCCGCTCGTACGGTCGCCGAGTTCGCTCAGATCCGCCATTGCATCCGCAAGTTCGTTACCGCGTTCGCCGCATCCGACGAAGACGATAACGTCCGCATCGCACCACTTGACGATCTGCTGCAACAACATCGTCTTGCCGGTCCCGAAGCCGCCGGGTACGGCTGCTGTCGCGCCCTTCGCGATCGGGAAGAACAGATCGAGCACGCGCTGTCCGGTGAGCAACGGTGCATCGCTCGCGAGCCGCGTACCGATCGGACGGGGGACGCGGATCGGCCAGCGCTCGCGCACGCCGATCGCCCGGCCGTCGATGACCGCAATCGGAGATTCACCGGTGACGTCACCATCGGCGGCGATCGATTCTACGCGGCCGGATATTCCGGGCGGAACGAGTACGCGATGTTCGATCGGGCCGGCCGTCGCGATGCGGCCGAGCAGCGCGCCCGAAGCCACTTGATCGCCGGCTTTCGCCACGGCGACGAACGGCCAAACATGGCCATCGTTCGGCGCATCGAGCGTGCTCGCACCAAGCCAATCCGGACGGCCCGCGAGCGGCCGTAACAGCCCGTCGAACGTTCCGCCGAGCAAATCGGGTCCGAGCCACGCGGAGAGCGCGTAACCGGCCGTGGCGGCAGGATCGCCCGTGCGCACGCCGCTCATCGACTCGTAGGCTTGCGCGGTCACGAGGCCGCTGTCGATCGAGACGACTTCGGCGGGAAGACGCCCTTCGCCGATCGCGACGAGTTCGAGCATCTCAACACGGTCGAGGCCTTCGATCTCCACCAACGGCCCGTTCACGCGCACGACGTGACCGCTCATGCCCACAACGCTTCGATCTGTGCGCCGTCGTGCGCCAACTCGCGGTCGACGAGCAGATCGGCGCGAACCGGCGCCGCTGCTTCCGTCGTCGCATGACGCTTGAGCAGAATGTCCAGCATGCTGCCGCGCACGGCCTCGTATGCTCGCCGCTGAGCGGCGAGGATCATGCCGCGTGCATCGCGCCGGGCACTTGCCAGCGCGATGCGCGCCTCACGATCGGCCGCGTCTTTTCCGTCACTGCGCGCTTGCGCGAGCAGCGCATCGGCCGCGCCCTGCCCCTTCGCCACGATGTCCTGCGCCTCGGCGTCGGCCGCCGCCAGCAGCGCCGCCGCTTGACGCTGCGCGTTTGCGCGCAACGCATCGGCGACCGCCTCCAATGGGGACGTCGAGGTATCGTTCACGGCAACGTGACGATGAGCGTGTTCGCGCGTCCCTCGGCGACCGTGCCGCCGAGCGCATCAGCCGCAAGCGGCGTCATCACGACGACGGCAACGTCATCCGGAAGCGAACGCCACGCCGTGCGAACGGCGTCCGGCGAATCGGCCACCATGACGAACGCTCCGGCAAGCGCGAACGCCTCCGTGCGAACGGCTTCACCGAGCACCGCGATGCGCGACACGTCAGGCTTTGCTGATCAGGATGATGGCGACCACGAGCCCGTAGATGGCGATGCCTTCCGCGAGGCCGACGATCACCATCGCGCGCCCGAATAATTCCGGCCGCTCGCTCATCGCCGCGAGCGCCGCCGATCCCGTGTATGCGACGGCGATCGCGGCGCCGATCGATGAGCCGGCGACGGCGATGGCAGCGCCGATGAGGGCATCACCGGACGGCGATGACGTCGCCGCGCCGGCGGCTGCGGTCGTGAGGGCCATGAAAACGGGCACGCGCCCGAAGATCGAGACAAACGGCGCGAGCATCACGCCTCCTTTGCGGCAACGGTAGGAACTTGCCAGGGCTGAAACGTCCGGCCCGAGGCGATGAATATCCGTGAGAACAGCTCGTAGTAATCCAGACGCAGCGCCTGGATTCCGGCCACGAGGGCTTCGAGCGCGAACGCGATCGCGTTCCCGCACAAGAAGAGCACGGCAGCGAGCGGCCACCACGCGGGTCCGTGCTGGGCAACGAAGAGGGTCCCGCTCCACACGATCGAGCCGAGAGCGGCGTGCGTGAGCCCGAACGCCGCCAATCGCCCGAACGAAACCGTGTTCGCTCCGATGCGTATGACCGCGTCGAACAACTCGACCCCGGCCTCGACCGCGCCGGCTGCTCGACCGCCGGCTTCGGCATAGAGTCCGATGAAACCGAGGATCAGTCCCAGCGCAGCGACCCCGCAACCGGACAGCGTCACCGGGAGCAGTTGCAGAAACCAGCCGAAGCCGGCCAGTGCAAGCCCGAGATAGAGCGCGCCCCCGGCAAACCCGGAAAGTTCGACCAGCGCCAACGCCGGACCGCCTTCGCGCCAACGGTTCACGGTACCGATGCCGTACGACACCGAAAGCAACGCGGCGCCCACACCGATCCCGGCGCCGAGTAGGGTGATCGGTTGCGCGAGCGGCGAGAGCCACAGCACCGGAACGAGTCCCGTCGGGCCGAACGCTTCGCCGTACGCGAGCCCGAAGAGAGCACTGGCGATACCGGCTCCGACGACGAACGGCGCGGCGCGCCGGTATTGCGCAAACCATCCCTTACGCGCTCGTGCGAGCAAGAGACCCCCGGCAACGAGCAACGCCCCGTGACCGACATCACCGAACATCATTCCGAACATCACGGCATACGCGAGACCGGCGAAGAGCGCGGGGTTCACGTCGGCGTACGGCACGGTCGTGTAGACGTCGACGAGCGGTTGGAACGCATTGGATCTACCGCCGGTGCTCAGCAGCGTCGGAGGCTCCGCGCCGCGCGGAAATGGGAGACGCACCACCGAGCCGCCCAGTGGACGAACGTGTTCGGCCAGCGCGTCGATGGCCGCGCCCGGGCTCCAACCGGCGATGGCCGAGACGGAACCGCGCACGATCGCCGATCCGGCGATGCGGTCGAGTTCGCCGGCGCCGGCAGCAGCGTCGGGAAGGATGTCCGGTTCGACGACGCCGGCCGCGCCGACCGCGGCGAGAACACGCTGCAAATCGTCGGTTGGCGCAACGACGGCGATTCGATCCATGCGAATCGGCTCAGGCAACTTCATCGAAATCCTCCGCCGTAAAAAGTCCGCCGCGCGCGGCTCGTTCGAGTGCACCGCACGTACGCCACGCATCCGCTGCAAGCAGCCCGACGAGGCCGACGACCACCCCGGGTTCGGGCCGCGGTGTCGCGCACAAGCGCAGACCATCGGTCTCGAGCCGGTTCCACCAGCGCGATTCAGCACGCCAGAGATCGCCGGTCGTTTTCACGCCGTCCAGCACCCAGGTTGCCTCGCGCGGCACGCGCGAGGGCAGTTCAGCGAGCGTTGCGGCGCTCGTCCAACGCAAACCAAGAACGGCGCTGAGGTGACGCCGCGGGACGGGATCCCTCGCGAGAACCACGCCCGCGGCAAGAGCGCGCGCGACGAGCAATGCCGCAAATGCCGACGACCATGCGTGCGCCTCCGGAACGTGCTCGCTGACCCGGCGCGCCCACGCCGCGTTCAGCACCATGCGAATCGCGGCGAGATCCTCACTGCCCGGATCGCCCCATGCCGACGCCGCCAGCGCTTGGCGAACCTCGGCCGGCGTGCGGGCTGCCGAGACGTTCATCCAGCCCACTGCCAGCGCGCCGAGCGTATAGGCGGGCCCGGCCGGACGCCCCTCGAGGCGTGCGAGTAGGCCGGTGATGTTGGCGACCTCGAACCCGGCGGCAAGACGGCGCACGCGGTCGGCACCGTGAATCGGCGCCCAGCCGGCGAGGATGCGCAGGTGCCACGCCAAGGTCGCGTTTACGGCGTGCTGCGCCGCGCGCAAATCCATGCCGGCGCGCACGTCGTGGCCGTAAGCGGTGCGCGACAAATCGGCCACGGCGGCAGCCAGCGACGAAGAGTGCGCGATACGTAGAACCCCGTCGCGACCCAGACGCCGGCCGGCGAGTCCGCGACCCCGAACGGCGACGGCAACCCAATCGCCGGTCACGGCGAGCGGTCCAGCAACCGCGTGGCGAGTTCCGTCACGAGCGACGGAACGCGTTCCTTGGCCGTACGGTTGATACGCTCGACTTCAGCTGCGGCTGCAACGAGGAGCGATTGCCGCTCGGCGTCGACGCCGGCGAGCCGGTCGGATGCCGCGCGCCGGCGCTCTGCTTCCGCAGCGGCGCGCGCCTGTGCGACGAGTTGGGTTGCCTTCTCAACGGCGAGGGATCGACGCCGGTCAGCCTCTGCTCGTGCGGCGGCAACGATCGCTTCGGCCTCACGTTGCGGCCGTTCGAGCCGCGCGAGCACCGGCGCGAGTTCAGCTTCGAGTTCAGCCCGGCGGTCGACCGGAACGCCGGCCGAAACCGGCGCCCCCGGCACTCCGCCCCGAAATTGACGCAAGATTCCGCCGAATGCAAACATCGATGGCCTTCCCGTACGCGAGTGTCGTGAGGCAAAGCTAACGTTGGCTCGTGAAGAGATCGTGAACAGTCGCCCGGGCAGACCTTCTTTCAGCCTTCGCACGACCGGCCCACCATGGACGCATGGTCGCCTTCCGCCTCGCTCAAACCATCGCTCTCAACGCACATGATGCCGGCCGGGCGTTGGATCATTTCTTGGCCGATACCCGGCACGGACCGATCAGCGCGATCACATTGCCCGGAGAGTGTCTGGTCCGGTTGATCCGGCGTCACGACCGTCCGGACCGGCTCGAATGCGTCATGACGTGGGAGCCGGCCACGGCCGGCGGCTGCTCGTTCCTCGGCTCCCTCTACGTCATAGAGTGCGGCCGAGGTTCGCTGGCTCTCGTCTTGGACGGCTTGCCCGAGTTTCACGATCGCGCGCAGCTTGAGGACGAACGGCTCGGGAGTGAATGTGCCGAAGCGATGGGACGTGCGGTCCTCGAACGGATCGCCTCCGAGCTCTCCACCCGAAGCGCGCGGCTCGGCGCTCCGAGCCGCAAACTGACCGCGCATATCATGCAGCACTCCATGGGTAACGTTTCACCGCTCCGGCATGCAGCCGGCGCCAAGAACGCGCGGTCGGCGTAACGAGATCGTGAAGATGAATGGCGGACGATCTTCATTTGCTCTTCGAAACAAGCACCTACCATGAGGCCATCAACTCACTACTTTGAGAGGAACGGTCACATGAAACATCCGCAGAATACCGGCAATGTCCGCCGAGCGATTCAGTCCGGTTCGATTTCCATCGCGTTCTCGCGCGACGCCGTCGCCGTCATCGGCGCCAAGCGCCAATTGATCTTCCCCGTGGCATTGCGCCCCACGGCAGTTCAGTAAACCGTCCCGCCGCCTAACGCTCGATGGCCGATTTCACGGAACCGCCGGCGAAGGCGAACGGCGATCGCAAGGTCACGGTGCCGCCGTGGTGGTTCTTACTGATCGCCATTCTGCTCATCTGGAGCGTGGCGCTGTCTTGGCCGCAAGCTGCCCCGCAAGCGCCGATCGCGTACTCCGTATTCCTCGAGCAAGTCCGGGCCGGAAATGTTGCGAGCGTGCAGATCACCGGCGATGCGATGAGCGGGACGTTTAAGAAGCCCTACGAGCCGCCTGCCGCATCCGCATCCGCAACAGCGCAACCACTAACGGCGCTGCCCGCGTCTTCGCCGCAGCAATACAGCGGGTTCAACACCGTCTTTCCGACAACGCTCGGAGACCCGCGTCTCTTGGCTGAACTGGTGAACCGGCACGTTACGATCCAGGCGGCGTCAGCAACGCAGCCCTGGTTTCTGACCTTTGCGATCACCTGGCTTCCGATACTCTTGATCGGAGGTTACATGGTCTGGCTCGCCGGCAACGCCGGCCGCAAGCAAATGGGAATGTTCAGCGGTTTCGGAAACGTCAACGCTCGTCTTTATACCAGCACGCAATCGCCGGTGACGTTCGCCGATGTTGCCGGCGCGGCAGAGGCCAAAGCTGAGCTCCAAGAAGAAGTCGATTTTCTGCGCCACCCGGCGAAGTATCACGACCTCGGCGCGCGTATTCCACGCGGCGTTCTCTTGGTGGGGCCACCCGGAACCGGGAAAACGCTGCTCGCCAAAGCGGTCGCCGGTGAAGCCGGCGTACCGTTCCTCAGCCTCAATGCCTCGGAATTCGTCGAGATGTTCGTCGGCGTCGGCGCGAGCCGCGTACGCGACCTTTTCACGAAAGCCAAGGCATCTGCTCCGTCGATCGTGTTCATCGACGAGTTGGATGCGGTCGGACGACGGCGCGGCGCCGGCATCGGCAACGTCAACGACGAGCGCGAGCAAACGCTGAATCAATTGCTCGGAGAACTCGACGGCTTCGATACGAACGCCGAAGTAATCGTCCTGGCCGCCACGAATCGTCCCGACGTCCTCGATCCGGCTCTCCTGCGTCCGGGACGCTTCGATCGACAGGTGACGATCGAGCTACCCGACTGCCCGGACCGCGAAGCCATCCTGCAGATTCACGCGCACAAACTCAAGCTCGCGCCCGACGTCGACCTCGCAAAGATTGCCCGCTCGACGATCGGCCTCAGCGGTGCCGATCTGGCAAACCTCTGTAACGAGGCGGCGCTCGCGGCAGCGCGCGCGACGCATACGGCCGTCAGCATGGGAGATTTCGAGAATGCCCACGATCGCCTATTGCTCGGGGCAGCCCGTCGTCCGCTGGACGACGCCGAACGGCGAACCACCGCGTATCACGAATCCGGTCACGCGCTCATCGCCTGGCTCACGGCCGATGCAGATCCCGTGCAAAAGGTCAGCATCGTTCCGCGCGGCCGGGCGCTCGGGCAAACCGAGCAACTTCCGGGCGAGGAGCGCCACAATCTCACGCTGTCCTACCTGATGGCACGGTTGGCCGTGATGCTTGGCGGCCGCGCGGCCGAGGAAGTTGCGCTCCACGAGATCACTACCGGAGCCGAAAGCGACCTGCTCGAAGCGACCCGTCTCGCGCGGCAGATGGTAACGCGGTGGGGCATGGGCGATATCGGCCTCGCGGTGTTCGCCGGCGACGAAGAGCAGCCGTTCCTCGGCTACGAGATGACCCAAGGGCACGGCTACAGCGAGATGACCGCCGCGCGCATCGACCGCAATGTCCGCGAGCTGCTCGACACCGCGCACGTCGCGGTTCGTGCCCGCTTGCTCGAAAGCCGCGCACTGCTCGATAAACTCGCCGCCGAGTTGCTGCAAAAAGAGACGATCGGCACGAGCGACCTCAACAGCATTCTCGGCCCGCGGCAGGCCGGCGCCGCGGTGGCCTAAAGGGCGCAGCGCCCCCTCCGCAAGAGCTCGCCGACCGGAACGACGACGAATCTGCAGTTTTTGTGAAGGCGGGGATTCGTGCCTCGTTCACGAGATCGAGCGTACCATACGTATCATGCGAAACTCACACTTCATTGCCGGATGGATCGGCGCCGCGGTGGTCGCCAACATCGTGGCGGTAACGGTGGTGTCGATCTTTGCGGCCGAAAGCCTCCCCTCACTGTTCGTCGTCGCGTTGATCGAGGGTGCCTGTCTCGGCGCGATGCAGCGGAGTCTCGTCCATCGGCGCTCGAGCGCGGTTCGTGGCTGGTTCTTTGCGACGCTCGCCGGCGTCGTCGCCGGCCGTATCGTCCAGTACGCGCTCGAAAACGGTCCGTGGATGCCGGAGATCTACCGCTGGCCGCACCTGCTGCAGCTCGTTGCCGGCGCCGGTGCCGGGCTCGCCGTGGGCGCCGTGATGGCGCTACCGCAGATTCCCTCGTTGAAGGGTCACGTCCGAAGCACCGGCGTGTGGGTCGTAACGCGCGCGCTGTCGACCGCCGCTACGTTCGTCGTTCTCGGTTTCGCTCAATTCATGCTCGGCGTTCCCGACGTCACGTTCGCCGAGATCTTCTGCCTGCTGCTCCTCATCGCGGCAACGGCCGGCGCGATCGGAGCGGCAATCGAGGCGCCCGTCATGGCGCAGCTCCTGGCAGCGTCTGACCGCCGCGAGCCCGTTGATCGCGTGCCGGCGCCGAACCCGGATTGCAACCCGCATTCGGGGCGAGCGTCCGCTGCGTAACGGGTGAAGAGGTCAGCAATGTTTGGCGAACTGACACCGGAAGAAATCGACGTCCTGCTGCGTGAAGAGATCCTTGCACGCATCGCATACATTGACCGGCGCGGTCAGGCCTGCATCGTTCCGATCAATTACGCATACGATGGCGCGGCCTTGTTCGGCTATAGCTTGATGGGTGCGAAGCTAGAACACATGGAAGCCAACGCGCAAGTATGCGTTGAGATCGACCATGTCGAAAATGCGGCCGACTGGCGCTCTGCCATCGTTCGGGGAACCTTCGAAGCCCTGCACGGGGCGGCAGCCGCCGATGCCATCGCTCGCATCTCGGAGCGTTTGAAATCCATCGCTACCGTTACCGGAGCTCCGGCGTCGGCCGCCCAAACATTCGTCAGGCGAAAGGGTGGCGACGGCGTGGCCTATCGCATTCAAGTGACCCAAAAGAGCGGCCGCTACGCAACGCCGGTAATCAACGATTCATGAGCAGCGCTTCGCCGACGGTACACAACGCCAGCGCAAACAGGGCGAGGCTGGGTTGAAGCATTCGCCGTCCCCCGAAGACCAGCGCGTAGATCCCTTTGAGCACGTTATTTGACGAACTCGCGATCAGGACGGCTTGAGCGACCTCGAGATGGACGGAGATGTTTCCCTGCGCGATGCTTAGGACGAACGGATCGATGTCGGTGAAACCGACGATCGCCGCGAGCGCATCGACACCCAGGCGGCCGTAGTGCACGCGGGCAAGATTCGTCGCCAACGTGACCGCAACGAACAGCAGCGCAAATACGACGGCAACCCCGAGTTGAAGTGGATTCGATGGCGCCTCGAGCGGTGTGCTTGGACGGGGGCTGCGGCTGACTGCATGGACGATCCAAGCAGCGATGATGCCGGCCACGAAAAGGCTCAGCAGCGGAATCGCGAGCGCGCGAGCCAGTTGCACGTTAAAGAGAACCACGATCGTGAGCACGCGAACATACATGAATGCCGTCGCCAGGACGATTTCGGTAGAGAGATCATCGGCCGGCTCACCGCCGCGACTTCGCCGCGCGAGGACCACCGTCGTCGCGGTGGACGAATAGAGTCCGCCGAGAATCGCGGCCAGCAGCGTTGCGCCTTTCGGACGTACGTAGCGCGTGAGGAGGTAGCTGACGTAAGAGAGCGTCGATACGGTGATGACGGCAAGCAATATGCGGTGCGGCGTTAGCTCGGGCAGCCCGGCAAACGGGATGTCCGGAAGGAGCGGCAGCGCAACCCCGACGAGCAAGAGAAACTGCCCGGCGGTAAAGACTTCCTCGATCGGTACGGTCTGCGCGATGGCGTGAAGGCGCGTCCGCCCGGCTAAGAGCAGCGTCGCCGCCACGGTCACGGAGACGACGACCCAAGGCGCTTGCGTCACCGCCAAGGCGCCGAGGAGGTACGCAAGCATATTGCATACGGGCACGACGAAGTCGCGCTGCTCGTCGGTCGCGGCGGAACGATAATAAGCGAAGAGCCATAGCCCGAGTATCGCAAGACCGGCAGCGAAGATCAGGCCGCTGCGCGGCTCCAGAACGAAACAAGCCGCTCCGGCCAGAGCCAGCATCGGAAAGGTTCGAATGCCGCCGGGTCGTTGCGGTAGCCGATGAGTAAAAAAATTCTCGAAGGCAAGCCCGAAGAACAACGCCATGCCGAGCAGCACGACGAGGCTCTGCACGGTGATCGCCGTCGCGGCTGCGCTCACCATCTAGGAGTGCGCGTGCTTGTTTCCACCATGCTGTTCGGCATGAATCTTGGCAGCATCCGACATAAAACCGCGGGCGTGCAACGCGTGCGCCTGGGCCAACAGCGCATAATGCGCCGCTTGGGCATGATCGCCAAGGTCGTACCGCTTGGCGGCGAGCTCGTGATAGTCTGCGGCGGACCGGAGGTGTTCGGCGGCCTGCAGATGAGCCGGGGTCGCGGGGTGAGTGGGCACGGGCTTCTCCTCGAGGCTGCGGGACTTACGGCAGCATAGCGCTGGAATGTGAACGGTGCGTGAAAGTACGGGACGCGGCGCTCAGGACCTTGAGCCGAATACGGAAAAGAGTCGACCGATCTCATAGGTGACGCCGGCAGCGAGAACGACGAGGGTAACTTGCCGGAGCGCAGCGCGAAGCCAATTGCCGTCGGTGGTTTTCCCAAGGACACCACCCACGATCGCCGCAGCAATGCTCGCGCTCGCCAAGGACAACGCGATCGCGAGCGCCCCGCTCGTGAAGAACCAGGGCAGGATCGGAATGATGGCGCCGCCACCCGACGTCAGCAACGTCGATACGGCTGACCGGAGGGGCGAACTGCGATCGCGCGGGTTCAAGCCGTAGCGCAACAGGCCGAGAATACTCGACGAGCGAGCAGCATCAGCGACGAGGGCCGTGCCAATCGTTTTAGCGTTCGCATCGCTGATGCCGTGCTCGACGAGTTCACGCTCTAATATCCGGGCACGGGCCTTCGCGTCGAGGCGATCGACGCCGCGAAGGTCCTTTGCAAGACGGCGTCGCCGCTCGGCTCGTGTTTGCCCAGCGATATATTGGCTCACACCCAGCGAGCACGCTCCCGCGACCAAGCCCGCCAAGCCCGCAAGGCGTACGGTCGACGCTTCGCTTCCCGCGCCCGCGACGCCGAGCAGGAGTGCCAGCGTCGAAACGAGGCCGTCGTTCACTCCGACAACGGCCGCCTGAAAGGCATCAAGTTGTGCCCGCGTGCGACGGCGACGACGCCTTTGATGCTTTGGTTCGCCCTCTAGCTCCAACATCGGGTCCATCACATCGCATTTGCATGAAGAACGTGCGACGGTTCCTTCATGAGGTGTTCACGCCGGATTCTCGGCCGACGGCAGGCCGGCGCTCTAGCTGCATGATAGTCCCCCGGCGTGAATCAACGCATAGCCGACATCCTGCAGCGCATTCAGAGCCTCGAAAACGAGCTCGAGACCGAACTGCAAAGCAGTCGGGTCCTGCGAGGCTTCAGCATCAAGGGAAAGCGCGTGGAATTCGACCGGGGCACACGCAAAGAACACCGCACGTGGCGCGTCGGGCTCCTTCCGTTTCTGCGGGGAACGACGTTCACAAGCCTGTTGACCGCGCCCCTCATCTACTCGATGATCGTTCCCTTGACGCTCCTTGACGCTTGCCTAAACGTCTATCAGCAGATCTACTTTCGGGCGTTGCGCATCGCGCGAGTCCCGCGCTCGGACTACATCATCTTCGATCGGCAACACCTCGCCTATCTCAACGGCCTCGAGGCATTCAACTGCCTCTATTGCGGCTACGCAAACGGCGTGATCGCTTATGCGCGAGAAATCGCTGCTCGAACCGAGCAATATTGGTGTCCGATCAAACATGCGCTTCGCATCCGCGATCCTCATAATCGCTACCAGCAATTTCTTCAATATGGAGATGCGGAGGGTTATCGTTCAAAGCTCGCCGACTACCGCAAGCAGCTGCAGGAGCCTCCGACGACGACCTCCTAGAGCGGCGCGATGCGGGCGATCATGATGCCGGCATCGTCGACCTGCCGGCCGCCCGCGTGCGCGCGCGCGCTAGCGAGGAGATCCAGCGCGGGATTCCCGCCGGCGCGAAGCGATTGCGCGACGGCGCGCGCGGTGCCGGTGGTTCCGAAAAAATCGATCGATTCGGCGGGGCGGCTGTCCGCGACGCCGTCGGTTGCAAGGACGAGCGTTTCGTGGGGCTCCATGCGTAATACGGCATCGCAAGGATAGAGTGCAACGGGGATGCCGAGCATCGGCGTGGTCGGCGCGAGGTGTTGAACGCGTCCATCGTCATTCAGGACGAACGCGCAGTCATGACCGGCCGACGCGTAAACGACGGTCTGGTGGGTCGGATGGAAAACGCCGACAAAGGCAACCGCATACGGCATTTTGGCATCAGACGTCCGCAGCCACGCGTCGGCGCAACCGAGTGCCACCGCCGGCGATGCATCGCGATCGAGCGACGAGCTGATCAACTCGCCGAGCGCCGATGAAGTCGGCCCGCAGGCCGGTCCGTGCCCGGCGACGTCGATGAGCACGACGGCCGTGCGCCCGGTGCGGAGCCGTAACGCGAACGCATGATCGCCGCACGGACCGCGGCGACGCCCGCCGGCCGCACGCACGGTGTGCCAGGTTTGGATTCCCGGTGCGGTGATCGAGACCCAGGCCGGCAGCGTGCTCGTCATCGCGATTACTTCGGATATCCGATGGTTTGGGCGAAGGTGACGAACTGTTCACCCGGGAGCATCAGGATCCGGGCGAGGGCCGCATGGTCGACCGATCCACGGAAGACCGTGCCGAGGCTTTCGGAAGCGCAGAACAGGTAGATGTTTTGCCCGATAAAGGCCGCATCGACCGACGCGTAGAGCCGGCGCTCCTCGGGAGAAACATCCGTCATCCGCTCGCCATGCGCCACGTAGATCACTTCGATCGGCGCCATCGACACAAAATCCTGAACGCCGGTTTGCTTGCGGATATCGCCTTTCAAATGCGGCAGCAGTTTGTGCGCCAGCGGATCGTAGAGCCGCACCCCATCGGGCATGGCAACATAGATGTCCAACACCATCACGTGGCGCCAGTAGGGCGCGGTGCGGTCGCCGCTCGGACGGTTGATCCCAAAGGCCGCCCAAAGAAGATCGGAGAGCACCTGCAACGGAAGCGGCCGATCGGTGTATTCTCGGGTCGACCGCCGCAGCTTGAGCGCCACAGTGAGCGACTGATTACCGTTGAGGAGCGGTGCGGGTAACTCGATCGGCTCGAGGCCGCGCACTGCGGCTGCCCGGATCGCATCGAGCACCGGTTCGGTGGTTGACGAAGCGTTGTTCATGCGCTGGTTGTATGCGACCAGTGTCAAGCTTTGGTGAAGCGCCTCTTCATCGAATCTTCGAAGTCGGTCCCTAGCATAAAACGGTGGATTCAGACCCACGTACCACTAGGCTAAAACAGTGACGGCGTGTATACGCTCGAGCGTGCCGTTCCGGGTTATAAAAAAGAAGACATTACGATACGACTGCGGACGGACAGCGGGCAAACCGCGTCCGTCCGCTCCCTCTCATTCCCGTCCTGCGGGATGATAGTCCGCCGCTTTGCGGTCGTGGGCATGCGGGTCGAGACGCTCTTTCAAGTGCAATGCCTTCGGCGCGTTCATGACGGCGTCGAGTACGGTGTACGAATTCTCGTGAAGACGCACCCGGAGAGAAAACTCCGAAACTCCTGAATCTTCGAAAAACGCTGAGACACGCAGAAGCAGATTCTCGATCATGCGCCGGGCCTTATCGTCCGCACCATGATGATGGTGCGCCTGAAAATTCGTAGCGAGAAACTCGGCACCGGCGTCGCCAAGCGGCATCATTCGCTGGGCACGATGCTTCGCGCCGCGCAATTCGATAAGCGTTCCGTCATCCGGGTCCGTCCGGCCGGCGATGGTGATATCCGTCCCGGATCCGATGACCTCCTGGGCCAGCATCTGTTGCGTGGAACTCGACCGTGCGAAATATTCGAATGCCCGGCGAATCGCGTCTTCCGTTTCCAATGCGTCCGACGTTTCGTCCCCGCAGCGGAGGAGGATCGGCATGAAACGGGGGTCCGGGGCATTTCGGCGTTCCGCGAAGGCGATCGCCGCTTCGGGCGAATCGACCATCCGGCTGCGAGCCGTGTGTACACCGTAGTGCTTCAGGGCTTTCAGGGCTTCGATTTTCTCGATATTCATGAGCGAACACTAAAGCGCTGAAAGGAACGCTTTGTGAAGGGCCGCTTCACGAATACTTCCAGCCGAACGCACCCGGCGCTCCTAGACTGAAGGCATGAAAGTGCTGACGCGCCGCCGCGCCTACTGGATCGTGGCCATTATCGCCGTCCTGGTGGCTCTGGCCGTCGCCTATTTCGGCCGGTCCAAGCCGGCAGCGCAGATCACGACGGTCCCGCTCGAGCGCAAGAACCTCATCGCGTTCGTTACCGCAACGGGAACCGTAAATCCGCAAGATACGATCAGCGTCGGCACCCAGGTTTCGGGCACGATTCAGACGATCATTGCCGACTACAACTCTCCGGTACGCCAAGGTCAGGTCCTCGCTCGGCTCGACCCGACGCTCTTCCAAGCGGCTCTCGATCAGAGCCGCGGCACACTCCTCCAAGCCCAAGCCCAATGGCAAGCGGCGCTCGCCAACGCGCGAGGTGCCCAATCGACGACAGTTGCAGCCTACGCGAATGCTTCAGCCGCCGCGCAAAACGTCCGCGTAGCCCAAGCTGCGGAGACCTCGGCCGACGCCGGGGTCGATAAAGCACGATCGGGGCTCACCTTGGCCCAGCAGACCCTCAGTCGCGATCGGACGCTGCTACACTCGGGGTATATCGCACAAAGCCAGTATGACACCGACGATTCGAATTTGGTCGCGGCCCAAACGGCGTTGAGCACCGCGGTCGTCACCGCGAATCAGGCGCGGATGCAACTGAGCGCAGCTCGAAACCAAGCTACCGCCGGCCAAGCGCAGGGCGGCGCTGCGGGATTCCAAGCGAATGGTTTCACCAAGACGGCCGCTGCCGATCTCGCCGCGATCGACGCCGCCGAAGCGCAAGTGCGACAGGCAAGCATCAACCTGAGCCACACCGTTATTACCTCCCCGGTGAACGGGACGGTGATCGCGCGCAACGTTTCCGAAGGGCAAACCGTCGCGGCGAGCTTCACGACGCCGACGCTCTACACGATTGCCAAAGACCTTGCGAAAATGGAAGTTGATTTGGCGGTCGGCGAACCCGACATCGGCACGGTCCGCGTCGGCGAGCAGGTCGACTTCACCGTCCTCGCCTATCCCGATCGCACGTTCCGAGGGATCGTCGCTCAAGTCCGCGAGAATCCGACGACCATTCAGAACGTCGTCACCTACGACACCGTCGTCTACGAACATAATCCGGACAACAGCCTTCGACCGGGGATGACGGCGAGCGCTGAGATCGAGGTCGCGCACGCGGACAATGCATTGGTCGTTCCGCTCGCAGCGTTAAGCTTCCGCGCACCGGGACAACAGCCTCCGGCGCGAGCGAGCGCCGCACCGCGCGCAACACCGTCCGCCTCGACCTGGGGCGATACCGGAACGGCGCAAGCGCCGGCGCTCGCTGCCGGCAATCTCGCGCGCGTAACCGTTCTCGATCACGGCCAGCTGCACGCGGTACCGGTGCGCATCACCCTTGTCAGCGGCGGCGACGCCGCAATCGAGCCGATCGGCCGGAGCCTCCCGCTCGGAAGCCAAATTGCGGTTTCCGCCGGACCGGCTGAAGAAACAACGGCCGCACGCCTACCGGGACCTACCCGATTATGACCGCAGTCGTCCGTACCGAGAACCTTACCAAAATCTACGGCATGGGTGACCTCAAGGTCGCGGCGCTCAACGGCGTCACGACGAGCATCGATCCCGGCGAGTTCGTCGCGATCATGGGCCCGTCGGGTTCCGGCAAGTCGACGTTTATGAACATCATCGGCTTTCTCGACCGTGCATCGTCCGGCACCTACTCATTCGAAGGGGAGGACGTGAGCGGTTTGAGTTCCGACCGCCTGGCAGACATGCGCTCGCGCCGCCTAGGCTTCGTATTCCAATCCTACAACTTGCTCGCCCGAACCACCGCCGTACAAAACGTCGAACTTCCGCTCGTGTATGCCGGCATGCCGGAAAGCGCTCGCCGTGAAGCTGCACTGGCGGCCTTGCGTACCGTCGGCGTGGAAGAACTCGCCCTGCACCTGCCCAATCAGCTTTCCGGCGGACAACAGCAACGCATCGCGATCGCCCGCGCGCTCGTAAACAACCCGAGCCTCATCTTAGCCGATGAACCGACCGGGGCACTCGACACGAAAACCTCGCACGACGTCATGCAGCTGATCTCCCGCTTGAATTCGGAGCACGGCATCACGATCGTCGTCGTGACGCACGAACGCGACATCGCGGCCTACGCCCGTCGCATCATGAGTTTCCGGGACGGCAAGATCGAATCCGACGTTACCAACGCTTCGGCGAAAGCAACGGCGACATGAAGCTTCGCAGCATCGTCGAGGTCGCTTTGCAGGCGTTGGCGCGCAATCTGTCGCGCTCGCTTCTGACCATGCTCGGCGTGATCATCGGCGTTGCCGCCGTCATCACGACGGTGGCGATCGGAGCGGGCGCTCAATTTTCCGTACAGCAACAGATTTCGAATCTCGGTAGCAACTTACTGGTGGTCCTACCCGGCGCCGTTACCACGTCAGGGGTGCGTAGCGGAACCGGAGCCAGATCTTCGCTGATCCCCGAGGACGGGTTGGCGATCCTCAAGATGCCCGGCGTCAACGCCGTTAGTCCGATCGTGACCGTCCGCTCGCAGGTCGTCGGTGGCGGGAATAATTGGAATACGATGATCCAGGGCGTTGCCCCAACCTACAGCCACATACGAAACTGGGACGTTACGTCCGGGTCCTTCTTCTCTCAGAACGACATGGATATGACGACCAAGGTCTGCATTCTCGGAACAACGGTCGTCAACAACCTCTTTCCGGATGGAAGTTCGCCGCTCGGCCAGAGCGTGATGATCCAAAACGTCCCGTTCACGGTGATCGGCGTGTTGCAGTCGCGCGGGCAAACCGGGTTCGGCCAGGATCAAGACGACACCGTCCTCGTCCCCTATACCTCGGTGATGCAACGGCTGACCGGGCAAACCTATGTGAACATGCTGATGATTTCGGCGAGCGACGGCGCTTCACTCGATCGCGTTCAGGACGACGTGACGGCATTGTTACGGCAACGCCATCGCATCATTCCGCCCAATCCCGACGATTTTTCCGTACGCAACATGCAGGACATCGCGAATGCCGCAGCCGCGACCGCATCCGTGATGCAATTGCTCTTGATCGGCGTCGCCGCGGTTTCGCTCGTGGTCGGCGGGATCGGGATAATGAACATCATGCTCGTCTCCGTCACCGAGCGCACCCGTGAGATCGGCCTGCGCATGGCCGTCGGTGCGCGCAGCCGGGCGATCCTCGAACAATTCCTCGTCGAAGCGGTGGTACTCTCGACCGGGGGCGGCCTGATCGGCATCCTCGCGGGCCTCGGCATTACGCTCGTGGTCGCAATCGTTGCCCGGTGGCCGATGATCGTCTCACCCGCCGCAATCCTGGCCTCGGTGGCGTTCTCGGCCTTGGTCGGCATCTTCTTCGGCTATTATCCGGCGCTCAAGGCGTCGCGACTCAACCCGATCGACGCCTTGCGCTTCGAGTGATCGCTACCCGACGTGCAATACGGCTGCGCCGCGCAACTCGTCGTGCTTGAGCATGTTGAGCGCACGGTTCGCCTCGCCGAGTTTCATCCCGACCGTGTACGTCACGATCGGAATCTCGCCCGCGATGCGCAAGAACTCCTCGCCGTCGACGCGCGTGTTGGCGGTGACGCTGCGCATTTCTTTTTCATAGAACAGATCGCGCTCGTAGTCGAGCGGCGGAATCGGGCTGAGGTAGATGCCGGCAACCGCAAGAATCCCGCCCCGGTCGAGCGCTTGCATCGCAGCCGGCACGATCTCTCCCGCGGGCGCGAAGAGAATCGCGGCATCGAGCGGCGCGGGCGGCGCATCCTTAGCGTTTCCCGTCCAGTCGGCGCCGAGCTCGATTGCGAGTTGCTGATGGATCCCGCCCCGGCTCATGACGAATACGCGACAACCCCAGTGCTTGAGCACTTGCAGCGCGAGGTGAGCCGAGCCGCCGAAACCGTACAAGCCGACGGTCGCGCCGGGGGTAACGCCGGCGCGTTTGATGGCGCGATAGCCGATGATCCCCGCACAGAGGAGCGGCGCCGCGTGTTCGTCGTCGATCGTCGCCGGGAGCGCATAGGCGAAATCTTCGCGCACGGTCGCGAACTCGGCATACCCGCCGTCGTGATCCCAGCCGGTAAAGCGCGCGCCGGCACACAGATTCTCGCGACCGCGCCGGCAGTACGAACAGACCCCGCACGTTTGGCGCAACCAAGCAATACCAACTCGCGCGCCGACGGCGAAGCGCCGGCAATTCGGACCCAGCGCCTCAATGATTCCAACAACTTCGTGACCCGGAACGATCCGCGCATGCTTCGCCTCGAGGTCACCCTCACAGACGTGAAGGTCGGTGCGGCAAACGCCGCACGCCTTCACCCGCACGAGAATCTCACCGTCGAGCGGAACAGGGACCTCCACTTCGATCTCGCGCAGCGGGTTCGTCTCGATCGGCGACGGATGCGCGAGCACCATCGCGCGCATAGACTAGCTCGCAGCCACAGCGCCGGGCCGTGCGGCTAATGCTTCCGGAGCGCTTTTTCGCGTACGCACGACGAGCACCGGGACCGGGGCACTGCGCACGATGTGTTCGGCGACGCTCCCGAGGAAGAGGTGTTGAAGTCCGCGCCGGCCGTGGCTGCCGAGGACGACGAGGTCCGCAGCTTCGCTCTCTGCCGCCCCGATCAAGCCGACGATCGGATCTCCGTGGGCGACGCGGCCCTTGGCCGAAATGCCGCGGCCTTCGGCAGCCGCCACCGCTTTGCCGACCACCCGTTGGGCCTGTTCGTTGGCGTCACTCCCCCCGGGCGCAACACTGTAGAACGATACGTGCGCGCGATCCTCAGCGGGAAGATCCAACACCGTTTGGATCGCCGCTTCCGAGGGCTCCGATTCGTCGATGCCGACCAGGATGTGCTCGAAGCAACGACGCGTTTCGGGGGCCGTCTTCGCGCCGCTGCGCACGGTCAAGACGGGGATCATGCTTCCGCGGAGGACGCCGGCCGTGGTACTGCCCATGAACAGGTGGTCCAAACCATGCCGGTCGTGCGTCCCGATGATGATGAGGCTACAGTTCGCGTCGACCGCAGTTTCGAGCACCTGCCGCGCAGGTTCGCCCTCGAGAGCACGCTTTTGCGCGACGATGCCGGCACTCTTCACGACCTCCGCAGCTCGATCGAGGACAGCAAGGCCTTCGGCCTTGAGGTCGTCGATGATCGGCGTCGTGTCGATCATCTCACCCGTCGAAGCGGACTCCGAAACGATCGGGAGCCAATCGACGGAATTGCACAAGACGAGTTCGCTGCCGTGTTCGCGAGCGAGGCGCACGGCTAATCCAAGGGCAGCTTGCGAGGCATCCGTATCATCGATCCCGACGAGGATGCGGGCGAACATGTTGCTCATGTACTCCATCGTACCCAAAGGATGTGAAGATGCGGTGATCGGCAGCGGACAATGCGCTTCACGGGACCTTCAATCAAAGCGTGTCTGATAGACGTATGCAGACCGCAACGCTCCGGCTGAACGTCAACGGCGAGACCCACGAAGTCGACGCCGCCGATGGGGACCGTCCCCTGCTCTGGTATTTGCGCGACCGGCTGTCCCTCGACGGAACGAAATTCGGTTGCGGGCATGGCGGTTGCGGCGCCTGTACCGTCGAGATCGGAGGCGAGGCTGCAAAGGCGTGCGTCACCACCCTCGCAGAGGCGGCCGGTAAACCGATCGTGACGATCGAGGGACTGGCAAAGCGACCGGAGCACCCGATTTTCCGCGCATGGCTCGCCGAACAGGTACCGCAATGCGGCTATTGCCAGCCGGGAATGATCATGGCGACCGCCGCGTTGCTCGAGACGAACGCGGCGCCGAGCGACGCGGACATCGACGCGGCGCTCTCGCACGTCTTGTGCCGCTGCGGCTCGTATCAACGTGTGCGCAAGGCCGTCCATCGGGCCGCCGAGCAGCGCTGGGAGGACGCGCCCTTTCCCGCGATCTCGCTCCCTCCGCCGCCGGCCGAGCCGCAAGGAACGCGGTTCCGTTTCAATCCGTGGGTAACGATCGTTGCGGACGGAACCGTCATCGTCACCGTCGACCGCTCGGAGATGGGACAAGGCGTCAACACGACGCTGGCGATGCTCGTCGCTGAAGAACTCGATGTCCCGCTCGAAGCGATCCGCACCCAGTTCGCGCCGGTCGATCAGGTCTATGACAACCCGGTCATCGGGATGCAGATCACGGTCGGCAGCATGAGCGTTCACAACGCATGGCTGCGCTTGCGTAGCGCCGGCGCCGATGCCCGGCTGCGCTTGATCGCAGCCGCTGCCTCGCGCTGGAGCGTTAGCGCCGCTCAGTGCCGCACGGCCGATGGATCGGTTATTTATGATGCCGGCGACCGCCGCGCGGGTTACGGTGAATTAGCGGCCGCGGCCGTTGCTTTGCCGGCCATCGCAGTACCGCCGTTGCGCAGCTTCGACGATTTCCGCATTCTCGGTAAGCCCGCGGCGCGGCTTGAGATACCCGGACATATTTCGGGTCGGAGCGTCTTCGGCATGGACGTCGCGCTGCCCGGAATGTTGGCTGCGACGGTACTCATGCCGCCCGTGTTCGGAGCCGTCCCGGCAAACATTGACGACACCGCAGCCAAGGCGATTGCCGGGGTACGCGACGTTTTCACCATCGGTGAGAGCATCGCGATCGTTGCGGACGATCTCTGGTCGGCATTTCGCGGGCGCGATGCCCTTCGCGTCACGTGGAGCGGGGGCGATGCGAGGCTCTCGGACGCGAAAATTCACGCTCGTTTGCAAGCTGCGCTTCGGCGCCCGGGTAAGGTGACGTTTTCAGCCGGGAACGTGGACGGAGCGTCGGCCGCCGGCGTCACGCGCGTCGAGGTTCAGTACAGCACGCCCTACGTCGCGCATGCCCCGATCGAGCCGATCAATTGCACCGTCCACGTGGGCGCGAAGACCGTCGACGTCTGGGTTCCGACGCAAGGTCAAACCTTGGCGCGCGCCGCGGCGGCGCAAGCCGCCGGCTTGCCGCCCGAAGCAGTCAACGTGCACACGACGTTTTTGGGCGGCGGTTTCGGCCGGCGCTCGGTTCCGGACGTGATCACCCAAGCCGTACAGATCGCCAAGCGCACCGGGACGCCGATTCAGCTCGCGTGGGCGCGCTCGGATGACGTTGTACACGACCGTTATCGCCCGGCGAGCCTGACCATGTTCCGTGCCCGGCTGGACGCCGCGGGACGGCCGGTGAGTTTCTTCGGCCGCGTCGCCGGACCGGCATTGGCCTTCGATGGGATTTCGGTACCCTACGACATTCCGAACATCTCGATCGAATGCGTCGAGGAAGATCCGGGCATCCCGACCGGCTACTGGCGTTCCGTCGGCGCGTCGCAAAACGCGTTCGGAATCGAGGGATTCATGGATGAACTCGCCCACGCCGCAAACGCCGATCCGGTCGCTTTCCGCTTGGGACTCCTCGCCAAAGCGCCACGCCATCGGGCCGTGCTCGAGCTCGCCGCGAGCAAAGCCGGCTGGGGTACGCCGCTTGCCGGCCGCTCGCGCGGCGTTGCGGTCTACGACGCACACGGTGGCTGGGTCGCCCAAGTTGCCGAGATCTCCATGCGCCAGGATGGACACATTACGGTTCATCGCGTCGTCTGCGCGGTCGACTGCGGATTTGAGGTGAACCCGGACACGGTTGCCGCCCAAATCGAAGGGGCCATCGCGTTCGGGCTGACGGCCGCCTTGAAAGCCTCGATCACGATCGAACACGGACGCGTCGTGCAAACCGGATTTCACGACTTTCCGCTGCTGACGATCGCCGAAATGCCCAAGATCGAGGTCTACGTCGTCCCGAGCCTCGAGGCTCCAAGCGGTGCCGGTGAGTGCGGCGTGCCCCCGATCGCGCCGGCCGTGGCCAACGCGGTGTTCGCCGCAACCGGGCAACGGATTCGGAGCCTGCCGCTCCACCCGCTACCGATCCCGATCGTCTCAGCCTGACGGCGATGGGCCGATCTCGTGGATCTGCACGACCCGGTCGACCACGTGAATGAAGCGCTGATAATCCGCATTGGCATCCGAGCCGAGCTCGAAGATTTCGCCGATGTCTTCCACTTGCCTGATCGACCGTATACGGCCTTCGTAAGCGATGCCGGCTACCGAGTGAATCTTGACCAAGCGGCCAAGCAGGGGGTCAGACAATGGGGTTACCTGCGGTCACGAAAGCACTTACGCTAAGGGCGCGGTGTGAATACTACTTGAACCGCCCTTCACAAAATCTTCACATCAGTCGATGCGTTTGCGGAAGCGCAAGACGGCCGTCGTGAAAACCGCGAGGCCCAAGAGCAGCAGCAGGACGATCTGCGGCCAGAGGTACTCGATCCCGACCCCTTTGATGATGATGCCGCGGACGATCGTGAGAAAATAGGTGAGCGGCACCAAGTACGAGAGCCACTGGAGAACCGGCGGCATCGCCGCGACCGGAAAGATGAAGCCCGAAAGCAGCATGCTCGGCATCAGAAAGAACTGGATCAACTGCACGGCTTGAATGTAGGTCTTGGCGATCGTCGAGACCAGCGTTCCCATCCCGAGCGTCGTGAAAAAGAAGATGAAAACGGTGAGGTAGAGCAACCCGAGGCTCCCCGCGATCGGCACCCCGAACCAGAAGACCGACAGCAACAGAATCGCCGTGACGTTGACGTAGCCGATCGTGATCAGGGGGATCATCTTGCCGAGCATCAGCTCCCAGGGCTGAATCGGGCTGACGACGAGCTGTTCCAGCGTTCCGAGTTCACGCTCGCGCACGATCGTGCTCATGCTCAAGAACGTCATCGTGAACTGCATGACGAGCGCCAGCACGCCGGGGACGATGAAGACCTCCTGGCGGAGCGCCGGGTTGTACCACGCGCGGGTTCGGACGTCGACGCCGATCTTGGGTACCGGCAACCCGTTCATTTTCAGTTGCTTCACGACCAACGTGCCGCTAACGCTTCGGCCGATCGCATCCGCTACCGAGAGACTGGTGCGCGCCGCCGTGGCGTCCGAGGCGTCAACCGCCACCATGACTTCCGGCGACTCTTTGCGATGCAGAAGCTTGGCGTAGTCCGGCGGAATCACGATGCCTGCGAGCGCCTGACCGGCCTCGATGCGGCTCACGACCTCGTGCATGCTGCTTGCATGATAGGCGATACGGAAGTACTGAGAATTCGTGAACGTGTCCAGCAGTTGCCGGCTTTCTGCCGTCTGCGAGAGATCCCACACGACCGTGGGCTGGTAGCGCACGTCGCTGGAAAGATAGCCGTAGAGGACGACTTGGATCAACGGCATCAACACCGTGGCAACGACGGTGCGGCGGTCGCGGAAAAACTGAACGTACTCCTTGACGGCGATCGTCCACATGCGCCTCCAGTTCATGTAGCGACCCCTTCCGGTGCGCCGGCGGTCTTGACGAGATCCGAAAAGATGTCTTCCAACGACGGCGTGATGGTAGCGCAGTCCGTCGGCTCCACGCCGTGGCCGGCCAGGAAGCGCTCCAATTCTTGCCGGTCCGCGTCGTCCTTTACCGTCACGTGTAGCGCCGAACCGTAGAGCGAGGCGCCACGCACGTATCCGAGGTCCTCGAGGGCATCCAGCAAGAGGGCATTTTTCTTGGAAACGATCTCTACGGTGATTCCGGACCCCGGCGCGTGTTTGAGCGCCTCCGGCGTCCCGCGAGCGATGATCCGGCCGCCGTAGATGAATGCGAGCTGATGACAATGCTCGGCCTCATCGAGATAGTGCGTCGTCACCATCACCGTCACGCCCTCGTCGGCGAGGCTCACGATCAAATCCCAGAATTCCCGGCGTGAAACGGGGTCGACACCGGCCGTGGGCTCGTCGAGAAACAGCATTTGCGGGCGATGCAGCAACGCGCACGCGAGCGCAAGCCGCTTACGGAATCCGCCCGGCAGCGACCCCGCGACTTGCGTTCGCCGTTCGCCCAAGCCGATGCGAGCGATCCACTCCTCAACGGCAGCCCGCGCAGGCGCTCCATAAAGTCCGAAGAGCCCCGCGTAGAAGTTCAGGTGTTCCTCGACGGTGAGATCGTTCCACAGGCTCGATCCCTGCGACATGTAACCGATGCGCAGTTTGACGGCCTCGGGATCGCGGGCGACATCGTAGCCGAGCACTTGGGCGCGGCCCGATGTCGGCTCCAACACCCCGCAAAGCATCCGCATGGTCGTCGATTTGCCCGAACCGTTCGGGCCCAGAAAGCCCCAGATTTCGCCGGAATGAATCTCGAACGAGACGGCATCGACCGCGACGAAGTCTCCGAATTTCCGGGTCAGGGCTTCCGCGCAAACCGTCGTCGAGCCGTTCATGCGGTCAACCTCGCGACGAACGCGTCCTCGAGCGACGGCGGGATCTCGCGCAGGTGAACCTCGCCGATCCGCGCATCATCGAGCCGGCGCTGTATTTGCGGCATCGCTGTCGCGGCCGAGGCGACCAGCGCGTGCAGCGCTTCCCCGAAGATCTCGATGCTCCGCACGAGCGGCTCGTCGCGCAGTGCCCGGCGGACCTCAGCCCGTTTGAGGCACACGATCTCGATGACATCGCCCTCCAGATGATCTTTCAGGTCTTGCGGCGTCCCGCAACTCACGATCGAGCCACGAATGATGAAGGCGACGCGATTCGCGCGCTCGGCTTCGTCCATATACGGTGTGCTGATGAAGATCGTCGTTCCGCCGCGATTGATACGGTAAAGAATACGCCAAAATTCGCGCCGTGAAACTGGATCGACGCCCGCTGTGGGTTCGTCGAGCAGAATCGTCGCCGGGCTGTGGATCAGCGTGCACGCAAGCGCCAGTTTTTGCTTCATGCCGCCGGAGAGCTCTTCAGCGAGCCGTTCGCCGAACGGCGCGAGGGCAAATTCATTCAGCAACGACTGTGCGCGCGGGCCGAAGTCCGCTCTGGTCACGCCGAAAATATCGCCGTAGAAGCGCAGGTTCTCCATGACCGAGAGGTCTGGATACAAGCTGAACCGCTGCGGCATATAGCCGATCGTTGACTGCACGCGCGACGTTTGACGCACCACATCCTGCCCATCCACGCGTAGCTCCCCCGCGTCCAGCGAAAGCGCGCCGCAAATCAGCCGAATCAAGGTGGTCTTCCCGGCCCCGTCGGGCCCCACGAGCGCGAAGATTTCGCCTGCAGCCACGTCGAGCGAGAGCCCGTCGATCGCAACCGTAGACCCGAAACGGCGCGTCACGCCTGAAATTTCGATCGCCGTTGCCACGTCAGGTGCGAATGACGGCGTCAGCGGGGAGACCGGGTTTGAGGGTACCGGTCGTATCCGTGAATTGGATCTTTACGCGGAAGACCAAGTACTCGATCCGCTGCTGTTTCGTCTGCACGTTCTCGGGGGTGAATTCGGCCGTATTGCTGATTTCGGTCACCGTTCCGGTGAACGTCCGGTCGGGCAACCCGTCGATCGTCACGCCGACATGCATACCGGTCTTGATGTGCGGCAGATCCGCTTCGCTCACATACACATCGACGTACGGGTGCGTGAGGTCCCCAATGGTCATCACGGCCGATCCGGGTTGAACGAGGTCGCCGACTTCGAAATTATGCGAAATGACATAGCCGTCGAACGGAGCCCGCACCATGGTTTCGTGCACTTGATTCACCGCGATTCCGAGCGCGGCGCGCGCCTGCGCGAGTTGCCCTTGGGCCGTGAAAACCTGCGCCCGCCGCTGATCGACGAGCGCCCGTTCACCCTGCGCCGACGTGAGCGCCGCCAGTGACTGGCGATGCTGCGATTGCGAGGAAAGGACGCCGAGGCGGCGGATCTGGACGTTGCGCCCATTGGCTTCCGCGAGTGCCAAAGCGTCCTTCGCCGCGTGTAATTGCGCCGTAGCACCCGTGTATGCGTTTCGCGCGTCATCGAGGGCCTGTTGGGCCAGATCACCCGTCGCGACCAGCCGGCGGGCACGATCGAGGTCGATGCCCGCGTGGTCGTATGCCGATTGCGCCGAGGCGATCTGCGCGCGCGCTTGATCGACGGCGATCGCAGCCGCGCTCGTTTCGATACTGAGATTCTCGCCTGCCTGACCGACGCCCGTTTGCGCGATCGAGACCCCGGCTCTCGCCTGCGCGAGCGTCGTCGCGTACGTCGTTTGCTGCACTTCGTAGGCCGCTTGCGCACTCGCAACTTGAGCTGTTGCGGCGGCAACGTTGGCGCGGGCTTGATCGACATCCAGTACCGGATCGCTTTGCTCCAAGCGCGCGAGGATCTGGCCCTTCTTCACCCGGTCGCCATCGCGCACGAGCAAGTCCAGCATCCGCCCTTCCACCTTCGGCGCAACGTCGCTCTGGGTCGCCTCGATCGTTCCCGACGCTTCGATTCCTGCGGCCGGCCGCAGTGCGACGACGGCCCACGCGACGATGCCCACGACGATCACCGCTGCGAAGAGCAGCAGCGCGCGGACTCTTGCGGTCATCGCGTCAGCAACCAGACGACCACAGCCACGGACGGAACGATAGCCACGATGCACAGCCCGATGTAGTGCGCGCTCCACAGTACACGGTCGCGGTCCAAGCGCCCGGTTGTACGTTCGCGGACTTCGGCACTATGCATCACACCGAACTCGCGCGCTAAACAATCGTGGACGATCTCACGAGCATAGTCCACCGGGTCGACCTTCGTCTGTCTCATAACTCTCCCAATCGATCGTAAGTGCGCCAGTACTACTTGGGAGAGCCTAACCTGCGCTGACGAAGAGCTGACGAAGAACCGGTGAAGGGGCCTCCCGTTACCGGCAGGCGCCGTGTTTGGACGCGTGACGCGGCGCGTTGGTGTAGGGATAACACGCGTGGATCGCCGTCGCCTCGAAAGCGTTGCCCACCTAATGGCCTCGGATGGTGACGCGCATGCTGACGCTCAATGTCAGGCCGGCGGGCGTGATGACCGCCCCGGGCCGCACGCGAACGTTATCGAGGCAACCGTTAAAATCGCTAAGGTGCAGATGCGAGCTGCCGTCGATCGATGAAATGCGGCCCTCGATCGTCTGCTAGCTGCCCGCCACGCCGGCGGGCCAAGGAGCGTCGGCGCCCAGAAGTGCCACCGCGCAGAACATGAGGGCCGCAACTCGCCCACTTCGCGTGCGCATTGCTAACAGATCCGGGGCAAGAGTTCGCCCTCGGGCTCGGCGAGGAGCCGGCGGCCGAAGCCGGTTTCGACGACGATCATCCCGTGATGCTCGTCGACGCACCGCCCGATGATCGCCGCATCGCAACCCTGATGCGTGCTGCGGAGGGCTTCGATGACGCGCCGGGCCGCCGCGGGCGCAACGCCGATGAGCGCTTTGCCCTCGTTGGCAACGTACAGCGGATCGATGCCGAGCAGCTCGGAAACCGCCCGTGCCGCCGGCGTCACCGGCAGCGAGAGTTCGTCGAGGACGATCCCGACGTTGCTCTTTTCGGCCATCTCGTGGAGCGCGCTCGCTACGCCGCCGCGCGTCGGATCTTTCATCGCGGTGACGTCATCGAGGGCGACATGGAGAACCTTTTCGATCAGGTGGTTGATCGGCGCCACGTCCGACTGCGGCGGAACTTCGAAGGCGAGTTTGTGGCGCTGGGCCATAACGGCCAAGCCGTGATCGGCGATGAACCCCGTGACGATGATGACGTCGCCGGGGTGCAAACCGCAATCGGTGATGACGCGCCGCGCGAGACCGAACCCGGTCGTCGTGATGACGATCCCGTCGACTTCGCCGCGGCCCATGACTTTGGTATCGCCCGCAACGACCGTCGTGTGGGCTTCGCGGCACGCTTGCACCATCGACGTGCGGATGCGCTCGAGATCCGCCAGCGGGTAGCCCTCTTCGACGATGATCGCCGACGTGATACCGAGCGGCGCCGTCGCACCCATGACGGCGAGATCGTTGACCGTTCCGCAGATCGCCAGCCGCCCGATGTCGCCGCCCGGAAAGAATGCCGGCGCAACGACGTGCGCGTCGGTGGTCACGACCAGGTGATGTTCGCCGATGCGCAATACTGCACCGTCGTCGAGCGCCGCCAGCCCGACCTCGGCGTGCGGCGACGGATCGAAGCTCGCTGCGAAGACATCCGTGACCAGCCGCCGCATCGAACGGCCGCCTGCGCCGTGCGCCAACGTCACGGTCATCGGCTTGCCTGCAGCACCGGGAGGCCGCCGTACTCATGCCAGATGCGGCAGGTGCCCTCGCTCGAAACCATGCAGGCACCGACCGGATCCTGCGGCGTGCACGTTTTCTTGAACAGCGAACAGTCGACCGGATTCGCGCGGCCGATCATGATCGTGCCGCAGATGCAGCCCTCAGGCTCGAGCGACGGCCGCGCTTCCGAATGCAGCGCCGCGAAGCGAGCGCGCGCGTCGTAGTCGCGCCACTCCGGACGCAAACGGATGTTTCCGGCCGGAACGTCGGCGATGCCGCGCCAGCCGCCGTCTTCGAGCTCGAAGACCTCCCACAAACGCTCCTGCGCCGGCCGGTTGCCCTCGGTCGTGACACAGCGTGGAAACATGTTGAACACGCGCGCGTCGTTGTCGCGAATCATCTCGGCGGCCTTGACGAGCGCGGCCAGCACGTCGAGCGGTTCGAAACCGGCGACGACGACCGGGATCCCGTGCCGTTGCGCAAACGGTTCGAAGATCGCCGAGCCCGTGATCGTCGCTGCATGCCCGGCAGCGAGAAACGCCGCGATGCGCGAATCGGCCAGGCCCGCGACCACCTCCATCGCGGGCAGGACGTACTTGTGCGCCGAGAGCACGGAGAAGTTCTTCGGCACGCCCGCGATCAGCGCAGCCGCCGTGGTGACGGCGGTCGTCTCGAAACCGCACGCGAAGAACACGACCTCGCCGTCGGTCGCGCGCGCCAGCTCGACGGCTTGCGAGACACTGTAGACCACCTCCACCGGCGCACCCTCGGCATGCGCATCGGCGAGCGAACGGCCGGATCCGCGCACGCGGTACATGTCGCCGTAGGTCGCGACCGTGATGCCATGGTCTGCCAACGCGACCGCCTCGTCGATTTCGGGCATATCGGTGACGCAGACCGGACAGCCCGGTCCCATGATGACGTCGAGCTTCTCCGGCACGAGCGAACGCAAGCCGAACTTCGAGATGGCCTGTTCGTGGCTGCCGCAGACGTGCATGATCGCCAGCCGATCGACGTTCCGTGCGCGGAGCGCATCGTCGACGATCCCGGCGAGGGCCGCAGCCAGCAGCCTCGCGCGCTCCGGATCGCGGAACCGCAACCGCTCGCTGCCGTCCGATCCCGCGCTCACCGTACGGCCTCCGGCGAAGCGGCCACTTCGCCGCGCACGTCTTGCGCCATCAAATCGTTGGGCGATTCGCGAAGGATCTGCTCGTAGAGTGCGAGCGTCGCAAGCGCTTCGTCGGCCGGAATGCGCCGGATCGCAAAGCCGACGTGGTTGAGCACGTAGTCGCCCGGCGCGACCGGCGCGTCGACGACGTCGAGCAGCACATTTTTGCGCACACCCCAGAAGTCGACCGTTGCGACGTTCCCTTCCACCGAGACGACGAGACCGGGGACTCCGAGGCACATTAGCGAGCTCCTTTGAGACGGGCGGCGGCAACGGCGGCTTGACCGTAGGCAATCCCGCCGTCGTTGGCCGGGATCGCGCGTGGACGGTAGACGGAGAAACCGGAGAGTGAGAGCGCCTGCGCGACCTCGTGCGATAGCGTTTTGTTCTGAAAGACGCCGCCGGAGAGGACGACATCGCCGAGGCCGCGCTCGGCCCGCAGCTGCAGACAAACGCGACGGACGATCGCGACGATCGTCTCGTGAAAGCGCGCCGCGATGACGCGCGCCGGCGTGCCGCGACGGAGATCGTCGGCGATGCCCCGGATCGCCGGAAAAACGTTGATGCGTCGCGGGAGACCCTCATGCACGGCAAAGTCGTACCCTGCGTGCAACGCCGGATCGGCGAGGGCTTCGAGTTCGATCGCTGCCTGCGCGTCGTAGCTCACACGCTGGCGAACGTCGAGCAGCGCGGCGACCGCATCGAAGAGGCGTCCCACGCTCGAGGTGAGGGGCGCGGCGATCCCGCCCTCCGCCTGGGCTTCGAAGACGGGACGATGTTTAACGGCAAGCGCTCGAACCGGGGCGAAGTGCTCGTCCCAAGCGATTCCAGCCGAGCGAAGGTACGCTAGCGCCATCCGCCAGGGTTCCCGAATCGCCGCTTCACCGCCGTACATCGGAACGTACTCGAAGTGCGCCGCGCGCTCGAACGACGCGTAACCGGCGACGAGGAACTCGCCGCCCCACACGTGTCCGTCCTCTCCGTAACCGGTTCCGTCGAAGGCGACGCCGATGACCGGACCGCTCAAGCCGTGCTCGGCCATGCACGCGGCCACGTGCGCGTGGTGGTGCTGAATCTCCAGATGCGGGAGATCGGGAAAGCGGCGTTGAGCGAACCGGCGCGACCAGTACTCGGGGTGCAAGTCGTAGCAAACGACCTGCGGTTCGATCCCCATGAGCGAACAGAGCCGCTCGATCGCGAGGTCGTATTGGCTGAAAACCGCGTACTGACCGAGATCGCCGACGTACGGGCTCAGCACGGCGCCGGTACCCGTCGCCACGCAAAACGTGTTCTTCATGTCCGCGCCGCACGCAAGCAGCGGTGGAACCGCAAACGGCAGCGTGAGCGGCAGCGGTGCGTAACCGCGCGCGCGTCGCAGCGGTGCGTCCATGCCGTCGACGAGGTGCGAGACGCTATCGTCGACGCGCGTCGCGATCGGCCGGTCGTGGACGAGGACCGCCTCGGCAATCGCGAAGAGCTCGTGGAGAGCAGCCTCGTCGTCTACGATCATCGGTTCGGCGGAGCGGTTCGCACTGGTCATCACGAGCGACGGCGGCACGTCGACGCCCGAGGTTTCATCGATCAGGAGCTGATGCAGCGGCGTGTACGGTAACATGACCCCGATCGTGGTGACGCCGGGATTGATGTGCCGCGACAGCCGGCCGCCGGCGCGCCTGGCGACGAGCACGACCGGATGCGCCGGCGAGGTGAGCAATGCGCGCTCCGCGGGCGTCACGTCGGCGACATGCTCGAGTTCGCACTCATCGCGAACCATGATCGCGAGCGGCTTGTCTCCGCGTTCCTTCCAGGCGCGTAAGCGTTCGACGGCGTGGTCGTCGTACGCATCGCACGCGAGATGGTACCCGCCGATCCCTTTGACCGCGACGATCTTCCCTTCGGCCAGCAAGCGGCGCGCCCGCGCCAGCGGGTGGTCGGCGGTCGGACCGGCATGCTCGACGATCCGAAGGCGCGGCCCGCAGTCGGGACACGCGATCGGTTCGGCATGGAAGCGGCGGCTCGCGGGGTCTTCGTACTCGTTCCTACAGGCGGCGCACATCGTGAAATCCCGCATCGTCGTCCGCTCGCGGTCGTACGGCAGGGCGTCGATGATCGAGTAACGCGGTCCGCAATTCGTGCAGTTGATGAACGGATAGCGATAGCGGCGGTCGGTCTCGTCGTACAGCTCGCGCCGGCAATCCGCGCACAGCGCGACGTCGGCGGGAATCGGCTGCGTGCCGCCGTTTGCGGCCGAGGCCAGAATCGTGAACGCCTGCACGTCGCTCGCCGGCCGGGTTACGACCCGCACGTCCGTGATCTGCGCGAGCGGCGGCGGATCGCGTACGAGCTCGGCGAGAAACGCGTCGACCTCTTCTTGCTCGCCTTCGACCAGCGCCTCAACGCCGCTGCCGGTATTGCGGACCCAGCCCGCGAGACCGTGATCGTGCGCGAGGCGATGAACGAACGGCCGGAAGCCGACGCCCTGCACGATCCCCTCGACAACGACGTGCCGCGCAGCGCGATCGTTCATAAGCTGAGCACCGTCGAACGTGGGACCTCGAGCGCCCGGGCAGCGACGCCCCAAGCCGCGAGCTGCGTGATGACTTCACGCTCGGCACGCTCGAGCGCATCGTGCACGACCGAACTGAGTTCGATCGACGGCGTCATGTTTTGCGGTTCGATCCCGATCGCGACGAATTCGCCGGGCGTTCGGCCGAGCAAGGTCAAGGCTGCAAGCAAGTCGCAGAGCGACGCCTCGTGCGCCGAGAGCGTCGCTCGCAAGATCGCGGGGACGTCGCTCTCGCGCAGGACGACGACGGTGCCCGGTGCCGCACCGGTCGCTGCCGCATCGATGATCAGCAAACGATCCGTGTCGGAAAGATACGTCACCAGACCCAAGCCCAGTGTCCCACCATCGAGGATCTCGATCTCCGGCTCGAAGGTGTACGCGGAGAGCAAGCGCTGCACGAGCCACACGCCGACGCCGTCGTCGCCGAGCAACACGTTCCCGATACCGACCACGGTTGTTTTCACGAGTTGCGCCGGATCGACTTGTAGCCCGTCACGATGCTGCTCAAAAGACCGCTACGTTCCTCCGTATCCATGAGGATCGAGCTGTAGATGTGATGGACGAGAAAACCCAGCAGCAACCACATGATCATATGATGCGCCCAGCGCACATCGTTGGCCGGCACGAAACGAAAGATCCAGCCGAAAACGACAGCCCACCAGCCGCCCCACGACAGCGAGTTCATGGCGAAGCCGCTGAAAATCTCGAGCACCAGCAGACCGTAGATGCCGATGTAGGCCATCGCCGCGAGCGGGTTGTGACCGATCTCGTCCGGCGACCGGCGGCGCAGGAACATGTACCAGAGCATCGTCTGGAACGAGCGCTTCAGCCAGCCCGGCGTGGCAAACGGCACGAAGCCGCGCCACGACGACCATTGGTTTCCCATGAAGAGCCACGCCAACCGCCAAACGACCGCGCACGTCAGCACGATCGCAAAAACGAGATGCCATTGCTTCATGTAGAGCATCAGGAAATTGCCGCCGCGCAGGTACGGATTACCGATGTAGATTCCGGTAATGGCCAGCACGACGATCGCGAGCGCCACGATCCAGTGCGTCAACCGTACCGGAAGCTGCCAGACGTAGATCAGCTCTCGTGGCGCCCTCACCAGCCGCCACCCCGATCGGCGTCGACGTTGACGATGAGCGCTCCGTTCGGATCGAGGACGTGCACGGCGCACGCCATGCACGGGTCAAACGAGTGCACCGTGCGGAGGATCTCGAGCGGACGATTCGCATCGACCACCGGCGTTCCGATGAGTGAGGCTTCATAGGGTCCGCGCACGCCCTGCGCGTCGCGCGGCGACGCGTTCCAGGTCGTCGGAACGACGGCCTGATAATTCGCGATCTGTTCGTTCTTGATCCGGATCCAGTGCCCGAGCGAACCGCGCGGCGCTTCGTGGGAACCCCAGCCTTCGCACTCGGCCGGCCAGGTCGACGGGTCCCAGCGCGAGCCGTCGTGCACGCGCAGATCGCCGTGCGCGACGTTCGACACCAGCTGATCGTGCCAATCGAGCAACCAGGCCGCCATGAGCTGCGTCTCGAGAACGCGCGCCACGACGCGGCCCAACGTCGACGAAAGTGCCGCCGGGTGCAGCTTGAGCGCACCGAGTGCCGTGTCGACCGTCTTTTTCACGTCGGGACGGCCCGACGCGTACGAAACGAGCAACCGCGCCAGCGGCCCGGTTTCCATCGGCTCGTCCGCGTAACGCGGCGCCTTCAGCCACGAATACTTGTGATCGACGTCGAGGAAATCGAACGGCGGTTGCGGGCCGGTATACTTCGGATCCGTTTCGCCTTGCCACGGATGCAACGGTGCGCGTTCGTTCGGGTACGTGTACCACGAACGCGTGACGTACTCGGCGATCTTCGCTTGATCGACTCCGTCGACGTGCATGCCCTTCGCCGGCCGGACGATGCCGCGCGCAAATCGATACGCCTCGACGCCGCTCAACGGCTCCGGAAAGTCGCCGTAGCTCATGTACGTGCGGTGCCCGGCTCCGTACTTGAACCATTCGGGATAGTGTGATGCTACGAGCACGGCATCGGGAACGTACACTTGCTCGACAAACGTTTGGGCCGACTCGAGCAAGCCGCGTATCTGGTCGAATTTCTCCATGTTCAGCGCGGCCTGGCTGTTCGGATCGATCGGGATCGCCATGCCGCCGACGAGGTAGGTCTGCGGGTGCGGGTTCTTGCCACCGAGGATCGCGTGCACGCGCACGATCTCGCGCTGCCAATCGAGCGCCTCGAGATAGTGCGCGACCAGCATCAGGTTGGCTTCGGGCGAAAGACGGTACGCCGGGTGACCCCAGTAGCCGTTGGCGAACAGGCTCGGCTGCCCCGAACCCACGATCGCCGCGACCTTGTCGCGAATCCCCTTGAAGTACGCGGAATTGGACTTGGGCCACGCCGAGATGCTCTGCGCGAGACGCGACGTCGCAGCCGGATCGGCTTTCGTCGCCGCGACGGCGTCGACCCAATCGAACGCATGCAAATGGTAGAAGTGGACGACGTGGTCCTGAACATATTGCGTGCCGGCGATGATGTTGCGGATCAGCCGCGCGTTGACCGGCGGCGTCGCGCCGACGGCATCTTCAACGGCGCGCACCGAGGCCAGCGCATGGACCGTCGTGCAGACACCGCAGATACGCTGCGCAAACAGCCAGGCTTCGCGCGGATCGCGATTGCGCAGCACGATCTCCATCCCGCGGAACATCGTGCTGGAACTCCACGCATCGCTGACCGCACCGCCGTCGACGGTCGCTTCGATGCGCAGGTGGCCCTCAATGCGCGTGATCGGATCGATGACGATGCGCGCCATCAGTTCTCTTCCCGCTCGACCGGCACGGTCGGTTCATCCACCACTTCCGGCTGCAAGCGGTTGCGCACGATGCTGATCAAGCCGTGCGTCGCGAATGCGGCTGCGGTCAACGCGACGATGCCGACGCCGATTTCGTCGGCGGTCGTTTGCACGCCGAACCCCGGCACGTTCGGCAAGCGTTTGTAGAAGGGCGTGTCGGCATCGAAGAATCCGGGCTCGGAGCAGCCGATGCAGCCATGCCCGGCACCGACCGGCCAGTTCGTGCCGTCGTTCCAGCGTACCGACGCGCAGTTGTGGTGCGTTTCCGGCCCCTTGCAGCCCATCTCATAGAGGCACCAGCCCTTGCGGTGCGCGTCGTCGCCCCACGCTTGGACGAACTCGCCGGCATCGAAGTGCGCGCGGCGCTCGCACGAGTCATGAATGAGCTCACCATAGGCGAAGAGCGGACGGCCCATAGCATCGACTTCGGGCATCGCGCCGAAGGTGAGAAAATGGACGAGCGTCGCGGTGATGTTGACGCCGTTCGGCGGACACCCCGGCAGGTTGACGATTTTCGTCCCCGGCATCGCGCTGCCTAACCCGACGGCGCCGGTCGGATCCGGATTCGCCGAGGGCCAGCCGCCGTAGAATGCGCACGCACCGACGGTGATGACGGCCGCGGCGTTCGAACACACCTCGTGCGCGATGTCGAGCGCGGATCGCCCGCCGATCGTGCAGTACACGCCGTTGTCCTTGGTGGGGATCGCGCCCTCGACGACCGCGATGTATTGCCCGCGCTCGTTGCCGACCGTCTGCTTCAGCAGCGCCTCGGCATCTTTGCCCGATGCGGCCATCAGGGTTTCGTGATAGTTGATCGAAAGCGTGTCGAGCACGAGCCCTCCGACCGACGGGTTGCTGGCGCGCAGGAACGATTCCGTGCAGCCGGCGCAATCTTGGAACTCGAGCCACACCAGAACCGGGCGTTTCGCGGCGCCGAGCGCTTTCGCAATCGCCGGAACGTACGATTCCGGCAACACGAGCGTCGACGCCATCAGGCCGCAGAAGGCGAGAAAGGACCGCCGGTCGACGCCGCGCCCTTCTAACAACGGTGCGGCGCTCACGCCGCGATCTTCAGTTGAAGCCAGTCCAGCCACGTAGCCATCCCCTCTCCGGTGCGAGCCGAAATCTCGATGATCGTCAACCGCGGGTTGACGCTGCGGCAATTGCGCAGAAATTGGTCGCGGTCGAAGCCGACCGCCGCCGCGATGTCGATCTTGTTGAGCAAGAGCACTTCGCAAACCGAATACATGAGCGGATATTTGAGCGGCTTGTCCTCGCCCTCGGTCACGCTTGCGACCATGACCTTCGTATCTTCGCCGACGTCGAACTCGGCCGGACAAACGAGATTGCCGACGTTCTCGATGAACAGGAGATCGGTGCCGGGCAAATCCACGTCGCCGATCCCGCCGGCCACCATCGGGGCGTCGAGATGACATTCACCGCCGTAGGCGATCTCGGTATTGATCTGAACGACCGGAATCTCGGCAACGGCGCGCAGGCGGTCGCGGTCGTAACTTCCGCGCACGTCGCCCTCGATCACGGCGAGGCGGTACTTACCGTGGAGCGCTTCGACGGTCCGCTCGAGGATCGTCGTCTTGCCGGCACCCGGCGCGCTCATGAGGTTCACGACGTAGGCACCCCAGCGTGCAAACGTCTTGCGGTTTGCTGCCGCAACCCGGTCGTTGGCCGAGAGCAGGTTGCGAACATCTTCTTCGATCATGCAGCTTCCTCCGGAACGTCGACGCTGACGAGGCGTAATTCGCGACCGGTGACGATCTCCACGACACCTTCGCATTGCGGGCACAATAGGGACGGCAGTTCCGGTTCGGCTTCGAGCGCACACGACCGGCAACGCGTGCGCAGCGGGACACTTTCGATGTTCAGTTCGGCCCCCTCGAGGAGCGTCCCGCGGCTGAGCACCTCGAAGTAGAAGCGCAACGAATCGGGAACCACCGCCGTGAAGCGGCCGATCTCGACCTGCAGGGACGTCGCCCGCTGTGTTGTTTCACGTTCGGCAAGCGCTCCCAACGCGACGTCGATCAAGCTCCGGCATATTCCGAGTTCGTGCATCACACCCTCACCCGTGCACCGCGATGCCGACGCCCAGGAGCAACGCATACTGCAATGCGAGGGCCGACGTCTTCGGCGTCATCGGAAAGAGCTGATCGAAGTTGAGCTGCGTGCAGATCGTGCGCGTGATGCCGACCGCGATCGGGAGCGTGAGGACCGGCAGCAAGATCCATGGGCTGAAATGAAGCCCGAGCCAAAACCATAGCGGCAAAACGTACGCCAGCACCATCAGCCCGGCAAACTCGGCTCGCGTCCAGTGCACGCCGAATCGGACCGGACCGGTCTGCCAGCCCTTGAGGGCGTCGAATTCACGGTCGCGGATATCATCGATGAGCAGAACGTTCGTTACGATGGCGCCGATCGGAAGTCCCAGCACGACGGCGGTCAGCGGAAGCGCTTGCGGCACGATCCGCCAATCGAAGCCGCCGGCGAACGCCGGCGCGGCCTGAACGTAATAGATGCCGGCAACGGCGACGACGCCGAACATCACGAAGAACGTGGGGTCGGCGATGCCGAGCCTGGTCAGCGAGAACCGGCCGACCGAGTACCCCAGGCTCGCCAAAACGCCGATGAGCCCAAAGACCAGAACGGCAACCCCGGCGACCGACAGCAGGTACGGCCCCGCCAGCGCGGCCAGCAGAAAGCACCCGGCGATCGCCCACCAGAGGGACGAGAGCCGCAACGTTCCATCGTTTACGGCGGCGGTGAGCTCGGGATGCTCTTGAACGTCCGGATTCGTCGTCAGGAGTTGATAGTTGTCGGTGAAGACGCCACCGATGTGGACGAGCCAGCTGGCAGCGAAGGCAACCGTCGCCGGAACCGCGGCAAAAACGCCGTTGTGAATCGCCAGACCCACACCGACGAGGGCCGGAGCGGCGGCCGTGGGCAGCGTGTGCGTCGGATACAACAGTAAATCGATCCAGATATTGCGCCGCACCAGCGTACACTGCCGCACAGATGCGAAGGATTGGTGAATGGCAGCTTCGTTATCTCTTCAGAAATCGGGATTAGGCTCGGCTCATGAGCTTCAAACGTCGAGACCTTCTTTTGCGCGGCGGCTCGGCTGCTGCAGCAGTTCTAGCAAGTGCTAGCTTAAATACCTCTGCCTCAGCAGCGACCTCAGCCGCCACCACGACCCAAGGTCCACCGCTGCTCTGGCAGCAAGAGGCCGACGTCGTCGTGATCGGATCGGGCGCCGCCGGCTTGCCGGCCGCGATCGTCGCGCGGGAGGCCGGTTCGTCGGTGATCTTGCTCGAGGCCGAAAAAGACATCGGCGGCCATGCCATCACCAGCGGCGGCAACGTCCCGCTGGGCGGCGGCACGAGCCTGCAAAAGAAGTACGGCGTCAACGACTCGCCGGACTTGCTCTTCCGCGATCTGACGGACTGGTCGGTCGTCGAGCCCAACGGCTTCCCCGACTACCGTTATAACGACCGCGAGATCATTCGCGCGTTCGCCGATAACAGCGCGCCGACGTACGAGTGGCTCGTCGCGCACGGCGTCGTCTTCGTCGATAAAGCCCCCGACGGTTTCGGCGGCACGTCCGTCGGCAATTCGGTTCCGCGCGAAGCGCACAGCGCCGTCATGAATTGGCCGATGGTGCAATCCGGCAAGCCGGCCGACCCGGGCATTCAGTCCATAACCTCGTCCGGCAACGGTCTGATGCGCCCGCTCCAGGCGGCCGCGAAGAAAGCCGGCGTCCAGCTGTTGCTGCAACACAAAATGGTCGGTCTCTACCGTCAAACGCCGAACGGCGGGCGGGTGATCGGCGTGGCCGTCGACTTCAACGGTAAACGCATCAACATTCGCGCGCGCAAGGCCGTGATCGTCGCGGCCGGCGGTTCCAGCGGTAACGTCAATTTCCGGCGCATGTTCGATCCGCGTCTGACCGAAGAGTACTGCGGGATCGCGGGCATGCCGTGGTCGGATCAAGACGCCGTCGGCGAGATCGCCGCGATGAGCGTCGGCGCATCGCTCTGGGGCCTCTATAACCAAACCGGCGAATTCGGCTCGAACCTGACGAAGCCCGGGACCATCGGCAACCAATACGGCTACGTGAACTTACAGTGGCTGCCCGGCAGTCCCGTGTTCAACAAAGCGCGCGCAACCGGACTGCAAGTGCGCAATTGGCAGGACGTCATTCTCGTCAACATGCTCGGCAAACGCTTCTACGACGAGACGGGTCCGCAGTTCGACTCGAACGATTACAACTCGATCAATCCGTACACCCAAGACAGCTATCTCAACGCGAAGAATCAAACGTACAATCCGAAGAACTGGATCGATGCGGCGATGGCCGGATTCAACGACGGGCACAACGGCGGCGGACCGATCTGGGCCATATTCGACGCCGACGCGGTCGCGCGCGAAAAGTGGAATCCCACCGTGCCGAACGTCGACTTCAACGGCGGCTTCTTCTTCTCGGCAAACACGATCGCCGATCTGGCCGCCGCGATCAAGATGAAGTACCAGCGCCTGCCGATGCCGCCCGACGCGCTGCAAGCGTCGGTAACGCGGTACAACTCGTTCGTCGATTCCGGCGTCGACAGCGATTTCGGCAAACCGAAGCCGCTCTACAAGATCGCCACCCCGCCGTTCTACGCCGCCTGGTCCACGCCCGTCATTCATGACACGCGCGCCGGATTGCGTATCAACGCACGGTGTCAGGTCATGGACATGAACGGCCACGTCATTCCGGGGCTATACAGCGGCGGCGAATCGGCCGGCGGTTTCAGTCAGCACGGTCTCGCCCGGGCGGCCTGCCAAGGATTCATCGCGGGCAAGAACGCAGCCTCGGAAAAGGCCTAAGGAGAACCCCATGAAACAGCACGTCCTCGCCGCCGCCTTCATCGCTGGTGTCTGCATCGCGGCCGGCGGCTCACCGCTGCCGGCGGCCGCGGCGCAGCAATTCACCACCGCTGTGACCCCGCTGCTCGACGGCGCGGGCGGCAAGTCCATCGGGTCCCTCGCGCCCGGCGCGGCGCTGGACGTCGTGGGCCAGTCCGGCAGCGCGACGCACGTCACGCTGCACGGCTGGTACGCCGCCGGTTCGACGGCAATCGTCGATACGGATCCCGCCAAACACATCGTCGCGCTGAGCGGCTTCACCGGTCATGGCACCGCCGGCGCGGCGCAAGCCGTCACCATCGACGGCTGGGTTGCGACGAGCGCGCTCACCGGCGACGTGCAAACCGTGTGGAAAGCCGCCGCGGCCCTTTATGCGCAAAAGTGCGGCCAGTGCCACGCGCTGCAACCCGTTAACTCCTATTCGGCCAACCAATGGCCCGCGATCTTGAAAACGCAGGCCGACAACGCCGGGCTCGATCCCGGCGAGACGGCCCTGATCCTGACATACCTTCAGGTCCAAAGCGGCCACTAGGCTAGGAGCATCATGGAAAAGGTTGACCGGAATTTTCTCGTCCTGAGTGCGGTCTACGGGTTGCTCGGGATGGGGATCGGACTCTACATGGCGTCGGTCGAAACGTTCAAGTTTTCGGCCGTGCATTCGCACCTCACGCTGGTCGGCTTCGTGACGCTGGCGATCTACGGCCTCGCCTACCGCACCGGACTCGCCAAGAAAGACCGCTGGGCCGTCGCGCATTTTTGGGTGTCCGCCGTCGGCGCGCTCATCTTTCCCCTCGGCGAAGGTCTGGCCATCAACGGCAACGGCATTGCGCTCGCCGTCGTCGGCTCGATGCTCGTGATCCTTTCGGCACTGCAATTCGTCGTCGCCGCTTGGCGCGCTTGAGAACGATCTGATGTCCGGCGCCGAAGTCGAACGCTTTCGCCTTCGGCGCTTCATCGGCGAACTCGAGCGCGCCGGCGAACTCGAAACGGTTTCCGAACCGCTCGACCTGATCGACGTCGCCGCGCGCCTCGACGGCAATCCCAAAGCCGTCATCTTCCGCAACCTGCGTTCGTGCGAGTTGGACGTTGTCGGCAACGTGATGAGCTCGCGCGAACGTATTGCGCTTGCGTTCGGCGTTACGGCCGGCGGTTTGCTGGCCGAAGTCGCGCGCCGCGTTCAGACGCCGATCGCGCCGGCCGTGATCGCGAGCGCCGATGCGCCGGTTCACGAGGTCGTATGGACGGGCGCCGATGCCGATCTCATGCGCCTTCCGGTCCCGCTGCAGCATGGCGATGACGGGAGCCTCTACATTTCTGCCGGCATTGATATCAGCCGCAGCTTCGACGGTGCACGGCGCAACGTCGGTTATCGCCGTTTGATGCTGCGCGGACCACACGAGGCCGGGATCGATCTCGTCGCTCCGAGCGATCTGCACAATCTCTATGCCGAGTACGTCGAGCACGAGACGCGCATGCCGATCGCCTTTGCAGTCGGCTCGCATCCGGCCGACAGCATAGCCGCCGTCGGAACGTGGCCGGCCGCCGACGAACTCGCGCTTGCCGGTGCGTTACGCGGCGCCGCGGTCCCGCTCGTGCGCTGCGTGACGATCGACGCGGAGGTGCCGGCCGATGCCGAAATCGTACTCGAGGGCTACCTCGACGAACGCGGCTGGTCGGAGCTCGAAGGGCCGTATGGCGAATTCTACGGCTACTACGGCCCGGCCAAATACAACCCCGTCTTCCACTTGACGGCGATCACCATGCGGCACGACGCGCTCTTCCAAACGCTGGCAATCGGCGGGCGGCACATGGCCACGACCGACACCGCGCAGCTGAACGCGATCCGTACCGAAGCGGCCGTCTGGACGGCGTTGCAGAGCGCGGTGCGCGAGCCGGTTGCGGTGTACGCACCGCCGGTTTGCGGCGGCGTTTCGCACCTGCGCATCGCGCTGCGCCAGCGTGTGCCGGGCGAAGCGCGCAACGCGATCGCCGCGGCGTTCGGTTCCAACGCCGAGGTCAAGCACGTGTTCGTCGTCGATCCGGATATCGACATTTTCTCCGACGAACAGATGGAATGGGCGCTCGCGACACGCTTCCAAGCGGATCGCGATCTCGTCGTCGGATCCCACCTGCGCGCGGTGCCGTTGGACCCATCGCTGCGCGGCAGCAAAACCGGCGCCAAGGCCGGCTTCGACCTGACGATTCCCATGGAACCGGCCGCGGCGGCGCACTTTGCCGTGCCCGGTCCGCCGCAACTCCGTGCCGTGCCGCACCAGCCGGTGCCGGTCGCGCTCGCGGACGGCCCGCGAACCTTTCGCGAGCTCGTCGAGATCGCCGGCACGCGCGATGGGCGCGACGTCGTGCGCGCGCTAGACGACCTTCGCCGCTCCGCGCGTCTCGAACGTCTGGCCGACGGGCGCTACGCGTTGAAGGACGGCGCCGCGGCCGGCGATACCGATCAGCGCGGCGGCAACCGCGGCGATGAATCCGGGCACGGCGATCACCGTGAGCATGCGCGCCTCGCCCCAACCCAGCGATAAGAGAACGCCGGCGGTGACCGGCCCGATCACGCGCGCGATTTGACCGACGCCGAACGCCCACGACCCGCCGGTCGAGCGCATGGCGGTCGGGTATTGCGTCGCCGCGACCGCATTCGCCGTACTCTGCGCACCGTATGCGAAGAACCCGGCCAGCAGCACCGTCGCCGCGACGAGCGCGACCGAACCGTGGACATAGCCGGTCGCGACGACGAAGCAGGCTCCGCAAAAGAACGCGCCGCTCAAGATGAAAAACCCGAACCGCCGCAAGCGATCGTACACCAGCGCGAACGCGACCGCACCGATCAAACCGCCGAGATTGACGGCCGACGCAACGATGATCGCGCTATGCCGCGCCATGCCCGCACTGGTGAGAATGGTCGTCAACCAGCTGTTGAGGACCATCACCAGCATCACGTTGGCGAAGAACATCAGCCACAGCAGGCTCGTCGTGAGGGCACGGCCCTCGCGAAAGAGCAGCCAAACGGGAAATCCGTGCTCGTTCTTTTCCGCGACGACGACGTGCCGGCCGGTCAGGCTCGCATCCGCCGGCGCGAGCAGGCCCACGATCCGGGCCACGCGGTCGTCCGATACCCCGCGCTGGACGAGGACGTGCAACGATTCCGGCAAGCGCCAAAGCAAAACCGGCGCGATCAAACACGGCAGCATCCCGCTGATCACGAAAAGATAACGCCAGCTGTGGCTTTGTGTCACGCTTGCGGCAGCGATGCCGGAGACGATCGTCCCGAGAGCAAAGCCGACGAAGACGATCAGGACGATCGTGACCTTGCGCGAACGCGGCGCGTACTCACCGGCCAAGGCTAACGCGACGGGCATCACGCCCATCAGGCCGATGCTCGCCAAGAGTTGAATCACGGCGAGCTGGGCGACCGAGTGGACGGCGGCCGTGGCGAGAACGAACGGCGTGCTCGCCAGCATCGCCCCGATCATGACCGGCTTGCGGCCGAAGCGATCGGCAAGCGGCCCGCAAATCAGGACGCCGAGTACGTTGCCGGCACCGAGGACCGCAAACGCCGGCCCGAGGGCGCCGGCCGAAACGCGCAACGACTCGGCGACGTTGGGGGCGACGTAGCCGAGCGCGAGATCGTTGAAACCGCTGGCGAAGCAGGCCAGCGCGCAAAGCAAGAACACTCCGATTTGAAAACGGCCGAGCGGCCGCGCTTCGATGAGGTCGGAGACGTCGATGGGCCCTTGCCCCGTCACTTTCTGAGTCGGCGACATGTTGTTGCGCAGTTTGGCCCAGAAGTATGAAGTTTTTAGGCAGCCCGCCTTCATACGGCGTTCATGGGCCACGGTCATCATTCGCCGGAGCCAACCCGGAACTCATTACGTGAGGAATGATGATCGATCTTTTGCCGCGTCGTGAAAAAGCGATGCCGAGCCTGTGGCCCTACAACGTCTCGACCGCCGTTCGGAGTTCGGACGGCGGCGATCGCTGCGGCGATCTGATCGTCTATCAAGCTCTCGAAGACGGCACCGTCGCCGTGGTCGTGGTCGATGTTGCCGGGCGCGGAAAAGCGCTGCGCCCACTCGCCTACTACGTCGCGACCAATCTGCTCGGCCTATTGGTGATGCAGTGCCCGCTCGAACGCGCGGCGTCTATCGCCGATCGCGATTTTCGGGCCGAGTTCAGAGCGGATGCGCCCGAATTCGTCACCGTTTTTGCCGGGCTGCTCGATCCCGATGAAGAGCATTTGCGCTATCTCTCGGCCGGCCATGAGACGGCCCTCATTGCGCGACCGGATCGATCGCACGTCCACCTCGGAACCACGGGGCCGGCATTCGGAATTGCTTCCAAACCGCGGCATTACGTCGCATCCGTACCGTTACGGCCCGGCGACAATCTGATCGTGGTAACCGACGGTATTACCGATGCTCGTGATGCAGCCGGAACCGTTTTCGGATCGCGCGGCGTGCTGCGCAGCGCGTTACGGTCGAAGGCCGCCGGGACGGACGGCGCGCGCGCCCTCCTTGACGATGCGGCCCGGCACGCGGCCTTTCCGGCCGATGACCGGGCGGCGATCGTCCTCAACGTGGATACAGCGCCTTCGCACATCCTTCCCAAGCGCTTCACGTCCGTCACATAGCATCGGCTCACTACCACCACGGATGCTAAAGGGAACGGGGGGGAAATCATGACATCCAATTCACAGATCGAAGATCCGCCGATCGCGCGAGCGCTATTCGGCAATACCAGGTTCGCCTGGATCTGGCTCATCGTCCGCCTCTATGTGGGCTGGGAATGGCTGAGCGAAGGTATCGCCAAAGCCAACGATCCGGGCTGGTTCGGAGCCAAAGCCGGTAGCTTTCTCACGATGTGGGTCGGCGGAGCGCTCAAGAAAACGCAAGGCGCGCATCCCGATGTCCAAGGCTGGTACGCGTCGTTCCTCAGCCACGTCGTGTTGCCGCACGCCGCGTTCTGGAGCTATACCGTCACCTGCGGCGAAATCTTCGTCGGTCTCGGCCTCATCCTCGGCCTTTTCACCGGCATCGCAGCCTTCTTCGGCACGACGATGAACGCGAGCTATCTGCTCGCCGGCACGGTCAGCACGAATCCGATCCTGTTCGCACTCGGATCGCTGCTCGTCCTCGCATGGAAGACCGCCGGTTATTGGGGCCTCGATCGTTGGGCGTTGGCCAGCCTCGGTACGCCATGGAAAAATACCGGAACGCCCACCGTCATCCAAGCGCCCCCGGGAGCGAAAGTCGCGGCTTCATGACCGAGATCCACGAAAGCGTGACGGCGCTCTGTCCCCACGATCAGACGCCGCTCGCTGCGGTCGCGTACATCGACTCGTTACCGTTGGAAGACGGGAAGCGAGTCGCCGCGATTCGCGTTGAGGCCGGCGATCGCATCGTCGAACGCCGAGTCGATATGAGCCTCAATCCCCAAGACCCGGGCGTCGAACCCGACAGCGTCATCATGGATATCCGCTGGGGACCACACGACGGTGACCCCAATCCGTTCTTTACGGGAACGTTGACCGCCGAAGATACCGGCGGGAACTTTTGCCGTCTCAACCTCGACGGGAGTTATGAGGCGCCGCTCGGCTTCGCCGGGCAACTCTTCGACGCGGTCGTCGGCCAACGCATCGAACTCGCCGTGTGCCGCCAAGTGCTCGACGACATCAAGACGGCTTTCGAACTGGCCTTCCAAACCGGAATGACCATCGCATAATCGGCGCTACGGAACCGCCACGACCGGAATGTCGCTGATCGCCGACACGCATTCGGCGACGCTGCCGAAGACCAGACGCGAGATCCCGTGCCGCGCGTGCGTACCGATCACGATGGTGTCGCTGCCGAGCTCTTTCGCATAGCGGATGATGCCCGGCGCAACCGCGCCGTAGAGGACCTTACCGTCGGCAGCGACGCCGTTCTTTTCAGCCAACGCCACCGCTTCGGCACACACTCGTCGCGCGTCGTCTTCCGACGCTTCCACGATCGGCAACGGATCGAACGGCGCACCGATCCCCCGTCCCAACCCGACCACGGCGATATCAACCACGTTGCAAAAATGAAGCGCCGTCCCGGTGCGGGCGGAAGCGATCGCCGTAGCGACGCCGCGCAAGGCGGTTTCCGATCCATCGACCGGCACCGTGACGTTGAGAAACGGGGTGTCCATAGCCGTGACGATAGCAATAGTACCGGAAGCCTCGGCGAAGAGTCTATGGCGGTTTTGCGGTTCAGGTTCTTTCCTTCTTCACATTCCGCCGCTAGAATAACGGAATGGCTACCTCGCCTCCGCCCTTCTCGAGCCTGCTGGTTCCCTATGATGGTTCGGACCCGTCCCGCGCAGCGCTGAAGTTCGCGCTCGCAATCGCTGCGGGCGGCGCGAAGGTCACCTTGATCAATATCGTCGACGAAACGACGGTGATGGCCCAATCGGTATCGAGCTCGATGGTCGCTTTCGATCCGACGCCCCTGATGGAGGCATTAGACACTCAAGGCGCGGTCGTGCTCGATGATGCCGCCGCAGAGTGCCGAGCGGCGAACGTCACGGCGACCAAAGAACTCGTGCATGAGCAGCCGGTCGCCGGCATCCTTGCAGCGATCAAAAAGCACGCGATCGATCTCGTCATCATGGGAACGCATGCGCGGAAGGGCGTCGCGCGGACCTTCCTCGGCAGCACGACGGAAGGCGTCCTCCGCTCGAGCCGGATCCCCGTCCTGACCGTGCGAACCGTGGATCGCGTTGCGTCGGCACCATTTGCCACGGCGCTGGTTGCCGTCGACGACTCGGAGACCGCAGATGTTGCGGTTGCGGTCGCGGCGATGCTGGCACGAACGGCCGGGACCCAGATCATCGCCGCGCATGCCGTCGACACGGAGACCCTCTACGAAAACTCGCTGGCCTACGGGTTCGATCCCACGCAATTAGCCGACGACATGCGGGCGGAGGGCAGCGCGATCGTGCAGCGATCCTTACAGCGCGCTTCGCTTGCGCCGGATACTCCGGTTGCGATCGTTGAGGGGCATCCCGCCGACGCGCTGATCAAAGAAGCCGATGCCCGGCACGCAACCGTCATCGTCGCCGGCTCGCATGGCCGCCGCGGACTGCGCCGCTTCTTTCTCGGCAGCGTCGCCGAGAGCATCGTGCGTAACAGCGACATCCCCGTTCTCGTCGTGCCCGCGCCGGCCTAGCTCGTGCCGGCGGCGGCGATCGCCATCATCCAATCTTCCCGAACGTGCAGGCGCAGCACCGCGACGTTCGCGCCGGCGGGGGAAATGACCGCATCGGTGGTTTCCGGCGAGTTGCGCCCGGCATCGACGCGCACGCCGAGGTAGGCGAGGCCGGCGCACACGTCGGCCCTGACTCCGGGCATATGTTCTCCGATCCCGCCGAGGAAGGCGACGGCATCGATTCCGTTGAGCGCAGCGGCCATCGCGCCGACCCCGGTCACCACGCGATAGACGAAGACGTCGTACGCGAGCTGGGCACGCTGGTCGCCGCGCTCCCGCCCGGCGACGATGTCGCGCATGTCGGCCGAACCACCCAGTCCGAGCAGACCCGAACCGTCGGAGATCAGCGTCTCCGCAGCTTCCACCGAAAGGGCCTTCTCGCGCATGTAGGCCAGCAGCATTCCCGCATCCAGCGTGCCGCTGCGCGTCGCCATCAGCAAACCATCTTGCGGTGTGAAGCCCATCGACGTATCGATGCTGCGCGCGCCCGCGATCGCGGCCACCGAGCAGCCGCCGCCGAGATGGACGCCCACGAGTTTGCGCACCGGAACGGGATCGTTGAGAAGCGCAGCAACCCGCGCGGCGGCAAATGCGTGGCTCAGTCCGTGAAACCCGACCTTGCGCCAGCCGGCGATAAAATCCGCATACGGCAGCCCGTACGCCGCGGCTCGATCGGGAATCGAACGATGGAACGCGGCATCAAACACGGCCACGTGACGTGCACGCGGCAGCTTGGCCGACAGCGCATCGAACGCGGCGAGCACGCCCTGCGTGTGCAGCGGCGCCAGCTCTTGCGAGGCGGCAATCGCCGCACGTGTCCCCGCGTCGAAGAGTACCGCGTCGGTTTCGGGCAGGCGGCGTATGCGCACGACGCGGTAGGCGACGATATCGACGCCGGTTGACTCGAACGGCTCGAGCGTCGCCGCGTCGGCCAGCGCCGCGACCGAACACTCCAATTCCGCGATCGGCTGGGACGGCTCCCCGGCTACGTCATTCGGCGAAACGGCAATGAGCGAGATCTTCGCGGAGCGCGACCCGAGATTGACGCAAAGGACGCGGAGCGCATTCACCGCCCCCATACTACCAGCTCGAACGCGTCAGCGGCTCATCGAGCTCCAGATGACCGCCCGGAATTGCGGCAACCCGCGCCCCGCCGATACGAACTTCAACCGCCTCGATGCCGGGCAAGGACGTCATCGTCCAGACGAGCGACTTGAACGTCGCGGCCTCATCGAAACTGCCCCCGGCGAGGCGGTCGACTTCCGGTGAGACATCGACCACCGCCGTAGATCCGCGAACCTCGACCGAACGGACGTATGTGCCGGCCGGAAAGCGAACGGCATCAATACCGGCGGGCGGCCCGGCGATCGCTTGCGTGGCGGCGAAAAAGGCGACACTGCGCGTATCCCGGGCCGCACCGAGCGGTACGGTACGCGGGACTTCGGTTTCTCCGTCGAGCTGCGTGGAATAGACCGTCACCCGTGCGTTGTCAACTGCAGCGCTCCGTCCGCTGAAATACCACCAGCAGAACGCACCCAAAACGACCGCCACCGCAGCGGCGAGCGTAAGCATTTTTTGCATCGTCAGCCGTACGGTATCAGCCGAATACGGAAGGCGCGGTGAAGAGGGGCAAAGCAGCACGTTCACCGTTCCTTCGCACGCCCTAAAATGCTTTCGCTCCTCCTTCACGATCGCGTGCCATCGTTGGACCATGCCGACATCGAATGCGCCATTTTCACGCGTGCTCGTTCCCTATGACGGGTCCGAGCCCGCGCAAGCGGCACTGCGCTTGGCCCTGAATCTGGCCCGCGGAGGGGCTACGCTCACCGTGCTTACGATCGTCGATGAGATGCCGGTCACGCAGGCGGGCAACGCGCAAGGCCGGGTGGTGCTCGACGAGGCAGCCGCTCGCTGCCGGGCCGCGGGCATCGAGCCGCAACTCACGCTCATCCACGAACGCGTGGTGACCGGCATTCTCGCAGCGGCCGCCACCGGCCAATGCGACCTGATCGTGATGGGAACCCATACGCGAACCGGGATTGCGCGAGCCTTTTTAGGCAGCACGGCCGAAGGCGTCTTGCGCTCGAGCTCGATCCCCGTGCTTACCGTTCATCCCATGGACCGCATCGCGGATTCACCGTTTGCCACCAGCCTGGTCGCGATCGACGATTCGGAACCGGCGGACATTGCGACCGAGCTTGCCGCACGGCTGGCGCGTCTCACCGGCGCACGCATTATCGCCTGCCATGCGATCGACGCGACCGGCATCGCTGATGCGTCCGTCGCGCTGTCGTTCGGCTTGGTGCCCGCCCAGCTCGATGAGACCTTGCGGCGCGAAGCCGTTTCAACCGTAAACGGTTCGCTCGCTCGAGCGGGCCTGCCGGAGAGCACGCCGGTCGTCATCATCGACGGCGGTTCGGCGCGCGCGATCGTCGCGACGGCTGAAGATCGCCGGGCCGACGCGATCATCGTGGGTACGCACGGCCGCCGCGGTTTGCGCCGTTTCGCGCTCGGCAGCGTCGCCGAAAGCATCGTCCGGACGAGCAGCGTCCCGGTGCTCGTCGTTCCGGCTGCCCAATCTTCATCGTCTCTTCGCTGACGCTTCTCATATCTGTGTTAGGCTCGGGACATGAGCGAAATTCATGAGTGTCTCACGGTGCTTTGTCCGTTCGATCACGTGCCTCGAGCCGCGGCGGCCTACGTCGCGTGTTTGGCGGTCGAAGACGGTTTTCCGGTCGTGGCGCTGCGCGTCAAAGTCGGCGACCTGATCGTCGAGCGCCGGGCCGATCTCGTCCTCAAACACGCGCGGGCGTACGCCGGATACGAGGTCATGGAGATCAAATGGCGAGCGCACGACGGGGGACTCTATCCTATCTTTCGCGGGACACTCACCGTCGAAGACGAGACTGGGAAGTATTGCCGCCTCGATCTCGACGGGTCGTACGAGCCGCCGCTCGGTTTGGCCGGAGCCGTATTCGACTCCGTCCTCGGGCACCACATCGCCGTGGGCGTGGCCCGCGAATTGCTCAATGAGATCAAGACGGGTCTCGAACAAGCGTTCAATTCCGGCGCGACGGCTGAGCCGGCGGGTACCTCATGAGTACGATCGTCGAAAAAGCGCTGGTTCACGCGCCGCTTGCCGCGGCGGATTCCTTGCTCCAGGCGTTCTTCGCCACGCACCGGGCACCCGACGGCGTTAGCGCGCAGATCATCCTGCACGCCGGCGATGTCGCGCACGCGGCGGTCGTTCGTTTAGAGGCGGCGCATCGTCCCGAAGACATGACGCCGCGCTACCGGGTCTACTGGGAAACGGCCGAACCAGGGCCCTATCCGGTGTATACCGGCGAACTGCTGATCGGCGCCGACAACGATTACGATACCTTCTGGCTCAAGCTCGATGGAACGTATACACCGCCGGGCGGCATTGCCGGGCAAGTATTCGATGCCATCGCCGGGCACCGCATCGCAATCGCGGTGGCGCGTAACTTCCTGACCGAGATGCGCGTGGCCATCGAGACGCTTTTCGCCGCGCAAGAGCAGGCCAAAACTCTAAAGACTTAACCGGTCGCGGCGGGCTGTTGGGGAACGACGATCACCGGCAGCCGTGCGTGTTCGAGAACGAATGCCGCGACGCTACCGAACAGCAGTCTCGCCACGGGCGAATGGTTGCCGGTGCCGACGACGATCGCCGGACTCATCCGCTTTTCTCCATCCGCGACGATTTCCTCAGCGACCCGGCCGGCGACCGTGACGAGCTCGAAATCGACGTCGGAATCGCGCGCGACATCGGCCGCATCGCTGAGCAGATCGGAGGCATGGCGCCAGTCGGCACGCTCGGGGCCGGTAACGGTTTCGATGACCAAGCTGACACCGCATGTTTTGGCGAGATCCACACCCATCTTCAGCGCCGCACGGGAGGGCATCATGTCGTCGACCGCGACCGTAATCGGACCGGCCGTTTCCAAGGCATCGTCCACGTGCGTCACGACGACGGGGATTTTGCTGATTGCCAACAGCCTCTCCGTGACACTCCCAAACACCGCGCGCGCCAGTCCCTGCCGGGCATGTGTCCCGATCACGATCGCATCGCCGTAGACCTCCCTTGCGTAGTCGCAAATGGCGGGCGCTACCGGCCCGAACAGAATCCTGGTGTCGGCGAAAACGCCGCATTTGGCGGCCAGGGCGACGGCGTCGCTGCAGACGCTTTGAGCATCCTCCGCGGCACCGATCGCCGACTCGGAAACGACGCTGCAAAAGTGCAACGTCACCCCATCGCCGGCAAGGCCGATCGCGTATTCGACGCCGCGGCGGCCTGTTGCCGATCCGTCAACCGGCACGACAATATCGAAGAACGGTGTTTTCATGAAGCCATCGTAGGTCGACGGCATGAAGTAGCTGCGAAGACGGCGCCGGCCGCCCTTCACACCTAGGTTTGGATGCCGGCGCGCGCGCTGAGCTTCCGGCCGACAATCGCGACACCGATCGCCATCGCGGCCGAGATCACGCCGACGACCGCACCGTTTTCGATCGATCCATTGGTCGCGTAGTCGAGCACCAAGAGCGAGAGCGGACGCGTCGTCGGCGTGGCGAGCAAGATCATCGTGCTGATGTCTTTCACGCAGCCCACGAACACGAACAGCGCCACCGTAACCGCGGTCGGTGAGAGCAGCGGCAAGAGGACGCGGCGATAGAGTTCCCACCAGCCGGCGCCCGACGTGAACGCCGCCTCCTCGAGTTCGAGGCCGATCCTCATGATACCGGTCTTCATCAGGTTCACGCCACCCGGCATTTCTTTGAAGAGCATCGCGACGACGAGACCGGCCACCGATCCGTAGAGCACGTTGAGTACCGGGAATCCAAGATAGATCCAGAGCAGCGAGAGGCTCAGTAAGATCCCGGGAATCGACCACGGCAACCAGGCCGCCACATCGAGCATCGGCCGGCCGGCGGCTTTCGTGCGCAAGATGATGTAGGCGATCAACGAAAAGCAAATCACGCCGGCGATCGCGGTGGACACGCCCAGCAGCAGCGTCGTCGTGAACGATGAGAGGAATACCGGATCATGCAGAACGGTGTTCCAGTGGCTCGTCGTAAAGCCGAAGCTGCCGTTCGCGTTGGTCACGCCGAAGATTTCCATGAACGAGCCGACGACCAGGGTCACCGTCGGAACGATCACCGCGAGCCCGGCAAACCCGCCGCAGAAGATCGTGGCCGGCCAGCGCCAGCGGCCGAGATCGATCGCGGGTGCGGCGGCGAGTTTTCCGGTCAACGTCGCATACGAGCGGCCGCGAATCACGCGCTGATACCAGAGGGCAAGCACGATGAGCAAGATCACGAACGGAACGCTGAGCGCCATGGCCGGCGCGTATCGCGGCGGCTCGTACACGACCAGCTCTTGAATCTTGGTCGAGAACACGCGAATGCCGGCCGGAACGCCGAGGAACAGCTCGATTTCGAAGCCTTCGAGGCTGCGGATCAGCGCGATGATGCCGGCCATCGTCAACGCCGGCGCAAGCAGCGGCAAAACGACGCGCCGGAACGACTCCATCATGCTCGCGCCCGACATGCGCGCGCTCTCTTCGAGCACCGGGTTCAGACCGCGGAATGCCGGTCCGAGCAGCAGCACGATCGCGGGGACCGTGGTAGTCACGAGATGCACCCACGTGATGCCGGTGTAGGAATAGATATTGAACGGACCATGCTGCAGGCCGAACAGCGGTTGCAACAGGCGGTTGATCCAGCCCGACTTCGGGTCGAGTAAGAGCGCCCAAGCCATCGCCATCGGCAGCGTCGGCAAGAAGAACGCGGTCCAGATCAAGAACTCGATCGTGCGCCGCGCACGTACGTTGGTGCGAATCACGAGCCACGCCAGCACGCTGCCGAGCAACAGGGCGATCGGAACGCGCATGAGCACGAGCAAGAACGTGTTCGCGATCGCCTGCCACACGGAGGCGGTGGAGAACGCGCTCGTCCAGCCGCTCAGTCCCCAAACCGTCGGGTCACCCGGCAGTGAGGTCCGAAAGCTGCCGACCAAGGTAATGATCACGGGCGCGATCGCAAACGCGGTCACGATGATGACGGGCAGCGTGAGGAGCGCGTTCGTGCGCTCCGCCTCGGTTCTTACCACGTGCCGACGGCGTTGGCAGGGAACTGGTAGTTCAGCGTCAGTTCGCGGCGCTGCGCGCCCGACTCGAGGATCGCAACGCAAACCTCGAGCGTTGCGCGGCCCCAGGCAGCGTCGAGAAACGGCTCGCGTTCGCCGGCCAGCGCATCCGCGAGCTCCATCAGCTCCGCCGCGCCCCGCAGGTAGCCCGCTCCGCAGGCGAGTTCGCGCCGCCCCTCGCGGTCGTAGACGAAAATGCCGTCGGGCGATTGACGCACCACACCGCGTTCGCAGTGCACGATGGTCAGCCCGAAGAACGGCGGTTTTCGCAACGAACGCTTGTCTTCGCCGCCGTCGCGTCCGCGCCCATACGGATCGCCTTCACGTTGGAAGCGCCACTTCTCCTCGGCCGGCATCGGCGCGCGACGCTCGGCCGGCCGGATCGAACCGGGGTCGAGCGTCCGGTAGCCGCTCTCACCGATGCCCCAGGTCAAATCCACGATGTCAAAATACCCCTGCGCGTTGAAGACGAGTGTCGCCGCCGCGCCGTCCTCGAAGGTCAGCAACGCGGTGTAATCGGATTCGGTTTCGGGCGAACCCGCTTCGCGGCGCGCCGTCACCGCGCGCACGCTGCTCACCGGGCTCCCGGCGAGATAGCGCACGATATCCACCTGGTGCGGCGCTTGGCGGAACACGGGCCCGGTGCCGAGATCGGTGCGCTCTTCCGCCGGCGTGCGCGGCCGGATCAGCCAATCGTTGAAGTTCCACGTGTTGATCTGCGTGACGCGGCCCAGCTCGCCGCTCTTGATGACCTCGCGCATGCGCCGCAGCACGGAGTAGTAGATCTTCGAGTGCCCTTGCACGTACTTCACGCCGGCGGCTTCGACCGCCGCCACGATCGCGTTACACTGCTCGATCGTCGTCGCCATCGGTTTCTCGCACACGACGTGCTTGCCGTGATCAGCCGCCAGCACCGCGTGCGCGGCGTGATATTCGTTCGGCGTCGCGATCCAGACGACGTCGACGGCGTCGCTCGCACAAAGGGCCTCGACCGAGTCGAAGAGCTCGACGCCCGGATGCCGCACACCGAACGCTCGCAGGGCTTCGGCGCGCACGTCGGCAACGGCCGTGAGCCGCACCGTGTCGGCGATCGAGCCGATGTTCGGCAAAACCTGCTCTGCCGCAATCCCGATGCCGGCGATGCCGAGACGCAGCACCGCTACGAGGTCTTTGCTGCGCCGCTACCGACCGCTTCGAGGCGGTTGAGGCTGTGCGTGGAGAACGCGATGATTTCGTTCTTGGCCGGATCGCGCAGGATGCCCATCGGCTCGCCGCCGGCCTCGACGATTGCGATCTGCTCGTCGAGCAGTTTGCGCAACATCACGACGCCGACATCGGTCACGCCCAAATGCTCTTGCGTGCGGTCGTAGATCGCGCCCTGCGTTTCCCATGCCATGCGGTCTTGGCTATTGAAGTTATCGAGCGCGTATTCGCCGTCGGGACCCTTGTCGTCGGGCATGTACTGCATCGGCACGATGGCTTGCGGCGGCTCGTCGGCGCCGGTTTCGTTCGGCGCAAACTGCATCACGATGATCCGCGTGCTCGTGTCGTCGATCGGCACGCGCCAGTGCTGGCGCTCGTTCCGGCCTTCGGGAATGCGCAGAATGTTCGGGAAGATCAGCGGCGGCCGGATCTCTTCGCCCGGATTCTCGCCGCCGTAAAAAAGGGTCTTCGTGATGCCCCACTCGCAGAGCGAGAAGTCGTACGAGACAATGGGCCGGTAGTAGTAGGCGGCCGACTCCCATTTGATCCCCTTCTGCGCCATCGTGTGACCGTGCAGATAGTAGGTGTGGGTGGTGTCGGCGGTGTTCTCTTGCGCCTGCAGCCAGTTGCACGTCAGGTCCGGTCGGATCTCGATCAGCCTCGTGCCGTCCTTGCGCACGAGCGTGTCCCAGCGCGGGAGCAGCGGCGCCGGCAGCGGCCCCATGTAGACGAACAGCAAGCCGCCGAGTTCTTGAACCGGATAGGCCCGTTGCCGCACGCGATCCTTGAACGTGCTGTCCTTCGGTTCGAAGGGCTGCTCGACGCAACGCCCGTCACGTTCGAACTTCCAGCCGTGATAGGCGCAACGGATCGCGCTGCCTTCGAGAAAACCATAGTAGAGCGAACAGCCGCGATGGGTGCAGCGTTCCGTGACGCAACCGAACGCGCCGTCCTCACCGCGGTACACGACGAGATCCTCGCCCATCACCTTGATGCGCTTCTTCGGATGCTCGTCCGTGAAATCGCACGCCGGCCACAGCGCCTGCCAGTAGCGGCGCAACAGCTGACCGCCGGGCGTATCGGCGCCGGTTTGGGTCAGGCGCGCGTTCTTTTCCGCTGAAAGCATCGCTAGACCGGCGCGGTGACGCGAGCCCCGAAGAAGGCCAGCGCGATATCGTTGAAGCGATCCGACTCGTCGTTCTGCGCCTGGTGTCCGGAGTTCTCGAGCATCTCGAACGTGACGTTGGGCAGCATCTTCTGCAGCGTGTCGGCGAATTCGGGCGGGGCGAAGCTGTCCTTCGCGCCCCACACCATGTGCATCGGGATCGTCAGTTGCGGCAGACGGTGCTTCAGCTCGAAACGCTGCCACTCGTTGGGATTGGTCTTGAGCGAGTTGCGATACTGACCTTGCAGCTTGTGGACGTTGTCGTGGCCCGGCAGGGCGGCCATCTGCACGCGGTCGGCGATCAGGTCATCGGTGATCTTGCGATGATCGTGAACGATGATCTCCATGAAGCTGCGCATCGCTTCGGGCGTGCCGTCATAGGCCTGCAGCTTGCGCATTCCGCCCATTTGCGCCTCGTTGCGTTCGAGCCCCATGGCGAGCGCAATGCTGCCGCTGCTGACCATGAGCAGCTTCTTCACGCGCTTGGGCTGATCCACGGTCAATTTGGCCGCCATGTACGCGCCGCGTGAGTTGCCGCACAGATACACTTTATCGAGACACAACGCGTCGAGAAAGCCCAGCAGGTGATCGACGGAATCCTGGTCGCTGCAGCTGTCGGCGGGTTTGTCGGTGAGACCGAACCCCAGCGTGTCCAACGCGTAAACGCGAAAGTGTTTGGCGAGCACGGGGATCGTTTGCCGCCAACCGGCCCAACCGTAGGCACCGGGACCCGCACCATGCACGAACACGATCGGTTCGCCGCTGCCGGCCTCGACGTAATGGGTCTTGATTCCGCGCACATCGACAAACGAGGAGAGTACGCCGTCGGGCAACTGCATAAACTGGGTCCTTTCGTCGAAGGGGGTCAATTCGGCGCGACGAAACCGGTCCGGTCCGTGATAACCTAAATCGCCTAAGCAGTTTTCGCGACGGTAGAAAGGCACCCTCCAAATGTCCGAGCTTCATTCAATGAACCGTCGCGCTGCGATTGCCGGCACCGGCGCCGCGCTGCTTACAGCAGCAAGCCGGCCCGCGTTTGCTCAAGCGGGTGCGATGACCGCACTCGTCAATGCGGCGAAAGCTGAAGGCGGCGTCGTCGTCGATGGTCCGCCGATCGATGCGACGCGCGAAGCGCTCGTCACCGGCTTTCAGAAAGCCTACGGCATCCCGGTCACCTACATCAGCAGCGGTACGTCGGCCAGCGGTGCGCGCGTGCGTTCCGAACGCGCCGCCGGAAAGTATCTGCTCGACGTCTTCATCAGCGGCAGCGACACCCCGGTGCTCACGTTTCTGCCCGGCGGCTGGCTCGAGCGCATCGAACCGATCCTCGTTTCGCCCGAAGTCATCAACAAACGCGACTGGAAAGACGGGCACCTCTGGTACGCGGATCCGAACAACACGATCTTGCGCGTGCTGCAAAACGTGGTTCCCGAACTCGCCATCAACACGAAGATGGTCAAGCGCGGCGAGATCACGAAATGGAAAGATCTGCTCGATCCCAAGTGGCAGGGCAAGTTCGTCGCCAAAGATCCGGCCAGCTCCGGTGCGGGTGAGTCGCTGACCAGCTACTTCTATATCGAGTTCGGCGCCGATTTCGTGAAGAAGCTCTATCAGGAGCAGAAGCCGGTCCTCTCGCGCGACGCGCGCCAAGCCGCGCAGTGGCTCGCGCAGGGCAACTACCCGATCGCCGTCGGCCCGGAGATCGCGGAGATCATGCGCTTCCAGGAACTGGGCTACCCGATCGAACCCGTCTTTCCGACCGACGCGCCCAGCGTGCTCACCGGCAGTTGGGGCCTCGTGTGCCTGCTGAACAAAGCACCGCATTCCAACGCCGCCAAATTGTTCATCAACTGGCTGGCCGGCACGAGCGCGCAGGCCGCGTTCGCGACCTCGACCCAGTCGCTGAGCCTGCGCACCGACGTGCACTACGATAAAGACCTGCCCCCGTTCATCTTTCCGCAAAAGGGAACGAAGTACTTGGACACCTACGACTACAAATACATCACCGAACAGCGCAACCCCGCGATCGCAAAAGTCCGCGAACTGCTCGGCGAATGACGCAGCCCTCAACGCAGCCCGCGCGGAGAATCAAGCAGACCGCTTACGAGAAGTGGATGGCGGCTCAGGATATCCCGATCCATCGCGGCTACGGCATCTACGATGCGCGCGTGGTCGAGCGCAAGCCCTGGAAGCTCACCGGCACGCCCGGCGCGTTCATCGATCTGGCCGGCATGGAGGGCTTTTCCGGCATGCACGTGGTGGAGATTCCGCCCGGCGGCGCCATCACGCCGCAGCGTCATCTCTACCAGCAGCTCATCTGCGTGCTCGAAGGACACGGTACGGCCGAAGTCTGGCTCGATGAAGCACCCAACGAAAAGCTCACCTTCGAGTGGGGCCCGTGGAGCCTGTTTTCGCCGCCCGCAAACGCATCGTACCGGCTCTACAACGTCGGCAACACGCCGGTGATCTATCTCGGTGTCAACGACGCGCCGATGATGATCGACCTCTTCCACAACATCGACTTCATCTTCAACAACCCGTTCGTCTTTCGCGACCGCTTCAGCGGCAGCGACGCCGAGTTCTTCACGCGCGAGGAACGCATTCTCGAAGGCTCGGGGATGATGTGGCAGACGAACTTCATCGACAACGTCAGCGAAGCACTCGTCGACGCTCAAGAAGCCAAGGGCGCGGGCGTCAAGATCACGGTGTTCGACATGGCGTCGAACTCGTTTGCCGGTCATCTCACCGAGTGGCCCGTCGGCCGCTACCACAAAGCGCATCACCATCAAGGCGGCGCCATTCTCTTGATCGCGCGCTCCGAAGGCTATAGCATCATGTGGCCTCAGGAGTTGGGCATCCGGCCGTACGCGAACCACTTCGACGACCAGATCGTGCGCCTCGACTGGGGCTTGTACTCGGTGTTCTGTCCGCCGACGAAGTGGTTTCACCAGCACTTCAATACCGGCAACGAAACGGCGCGGCAACTGGCGTTCCGGCCGGGCGGCAGCTCGAATAACCCGACCGGATTCCGGCGTTCGGGCAATCGCGTGGTCAACGGAAAGATGGGCGTGTACGTGAGCTACCGCGAGGGCGGCACCTTGATCGAATACGAAGACGAGGATCCGCAGATCAAGGTCGACTACGACAAGATTCTCGGTGACGCCGGCATCGAATCGAAGATGCCCGCTTTTACGTACAACACCGACGTGCGATGATCACGATCCGCGGTCTCTTCAAACGCTACCCGGGCCGTGACATCACCCGCAACGCCGTCAACGGCATCTCATTCAAGGTGCCCGACGGCCAACTGTTCACGTTGCTCGGACCGAGCGGCTGCGGTAAGACGACCACGCTGCGGATGATCGCGGGCCTCGAGCGGCCCGATGCCGGCGAGATCACCATCGGCGACAAACACGTCTACGACGCGAAGCAGCACATCGCGGTTCCCGCCAACAAACGCCCGATCGGCATGGTCTTCCAATCCTACGCGGTGTGGCCGCATATGACGGTGTTCGAGAACGTTTCCTTTCCCCTAACCGTCGGCAAGAACAAGCCGGCCAAGGACGTCGTGCGCGAAAAGACCGAACGCGCGCTCGAACTCGTCGGCTTGACGGAGTACGCGTCGCGCCCCGCAACCGCCCTCTCCGGCGGCCAGCAGCAGCGCGTGGCGCTGGCGCGCGCGCTCGTGCGCGAGCCCGAGATCCTGCTGCTCGATGAACCGCTCAGCAACCTCGACGCGCAGTTGCGCGAGCGGATGCGCGAAGAGATCCGGGAAGTTCAGCAAAAGCTCGGCATCACGGCCGTCTACGTCACCCACGACCAAAACGAGGCTCTGGCGATCTCCGACTGCATCATGCTGATGGAGCACGGTCAGATCGTCGAACTGGGCGAGCCGCAGCAGATCTACCGCTCGCCCCGCTCGGCATTCACGGCCACGTTCGTCGGCGTGGCCAACGAGCTCACGGGCACCGTAGAGCGCACCGCGGGCGCAACGAACATCATGACCTCGCACGGCAGCGTCAGCGGCGTCGTGCGTGACGACCTCATCCACGGGCAGAGCGTTCAGCTCTTTCTGCGCCCGGAAGATTTCGTGCTGCACCGCGACCGCCCGGCTAAGGACGTGTGGACGGGCACGGTCTCGTTCTGCATCTATCAGGGCGACTGCTGGGACTATCACGTCGAGTCGGCGGGAACGTTGCTGCGCGTGCGGGTGCACAAAGAGAAGGCCGGCTTGAAGCGCGGGGACGTCGTTTTCCTCGAACCCGACCCCAACGCCGCCGTCGTCATGCTCGCGCCATAGTGGATTCACGTTCCGTGAATCCGTCGCGTTTGGGCTTCGCCCAAGCCGCCGCGCATGTACCCGTATAGCTGGAAACCCGCTCCAGAACCGCCGCCGTCGTGGCGGCTGCACGAAGACGCCTTCCCGCACGATCACCTGACCGACGATGAGAAGGCCACGCTCGCCGATGCCGTTTGGCGCCTCGACAACGTCGAGTTCACGACCGTCGGCATCGACGTGGGCAGCTCGACCTCGCACCTGATGTTCTCGCGCGTACACTTGCGGCGCCAAGCGCACCAGCTCTCGAGCCGTTTCATCGTCTTCGAACGCAGCACGCTCTGGTCGTCGCCGATCCGCTTGACGCCGTTCCTCGACGACGACACGATCGATGCCGCGCAACTCGCGACGTTCATCGACGACGCCTACCGCAGCGCCGGGCTCGACCGCGAGGCCGTCGACACCGGGGCCGTCATTCTCACCGGGGAAGCGGTCAAGCGCAAGAACGCCGCAGCCATCGCGGCGCTCTTCGCAAGCGACGCCGGAAAGTTCGTCTGCGCGTCGGCCGGCCACCACATGGAATGCGTGCTGGCCGCGCATGGTTCGGGCGCGGCCGCGCTCTCGCAGAGCACCGGCAAGACCGTACTGAACTGCGATATCGGCGGCGGAACGACGAAGCTCGGACTTTGCAGCGGCGGCCACGTGATCGCCACCTGCGCGTTCGCCGTGGGCGGACGGCTGATTGCGTTCGACGATACCGGTGCCGTCGCGCGTCTCGACGAGCCCGCCGCAACGGCGGCGCGCGCATGCGCTGTCACGCTCGTCGCCGGCTCGATCCCCGCGCAGAACGACATCGCGATGATCGTCGATGCGATGGCGCGCACGATCGCAGGCTACATCCGGCGCGATCCGCCGTCGGCGCTCGCGAGCGAGCTGCTCCTCACGCAACCGCTGACCGGACCGCAACCCGAACTCTTGACGTTCTCCGGCGGCGTTTCGGAGTACATCTACGGTCGCGAATCGCGCACGTTCGCCGACATCGCGTTGCCGCTGGCGCGCTCCGTGCGCAGCGCCTGCGCGGATCTCCCGCTCGAACTCGTCGATCCCGGCGCGGGCATTCGCGCAACGGCGATCGGCGTCTCGCAGTTCACCGTGCAGGTCAGCGGGCGCACGATCTTCCTCGGCACGGTCGCGCTGCCGTTGCGTAACTTGCCGGTCGTCGCGCCGCACCTGCACACCGGCGGTGACATCCATCCCGATATCGTGGCGAAGGCCATCGAGCTCGCACGCGAACGGCTGGACGTCGAGCGCGATGCCGCGCATGCGATCGCCGTGAGCTTTCGCGGCACCCCGAACTACGAACGGCTCACAGCGCTCGCAACCGGCATCGCGAAGAGCGTGCGCGATTCGGGCGGCGCGCCGCTGGTCCTCATCATCGACGGCGACATCGGACAGTCGCTCGGCCGATTGCTGCAGCACGAGCTTCACGTCGAGCGTCCGTTGCTCTGCATCGATGCGCTCGAGCTCGGCGAGTTCGATTTCGTCGACATCGGCAAACCCGTCGAACTCGCGCGCGGCGTCCCCGTCGTTGTAAAGTCGCTGCTCTTCGGCCGCTAGTCGGGCTTGCCCGACGACGGCGGCTTGGGCGCAGCCCAAACGCAACGGATTCACGGAACGTGAATCCAGAACGGGAAGCGGCGTTCGCGAAGGCCAACGAACCCGGGATGTTCGTGGACCGCAGGCCGCCTTCGATGAGCCGTCGCGCTGCAATTGCCGGCGCGAGCGCAACGCTCGCGGCTGCCGCAAGCCGCCCGGCGTACGCGCAAACGGCGGCGATGGCGGCACTGATCGCCGCGGCAAAGGCCGAAGGCAGCGTGGTCGTCGATGGGCCGCCGCTCGACTCGGTACGCGAAGTGCTGGTGCCGGGTTTTCAACGCGCATACGGCATCCCGGTGACCTACATCAGCGGCGGCGGGGCAGCGACGGCGGCACGGGTGCGCGCCGAACGCGCCGCGGGAAAATATCTCCTCGACGTCTTCATCAGCGGACCCGACACACCGACGATCACGTTTCTGCCCAGCGGCTGGCTCGATAAGATCGAACCGGTGCTCGTCGCACCGGACGTCGTCGATAAACGCGACTGGAAAGAAGGGCACCTCTGGTATGAAGACGAGGGGCACACGATTTTGCGCGTGTTGCAATACGTCGTGCCCGAACTCGCCGTGAACACGAAGTTCGTGCAGCCGAAGCTCGTCTCGACCTGGAAGTCGCTGCTCGACCCGAAGTGGCAGGGCAAGATGGTGGCTAAGGATCCGGCGAGTTCAGGCGGGTCGGGCGCGTCGCTGACCAGCTACTTCTATCTCGTTTTCGGTCCCGAGTTCGTCAAGAAGCTCTACATCGATCAGAAACCGATGCTCTCGCGCGACGCGCGTCAGGCGGCGCAGTGGCTGGCCGAAGGAACGTATCCGATCCTCATCGGCCCCGATACCACCGCGATGGATCAGTTCCGCAAGCTCGGCTATCCGCTCGAGCCGGTGTTCCCAACCGACGGGCCGAGCGTGCTTACCGGCGGGTGGGGTCTCATCGCTTTGCTCAACAAAGCCCAACACCCGAATGCGGCGAAGCTGTTCATCAATTGGCTGGCGGGCCGTGAAGCGCAAACCGCGTACGCCAAGGCGACGCAATCGCTGAGCTTGCGCACCGACGTGCACTACGACGACATGCCCGGCTACTTGTTCCCGCAGAAGGGCACGAAGTACATGGACACCTACGACTACAAGTTCGTCACCGAACAACGTGACCCCGCGCTCGCCAAAGCTCGCGAGCTGCTCGGCGAGTGAAGCGCCGCGACGTCATCGCGGGCGGCGGTGCGGCGCTCATCGCCGCGACGAGCCCCGCGTACGCGCAATCGCAACCGCTCGACGCGCTCGTCGCCGCCGCCAAGACCGAAGGTGCGATCACGATCGACGGGCCCCCGAACGACCAAGCTCGCCAGGGCTTGATCAACGGCTTTCAGCGCGCCTACGGCATTCCGGTCTCCTACGTGAGCAGCGGATCGTCGTCGAGCAGCGCCCGCATTCGCGCCGAGCGCGCGGCCGGCAAATACGTGCTCGACGTCTTTCTCAGCGGCGCGGATGCCGCGTGCCTGACCTTTCTTCCGAGCGGCTGGCTCGACCGCATCGAGCCGATTCTCGTTGCGCCCGACGTGCTGGACAAACGCAACTGGCGCGACGGACATCTCTGGTATGAAGACGACGCGCACACGGTGCTGGTCGTGCTGAAGTCGGTCGCGCCGGGACTCGCCATCAACACCAAGCTCGTCAAACGCGGCGAAGCGGCGACGTGGAAGTCGCTGCTCGACCCCAAGTGGCAAGGGAAAATCGTCGCCAAAGACCCGCTGACGTACGGCGCCGGCTCGCAGTTGAACAGCTTCTTCTACCTCACGTTCGGTGCGGACTACGTCAAGAAGCTCTACCAGGATCAGCAGCCGGTACTCTCGCGCAACGGCCGCCAAGCGATGCAATGGCTCGCCGAGGGCAGCTATCCGATCGTGCTCGGACCGGATCTCGCCGAGATGATCAACTTCAAGCGGCTCGGCTATCCGATCGAGGTCGTCCTGCCGCCCGACGGTCCGACCATGCTCACGGCCGGGTGGGGACTCGTCTGCCTGATGAACAAAGCCCCGCATCCGAACGCCGCGAAGCTGTTCGTCAACTGGATCGCCGGCCGCAACGGCCTCGAAGTCTTCGCCAACTCCACCCAATCGGCGAGTTTGCGCACCGATGTGAAATACGACAACCTCCCCGCCTGGCTGTTTCCGCAGAAGGGAAGCACATATATGGATACCTCCGAGTGGAAGTTCGTGACCCAGCAGCACGAGGCCGCGCTCGACAAAGTGCAGGAGCTGCTCGGTAAATGAGCCTGCTCGAAGGGAAAACGATCCTCGTCACGGGCGTCGCCAATCGCTGGTCGATCGCGAGCGGCATCGCGCGGCAACTGCACGCGCACGGCGCGCGCTTGATCCTCACCTATCAGGGCGAGCGCGTCGAGGATTCGGTGCGCAAGACGGCGGCCGAACTCGGCGGCGGCCCCGTGTTCCCGTGTGACGTCACGAACGATGATTCGCTCGACGCGCTGGCCGCGGCGGTCGGGCGCATCGACGGCATCGTACACTCGATTGCCTTCGTGAAGAAAGAAGATCTCAGCGGCAAGGTGTACGACACCTCGCGCGACGGTTTCGCAATGGCGATGGACATCAGCTCGTACTCGCTGATCGCGCTGGTCGGCCATCTCAAAGACAACCTCAACGACGGCGGCTCGATCATGGCGCTCACCTATCTCGGCGGCACGCAAATCGTTCCGAACTACAACGTCGCCGGCATCGCAAAGGCCGCGCTCGAAGCGATCGTGCGCTATCTCGCGTTCGATCTCGGCGACCGCGGCATCCGTGTCAACGCGATCTCAGCCGGTCCGATCTCGACCGCATCGTCGCGCCAAGTCGCCGGCTTCTCGGCCATGCCGGCCAAAGTCGCGGCCGCGGCGCCGCTCAAGCGAACGATCTCGGCCGACGACGTGGGGAATTGCGCCGTTTATCTCGCCTCCGATCTCTCGAGCCAAGTCACGGCCGACGTCCATTTTGTCGACGCGGGATACCACGCGATGGGGATGTATCCGGAGGCGCCCAAAGCCTGAGGCGGAGTCGAGCTGACAACGATCTGCGAGGTGAGCGCTCACCCTCGCCGAAACCGCCCAGCGTGCTTCGTATCGCGCTCGCGATCGGCTTCTGCATCGATGCGTTCGTCGGCATCTTGTGCCTAGTCGCGCAACCGTTGCTCCAGCCGCTGCTGGACATTCCCGTCAAGGATCCCGCCGTCACGACGATCGCCGGCGGCGAATTGCTCGTCGCCGCCGGGATCTACGCGTTCGTGTTTCGCGACCCGCAACGCTGGCGGCCGTTGCTCTGGCTATGTGCCCTGGATCAGGCCTTCGGCGTCCTCTTGCCCGCGCTCGAAATCGCGCGCGGGCATGCTCCGGCCACGTGGAAGACGCTTGGACCGATGCCGCTCCAACTGATCCTGTGCGGCATTTTCGTCTGGGCAGCAACGAGACGTCACGAGCGCAGCGCGTGATCGACGCCCCGATCGATCATATCGCGATCGTCGTGGCGGACCTCGAAGCAATGCTCGCGCTCTACACGCAGACGCTCGGGTTCACGGAAGTGTATCGCGAGATCGTTGCCGATCAAGGCGTCGAAGTCATCGGCCTGCGCACGGGCGACGCGATCATTGAGCTGTTGCGCCCGCTCGACGAAGACTCGGCAATCACAAAGTTCCGCGGCGAAGCGCCAACAAAGCTCCATCACACTGCCTACCGCGTCGCAGACATCACGGCCGAACTTGCGCGCCTCAAGGCACTGGGCGTACGCCTGATCGACGAGCAACCCCGGCGCGGCGCCCACGGCAACACGATCGCCTTCCTACACCCAAGCTCAACCGGCGGCGTACTGATCGAACTCTGCCAGCACTAACCCCATGTCAATGCGGGGCTAGGCGGACGTCGAGTTCGGTTTCGAAGGTGCGGTCCCAGGGGAGCGTGATCGTTAGGCCCATGTCTTGGTAGAGCGGGTAGATCGACGATAGGAGCTTGAGCGCTTGCGGCCAGAGAGCCGCGCGGTTTTGCGAGGCCGCGTGACTCGCGGCGTCGGGGAGCAGGTAGGTGTGATCGTCGATTCCGCGTTTGCTCAGATCGTCGTTCACGGCACCGCGCACGAAGTCGTGAAAGGCGTAATCGTCGGCGTAGCGATCGAGCATGAATTGCGCGTGCGCGACCGGATCGTACGCGTGCGTCAGCCGGCCGGCAAGGGTCGCGATCGCCGCCGGAACCGCGGTGCCGACGGTGTTCGCAGTCGTATTCCACGAAGCAAAGGCGTCGATCTTGCCGGCGATGCCGCGCGCGATCATCGTTTCCACGAGCGCGCGCTGTTCGTCCATGTTGTCGGCATCGAGAAAGGTCAGGTCGGCGACGGCCGGACGCGGCGTCTTCGCCCCGTCGGCCGATTCGGCCGCGATCGCGTCGACGAACGCGCTCTCGTCGGCGGCGCTCGTACCGGGAACGCGCACGAACAGATCGATGTCGGCCTTCGCGTCACCGTCCGCAGCGCGCGTGCCGCCGCAAGCGTGAATGATGTCGCCGATCGTCGTATCGATCGGCGCGAATTCGAGCGGGTCTTGCACGCTGCCGCCGTCCGCGCGCGAGTATCGCACGCGAATGCGCGGCACGAGATGCGCTTCACGCACGATCTCGGCGCCGGTCAGGATCATGCCGAGTTCATCCGCCCCCGGTTCGATCGCGGCGCGATCGCCCGGCAGCCAGCGTTGGGCAAACGCTCGCAGCGCGGCCAGATCGCGCAGGTGCAAGCCGACCGGCCCGGCATCGTCCTGCCCGATCACGATGCGATCGAACGATCCCTCGGCGGTCAACTGCAACGCGAACAAGTCGACGTCGCGGTCGCGCGCGCGCGTTGCCAAATACGCGGGCAAATCGGCGCCCAACTGGCCGGCAAGCTTTGCGGCCAGCGCCTTCTGCTCGGCAGTCTGCGGCGGATCTGGCAAGTTGGCGTACTGCGTGAGCCAATCCACAGGCGGACCCGCAGCGAAGAATTGGGCCGCACCGCCGATGGCGGGGACACCCGTCGGCGCGAGCCGCATCACCGTGCCGAACAGCGCAAACCGCGCGTCCGGCCGCTGCGCACGAAAAGCGGCCAGATCGCGCAACCGCGTCTGCGCGACATACGCCGGCGTTCCCGGCGCGCGCGATGCCACGAGTCCGCCGAAGTCGAGCATGTCGGTGGACAGGATGAACGCCGACGCGTCGCGCGGCGAGTCGTCGCGCAGCCAGCGCGCGAGCGCTTGCGGATCGCCCGGGGTGAGGTAGTTTCCGAGCAGCGCGCGCGGCGGCGTCGCGACGCGCACGCCGGCGATCGCACCGAGCATCTTCGGAAGTTGCAGCGTCACGGGGCGATCGTCCAGCGGAACCAGGACGAACGTTGCCGCGAGCGCCAGCAGGCTAACTACGGAAACCGTAGAGTCCGTGTCCGTTCGGGTCGGCGACGAAGATCTTGTAGGCCTTCTTCACGCCCAGCGACTGCGTGTAGAAAACGTGCACCGGGGTGTCGGGCCGCAGGTTGGTCGTCTGGACGCTCTTGCCGTCGCGGAGGTTCGTGTAGCGCGGCAAGTACAGGAACGACTGATCCGACGCGTTGCCGTCGATGCAGTGCACCTTCATGTTCAGGTCCGAGACGTGGCGGACGTAACCGTGGCACTCCTTGAACTTTCCGCCGGCCGGCAGCACACCGTTGTCGTCGGGCGGCGGGGTCTGCGCCAGAGCGGGTGCGGCGACCAATGTCGCGAGCGCCGCCGCGGCAAGCGTCCGGCGAAGCAGCGCGAAGAGGAACGTCATGGTGATCCTTTCATGATCGAGTGCCGCACGATGGCGAGCGCGGAACGCTACGATGCGTTTGCGCTCATGGAGCGCTTCCGCACCGATACGGCGGCGCTCGGCGAAGCGCTCACGCTCTTCATCGACCGCCCCGATTTCGGCTTTGTTTGGCTGGCCTACCTCGACGATCATCCTGCGGCGTGCGCTTCGGCGTCGCTCGGCATCGATACCGAGACCGGCGGGCTGCTCGCGACAGTGCGCGATCTCTTCGTGCTGCCCGGCCAGCGCCGGCACGGCATCGGTTCGGCGCTGGTGATCACGCTCCAGGGCAAGCTCAAAGCACTCGACGTGACCCGCATCGAGGCCGTGTGCGGCGCCGATCCGTCGCTGCTCGGCTTCTTCGAAGCGCGCGGGTATCGCCTCAACAGCGCATCGTTCACGATTCGTCCATGAGTTCGGCCAGGCGGCCGCCGGCGTCGTCGAGCAATCGCTCGGCCGCGTCCCGGCCGACGTTGCGGCGCGCCATGACGACGGCCGTCTTCACCCGGCCGCCGGCCGCCTCGAGCACGGCTGCCGCGTCGACGTTACCGGCCAATTCCGTAACCAGGCGCAACGCGCGGGCGCGCAGCTTCGCATTCGACGCTACGACGTCGACCATGCGGTTGCGGTAGGTCTTCCCGAGTGCGATCATCGCCGCCGTGGAGATCGTGTTGAGCACGATCTTCTGCGCCGTGCCGGCCCGCATGCGCGTTGAACCGGCAATCGGTTCCGCGGCCGTAACGGCTTCGATCGCGATGTCCGCTTCGCGTGAGAGCGGCGTGTCGCTCGCGTTGACGAGCGCAATCGTCAACGCGCCGTTGGCGCGGGCCGCAACGAGGGCGCCGCGCACGAACGCGGCCGAACCGCTGGCCGATAAACCGATCACGACGTCGCTCGGCCCGGCGTCCGCAACGCAGGCCGCGCCCGCGCCGATGTCGTCTTCCGCACCTTCGATCGAACGCCGCAACGCGCCGTCGCCGCCGGCGATGCGGCCCTCGTAGCGTTCGGACGGAAAGCCGAACGTGGGCGGCAACTCGGATGCGTCGAGCACGGCCAGCCGTCCGCTCGAGCCCGCCCCGAGCACGATCACGCGTCCCCCGGCGCGCAGCGCCGCAGCCACCGCGTCGACGGCCTGCGCGATGGCATCCGCCGCGGCCAGCGCCGCGTCGACGGCACCGTGTTGCGATTCGATCAGCAGCCGAACACGCGTCGCGGTGTCGACGCGATCGATGTCGACGGTCTTTCCGTCGACGTGCTCGGTCGACGGCAACCGCTCCGTCATTGCGCCGCGAGCAGCTCGGCGAGTCGCAGCGCCCCGATCGCCGCCCCGTCGCCGCCGCGCAGAATCGACGCGCCGGGAAGTTCGTTGATGATGCGAAGTTCGAGCAAGTACGAGAGCAAACTATTCTCGCCGAACAACCCGCCGGCGAGGGCCACGGACGGCGATGCCTCCTTGAGGTCGCACCCCCGCGCGGCGTCGCGAATGAGGTCGCCGAGATCGGAAGCCGTCGTCTGCACGAGTTTGGTCGCCACGCGATTGCCCTTGCCCGCAAACGCGATGATACTCGGCGCGAGCGCCGCGATCGTCGCCGGCACGAGCGGTGCGTTGTAGAGCGCGTGCAGATACGCATCGCGGTCGGGCGCGTCGAGTGCGCGCGCGACCAGGTCGGTCGTTTCATCGGCCCGCGCGCGTCCGTCGAGCACGCGCCCGTACAAGCGCACCGCCGCCATGCCGAGCGCAAAGGCCGACCCTTCGTCGCCGGCCAGATAGCCGAGTCCACCGACCCGCGCCCGGCGATCGCCGTTCTCCGCATACGCGATCGAACCGGTGCCCGCGATCAGGACGATCCCGGGGCCTTCGGGAATCGCCGCCCGCAGCGCGATCCTCGCGTCGTCCCCGGCCGACACGCGGCAACCCGCGAACGCGCTACCGATCAGTTCCTCGAGCGTCCCGGCCACGGCGGCCCGGCCCGCTCCGGCGGCACCGACGACGATGGCGGCCGGCTTGCGGTGTTCGAGCGCCTTGCGAACAACCGCAACGATGGCGTCGGCTGCGTCGTCGACCCCCAGCGTCGTGGCGTTGGCGCCCGGCCCCTCGGCCGAACCTGCCGGCACACCGTTCTCCGACACGGCCACCCGCGTCGTCGTTCCACCGGCGTCGACGCCGACCGCAATCACATCACTCATCGAGGGCTTCTTCCGCACGGACCCGAGCGATCAATGCCTCGAGCCCGGCCGGCGCGATCGACCCCAGCACCCTCGGTCCCCGCGCGCCGGTGACGTGCGGCAACCCGGCCGGCCGTTCGCGCAGAGTTTCGTAGCCGAGCAACGCGAACGCAATCGCCTCCTTGGCGTCGGGATCGATGCCATGGGCGGCCGAGGTCTCCACGGTGCCGGGCAGCACCGCGCGCAAGCCGTCGAGGAGCGCGAGGTTATGCGCGCCGCCGCCGCTGACGATCGTGCGCGCGGTCGCCGGCGCGAACGCATCGAGCGCGGCGGCAACGGTGCGAATCGTCAGCTCGGTCAGCGTGCGCACCGCATCGGCAAAGGGCAACGCATCGAGCGCCGCGCGATAACGCGCGACGTACGGCGCACCGAACGCTTCGCGGCCGGTCGATTTGGGCGGGCGGCGGGCGAAGTACGGATCCGCCAGCATCGTCGCGAGCAATGTTTCGTCGGCCGTGCCTTCGCGTGCGAACGCACCGTCACGATCGAAGCGCACCTTGCCTTCGGTGCGCAGTTCGACGTACGTGTCGATCGGCAGGTTCGCCGGCCCGCAGTCGAACGCGAGCACGCCGTCCGGCGCTGCGCCGGGCCGCAGGACGGTGAGGTTCGCGATCCCGCCGAGGTTGAGCGCGACGCGGGCTTCGCTTGCGTGCGCGAGCAACAGCGCATCGACGTAGGGCACGAGCGGCGCACCCATTCCGCCCGCCGCCGTATCGGCACTGCGAAAATCGGAGATCACCGTGCGGCCGGTGGCCTCGCGTATCCGGAACGGATCGCCGATCTGCAGGGTGTGGTGCGCGTCGCCGTCGTGCGCCAGCGTCAGCCCGTGCGACGCGATGAAGCCGACATCATCGGAAATAACGGCCAGCGCGGCGCGACCGAACGCCTCGCCGACGTCAGCATGGAGCGCGGAAAGTGCGAGCGCGGACAAGGCGGCCGGCGGATACACCGCCAGAATCCGCGCGCGTAACGGCGCTTCGATGGGGAGCGTCGTGAACGCCAGGGTTTCCACGGCGTAGCCGCGCGCGTGCGGATGAATCGCCACGCGCACGGCATCGATGCCGTCGAGCGACGTACCACACATCAGGCCGACCGCGATCACGGCGCGAACTCCGCCACGGCCGCGTCGCAGAACGCGGCGCGCACGTCGCGCAGGTCGTGGCGGCCGAAGTGCACGGCATTGGTCAAAACGACGACGTTGAGGTCGCGCTGCGGGTCGGCCCAGATGCACGTTCCCGTGAAGCCGGTATGGCCGAACGTATCCATCGACATCCGCGCGCCGCACGAGTTCGCATCGCTCGTCTTCAGGGCCCAGCCCAGCCCGCGCCGCAACACCGCGTCCGGTGCCGCTTCGGTGGTCGCGGCGAGTGCCAGCGTTGCCGGAAGCGGCGACGGCCGTCCGAAACGCGGCGCCAAATACCACTCACCCAGCCGCGCCACGTCGAGCGCGTGGGCAAACAGTCCCGCATGACCGGCAACGCCGCCGGCGAGCGCGGCCTTCTCGTCGTGCACGCGTCCTTGCACGAGGCCGCGCCACGCATCGCGTTCGGTTGCCGGCACGTCTTCGTAGCGCGCGCGCCGCGCAAAGGTTACGCGCTCGCTGCCGAGCGCCCGTAACTCACCCTCGATCAACGGCTCGAGCGCGGTATGCGTGCGCGCCGCAAGCGCCGCACCGAGCGCGAGAAAACCCAAGTCGCTGTACACGACGCGTTCGCCCGGCGCCGCAACCAGCGGTTCGCGCGCGGCAAACGTTTCGATGTGTTCATCGAACAGCGTGCGGTAGTCGGCACCGCTGCGAAAGCCGCCGGTATGGGCCAGGATCATGCGCAGCGTGCTCGCGCCCAGCAGCGGTTCGTCGAGCGCGAGAACCCCGCGCGCGACCAGCGCCAGCGCGACGGTCGAGACGAACACCTTCGTGATCGACGCCACGTCGAAGCGCGTGTCGACGTAGACGGGGCCGCCGCCGTCATCGCGCAGCGTGCCGACGGCGCGTTCATACACCACGCGCCCGCCGCGTTCGACCCGCACCACCGCCGCACTGTAACGCGTGCCGAGATGCGTTTCGAGCAGTTCATCGGGGATCAGAGCGGCACCGGAAGCCGGCCGTTCGCGCTCGCCCGCCCCGAGAGCACGTCGGCACAGCCCGCAAACGCTAGGGCGTCGTCGCCGTAGATGCACGCGACCGTGCGCGCAGCCGGCCACAGCTCCGCATCGTAGGGTTCAGCGCACGAGACGATCGTCGCATCCGGAATGACCGCGAGGATGCGTTCGACCGCGCGGCGCTGCAGCGGGTGCAAATGCGCGCGCCGCGTGGTGATGACGAAGTTGCGATCGCCGAGCGCGGGCAAGTGCCCGAGCAGCAAATCTACGTCGTCGTCATCCGGATCGAGCGCGACGCGCATGACCTCGCTCTTCCAGCGCCGTGCGCGCAGCGCCGTGCTGAGCGAGGGCCGTTCCACCCGCACGCCGCCGGCGCCGTCGAACGTCTCGCCTTCGAACGAGATCACCGTCACGGCGCGCTCCTCGCGCAAACGCAGATCGCCGCGCAGGACCGTCACCGCGCGCTGCGCGATGGCCAGCGGGAGGACCGCATCCAGCTCGCCGCCGTACGGCCGCAGCGTAGCATACCGTTCGCGCAAAGCCCGCACGCGCTGCGCCGCCTCGCGCAACCGGGCCGCGGGGAGCGTTCCCGTTTCGACCGCCGCGACGATCGCATCCGCGGCTTCGGCCGCCAGCGCGAGCGAATGACTCACCAGCAGCAGATCCGCACCGGCCGCGAGCGCCGCCACAGCCCCCGCGACCGTGCCCGGCTCGCGGGCGATCGCATCCATCTGCAGACAATCGGTGCACGCCACGCCTTCGAAGCCGAGCTCGTCGCGCAGCAACCCGGTGAGGATGCGCGGCGAGAGCGACGCGGGCAGCAGCGGATCGAGCGCCTCGACGACGACGTGCGCCGCCATCACGATTTGCGCGGCATCACCCGAAATCGCGGCCGCAAACGGCGCCAAGTCGCGCGCGCGCCAGGCCGCTTCGTCGAGCACGACGTGCGGCAGCGCGAGATGGGAGTCGACGCTGGTCGAACCGTGACCGGGGAAATGTTTGAGCGCGGCCGCGACGCCGCCCGTTTCCAGTCCGCGCGCGAACGCGCCGGCAAAGCGCCCGACGGTCAGCGGATCGCTGCCGTAGGCGCGCGTTCCGATCACCGTGTTGGCCGGCTCGTGCGCGCAGTCGGCAACCGGCGCAAAGTCGACGCTGATTCCGAGCCGCGCGAGGTCGCGCCCGAGCAGCATGCCGAGCCGCTCGCACGCGGCGACGTCATCTGCCGCACCCACCGCCATAGCCGCGGGCAACTGCGCGACCGCATCGCCGATGCGCGCCACGCGACCGCCTTCTTGATCGACCGCGATCAACGGCGGCAGCGGCGCGCCGGCGCGCAATTCGGCGACGAGCGCGCGCAGCGCATCGGCCGGACCGGTGTTGCGTGCGAACAAGATCACCGCACCCGGCGCGAACGCGCGTAACTCGGCGAGCAGCGCATCTTCCACGCGATTGCCGTCGAAGCCGACGGCGATGATGCTACGGGCGAGCTCTCGCGTCAGCGAATCCTGATGATCTGCGCGACGTAGCTCCCGCCGGCGATGCTGCAAAGGATCTGCACGCGCTGACCGGGCTTGAGATCGGTGAACGCATGATAGGCGGAGTCCTTGCCCTGAATGCTGGTCGACGGCATCACGCTCACGACGAGGTGCCCGCGGCCCTCCGCGTCGACGCCGAGCATGCTGCGCTGGTAGTCGATCGTGGTTACGCGTCCGGTGATCGTGCCGCCGTTGTGCACCTGATCGGCGCCGTTGCCCGGCGCAGCCGTGGGATCTGCGAAGGCCATGACGGGGAGCATGACGAGTCCGAGGGCGAGGATGAATCGTCGCAGCATCACACCGTATAGAACGCAGACGCCGCTCATGCCGTTTCCACCGCGGCGAGATAGGCCGCCCGCGCCTCGGGATCGCCGGTGCGGGCCGCGGTCAGGTACCCGCGCAACCGCAGCACGCCGTCGTCGTCGACCGCCTCGCCGATGAGCGCCAAGCGCAAGGCGATCAACGCCTCGTCCGCCACGCGCGGACCGAGCAGATCGAGTGCCCGGTAGAACGCCTGCGCGCGGGGAGCCGGCTGCCGATCAGCCAGCACTGCCGCAACGGCCTGCTCTTTCGAAGGACGGCCGTCGAGCAGATACCCGTCAATGGGGTGAAGGGGCTTAATCGAGGTCCGCTTCGAGGGCTTCGGCGGTACGCTGCATCACGCGCGCGAGCAGGGCGATCGCGCCGGCGCGGTTGGTGTTGAGCAGCATGTACTGCATCCGATCGTTCGGGTGCAGGACAACGAAAATACCCTTGCTGCCGGTCGTGATCGACTTCAGAATGCGATCGACGAAGGCGCGATCTTCCGCGTCAAGTTGGACCGTCGCCTCTTCTTCGGCGAGCAAGTCTTTGAGAAAGGTATCGAGATTGCTGGGGACTTCCATGCGAAGATGCAACCCTCACAAAAGGGACGTGCTGAGAATATCATCGGCGTGTTAAGCCCAGCACTTGAGTCCGAGTCTCCGGGCGGTCGCTTGCTGAAGATCTACAGCTTTTTGAGCGCGCCGAGCGTCGCGTCGTAGTTCGGTTCGGTTGCCACTTCCGGGACGATTTCCACATAGGCGATCGTGCGATTCTTGGCGACCACGAAGTTGGCGCGCGTCAGGAGCAGCAGCTCCTTGATCAGGATACCGTAACCGGTCCCGAACGAGCGATCGCGGTAGTCGGATAGGAAGCTCAGCGCCTCGGCCTCGTTGGCCCCCGCCCAGCGCTTTTGTGCGAACGGCAGGTCCATGCTGACCACGAACACCCCCGTGCCCGCGGGTACCTCCGGGAGCCGGGTGTTGAAGGTGTTCGTCTCGATATGGCACGTCGGCGTGTCGAGCGACGGTACCGCGATGAAGAGGGCATTGCGGTTTCCGCCGTCGAGGGCTTCCTCGAGCGTGAACTGCCCCAGGGTGCCCGAGGTCAGGTGGAATTCGGGCGCCGGGTCGCCGACGCGCAGCGCCGGCCCGAGCAGCGTCATCGGGGTGCCGCGGAACGTGATCACGCCCGCGCGCTCGGGGATAGCAGAGGTCGTCATCCCGGGGCCTTCTCCCACCGGGACCCAACCCTTCTCAAGGGGTAGAAGACGGTCATGAAGCGTGCTCTCCTCCCCCTCACGGCAGCCTTGGCCCTGGCCGGGGCCGGCTGCAGCAGCTCGACCCAGAACGCACCGGGTCCGACCGTGACCCAGGTCGAGGCGATCGCCAACGACGCCCTGCTCACAACCGAGGTCAAGGCCAAGCTGATCACGGTCGACGTGAATTCGACGGCATCGCTCGGCGTCCACGTCTCGGGCGGCGTGGCGACCCTCACGGGGGCCGTCCGCACCGCTGCGGCGCGTGCGAAGACCGTCGCCGCCGCCCGCTCCGTCAAGGGCATCACCGAGGTCGTCGACCAGCTGCGGGTGGATCCCCACGTGCCGGACATCGGACAGCGTCTGGGCGCCGCCGGGCAACAGCTGAGCGACGCCGCCTTGGCCGGGCGGATCGCCGGCGCGATCTTCACCCAGACTGGGACGACCGGCGTCAAAGTCGACGTCCACAATGGGGCCGTGATCTTGCGCGGCAACATCGTCGACCCGAAGGTCCGCACGGCAGCCGTGGACACCGCTCGCAATACGAGCGGTGTCCGTTCCGTCACCGACGAGATGGGGACCTGAACTGTCACCCCGAGCTTGTCGAGGGGCAGCGGCGATCTGGCCGGATTGCGGCGGTCCCTCGACAAGCTCGGGATGACATTCGGGTTACTCGAACCTGAGAGCTACGATCGGGTCGAGGCGTGAGGCTTTGGCGGCGGGATAGTAGCCGAAGAACACGCCGACCAGGGCCGAGAACCCGACCGAGAACACCACCGCGCTGAGCGGCACGGCGGCCGGCCACTTCGCGCCGAGCGAGACCGCGACCGCACCCAGCGTGCCGAACACGACGCCGATCGCGCCGCCGGCCGTCGAGAGCGCGACCGCTTCGATCAGGAACTGCCACAGGATCGCGCTGCGGCGCGCGCCCACGGCGAGCCGCAAGCCGATCTCGCGGGTGCGCTCGGTGACCGAGACCAGCATGATGTTCATGATCCCGATGCCGCCGACGACGAGCGACACCGTCGCGACGCCGGCGAGCAAGAGCTGCAAGATTGCGGCCGTCGATGCGGCGGCGTTCGCGATGTCTTGCAGGTTACGCACCATGAAGTCGTCCGGTTGGCCGTCGACGATGCGGTGGCGCTGTTCCAGCAGTTGCGTGACTTCGGTTTGCACCGTATCGACGCTGTCGGAAGAATCCGCCGACACGTCCATCGACGCGAGCGTCGTTTGGCCCGTGAGCCGCTCGAGCATCGAGCTGTACGGAATCACGATCGTGTCGTCTTGGTCCTGGCCCACGCCGCTCTGACCCTTCGCGGTCAGCGTTCCGATCACGACGTAGGGCACGTTCTTGATCAGCACGGTTTGACCGAGGGGGTTCGCACCGCTCGGGAAGAGGTTGCTGATGACGGTTTGCCCGAGCACGCAGACCTTGGCCGAGCTATCGGTGTCGGCTTGCGAGATGAACGTTCCCGAGGCCAACGGCCACGAGCGAATGTAGGTGTAACTCGGCGCGACGCCGGTGACGGTCGTCTGCCAGTTGTTGCCGTTCGCCACGACTTGCGCGCGCAGCGTGACGGTCGGCGAGACGGCCGAAACGTGCGGCAGCTTCGCGATCGCCATGCCGTCGGCCGGCGTCAGCGTCGATGCGCCGCCGCTGCCGGTGCGCACGCCGCCCTGGTTGAGGCTGCCCGGCAGCACGATGATCATGTTGCTGCCGAGCGCGTTGATCTGGTTGCTCACGGAGGTGCGCGCGCCGGTGCCGATCGCAACGGTGATGATCACGGCAGCAACGCCGATCACGACACCGAGCATCGTCAAGAGCGAGCGCGAGCGGTTGCGCAAGAGGGCGACGATCGCCATGCGCGCGATGATGGAGCGTTTCATGATACTACGGCTTCCGGTTCCGTCGGGGCGGCCGTATCCGAGAGGATGTGGCCGTCGCGGAACGTGACGGTGCGCTTGGCGTAAGCGGCAACGTCGGGTTCGTGCGTGACGAGCATGATCGTGATCCCGCGCTCGTCGTTGAGTTTGCGTAACAGGTGCATGACGTCGTTGGTCGATCGCACGTCGAGCGCACCCGTTGGTTCATCGGCGAGGATGAGCCGCGGATCGTTCACGAGCGAGCGCGCGATTGCGACGCGTTGCTGCTGTCCGCCGGAGAGCTGGTTGGGATGGTGCTGCGCGTACTTCAAGAGTCCGACGGAATCGAGCGCTTCGAGCGCCGCGCTGCGGCGTTGCTTCTCACCGACGCCCGCGTAGAGCATCGGCAATTCCACGTTCTCGACCGCGCTCGTGCGCGGCAGCAAGTTGTAGGCTTGGAAGACGAAGCCCATCTCGCGGCTGCGAATGTCGGCTAGCGCATCTTCCGCGAGTTCGGTCACGTCGTGCCCGTTGAAGGCGTAGTAGCCGGAGGTCGGCCGGTCGAGGAAGCCGACGATGTGCATGAAGGTCGACTTGCCCGAACCCGACGGTCCCATGACGGCGACGAACTCCCCGGGATCGATCGTGAGATCGATCCCGGCCAGCGCGATCACCGGTTCTTCAGCCAGCGGATACACGCGTCGCAAAGCCTTGACCGCGACAACGCTGTCCATTAGTGGAGCCCCCGCATCGCGCCCGCGCCGCCTGCGCCGCCGGTGAGCGGGTTGGCAGCAGCTTGCGTATGCTGCGCACGGGCCGGCGCGGCCGCGCCGTCACCGGTGACCACCTGGTCACCGGCGACGAGCGTCGCGTCGCCTGCGGTAGCGACCGCGGCTTGGGTACCCGAGACAAGCGTGACGCTGACCGGGACGCGCACGAGCTTACCGTTGCGCTCCACGAACACGCGGGATTGCGCACCGGGAACGATCGCGCTCGACGCGGATCCGATCGTTGCACCCCACGGCGCCGCGCCGTTGGACGCCGCACCGGCCGTTACACCGGTTGCCGCGTGCTTCGCGCCGGCACCGTGCTGGTACGTGCCGCTGAAAGACGGCGTGTAGGAGAGCGCGGCGAGCGGAACGACGAGCGCGTCGGGCGCCTTTTGCACGTTGATCGTGGCGTTGGCGGTCATGCCCGGCAGCAGTGCTTGATCGTTGTTGCCGACGAGCACCACCGTCGTGTACGTGACGACGTTCGAGATCGTGGTCGGGTTCTTGCGCACTTGCGAGACGAGGCCCGTGAAGGTGCGGTTCGGGTACGCGAGGACGTTGAAGTTGACCGTGTCGTGGGCGCGTACGGAACCGATGTCCGGTTCGCCCACGGCGAGGTCGACTTCCATCTTGGCCAGGTTTTGTGCGATCGCAAACAGCGTCGGCGTTTGCAGGCTGGCCGCGACGGTCGTGCCGACGGACACGTCACGCGCGATCACCGTTCCGTCGACGGGCGACGTGATGACGCTGTGTGCGAGGTTCGTTTCCGCTTGCTGAACGTTGGCTTCCTGAATGCCGATCGCGGCGCTGCTGGCCGCGGCGGCATCGCTGCCGCCTTGCGCCGAGATGCGCGCGGCTTGCGCGGCGTCGGCTTGCGAGGTCGTCTGCGCCGCGCTCGCCTGAGCTTGCGCAACGCTGGCCGCGGCTTGGCTGCGCGCCTGTCCGACGGCCGACTGCGCCGCCTGCAGCGCGGTTTGCGCCGCGACGAGACTGGATTGGTCGTTGTCGGCTTGCGCTTGCGCGATATAGCCCGAGCTGAGCAGCGTATGATCGCGGCTCACCGTGAGCTGCGCGACTTGGAGCGCGCTCTGGTCTTTGGTGACGGTCGTTTCGGCGCTGGCGATCGCCTGTTGGCTCGACTGTGCCGTTTCTTGCGCCGCACGCGCGGTCGCCGCGGCGGCCTGAGCCGATGCGTTCGCAGTATCGATGCCGATGGCTGCGCCGGCAGCGGTGGTTTCGGCGGCCGCAGCCTGAGCTTGCGCTTGCGCTAATCCCGCCTTCGCTGAATCAAGCGCCTGTTGCAGCTCGGTCGGGTCGAGGCGCGCGAGCACCTGACCTTTCTTCACTTTGGAGTTGTAGTCGACGTCGAGCTCGCTGATCGTGCCCGACACTTGCGTGCCGACGTCGATCGTGTTTTGCGGGTTCACGGTACCGGTCGCCGAGACAGTCTGCACGAGATCCTGTAGGACGACGGGGGTCGTGATAAACGCAGCCTTGCCGGCCGACCGCGCCCGGAACACGAGCACGCCGGTGGCGATGATGGCAATGATGAGAACGGCGGCGGCGATCGCGCGCCAGGGGTACTTCGACCAGCGCTTGGGGTTGAGAAGAATGGTCTCGACGCGGCCGCTGGTGTGCCCGTTACTGGATGGACGTTCGAGGATATTCATGATGGCTTGCCCGCAGAAAGTATTCTGAAGGGACAACGCCCGCACGCTCGCCTACGTGCTTAAGTCAGGATGAGGGTCCACCGTCAGGAGCCTGGCAATTTGGTAAGGCCCGCCGTTCAAACGGCGGGCCTTTTAGCAATTAAGCGTGCGCCGGCTGGGTGGCGCCGGGGCGGCCGTGGCCGTTGGTCCCGGCGTGACCGTTCGTCCCGCCTGGGCCGACCTGGTCGGGGGCCTGATCGGCCGCCGCGAATTGCTCCGGGGCCAGCAGCACATACATGACGGGCACCAGGATCAGCGTGAGAATGAGCGAGCTGGTGATGCCGCCGATGACGACGATGCCGAGCGACGCACGGCTCTGCGAACCCGGTTCAAGCGCGAGAGCAAGCGGTATGTTGCCGGCGATGACCGAGATGCTGGTCATGATGATCGGCCGGAAACGCGTGAACGCGCTACCGCGGATTGCGGCGAGCTTCGACTCGCCGCGTTCGCGCAGCGTGTTCGCATAATCGACCAGCAGAATGCCGTTCTTGGTCACGATCCCGACCAGCAGAATCGTACCGATCAGTGAGTACAGGTTGAGCGTCGAGTGGGTCAGCCACAGCCCACCGACCGCGCCGACCGCCGCCACCGGCACCGAGAACATGATGATGAACGGCGAGCGGTAGCTGTTGTAGAGCGCGACCATCAGCAAGAAGACCAGCATGATGGAGAGGATGAGGCTCGTCCCCAAGCCCACCAGGGTCTGGGCCATGAAGTCTTGCTGACCCAACGGCCGCGGACGCACGATGATGCTCTTGGGCAACGGCGGCTGGATCGCCGCAACGCGCCGCAAGAAGTCATTCTGCACGTTCGAGAGCGAGGCATCGGCCGTGATGTTCGCGCTGAGGTGGATGACGGTGTTACGATCGACGCGCGTAATCAGCGGCGAAACCGGATCCGACTGGAAGTGCGAGAAGTCGCCGAGCCGAACGATCTGCCCCGTCTGCGATCGCACCGGCACGTTCGCGAGCTCGGTCAGGTTCGTCTGGAGTTGCTTCGGATAGATGACCTGCACTTGCTCGAGCCCGTCGGGCGTTTCGAATTGCGTCGCGATCGCGCCGCCGAAGGCCGCGCGTGCGGCAGTGGCTGCCGTGCCGATGCTCACGTTGAGTGCTTGCGCCTTGGCACGATCGAAGATCACGTCCATTTGCGGCTCGAGCGCTTGCGAGGAACTGATCACGTTCCGCGCCCCGGGCGTGTTTTCGAGAATGTTTTGGATCTTGACGGCCGCGTCGGTCGGATCGCCGCCGGCGACGTCGGTGACCAACTCGTCGAGCGGCTGCGCGTTACCGCCGGCGACACCGGTTGACGGGACGACGACCGGATCGACGTTCGGGACGATTTGCTTCGCCTCGCGGCGGAATTCGGCGACCCAGTAGTCCGTCGACCGCACGCGGTCGGGTTTCAGCCAGATATGAATCTGGCCCGAGTTTCCTTGCAGGACGACGCCGCCGAACGGCGCCGCGTAAGCACCGGCAACGGCCGTATCGTCGTCGATATCCGGGCTCGAGCGAATGCGTCGCTCGACGGCCAGCACGGCGTCCCTCGTCGATGCGATCGGCGTTCCGACCGGGAAGTTCAGCTGGATGAAGAGTTCGCCGCGATCGACCGGCGGGATGAATTCTTCGCCGACGATGCCCAGCGGCACGAGCGCCAACGCGCCGACGAACGACACCAGGCAAACGCTGATGACGAGAACCTTGTTCCGTAAGCCCCAGGGCAGCACGCGGTTCGCGTACCAGTCGCGCATGGCGTCGAAACCATCCGTGAACTTGTGGATGATCCACCATGGTTTCCAGGGGGAGCGCAGTGCCCAGTTGCCGGCGAGCGACGGCGTGATCGTGAAGCAGACGAACAGCGATGTGAGCGTCGCGATGACGACGACGATCGCGAACTCCGCGAGTTGATGACCGATCTGGCTCTGGATGAACGAGATCGGCAAGAAGACGACCACGTCGACGAGCGTGATGACGATCGCGGCCACGCCGATTTCGGTACGGCCCGTGATCGCGGCCTTCATCGGCGGCTCGCCCATCTCGTTGTGCCGTCCGATGTTTTCCAAGACGACGGTGGAGTCGTCGACCAGAATACCGACGACGATCGTCATGCCGAGCAGCGAGATCGTGTCGAGCGTGAGGCCCAGGAGCTTCATGACGAAGAGCGCGACGCCGAGCGAAGCCGGAATCGCGATCAACACCACGATCGCGTTGCGCCAGGAGTGCAGGAAAAACAGCATCACGATACCGGTCAGGACGACGCCTTCGAGCAGCGTGCGCATCACGCTGTCGAGTTGCTGTTCGGTGTACTTCGACTGGACGTTGATGACGTTGAAATTGATGTCGGGGAACTGCGTGCGCACGCGCGGCAAGGCGGCCAGTACGTTGTCCGACGCATCGACTTCCGAGGCGTCGGAAGTCTTCTGAATCTGGAGGAACATGCCGTTGATGCCGTTGACCGAACCGTATTGACGACGCGGCTCGTAACCGGCCGAAACCGTGGCGACGTCGGAAACGCGCAGCACGGCGCTGGCCGACGTCCACGGGTTGGGAGCGCCGACGGTGCCGTTGATCGGGCCGACGATACCGGTCGTGGTCGGAATGCCGCTCGACGGCACCGAAATCGGCAACCCGAGGACCGACGACGGATCCATTATGTCACCGCGGATGTCGACGTTCGTCTCGCGGTCTTCGGTTGAGACGATGCCGCCCGGCGCGCGCACGTTGCTGCCCCCGACCGTGTTTACGACGTCGGTCAGGGTAAGGTGATAGGCGTCGAGCTTGCGCGGATCGACGGTAACTTCATACGCGGCGGTCACGCTGCCGTTCGGCGTGACGAACGAGACGCCCGGGATTTGCTGGAAGAAAGGTTCGACGCGGCCGACAGCCTTCAGGCCCAGTTCGCTCGCCGTCAGCGACGACGACGTCAGCGAGAGCGTGACGACGACCGACTCGCTGGGGTCGCGCACGTTGATCGACGGCGCCGTGAGATCGCTCGGAAGGGCCTTGCTCGCTTGTTGAATCGCCTTCTGGATGTTGACCAGATCGGTGTTGACGTTCGAGTTGATCGTGAAGATTGAGGAAACCGTCGCCTGCCCGCCCTGAATCGTTGAATTCAGAGTTTGCAGGTTGGGCGCGCCGGCGATCTGGTCTTCGATCGGCCGCACGATCGAGTCGCGCATGACCGTCGGGGACGCACCGTTGTAGTTGACGCTGACCGTGACCGTCGGCTGCGAGACATTCGGCGAATACTGCCGGACGAGCGTCGACCATGCGATCGAGCCCGCCACCGCGATCAGTGCCAAAAGCACGAAGACCAGCGTTGGACGCCGGACGAAGAGGCCCGTCAACCACATAGATTAGCGCTCCGCCACGGTACGGTGCTTACCGCCGCCCATGAGCGGCTCGGCCGGCTGACCGTCACTCAACCCGAGTTGGCCATTGATCACGATTTGCTCGCCGCGACTCACGCCCTGGACGATCGCATTCTTGCCGTCTTCCGCGACCATCGTGACCGGGATCGTCTTGATCACGCCGATCGCCGGGCCGCCCTGCGGATCGGGTTTCTTCACGATCGTTTGTACGGTCGTCTGCGTATCGTCGGTGAACGCACTGCGGGGAATCCTGATTCCGCTCGTCATCGGCCGCTGGACTTGCCCCGTGATGACCATACCGGAATGGAATTGGTCGCGGGGATTCGGCAGCACGGCCTTGATGACGAAGTTCGTCGAGCCCGGCGTCAGTTGATCGAGCACGGCGGAGACATTGGCGGTACCGTGAAGCGTCGCGCTATCGCTCGAGACGATCTTCACCGGGGAGCCGGTTTGTACGCCGACGATCTCACCGCCGGAACCGTTGAGCACCGCATAAACCTTGTCGTTCTCTTGCAGCGTGAAGATCTGGCGCGTGCCGGGATATTCGCCCGGATTGATGTTGCGGTTGACCACCACGCCGTCGATCGGCGAGGTGATCGCGGCCTTCGCGATCTGAACGCGCAGCTGGTTCGCGGAACCGATCGCCGTTTGCTCGGCGGCCCGGACCGATTCGATCGTTTCACCTTGCAAGCCGCTCGACGTCGTGCCGTTGGCCTGGACTTGCTGAATCGTATTCTGCAGATTGACCTGGGCCGAACGCACGGCTTGCGTGTCGTTCATGACCAGAGTGTTTTGCTGATCGTAGGCCGACTGGGCAACATAGCCGGCTTTCAGCAATTGCGCGTCGCGAGTCAGGTTGAGCTTGTCGGTGGCCAGCGTTTGCTGCGCTTGGCGAACGGCAGCTTGCGCGGAGTTGATCGAGTTATTGTTTTGCACGATCGTCAGCCCCGACTGCATGAACGTCTGCTTCGTCTTCGCCTGATCGCTCTGTACCGTGCCGACCGCCGACTGCAGCTGCGCGACGAGGTCCTGCGTATCGAGCTGCGCGAGCAGCTGGCCCTTGGAAACGTGATCGCCTTCCTGGACCAAGACGGTGTCGGCCGGCTCGACCAGGGTCGAGGTGATCTGCACGTTTTGGAACGGCACGATGATGCCGCCCAGCGTGCTCTTCGGCGTCACCGAACCTGGGATGGCGGCCACGACCGGGATCTCAGCGGTCGCTACCTTCCGGGGTTGCTGCGCATGACTGCAGCCTGCGAAAAACAGGGCGGCAACAAGCGCTACAACGGCCGCCCTCAAAGAGCGGCGATTATCGCACATATCCAGCATTGTACGCGTATTCCTATCGAACGCTATCGCCAATTTCCCAGGAAAGTTCCCGCGGCGTCCCGCCCCCAGTACGCCCTCTCGTTAAAATGTCCCGTCCGGGCGGGGAGGCCTTGCAAAAAACTTACAGGCCGGACGAGGCAACCGGGCTGGGACCCGCTTGCTATCCTTAAGTATGACCTAGCGAGACGGGAAGGACGGCTCACCAGCTCGTTGAACCGATGCGGGTCGCGGTCCCGAATAGCTCAGTTGGTAGAGCAGCTGACTGTTAATCAGCGGGTCGTTGGTTCGAGTCCAACTTCGGGAGCCAGACAAATAAAGGCCTAGAGCGAATCTAGGCCTTTATTCTTTTTCCCCGCGCATACAGTTGCGCATACAGTTGAAGCGCAGGCCCTACGCGCTTGCCGCTATCGGCGAATCGCAAAAGCGCGACTCCACCTGAGCAAAGAGGTCTGACACGATCCGGTACATGCGCGGGTCCACCGTCGCTAACCGTTCCTTAGTTACGCGGGGCCAGAGACTATGCGGGTCATTCGCGCCAATCCAGGCTCTGACGCTCTCGGCAAAGTACTCATCGCACGCCGACGCGGCGTAGGGTGTGACAAAGGCGGTGGCGGCAGCGAAGGCCCGACGAATCTTCGGATCGATACCGCTCAAATAGACCCCGCCACCGAGTGCGCTATCCAGCGCGTGTCCTGCCTCGTGACAAATCGTCATCGGGCTTTTCGACCGTAAGTAAATCGCGCGCTCTTCGATCACAAAGAGCCCGGCCGGCGGAATAGGCCAGCGATCGATCCCAGGTACAAGTCGTCGTAGTGCGGGCGAAACTTCGCAGAACGATTGCGAGGGCTGCAGGACTACGATCGTCGTCCCATTTGCTTCAATGCATTGGAGGGCCGCGGCCGGATAGTACTGCTCAAGGATTGCTTTCACGTCTACATCCTGGGTCATCATTTTTACACTGCTCCTGACCGCCGACACCCCATCTGGGCCCGGCCTCGTAGAAGCGAGCACGTTGACGTCGGGAGGAGCGCGCAAGGGCGACAGAGCGATAGCGTCCCTTGCGTGCGGGGGGACCCGCCGTCGTACGCTCTCGCCGGAGGCCGGATCCAGTTTCAAACGGATCGCCCACCGTCTATTAAAGATAGAATCCGGCCGTTGAGCGACTCGATTTGCAGCCATTATCGAACGCGCGTCCGAGCGCGGCCGGCAGCAACAAAAAGGACCTACAGCTTCTGCAAGTCCTTTGGAGGCGAAGGGCTGAGCCGAAGCGACTACGACTTTTTAGGAGGCTTCCCAGCAGTGTAGCGGATGGCGCCAAAAGTCTTCGCTGCGGCCGCAGCCGCATTGGGGCTGAAACGCAGGGGACGTCGGTCGTTCCCGTACTTGAAGTCGTGTTTCTTGGCGGTCATGACTCTCTCTCTTTTAGAGTATATCGCGATTCCGCAAGTACGCCCTCTGGAATTCGTTGAGGAGGTAGCTTGTGCTGAGTCTATAGTAGATCTCCGTGAGAGCGAACGAGCTCGACAATCTCCCTCAGTGAAGGCTTTGATCCGCCAACGACAAGAGCGAGAGCCTGGTCATAGGCTCTGATTACCGATGCATGCGCGATAAAGGCGTCTTGGAAGGCCGGGCTATCGCTGTAGCCCCCAGCCGGCCGCGGAGTCCACTCCCAGTCGCTCGCTATCGTGCGGCGTTCAATGTCAGCGAGCATCCCAGCGAGGTCTAGGCCTCGTAGTGCCGTTACGGTTTCTTGGTGTCCGAGCAGCATCGCGATGTCGTAGGCGTGCCGCATTTTGGTTCCAAGGTTGTCTAACGCATTTGGATCCGCAGCCGCCTGCGACGCAAGCGTATGCAGCGCAGCGAGCTTCTCAAGTAAGGTTCGCTCCGGTTCCAACGTGTCGATCTCAAACGAGGCGAATTCATCGACCTCATGCTGCGGAATTTGAAAGACGTCAACGGCAGCTTCGGCGATGTACGAACGTAGGCTCAGCCGGCGATGCGGCTCGGGTCCTCCCCTCGTTCCAAGCTCCAATAAGACACGCGTTCCCGTCAGCGCTCCGTGAGCGTAGGCCTGAGGATACTCGAACGTTCTGGCGCGATAGACGCCATCTTTTCCGGTTTGCCCGGTTGGCGCTAGCCCAATATCAGCTGAAGTTCGATCGATGAGCTGTCTTAGGACACGATTGCGATCGCCGCCGGTCGCGGAGGCACCGAAGACGACGATAACGTCGACGTCTTCGGACATACGCTGGATCAAGCGCCACCCTTTTGATAGGCTCGTGCCGCCTTTGAAGACGACACGTGCATCGACATCGAGAATTGGCTTCGCGATCGAGCGCAGTATCTCGGTAATCCAATAGTCACGTTCGACGAACGCAACAGGGTAGTCCAACTGCTGGGCTACGCGTTCAACGAGCGCGACAAAATCATCAGGCGCATTGCGTAAGAGCGCCATCAGCGCGACATTAGGCTGAAAGCAGCTCGTCGAGCTTTAATGCGACCCGTCGAGGCTCGTGTTTGGCCGCTCGGCGGACTCGCCGCTCACTAACATCACCATTGGCAATGAGTTCGCGTAGCCGAGCAGCGACAGCAGGTTCCGAGACTTCAACCCACTTTAAGTCGTCACGAAGCACCTCGAGGAGCGCAATCTCCAATGGCCGTAGACCCGCAGCAACGCGCTCAACGTTGGAGCGCTCGACAAATCGAACGTCGGGCACTGAGACGGGACGGTTGCCGACAACCGCGATCGTCGGACGAGGCGGGATCTGCGTGCTAAGACCCAGTGACGAAGCTGCACTCGGTCCGGCTGGCCCAGGCGCCTTCCCATGCGCCGCTGCCAGCGCGATGTTTTCTGCACCCATGGTCACTCGACCGAACCGAGAGATTCTCGGCTTGAAATAAAGCCCACGGCGGGCGCGATCGAGATCCCCTCGTTTGCTCAGGCGGGAGAGCGTGCTCTTCACCACCGCGGGAGATGCGGATCCGAGGAAGTCGTCAACGGTGAACGCCTTCCCGGAGGGGGCCAGGGCAATTCGCCGCTCGATCTTGGCTGTTGCAGTCATCTTTTCTACCTGAGATAGTAGCAATTTGTGCTTGAAATGGCAAGAGATGCTCTCAATCCCTGGGCGTCAGCCCCGCAGTCAGCAACCGTTTCTAATAGGCCTGTATCGATCATTTGCGGATTTGCGCAAATCCGCAAATCGTGCTACCATCCGACGGTGACGGATACTCCTCGAACGCCTGGTCAGCTTCTAGAAGCGCTTCTACGAGAGCGCGGTTGGGACAAGCAGGTCCTGGCGGTTGTGCTCGGACTGGATAATGCTGCGGTTAGCCGGCTCGTCTCCGGCAAGAAACGGATCGACGCGGAGACCGCCCTCGTCTTAGCCGAAGTGTTCGGCATCGCCGCTGAACGCCTCATGGACTTGCAGCAATCCTACGACCTAGCTACCGCTCGAATAGTTGTACAACCTAATCAAGGCCGAGCAAACCGGGCAGCGCTGTTGGGGCAGTTGCCGATCGCGGAGATGATCAGCCGTGGCTGGCTTGACGCTGAAAACGTTCGAGATGTCGCAAAGGTAGAGTCGGAGCTCGCACGCTTCTTTGGCGTGGAGTCAGCAGCCGATATTGAGTTCCTTCCCCACGCTGCAAAAAAGACGGACGTTTCCGGCTCGGTTACACCCCCACAGCTCGCGTGGATCTACCGGGTAAAGCAAATTGCAAGCGAAATGCTGGTACCAAAATACTCACCAGCAGCCCTCAACGCCGCAATAAAAAAACTGAAGTCTTTGTTGCTTTCGGCGGAAGAGGCTCGCAAGGTCTCGCGCATTTTGGCTGAGGCCGGTGTACGGTTCGTGATTGTTGAGTCGCTGAAGTCCGCGAAGATCGATGGCGTCTGCCTATGGCTAGACGACGACTCGCCCGTCGTTGGCCTCTCCTTACGATTCGATCGGATCGACAACTTTTGGTTCGTGCTTCGTCATGAAATAGAGCACGTTTTACGGTTCCACGGGCGTTCTTCCGTAATGTTAGACGTAGATATGGAAGGCAATGACCTAAGCCTTTCAGAGGACGAAAGGGTTGCAAATGAAGCGGCTTCCGACTTCTGCGTTCCACAGGCCCAATTGGAAGCACTCATCGCAAGAAAATCGCCGCTCTTTGCCGAGCGAGATTTTCTGGCGTTTGCAAAAATGCAAGATGTGCACCCGGGCATCATCGCCGGCCAGCTTCAGCGGCGAACACAGCGCTATGACTTGTTCCGTAAGCATCTCGTGAAGATTCGATCCATTGTCTCGCCTGGCGCGATGGTTGATGGCTGGGGCGACGTCGCTCCAGTTGGAATTTAAAAAGGGAAGACTATCATGAGCAAAGTCGCCGAAATGCAAAGGCTTATCCACTACTTCAAAGAGACAACTCTAAGTGCAGAAGTCAATATGCACGCGGTTGTTGACTTCGCAGTTGCTAACGGATGGCCACTACCAAAACCAACCGATCCTCGTGATAGACTCGCAAAAGAGTTTTCCGATGCGGCGCGACAAGAAGTTCGTTACGATAGGAAGACGAGCCGTCCATATCGAGCCAACCATGCCGTTACCGAAATGCGTAACGGGAAGCAGCTCACGCTATGGATTGATATTGACGAAGCTCCGCGTCGCACAATGCACAAAAGCTTGGTGCAGCGTCGAGAGCAAATGGTTGGCGATGCATTCCAGTTGTCGCTCGACATGGACCATTGGAACAGCATCCATATAACCGAGGAGCCAATCACGCTGCCGCTGGACTTCGAGTTTGATGTTCAACTGCGAAAAATGGGATCGGACATGGATGAGGCGAGTTGAACGAACCGCACTCTCTGGCCGAACACTAAACCGACTTCATGAAGAACCAGCCGATCCCGCGCGCTTGAGGTCTACAACAGCGAGAGGCGCGTGGCGGGTTGCCGGCGTTGCTGGGAGACTAGCTACGGGCACCATGAATACTCCCACACATCGAACGATTGATCGTCCACCGCAGGGCGTTCGCAGGACGCTGCGTTTCAATCGCCGCGCTTACCGCTCGGCGACGCACAACAACTGCAGAGGAAGCAAGGAGCGCTGTGCGAGCGACTGACATTACCTTACGCGAGGACCCGACCAATCGTTTCACCATCGACAATCAGCTAGCCGAGGGGTGGTTCAGTCCTTGGCAAGCGGCGCTGTACGAAGCGATCGCGGACGTCTGCGTGGGCATTCGGAACGATCCGCGGCCTGCGGCACGCCTCGGAGCGATGGTTCCGACAATGTGGTCGGCGAGCCCACACGAAGTGCGCTATGGGAAGAGCGAGAGCGAACTCCGCGGCATGCTCGTGAGCCTCGAAACCGCCGGCTTCCGGCCGCGCTCAATCGAGGTTGGTGACGCTCCTGACGGGTTCGTAACGCTCGACAATGGCGAGCAAATCTGGGTCGAACACGCCGAGGTTATTGATCCGGTCTCGGCGCGTTACGAGAACATGATGCATGACCTCGATCGCGACATCAAGGACGCCGTCGACGCCGACCTGATTGCAACGACGAACCTTACCGGCCATCACGTCGAGATGCGGTTCTCGGGATGTCCAGCCAAGTCAGAGATTCGCGACGTGCGCAAAGCGATCATCGGCCTCATCCGCGACGGCGAGCATCTTGCAATGCCCGAGCGTACGCTGACGAAGCTTACAGCTCCGGCGTTAAAGGCGATCGGAACAACGCTCTATCGGGCTCCTTGGCCACACGGCGCAACGGGTGGTAGCCCGTACATCGTGCATCTCCAGGAGGGTGCGCATTCCTTCAGCCCCATTTCACTAGCGCCGATCGCGATGCGACGTCTCGAAGCGAAGCAGAAGCTAGCCCCGCGCTATGGCGTGAAGCCACTCTGGCTGACGCTTTCTGTAAACGATCTACGCGGCGTGTGGGACGCCAGTATGAAGTACCTCGCCGGCGGCTGCCCGCCGATTGCGCCGTTCGAGCGTGTCATCGTGTGCGAACCCGGTCGCGCAATCATTTGGTCGAACGGCATCGTGGTTATGCGCGACCTCCGACCCAAGCGAGCGGCAGCAGCGATGCCGTAGCCGATCGGTAACGGCCCCGCAATTTTCGCACGATATTCATGCGCCATGAGACTTTTCCAAAACGACGCTCAGCTGACTGAGGCGCTGCTGATCCTGAGCGAAGCGGGTTTGATAGACATCGTCGCCGGCGACAATGGCAAGCCACAGTTCCGGCTGAGCGCCGCAATTACGAAAGGCGTCGTGAAGCGCCCCGCGCCACGTCAGGGCGGATCCAGGCGGTAGCCAACCCGCGCAACCGTATGTAGCATCGCGGCATTCTCGCCGAGTTGGACACGGAGCCGGCGAACGTGAACGTCAACGGTACGGTCGGAATCAATGCGCTCAAGCGTAACGTCATCCCAGGCAAGCTCAAGCAACTGGGCGCGGTTGAGTGCGCGTCCGGCATTACGAGCCAGGGCGGCGAGTAGCTGGAGCTCACGTGGCTTGAGGTCGAGGACGCGGCCACTCATTGCGGCCTCCCGGCGCCCAAGATCAACGGTGAGTGGTCCGACGTGGCAGACCTCGCGGTCGTCGCTTGCCACCGTCGGGATGCGCTCGGCGCGCATCGCCTGGACCACTTCGGCCGCAATTGCCGCAGCCAGTTCGCGAATCGTATTTGGATCGAGTGTGAAACCCATCGTCGCTGTCTCCTTCCGGCCTGGTGCCGGGTGCGCTGTGATGGGTGCGCCAGAAGCGGGAAGCGGACGGCGGAGCAAGGGCGAAGCGAAGTGCAGAGGCGCATGCCGGCCCTTGCGCCGCCGGCGGCTTCCCGCTAGCATCCCTCGATTCAGCGTGCACGGTGACAGGCCGGAAGGGGACGGCTAATGTTCAGCCTCGAGACGACGCAGGAGCGAGCATATCGCGCGGCAACCCTCCGCTGCGATCCGCGGCGTTTATCGACGTGACCACGGCAGTGCGGGACTTCTTTCTTGGCTCACTAGGATACATTGCTTCGGTGCTGGCGATCGCGGCGATCGTCATTGCCGCGCGTCATCTACCCGAAACACAATCCGAGCGATGGCCGGCGCGAAGAGTGGTCATTGCGTTAACAGCAATAGCTGCAGTCCTCGGCTTTTTCCAAGCATGGCGCTCCGGTCTGCTGGCACAGGGCGTCAACCTCTTGAACCAAACCATCGCGGCCGACGAGATCCGGCTCATGGAGCTGCAGCAGCGACTTTCGGCCGCGGAACATTCCGAGCGTCTTCTGCGACGTATTGCTCAGACCGATCAGGCCAGCGTTCACGAGCTCCGATGGCGCCTCGCGCTTTCCGAGGGCGAACGTACTACTGAGAATGCGGCGCTGCAGTCTGCCGTTCGCAAAGCAAATCAGCGCATCGCGGCGGTTCGAGCGCAAGCCAATTCCATCGGAGAACAGGGACGACGAGCCATCGCAGAAGCTCAAGCCGCCGCAGCTGAATCGAAACGGACTGCGGCCGACGTTGCAAGGACCGACGCCGAAACCATCCGTCGCTCAAAGGAAGCGTTGACACTAGCACAATCAGCTGCGGAGAAGGCTCGCGTCTTTCACTTCGGCGCTCCCCTTCTATCCGCCGCCGCCGCTATGCTTGCTCGCGAAACGGCCGGAGCCACGACGATTTCGTGCGTACCGGGATACGAGACCGCGTGTACCGACCTCAGATCTGCGTTCGCGAGCGCAGGTTGGCCGAAGCCATTCATAGCGAGAGCAGCGTCGCTTTACACGGGCGCAGGATTAGATGCGCCTAGCGATCCCAATCCAGATGACGGCTTGCTGATTTTCTATCGCCCCGGACGCGAGCGTCTCGCGCGATCGCTCGCAGCAATCTTGGCGCCTGCCGGATTCACCATCGGCGTGTATCCGCTTTCATTCAATCCTGGGAATCACGAGTTCGAAATCTCCGTGCGCTTCCTGGACCAGTAAAATAGGCACCACCTGGCTGGGTGTCAGCCCAACTCTATGACCTCAGCCGGCTACCGTCAAGAAATCCGAAAATACACCCGAGGTTGATGGTTCTTAGCGCATCCCACGCCGCGTTTGTACTTCGGATTCGAGCGGGGCTCTCACGCAATTCAACGGCCGCACTCTGTCCAACCCATTTGCAAATCCGGCTAAGCGCACTCGAACGCTTTGCATCAGATGTTCGGCTTCCAACTGCGAAAGATTTTGGACTCCATGATTCAGACTAGGCGTTTCGCAAAAATAGCTTGTCTCAGGCTCCGTCACCTGGTCGCTGGGCCAGCCTCCCGCCCTGCCAAACCGAATCGAGGCTCAACGGGGCCCTTTCGAGAAGAACGCGGCTCGCTTGCTTATCTCGATGTTGTGAGGGGCTGTCACGATATGCGGTTGGTCATCGCCACTGCCGATGTGCCGGAGGCATCGTTAGCCGGTGAATGACGTCACGCTGGGGCGCCTCGCCGAAATTCGCCTCGAGGTCACGCAAAATGCTCTCGAAAGCATGCGTAAGCGCCTCTTAGATCTTTCCAACCGAAACAAACTACTCAATTACCGACATCGCGAGAGTGCCCGGCAATTGAGGCTCATCAACTCGTCTCTCGAATCCGTGCTTACCGGCTTCAGCGCTCGATCGGAAATGCGCATCCGTGGTTTGCCGGATCCCGATGGGGCTGAGGCTGACGCTGAACTCTCGGCAGCTCTCGAAAAGGCGCGTCTTCTCGACGCCGACTATCAACGAGCACTCCAAACGGACGACGACGCTCTAATAAAGCGCCTTGATGAACAAATCGTCGCCGAAGTACGCCTGCAGCTTGGCATGAGTAAGAAAGCTCCACCCCCGGCCGAAGTTGCGCAAGCTCGCGGCATGAATATCGACTACGACCTCGCTGTTTCTGCTGAACCCGATGAGCCCGGGGCAATTCTTCAGACGCTTCTCTTTGAAGAGGCTCTCAGCCGCAAGCTGTCCTCAATTCGCGATGAAGCAATAACCACGCTTCAAGAACTCGGCATTAATACGCTCTACGTTGCCCTTGGGTTCTTGGAATGGTTCGAGTCGGACTCATCCACTAAGGCACTGCAATCGCCTCTCGTCATTTGTCCCGTCGAACTAATTCGAAGAACAGAGCGTGGTAGGTACTCATATCGTTTGAAAGGCGTCGAGGAGGAACTCGAGACGAATGTCACGCTCGAAGAACGCCTGCGATCGGATTTCGAAATCTCACTTCCCACATTTGATCCGGAGCGACAAACGCTTCAATCGTATTTCGACACGGTCGAGGTCGCGATAAAGGGTAAGCAGCGTTGGAAAATACGAAGCTTTGCCACGATCGGACTCTTTAATTTCACGCGCCTCTCTATGTATCAGGATCTAGATTCTAGCCGGCGACCCGCCGACGAGGCTTTGGATCAGCACGAGCTCATTCTTGACCTCCTTGGTGGAGTTGCAGACGACACTAAAAACTCGTCTTCACCAATCGAAGAGATCGTCTCTCCTTATCACCAAACTGCCCCGATGATTATTGCCGATGCAGACGCGAGTCAGTACAGCGCGATACTTGAAGCGCTCGCGGGTAAGAATCTGATTATCGAGGGCCCGCCGGGAACCGGCAAGTCGCAGACCATCACAAACATTATCGCCGCCGCGCTTCATGATGGGAAAACCGTCCTTTTCGTTGCAGAAAAGCTTGCGGCACTTCAGGTCGTAAAGGCTCGCCTTGATCAAGCTCAACTCGGCGACTTTTGCTTGGAGCTCCATTCGACAAAGACGCGAAAGACGGATTTTTATGCGGGCATTAGGGCGCGCTTAGGCGTTTCGCGTTCGTCAAAATCGCCCAATGTCGCCGACACGCGCTTCGAAGCTAACAAGCAGACAAATGCGATCGAATCATACTGCGAAGCACTTCATGAAGTGAAGCCCGCATTTTCAGCAACCCTATTTGATCTTATTTGGCGAGAGCAAGAACTGCGATCACGTATCGGGGACGTTGGCAACCTTCAGGCGCTATCATTGCCAAATCTTGAGCGTCTCGACCAATTCGAATTGCGCGAACTTAAGACAAAGCTTAGCGACTTTACGGATCGCCTAAAGTTCTTCACGCAGCAGTATGGCTCTTTGTCTGGCCATCCTCTGGCGCTCATCCAAATTGAATCGGCTTCTCGGGAAACGGCGATCTCGTTAAAAAACGGCCTCGAAGCACTCTTAAGGCACTTTGGGAAACTTCGCGCGGCCTTCGAAAACAACGATCTCTCGGCTACCGAATCCGAGTGGACGTGGGCCAGCATTGCGTCAATTATTGACTGCATTCGAGATCTGTCTTCACTTGCGCCTGAACCGGAGGCATCAGCAGTTGCGATTTGCCGAGAGCTTACCGGTAGCGGGGATACGTCTCCGGAGTCGCTCATCAAAGAGTGCGGTACCCTCGCAAGCAGCCTCAACGCTTTACAGGAGTCTGGGCTCCCCAGGGTACTCATCGAGGACCCGCGCCTTGAACGGCTAGCACGACTACTGAGCGATAGCGACTTACCCGAGTCAGCAACCTACACAGAGCTGACATCCCTTGCCAGCAGGCACGATAGCTACGCCAGAAACTCTGCCAACGGAATCGCGCTGCTACTAGAAGCGAGCGCTGAGCTGACGTGGGCGCCCAATCCGTCCCCCATCGTAGCCAATGCCCTGATTAGTGCCGCCACGGTCTGTCACGGCATCGACGACGAAGTAGGCCAGCTTCTAACGCACGACGTTATTGCCAATGCGTCGATGCTACGAAAGGCCATTCAAGTCGTCGAAGACTTACGCCGTCGCCTAGAACTTGATACTCTCGATTTCAAGCTCCCCTCTAACGGGTCTCCCGACGTAATGAGAACGCACGCTCGCTCACTCCGCGAAAAGAAGTGGACCTCATTTATGTCGCCGTCTTATCGCGAAGCTGTCAGATACTATAAGCAGGTTGCCAACCGTCGTCCCAGTGACGTCGGCCCGGATCAAGCTGACCAGCTTGAACGGCTAGCCACGGACCTCGAAGCTCAGCGCGAGTTCGAGAAGGATCCTATCTTGCTTCGCCTGTTGCCTGGCTTCAACGGCGTGGAGACAGACTTTAAGCCGATCGCTCTTGCTCTGGACGCCTGGGAGAAGCTGCGCGCGATCTTCGCCGCGACTGGGATGGTCTCCAAACAGCTCGAGGACGGGTTCGCGCTTGCCGGCTACACGGCTGTTCGAATCCTAAAGGCCGCCTCGCACGATTCAAGGTTCACTTTTCTCAGTGACTTTGCAAGCACAATCACCGACACCCAAGACATTTCGAAAGAGTCGGAGCGCCTTCATGATATTGCTCGCCGCATTGGCGAGATCGTGCAGGCTTGGGAAGAACTGTCGATTCCGCCCTCCGCGACCGTAGCTGGTTTGCGAGTTGCCTTTCTTGAACGCGGAAGGAGAGATAAGGCAACAGACTGGCTGCGGACTCAAGCAATCGCTCAGCAATTGCTTGGCGCCGACTTCACGCCCGCAGGGCTCGCCCAAGCTATCTCTGCGCTCACC
>Ga0182030_10000165_pt1 | contig 113437 bp, 101 predicted proteins | sample 812S3MmetaG_FD_121299 | JGI IMG/M metagenome (GOLD analysis project Ga0182030, IMG submission 121299) | Permafrost microbial communities from Stordalen Mire, Sweden - 812S3M metaG (Illumina Assembly) | ecosystem: Environmental > Terrestrial > Soil > Wetlands > Permafrost | place: Sweden...
AGCCCTGCATCAACCGCTCAACCGGCTGGATACCCTTCTTCAACGATGCCTGCAGGAGCCTCCTGCCGTTAGTCTCTCTGTCATCCGGGATGAGCTGCTGACCTTGCAGCTGAATGCCGACGGGTTGGGGGAATGGCTGCCCGTTTTGCGGACCTTCAGTGGTCTGCCTGTTGCTGTAAAAAATACGCTTCGTCATTTGCCCCTGCGTATACTGCAGGCAGAGGCGGCTATTGTCCGCAAGGCTTTGCAGGAGCTCTACCAGCACAACCGCCTCTTCTCAGGTATCGATCAGTCCGGGCTGGAAAAAGCAGTGCAACAGCTGGGAGAAGGTTATAAAGCCTTGCTGGAAGTCAATGCCGATACGATCAGGGCCTTTGTGAGGCACCGGTTCCTTCAGCAGCTGGATCTATCCAACAAGCCGGCCAGCCAGCTGAATGAGGAACAAAAAAAGTTCAAGAAAATATATACCGAAGGCAGGAAGATCCTGGAGAACGAATTCGGAAAGAGTATGCGTTATAAGAGTATCCGGGAGTTATCCGCCAAGGAAAGCGGAACGGTGCTGAAGGACCTCAAACCGGTCTGGCTGATGAGTCCTTATAGTGTCAGTGACAGTCTTCCGCTGGATTTCGACAGCTTCGACGTAGTGATCTTCGATGAGGCCAGCCAGATCACGCTGGAGGAAGGCGTACCGGCCCTATACCGTTCGCGTCAGACGATCATCGTCGGTGATGAAAAGCAGATGCCGCCGACCGATTTTTTCGGCTCGGCTACCAGGGACAATGATCCCGATGACCTCGACAAAACAGATGAAGAAACGGGCGACGAGTGGTTGAGCGACGATGCGGACAGCCTACTGGCGCAGGGAGCGCGCAAGCTTGAAAGCACGCTGCTGAGCTGGCACTACCGAAGCCACTATGAAACGCTGATCAGCTATAGCAATCACGCTTTCTATGAAGGAGAGCTGCTGACCATTCCCGACAAGACCATCCATCACCGGGAAAAAGCGCCGATCCGCGTGACCCGGCCTGACGATGCGGCGGCTAATACAGATTTCCTCTTCGACCGGAGTATCAGCTATCATTTGCTGACCGACAGCGTGTACGACAAGCGGAGCAATAGCGCAGAGGCCGGCTACATTGCCCGGCTGGTGAAGGAATTGCTGAATCGCGGGGCCAGGGAGAGTATCGGCATCGTCGCCTTCAGCCAGGAGCAGCAGCATGCGATCGAAGATGCACTGGATGAAATGGCGGCAACGGATGCCGATTTTTCCCAACAGTTGGAAGAGGCTTACAACCGCACGGAGAACGACCAGTTCACCGGTCTTATCGTCAAGAACCTGGAAAATATCCAGGGTGACGAAAGGGATATCATTATCATGAGCGTCTGTTATGGATTCGACAGTCAGCGCCGGATGCTGATGAACTTCGGGCCGGTGAATAAACGGGGAGGCGAAAAAAGGCTTAACGTACTGTTCAGCCGGGCCAGGATGCATATGGCTGTGGTGGCCAGCATCCGTTGGCAGCATATCACGAACGAATATAATGAAGGCGCCAATTACCTGCGCCGATGGCTGCAATATGCGGAGCTGATCAGCGAAGGCCGGATGTCGGCAGCGCGGGTCATCCTGGACGGCCTGACGCCCCGCAAACAGGGAGGGGCCACTATAGCCCCGACCATTATGCGCGAAGAGATCAGGGATCAGTTGGTTGCCCGGGGTTATGAGGTGGCGGAGCAGGTGGGGCAGTCGGGCTTCAAGTGCTCGCTGGCCGTCAAGCGGACGCCGGAAGATGAGCAATATGCGCTGGCTATCCTGATAGACGACGATCGGCATTACCGCAATGACAACCTGATCGAGCAGTATTACCAGCGGCCTGCCATCCTGAAAAGTTTCGGCTGGAGGGTGTTGTCTGTGTATGCCAAGGATTGGTTGCACCAACCGCAGAAAGTGATAGAGCAGGTCTTGAAGGCGCTGGAGGCGGGGCGAGGTGGAGACGCGGGCGGTGACTCGGGTGCGGGTCAGGCGAGGTCAGGGCCGGACCGGACGGGGGCATACGATCACCTGGCTTTTCGCCGGTGGGTACTACAGGACGCGGCGGGTGAAAAATTCTGGGAAGCCGCGACCGACGGCAATAAGATGATAATCCGCCAGGGCAGAACGGGCAGCCGGGGACAGGCATCGTTGAAAACCTTTGGCGATGACGAGAAGGCCCGGGATGAAATGAGCCGACTGGAAGAGGAGCAGAAACGAAAGGGCTACGAGCCGGTTTAGGAACCGCGTTGAGAGCCGCCGGTGAGCCGGGTATTCTTCATTACGCCCTTTGTGTTGGCCTTGCTGCCTTTACCGGCGGGAAAGCCGGGGATATTGCTTTTGGGGCCGGCGAGCGGTTTGCCGTCTTTCTTCTTCTTGTTATTGGGAATGAGAGCCATATAAATAATTTTTTATAAGATAATAGAAATAAAGAATTTAGCCGAAATTACTACTTTTTTCCGGTAGCTCAAAAGCGCCGGCAACAGCTATGGCTAAAGAACTCTATTTTGATATTAGCTCGGAATACAGCGGCGGGAGTCTCTACCGGGTGCCGGAGGGCAATGGTGAGATATCCTTCCTTTACAATTATAGCGTTTCCGATGCCAAAACCGGCGAGGTGGAGGTATTCGATACGTGGTATACCAGCTTTGAGGCGTTCTGGAAAGCGTTGACGCAGGAAAAGGACTGGTATTACCGGCATCCTTTATTTGTGCATCCGGAGCAGCGGGCCTTTGTGAGAGAACAGCTGAAGGGGGTGAACTGGGGCGTCCACCCGGACAAAAAGTGGCAGGAGAGCCATCAGCGCCAGTGGAAGAAGGTGCTGGAAGATCCCGGGACCTATTACGGGGGACCTCAGGCCTCGTAGAATTCTTCTCCGTACACGTCGATGAGCGGCTGGCCCATCCGTTGCAGATACTCGTTGCATTGCTGCAAAAGATGGGGAGAGGCGTTGGAGGAATAATAATCCCCCCGATACCAATAGCTGAATAACGGCGCCAGCGACAGTTGGTCGTCGCTTTGTCCCTGCAGGATCATCCAGTGCAACCGGCCGATCTCATCATCGGGAAGATGATTGAAGATCCCGCTGTTCAGCAAGTTCCGTGTCAGGTCTACCAATGTAGTTGTCATGAACATGTTTTAAGGAAAGTTCCTGCAATTATGTTACCACAAAGTGAATTGTATGTTATGTCTCTGTAATGGGTGGCCGATGTGCAATAATTGTGGATATGCCCTACCTTTATTATATGCAAACCATCAAAATAACCTGTCTTTTATTGTTGTCGGCCCTGGCCCTGCGGTCCGCCGCCCAGGAGCCCGGGTATCTCCATCCCAATACCTCGGGTAAAGGATGGCATCCCCTTTTCGACAAGAGCCTTTCCAACGCCATTTTCCCCGACAGCGTCTGGAGCGTGGCGGACGGGGTGTTGACGGCCTCAAAGGACGAATCGATCTGGAGCGTCAAAGAATATGACGATTTCATTTTAGACCTGGACTTCATGAATGCGCCCGGCACCAATAGCGGGGTGTTGGTGCATGCGACCGACACCAGGGACTGGATCCCGCATTCCGTAGAGATCCAGATTACCGATGATTACGCGGACGAGTGGGCGAAGGCCGAACCGGACTGGCAGTGTGCCTCAATCTTTGGCCATCAGCCAGCCACTAAGCATATCGTCAAAAAGCCCGGGGAATGGAACCACTATACCGTCACCTGTAAGGGCAGAATGATCTGGGTCGTGCTGAACGGCGAGTTGGTAAATACCTGTGACATGAGCCTGTATACGTCTGCGAGCAAGAATATCGACGGGACCACCGCGCCCGGCTGGCTGAGCAATCCTATGGCGACGCTGCCGCTGCATGGGCATGTCGGCTTGCAGGGCAAACATGCAGGCGCGCCCATCTATTTCCGGAATATCATGATCAAGGAATTGAAGTAGTATGCTGAAGGATAGTCTTTTGTTGATCATTTCCCTGCTCTTCGTCGTCTCGATGCTGGCGATGCTGAGCGACAAGCTGCGGATCTCCTATCCTATTTTCCTGGTGATCGCCGGGCTGGGTATCAGTATGATACCCGGTATCCCGCTGATCCGGCTGGACCCCAATATCGTGTTCATCATCTTTTTGCCGCCACTGCTCTATTCCGCGGCCTGGTATACTTCCTGGCATGAATTCTGGCGGATGCGCCGCCCGATCAGCCTGCTGGCCTTCGGGCTCGTACTGCTGACAGCGACAGCCGTAGCCTATGCCGCACATTACCTGATACCCGATTTTCCCCTTGCGCTGGGTTTTCTGCTGGGCGGGATCGTTTCGCCGCCCGGATCGGGCCGGGAGAGACCGTTCGGGAAGAGGACGTTCGAGGGAACGGCCGAGCTCAGAAGCGGGAGCTTCGCGCGAGGGTTGGCAGGGGTACCGTTATTGCGGCACTTTGTGTACATACTTAAGAATAAGCCGGTACAGTTCGTCGGGATTGAAGGGTTTGACCACTATATCGCTAAGGCCGGCCGCAAAAGCGCCGCTCTCTACTTCTTTCGGGGTACTGGCTGTCAGTGCAATGATCGGCAGCGTTTCGCCCCGCTGGCGCAAAAGGATTGTCGCCTCATATCCATCCATGACAGGCATGTGGAGGTCCATCAGGATCAGCTGGTGACGATCGGGCTCCAGTATTTCGAGGGCTTCCGCTCCATTGGAGGCAATATCCACTATAGCTCCCTTGTTTTCCAGCATAGTCTGGGCCACCAGGACATTCAGGGGGTTGTCCTCCACGAGCAGCAGATGAATGCCGCGGAGCAACTTTTGGTGATCATTAACGGGAAGGGGGTCCCGGGCTTCTCCGGCAGTCTCTTTCTCTTTCTTGAAGGGGAAGGTCTGGGTAAAATAGAATTCCGACCCTATGCCGGGCTCACTCCATAACTGCAGGCTGACGCCCTGTAATTCCAGGATCTTGCGCGTGATAGCCAATCCCAGGCCGGTGCCGCCGAAACTGCGGGAAGTAGAAGAATCGGCCTGGGTAAACCGGTCGAAGATAATACCCTGCTTCTCGGCGGGAATACCGATACCGGTATCTTTTACCTTTACGGTGATGGTCACGAGATCCGGCTGGAGGGAGTCGACGGCGATGGATAACCGAACATATCCTTCCCGGGTGAACTTGATGGCATTATGCACGAGGTTGTTAATGACCTGGCTGGTGCGGGTAGGATCGCCCATGATATTCTTATCCAACCGGCAGTCCATATCGGTCAGCAGGAGAATGCCCTTTTCATCAGCCGCATTCTTGAGCCCCGCTGCGATGTGATGGGCGATGGACGAGATATCCATGGGGATATTTTCGAACTCTATTTTACCCTCTTCGATCTTATTGTAGTCGAGTATGTTGTTGACGATGGACAGCAGGTTATTAGCAGAGAACAGAAGGACGTCCAGGTCTTCTTTCTGGTCTTCGCGCGGGTCATGGTTCAGCAGCAGGTGGGTCATACCGATGACGGCATTGAGGGGGGTGCGGATCTCATGGGACATCGTGGAAAGGAATTCCGACTTGCTGCGCAAACCTTGCTGGGCCTCTTCGGTAGCCTGGCGGAAAGACTGGGCGAACCGGTGGGACAAGGCAAGGGATTGGAGAAAGAAAAAGGATATATAACCGCCGAACAGCACCAGCCGGAGATCGGGGATGATACCGAAATAATTCAGGTTGGACAACAGGAAGATCGACAGCATTACGGCCGTGCTCAGTAGGCCGAACAGCGATCCGCTGCGCCAGTGACGGGCGGCCTGAATGTATATATATGTGGCGTAGGCGATATAGAGGAACATGAGCAGCAGGAAGGTAACCAGCGCCCGGGTGAATATCAGGGTGGGCGTAAAGAGCACCAGCGCGCTATAGGTAAGGCAGACCCAGATCATGAATTGCATGGCGAAAAAATGGGAGTCATCCGGATATAGTTTGCGGGTATAGGCAGCGAAGAGGGCGACGCTGAGGAAAAGGGCGAGGTATTCCATCCGGAGGGTGATGAACCAGTTCAGGTCCGGGAACAACGCATGGAGGGCATAGTGGCTGGTGCCGACCATCCGGTAGCTATACAGCATGCAAAACAGTGAAAAGTAGAGGATGGTTTTATCCTTCCGGCCGAACATGTAGAGGCCGAAGAAAAAGAGGCCGCCCATAAAGAGACAGCCTGCCAGAGTGAAATCATAGGCGGCATCGCGGTTTTTTTTCAGGAAGAGCTCATCCTTATCCCCGATCAGTATCGGCTTGTACACCCCGCCGCGGGCGTGCCAGAAATTCGCGATCTGGAGGACGAGGACGAGGGTATCCCGCTCGCCGTTGCGGAGGGCAATAGTTTTATTCGCAAAAAAGGGGGTGGCTTTCTCTTCGGTTGTCGCCGGCTCGCCGTCCTGCACCTGTACGATGCCGTTGACGTATAGTTTCATGGAGCTATAGACCTCAGGGACCTCCATACCGATGCGGGGCCTTTTGGCGGGCAGCAGGATCGTGAGGGTATAGGTGGCGTACCCCTGGGAGGGGATCCGTTGACCTTTGACCCGGAGGTCTTTCCATAATGCAGGAAAAGGAACATAGTCGGGTGCAGCGGAGGACAGGCTATCGGGAGGGATGAGGCGGTTCCAGAAGAAGCCCCATTCGCCGTCCAGGGAAAAGGACCTGCCGAACAGGTTCTGGTGGCGGAGATCCAGTATTCCGTTACGGGCAACGGGGGCTTGCCCGTCGGCAAAACAGGATAAAGAGAGCGCTACCAGCAGGGCTACACCGGCTATTTTCGACAGTTTCCTTAGCATAAGGCGGACAACGGACTCAGACTGATTGAGCCTGGGTCCATCAATAACGAAGAATAATGGATAAAATGATGATAATGAGCAAAAAAAAGAGGCCGCCTTTAAATTAAAGTAGGCGGCCTCTTTTTTCGTTATGTCCGCAAGCCTCTAGCTTGCGGGGGGCCCGCCATCAGGCGGGCCTTCTGTTTTTATCCTTTAAGAGTTATTATTTCTTCTCGAGGAGTTTGAAGAACTGGTCCAGCTGCGGCAGGATGACGATACGGGTGCGGCGGTTGGCGGCACGGCCTTCTTCGGTATCGTTGGCGGCAACGGGTACATATTCTCCACGGCCGGCAGCAGTAATATGAGCAGGGTCGAGGCCATATTGCTTCTGCAGGATACGAACGACGGAAGTGGCGCGTTTAACGCTAAGATCCCAGTTGTCCTTCAGCGGGCCGGGATGGATGTACGGCTTGTTGTCCGTATGGCCTTCCACCATGAATTCGATATCGGGCTGTGCCTTCAGCACAGTCGCGACTTTGCCGAGTACGGCTTTCGCCGCTTCCGTTACTTCCCATTTGCCGCTGGCGAACAGGAGCTTGTCGGAGATGTCGATGTAGATAACGCCCTTGTCTACTTTAATATTAATGTCCTTGTCATCCATGTTCCCGATGGCGCCTTTGAGGTTCATCACCAGGGCCATGTTGAGGGAGTCCTTATGAGCAAGCTCATTCTGGAGGCTCTGGATGTAGGTATCCTTAGATCCGATGTTGTCCAAAGATTTTTTGATGCTTTCTGCCTGGGAGCTCGAGATGACAGAAAGATCCTGCAGTTGCTTGAGGGTTGCATCGTGATTTTGCTTCAGGAAGTCGATTTGCTTGTTCAGCGCATCGATCTGGGCCTGAAGGGCGCTTTGTTTGGAGGCGTCCGTGGAAGTAAGGTCGTTACAGTTCTTCAGGTCACCGGCGAGCTTAGCGTTAGCGGCGGTCAGGGAATCGATCTTTGCCTGTGCAGCTTTGAATTTTTTTGAACTTACGCATGAGAACAGGAAGATAGCTAAAGCAGCGAAAAGCAATGATTGTTTAAGCTTCATAGTAATGTCATTTTTTTTAAAAAATCATTCTACTCCGCCCGGTGCGATCATCCGGCTAGAGAAGAATGGCTCAAAGATATGGCAACAAACCATATCAGGACCATTTTGTTGCGGTTAAAAATAGACATATTTGATGCCAAACTGCCGGGGGCGCAAATGAGGATGGGATAAAGGTACGTTTTACGTATAATTTGAATGGACATTCGAAAGGAGACAAACGTATTCTTCTTTATCTATTGATTCGCGAGTAGTGGGGGCCGATTCTCGGATAGAGGGGAGGGCCTACCAAACAAGTTAGCGAAAAAATACTAAAATTATTAGGTGTGAATAAATTAATTATCCTACATTTGGTGAATCAATAAATTTGGGTGAACTAAAAAATACGATTATGTCAAACGCAGAAAAATTGAAGGCTTTAAAGCTGACAATGGACAAAATAGATAAGGATTTCGGAAAAGGAAGCGTGATGATGATGAATGAAAGAAGCCAGGAGCCTATGGAGGTCATTTCCACCGGTTCGATCGGATTGGATATGGCACTGGGGGTCGGCGGTTTACCCAAAGGCAGAGTCGTTGAAATATATGGTCCCGAATCTTCCGGTAAGACGACCCTCGCCACGCATATTATTGCGGAAGCACAGAAAAAGGGCGGCATGTGTGCCATCATCGATGCCGAGCATGCATTCGACAGCGCTTATGCGCAGAAATTGGGGGTGGATATCGACAACCTGCTGATATCACAGCCTGATTATGGCGAACAGGGGCTGGAAATAGCGGACCGGCTGATCCTCTCCGGCGCGCTGGATGTCGTCGTCATCGACTCGGTCGCAGCGTTGGTGCCTAAGGGTGAGCTGGAAGGGGAAATGGGAGACAGTAAAATGGGACTGCAGGCACGACTGATGTCGCAGGCTTTGCGGAAGCTTACCGCTACGATCAGCAAGACCAACACCATTTGTATTTTCATCAACCAGTTGCGTGAGAAGATCGGCGTCATGTTCGGCAACCCCGAGACGACAACGGGAGGCAACGCACTCAAGTTCTATGCTTCTGTCCGGCTGGATATCCGGCGTATGGCGCAAATCAAGGATGGTGAGGAAGCGGTGGGTAACCGGGTGAAGGTAAAAGTGGTGAAGAACAAAGTCGCTCCTCCTTTCCGGGCAGCAGAGTTCGATATCGTGTTCGGAGAAGGAATTTCCAAAAACGGCGAGATCCTCGATATGGGCGTAGAGTTGGGCATTGTGCAGAAAAGCGGCAGCTGGTTCAGCTATGGCACGGACCGGCTGGGACAAGGCAGGGATACGGTGAAGCAACTGTTGCACGACAACCCGGAACTGGCTACGGATATTGAAAACAAGATCCGCGAGAAAGTGAAAGAGATGCAAAATGCGTAATTTTTCTTAGTGCTTTATTTAATTGGGTTAGTATGTACCGGCTGTCTATTTTTAGACGGCCTTTTTTTTTACAAGAGGACGTTCGAAGGAACGGCCGATCTTAGAAGCGAAAGCTCCGTGCGAAGGTTCGCAGGAATGTGCGGGTGCGTCACTGCGTATAAATACCTATAGCGGAGGAGAGCGGAGGGCCAAAATAAAAAAAGGGGTCTGAATAGAAATTCAACCCCGTTTTAAAATCCAATATCCTATGAAAAACCGAGATAAAGGTATAGGATTATAATCAAATCTGCAATACCATTTTCCGGTAATTATTTTTTTTAGGCAATTTTAATTTTTCACTAACTGCTGGGAAATCGCTCTATTGCTTTCTTTATCAGTTACTCGCAAAACATACACCCCTTTTTCGAGGGTAGAAACGTTAACAACTTGAATACCAGGTTGCAACCGTTTGCTGAACCTGATCGCCCCTGAGGCGTCCAATACCAGCAGATCGATAATATGTTCCGTTTGCACAATAAAAAGCTTGTCGACAGGATTGGGATAAAATTTGAAATCGACTTTTCCGGAGACGTTTAGTTGCATGGATTTGGAATAAGTAGGCGGCCCCGTCGGCGGGCTGCATTTTATCCGGTAAAAATCGGACCCGTTTGGCGGAGCCCCATCGACCAGTTCATAATGACCTATGGCTCCCGTTTCTCTCACGGCGCCGATAGTCTCATAATGTTCACCATCGGAACTCCTTTCCACAACAAAATAATCTCCGTTGCCGGCGCTGTCGATATCCCACTGCAGCCATACCTTATTCACATCTTTAATCATTGCGCTAAAATTGACAAACTGCGGCTGTCCGCCGGCATGCGGCGCAAGAGCCGGATCCGAAACGGAATCCGCCAGCGCCGGGTTTTGCTGTGCCTGACAGACAAAGCACCCGGCGCTCATCCATAAGATGAGCCAGGACAATTTTTTCATTCTTTTAAACAGTAGAGGGAATGTGAACGCAAGAGAAAGGCCAATATTTTTTTCACTATGTTATAATCTTCTTAAAACGCAAAACTTTCCGCGTAACTTTCGTCACTAAACCAAGCGTAAGATGCAATCGTCGGTGAGAAAAATGAGTCGCGGCAAGCGAATAGCGCTCGTCGCACACGACAACAAAAAAAACGAACTGATCGAATGGGCCGTCTACAACAAAGCCGCCCTGGCCCAGCATCACCTCTTTGGCACCGGCACCACCGGTGCGCTGGTCGAGCAGGCGCTAGACCAGCCTGTGAGCAAATTCCTGAGCGGTCCGTTCGGCGGAGATCAGCAGATCGGGGCCCGGATCGCCGAAGGGAAGATCGACATGCTGATCTTCTTCTGGGACCCGATGGAAGCTCAGCCGCATGACCCTGATATCAAGGCTTTGCTGCGCCTGGCCGTGACCTGGAATATCCCTTTTGCCTGCGACCGGGCCACAGCGGATTTCATCTTTACTTCCCCCCTCATGCTGGAAGACTATGTCATCATCCCCCCCGATTATTCGGTCTACAATAGCCGGTTGCAAAATCCGGCGGACCAATCATAATAAGGGCGTAAATTGTTTTAAACTACAGCATCATCATGAGAAAACTCGTTATCGCCGGCAGCCTTTTGCTGGTCTCTTCACTGGGTTGGTCCCAGACCAAATCATTATCCGGGTTCAAAGAATCCGACGTCCGGAAGGAATTCGATCTCGAATCGACCTTCGACAGCTACCTAACCGCTGCGAACATCGACAGCGGTATCAGGATCATGTCGGCCAGGCCGCACCATGTCGGTTCGCCCGGAGATAAGGCCGTAGTGGATTATATCTATAATAAGTTCAAAAGCTGGGGTTACGATGTCCAGGTGGAGACCTTTTATGTCCCCTTCCCCACCCCAAAAGAACGGCTGCTGGAAATGACCGGTCCCACTACGTTCAGGGCTACCCTGGCAGAAAAGCCGTTAAAAGAAGATGCCACCTCCGGCCAGACATCGGAACAGCTGCCGACCTATAACTGCTGGTCACCCGACGGCGACGTCACGGGGGAACTGGTCTTTGTCAACTATGGCATCCCTGAGGATTATGACTACCTGGAAAGACTGGGTATTTCCGTGAAGGGAAAGATCGTGATCGCCAAATATGGTCGTTCCTGGCGCGGCATCAAGCCTAAGGTGGCGCAGGAACATGGCGCCATTGGCTGCCTGATCTATTCCGACCCTAAAGATGATGGCTATTTTGAGGGCGACGTCTACCCCAAGGGCGCCTTCAAGAATGAATATGGCGTCCAGCGCGGATCTGTGCTCGACATGCCGATCTACCCCGGTGATCCGCTGACCCCCGGCATCGGCGCTACCAAGGACGCCAAAAGGCTCGACCGGTCCGAAGCCGCCACCCTGCTGAAGATCCCTGTGCTCCCTATCAGCTACCATGACGCAGAACCGCTACTGCGGGCCCTTGACGGCCCCGTTGCCCCTCCCGATTGGCGGGGTGCCCTGCCTTTCACCTACCACATCGGCCCCGGCAAGGCGCATGTCCACCTCAAACTGGCCTTTAACTGGGATATGAAAGAGCTGCATGACGTGATCGCCAAACTACCCGGCAGCGAATTTCCGGACGAATGGGTGATCAGGGGTAACCATCACGACGCCTGGGTCAACGGAGCAGGAGATCCTCTCAGCGGGCAGTCCGCCATGCTGGAAGAAGCCCGGGCCGTGAGCCTGCTGGTCAAAAGCGGCTGGAAGCCCAAACGGACCATAGTCTATTGCGCGTGGGACGGAGAAGAACCCGGTCTGCTGGGATCGACCGAATGGGTGGAAGAACATGCCGCCGAATTGCAGAAAAAAGCTGTCGTCTATATCAATTCTGACGGGAATGGACGTGGTTTTCTTGGCGCCGAAGGTTCTCACGCCCTCGAGCCCTTCATGAACGAGGTGGCGCGCGACGTCATCGATCCGGAAACGCATATCAGCGTGGCTGACCGCATGCATTCGCGGGAGTTGGTGAACGCAGCCAACAATGGCAAGCTTAAAAAGGACCTCTTAGCCAAAAAGCCCTTTACCCTCGGCGCGCTGGGTTCGGGCTCCGACTATTCGCCCTTCCTTCAGCATCTGGGCATCCCTTCCTTCAACCTCGGATTCGGCGGGGAAGATCCTGGTGGGGAATATCATTCCATCTATGACTCCTACGACGACTACCGCCGGTTCAAAGACCCCAGTTTCCAATATGGCGTAGCCCTGGCAAAAACAGCAGGCAGAACGACCCTCCGGATGGCAGATGCCACCCTGCTGCCTTTTGACTTCCGTGCACTGTACAAGACTATCAACGGCTACGCCTCGGAACTGATGACTGAGCTGGATCAGATGCGGGAGACGACGGCCCTTACCAACCAGCTGCTGAAAGAGAACCAGTACAGCTATGGCACGGACACGGCGCTGCATCTTATGCCACCGGCCGCCAAAGAAGAAGTCCCCTACCTCAACTTTTCCAGCCTGCAGAATGCGCTGGGCGGGTTGGAAAAAGTCGTCAACGGGCTGGCTGATACCCTGGCAAAATCCAAATGGACCGGCAATGGCGAGGACGCCATCAACCAGGCCCTTTATAAAGCGGAACAACAATTGCTGTCTGATAACGGACTTCCCCGCCGTCCCTGGTACCGGCATTCGATTTACGCCCCCGGTTTCTACACGGGCTATGGTGTAAAGACCCTGCCGGGGATCCGGGAGGCCATCGAACAACGTAATTGGAAAGAAGCGCAACAGCAGATCGAGATCGACGCCGCCGTGCTGAAAAAATTCTCCGATTACCTCGGGTCGATAGCCTTACAATAGGAGCATATGATATTTGAAAAAGATACTACGATATACGTTCCGGATAGCAGGCACTCTTTTGTGCCTGCTATTCTTATTCTGGGCAGCGCTGGCGGTTTATGTCGAGTTGAAAAAAGACAGCTTGCTGCAAAAGGCCCGCGCGGAAATCAAGAACCGTATCGGCGGCGATCTGCAGATCGGTCAACTGGACATCTCACTCTTCCGGCATTTTCCCTCCATTACCTTGCAGCTCACGGACGTCTCCCTGCGCGACAGCGCCTGGCCACAGCATCATCATGACCTTTTACAGGCCGGAAATGTGTATGTCAGCTGCTCGCTGTTCCAGAGCCTGCTGAAAAGACGGATCGAACTCAGCACAGTCTTCCTCGAACGCGGGACGGTGTATTTTTATACCGACAGCACCGGCTACAGCAATACCTATCTTTTGAAATCCCGCCCGACAGACGCTTCGGGCGATAGCCACTCATCAGAAGCCAGCCTGCCAGCCATTGCGCTGTCCGATATGCGGTGGGTGGACGACATGCAGAATAAACACAAGCTATTCGATCTCGATATCCGGCAGCTGCATGCGACGATCACCCGGGAAGACCGAACCCTCTTTTTCAACGTGGCAACGGAGATCACCATAAATAGCTTTGCGTTCAATACTGAAAAGGGCAGCTTTGTCAAAGGCAAGCCGTTGTCCGGCCGTTTCACCGTCTCGTACAATACCGCCAGCAAGATCCTGCAGACCAACAAAGCGACGTTGAACATTGACGGCCATAGCTTCGTTTTTTCGGGTAGGTTTTTCCCCACGGTGAAGCCGGATCCTTTTTTCCTGACCATCGATGCCGACGGTCTTCTCTTCCGGCAGGCTACCGCCCTGCTGACGCCCAAACTGCAGCAGAAGCTCGACCAATTCGACATCGATAAACCCATCTCCGTCCACGTCCAGCTGGATGCCGGAGCAGCCGACGAGCCCGAACCGCAGATCCAGGTTCACATGACCCTGGACAAGGGCAGCGTGCTGACACCTACCGGCCACTTCACGAATGCCTCCTTCCGGGGCAGCTTCACGAATGAATGGATCAGGGGGCATGGGCGGGAAGATGAGAATTCCGGCATCCGCCTGACGGCTTTTACCGGGCAGTTGGAAAACATTCCGCTGCAAGCCGACAGCATCGACATCACTAACCTGAAACATCCCCAACTGGCCTGTGACCTACATTCGCAATTCGCCCTGTCTATACTGAACGATCTCTATGGCAGCCAGTCCCTGCAATTCCGAAAGGGGAGCTGTCATATGGACCTACGATATAAGGGACCCATGTCTGAGAACGATACGGCCGGTGCGACGGTGAATGGCCACCTCGACGTCGACTCGGGCACTATTGTCTATCTTCCTTATCATTTTCAGCTGACCAGTGCCAGGGGCCGGCTGCTCTTCAGGGACCAGGACATGGTGATTGAGCATCTCGAGGCACGTACCGGAGACAGCAAGGTGCAGATAAAGGGCGTTGCGAAAAATCTGATCGTTTTGCTGGACCACAATGCGGAAAACGTCAGCATGAACATTCTGCTCAGCGCCTCGCATTTGAACCTCGAAGATTTTGCCGCTCTTGCCGGGCCGTCGACGGCGGCGGGTGGTACTGCCAGGCGATCCAGCCAGAGCATATTCGGAGCGACGGCCGACCGGATCGACAATTTTTTGAAAGACGGATTGGTCCACCTGAACCTGGATGCGGCAGATATAAGCTTTCAGAACTTTGCCGGAGCGCATGCCAGGGCCGACGTGATCTTCCAGGATGACGAGATCCGGCTGACGCACATGACCGTTCAGCAAAGCTCGGGCGACCTTGATATGACGGCCACGCTGAAGCGACGACCGGGCAACGCCAATCCTCTGACCCTTGCATCGCACCTGAAGGGTGTCGATATTCCAAAGCTGTTCACTTCCTTTGATAATTTCGGCCAGAAGGCTATTCTGGGTCGCAATCTCAGGGGCAGGATGAATGCCGACGTCGACCTGAGCGGATTGCTGACGAACAAAGCGGCTATTGTGCCCAACAGTCTGAAAGGAACCGTGAATTTCAGCATCAGCAATGGAGAGCTGGTGGATTTCGAGCCGATGGAGAAGATCAACGAGAAGGTGATGAAAAAAAGAGATTTGTCCCAGATCCAATTCGCCGAGCTGCAAAATGAGTTGGACATCGACTCCACGACGGTGACGCTTCATCGGATGGAAATACGCTCTACGGCTTTTACGCTGTATGCAGAAGGCACTTATGATACGAAGACCGGGACCGATATGGAATTGCAGATCCCACTGAGCAATCTCAAGCAAAGAAAGGTGGATGCCCCTTTGGAAAGCAAGGGCAATGACAGCAAGGGTGGGCTTAGCGTACACCTCAGGGCTAAAACCGGGGAGGATGGAAAGCTGAAGATAAGCTGGGATCCTTTCAGGAAGGGGCTGAAAAAGGGGAAAAAAACGTAATTTTATTCATGGCATCTTTTACCATTCACTCGCCGTATGAACCGGCCGGAGACCAACCGGAGGCGATCCGGCAGCTGACCGAGGGCATATTGGAGGGGGAGCAATACCATACCTTGCTGGGCGTCACCGGCTCGGGAAAGACTTTTACCGTCGCCAATGTGATCCAGAACGTACAGCGGCCCACGCTGGTCCTGACCCACAACAAGACGCTCGTGGCGCAATTGTATGGCGAGTTCAAGCAATTCTTTCCCGACAATGCCGTCGGCTATTTCGTATCGTATTACGACTACTATCAGCCTGAGGCCTACATGCCGGTCAGCAACACCTACATCGAAAAGGACCTTTCGATCAATGAAGAGCTGGAAAAGCTGCGTCTGCAGGCGACCACCCAACTATTGAGCGGCCGCCGGGACATTATCGTCGTCGCCTCCGTGAGCTGTATCTACGGTATCGGTAATCCGGCCGAGTTCGAGAACGGGATCGTGAGACTCCAGCGCGGACAGACGATATCGCGCCAGGGTTTTCTGCATTCGCTGGTCAACTCGCTGTACAAGCGCAGTGAAGTAGAGTTTGCCCGGGGAAATTTCCGGGTCAAAGGCGACACGGTGGATATCAACCTGCCCTATGTAGACTATGGTTACCGGATCAGCTTTTTCGGTGATGAGATCGACTCGATCGAAAGTTTTGATATTGCCACCGGCAAACGGATCGGTCCCATGGAGGATGCGGCCATTTTCCCGGCCAACCTTTACCTGGCGCCGAAGGACATATTGCATAAGGTGATCTATGAGATCCAGGACGAGCTGGCCGCGCAGGTAACGTATTTCAAGAATATCGGCAGGTATATCGAGGCGCAGCGGCTGAGCGAGCGGGTGAATTACGACGTAGAGATGATCCGGGAACTGGGCTATTGCAATGGGGTGGAGAACTACTCCCGGTTTTTCGACCGTCGTGAGCCGGGGACCCGGCCTTTTTGCCTGCTGGACTACTTTCCGAAGGATTTCCTGCTGGTGCTGGATGAAAGCCACCAGACGGTTCCGCAGATCAGCGGGATGTACGGCGGCGACCGCAGTCGCAAGCTGGTGCTGGTGGACTACGGTTTCCGGCTGCCCAGTGCGCTGGATAACCGACCGCTGAACTTCCATGAATTTGAGGCCCTGACCGGTCAGACCATCTTCGTTTCTGCTACGCCGGGAGACTATGAGCTGGAAAAAACGGGTGGTGTAGTCGTGGAACAGGTGGTGCGGCCTACCGGGCTGCTGGATCCGCCGATCGAGATCCGGCCCAGCGTCAACCAGATCGACGATCTGCTGGACGAGATCGATAAGACTGTTAAAAGAGGAGACCGGGTGCTGGTCACCACGCTGACGAAGCGGATGGCGGAAGAAATGGACAAGTACCTGCATCGGATCGATATCAAGTCGAAGTATATTCACAGCGAGGTCGATACCCTGGAAAGGGTGGCGATCCTGCGGCAATTGAGGCTGGGGGAGATCGATGTGCTCGTCGGTGTCAACCTGCTGCGTGAAGGGCTGGATCTGCCGGAAGTCTCGCTGGTGGCGATCCTGGATGCCGACAAGGAAGGATTCCTGCGCAACGAAAAATCCCTGACGCAGACGGCAGGCCGTGCGGCCCGTAATGTGGACGGGCTGGTGATCTTCTATGCAGATACCATGACAGAAAGCATGCAGCGCACGATAGACGAGACCCTGCGCCGACGGGAAAAACAAATCGCCTTTAACGAAGCGCACGGCATTACTCCACGGACGATATTGAAATCCAAGGAACAGGTGTTCGCACAGACGTCCGTCCTGGATATCAAGGGCTATAATCCGGGAGATCCTTATGCGATCGCCCCCGATGAAGAGCTGGTGACGGTGGCGGCAGAGGAGCAGCAGGTATACCAGACGATCCCGCAGGTGGAGAAAGCGATTGCGCGGACGAAAAAAGAGATGGAGAAGGCGGCGAGGGATCTGGATTTTATGGAGGCGGCGAGGTTGAGGGATGAGATGTTTGGGTTGCAGAAAAAACTTAAGGAGATGAAGGGATAACTAAAAATCTTAGTACACCCGGCGAGTCGTCTTCGTCAGAATTGCCTATTTTCGCCCTATGGATAATATGGATAAAAGGGTCTTCCTTCTCGATGCCATGGCGCTGATCTTTCGCGCCTATTATGCGCTGATCAGCAGTCCGAGGATCACGTCCAAGGGACGAAATACCAATGCGCAGTTCGGTTTTACCAATGCCGTGGTAGAGCTGATCAACAATCAGCATCCATCCCATATGGCCGTATGTTTCGATACGGAGGCGCCGACGGAGCGGCATACAGATTTTGCGGAATACAAGGCCAATCGCCAGGAGGCGCCGGAGGACCTGATCAGCGCCTTGCCCGATATCAAGGCGATCGTCAAAGGGTTCAATATCCCCTGCATAGAGCTGGACGGCTATGAAGCCGATGACGTCATCGGGACGCTGAGCCAGCAGGCTGCGAAAGCGGGATATGAAGTCTATATGGTCACACCGGACAAGGACTATGGTCAATTGGTATCGGACCAGATCAAAATCTACAAACCCGGCTACCAGGGCGGCCCTGCCGAGATCCTCGGGCCGAAGGAGGTGTGTGAAAAATGGAATATCAAAGATGTCTCGCAGGTCATCGATATCCTGGGGCTGATGGGTGATGCCGTCGACAACATTCCGGGCATCAAGGGCGTCGGGGAAAAGACGGCGGCCAAGCTGCTGACAGAATGGGGCAGCCTGGAGAATGTAGTCGCCAATGCAGACAGCATCAAGGGCGCGCTGGGAGAAAAGGTGAGGGCCGGAAAAGAGCTGGCGGTGATGAGCAAGAAACTGGCGACGATCATTACCCATGTGCCGGTGGAATTCCATGAAGAGAACTTCCGGCTCAAGGACTGGAATAAAGAGGCGCTGAATGAGATCTTTACCGCTTTGGAGTTCCGGTCTATGGGGAAGCGCATCCTGGGAGATGCATTCAGCGGCATGGGCGCATATACACCGCCGGAAGGAGTCCAGATGGACCTGTTCGGGAATGCCGTGAAGCCGGCGGCCGGTGGCGCGGGAACAGAAACGGACCGGCTGGAAGAGGCCAGTACGCGACTGGAGGCGGCCGTGGAAAGAGGCGAAGAGGGTCCGGGAGAAGGCGAAGAAGGGGAAAGCGCGGCGCCCATACCGCATGGCAGCCGAACCATCCACAACACACCGCATTCCTATACCGCTATTGTAGGAGACCAGGCCATCGCCGAGTTCGTCGCGCTGCTGCTCCAGCAGAAAGAGATTTGTTTCGACACCGAAACGACGGGTATCGATCCCAATGACGTTGAACTGGTCGGAATGAGCCTTTCTTTTCAGGTCGGTGAAGCGTATTATGTTCCCTGTCCGTCTGATCAGGACGCCGTCAAAAAGATACTTGATGCCTTTCGGCCGTTATTTGAATCCGGGTCGGTGACCTGGATCGGGCAGAACCTGAAATATGATTGGCTGGTGCTGAAATGGTATGATATCGAGCCGAAAGGGCCTTTGTTCGACACCATGCTGGCGCATTACGTGATAGAGCCGGAGGGCAAGCGGAACATGGACCTCCTTAGCGCTCAATTCCTGGGCTATGAGCCGGTACATATCGAGGAGCTGATAGGCAAGAAGGGAAAGGGCCAGGGGAATATGCGAGACGTGGCACTGGAAAAGATCAAAGATTACGCGGCGGAAGACGCCGACATCACACTACAGCTGAAACAGGCGTTCTATCCGCAATTGGCAGCGAAAGCGGTGGAAAAGGTCTTTTATGAAGTAGAGAACCCGCTGGTCCGGGTGCTGACCGATATGGAATTCGAGGGGATCCGGGTGGACATGGAATTCCTCCGCGAATACTCCAAGGAACTGGAAAGGGAAGCCAGGCAGGCGGAAGAACGCGTCTATTCCCAGGCCGGCGAAACATTCAATCTTGCCTCGCCCAAACAACTGGGTGAAGTGCTGTTTGAAAAAATGAAGCTCGACCCCAAGGCAAAGAAGACGAAGACAGGACAGTATGCGACGGGGGAGGATGTCCTCCTCAAGCTGGCTGTCAAGCACCAGATCGTCGACGATATCCTGGCCTTCCGGGAGTTGACCAAGCTCAAATCGACCTATGTCGATGCCCTGCCATTGATGATCAACCGGAAGACAGGCAGGGTGCATACCAGCTATGCGCAGGCCGTGGCGGTGACCGGACGGCTGAGCTCCAATAATCCCAACCTGCAGAACATCCCCATCCGGACAGAGCGGGGAAGGGAGATCCGGAAGGCTTTTATCCCACGGAATGAAGAATTCGTGCTTGTTTCGGCTGACTATTCGCAGATTGAGCTGCGGATCGTTGCGGCCATCAGCGGCGATCCGAATATGTGCGCCGCTTTCCTGGAAGGCAAGGATATTCACACAGCCACGGCAGCCAAAGTATTTGGCGTTGAGGAAAAGGACGTGACCAAGGAAATGCGTTACAAGGCCAAAAGCGTGAATTTTGGCATTATTTATGGGCAGGGGGCGTTCGGGTTGGCTGATAACCTGGGCATCAGCCGGTCGGAAGCGAAGGAGATCATTGACAACTATAAGAAGCAATTTGCCGGCATCCAGCAATACATGGACAAAACGATGAATTTTGCCCGGGAAAACGGGTATGTCGAGACCTTAATGGGCCGCAAAAGGTGGTTAAAAGACATCAATTCCGCCAATTTCACTATCCGGGGCTTTGCCGAAAGGAATGCCATCAATTCCCCCATTCAGGGCACGGCTGCTGATATGATCAAGCTGGCCATGATCCGGGTGCATGAAGAGTTCCGCCGCGGGGGGTTTCGGTCGAAGATGCTGCTGCAGGTGCATGACGAATTGGTCTTTGACGCCCACAAGGATGAATTGGATATAATTAAACCTATAATAATGCGTTGTATGCAAACGGCACTCCCCTTGCCTCAGGGGATACCGGCGGATGCAGAGATAGGGTCGGGGATCAACTGGCTGGAAGCACACTGATGCGCGATGCGGGTCCGATCCCCCGGAAGTATTAATCAATTTTTAACATCTCATTTAATAAATGCGGGCAAACTTTAGTCTCCGGTAGAAGTCAAACCCTTGTATTTTGGGTATTGGCCTTTTAAGGCACCAAAGTTGTCCATTAACATTGGTCTATTAACCTTGTAAACGAATAAAAATCAATATATGAGAGGCATGCATACGGTTTTATCTATGCTTTTGGCTGTTAGCGTCTTATCCGGCTCTGCCTTTGCTCAGGTGGGGCCTCCACCCCAGGGTCAGCCCCAACAGGCTGCTCCGCAACAGGAGCAGCAGCAGGAGTGGCCGAGGAGCTTCACGATGGATGACGGGACGGTAGTCAAGATCTATCAGCCGCAGCCGGAGTCGTTTGCCAATAACATTATGAAGTCCCGCTGGGCGATTTCGGTCCTCCAGCCGGGCAAGCAGGACCCTGTATTCGGGACTTTCTGGTCGGTGGCCAATGTAGAAACCGACAGGGATGCCCGCAGGGTCGTTATTCAGTCGGCGAAAGTGCCGAATGTCAAGTTCCCCGGTACACCGGACGAGAACTTCATCAACAGTATGAAGACTGCCCTGGAGACTAATTTACCGCAGACGGCAGGCGATCTTTCGCTGGACGAAGTACTGGCGGGCCTGGACCAGGATATGGAACAAAGCAAAATGTCCAAGAACCTGAGTACCGCTGCTCCACGCCTTATTTATGCCGACCATCCTTCGTTGCTGGTAATGATCGACGGTCAGCCCAAACTGGAGGCCAATAAAGATTGGGGTTTGCAGGTCGTTGTCAATACGCCGTTCACGATCGTTCAGGCGCATGACAACCAGTTCTACCTCTACGGTGGTAAGCATTGGTATACGGCGCAGTCTGCAACCGGTCCCTATTCGCCCGCCGGCAATATCCCTTCCGAGCTGCAGCAGGTTCAGAGCGCTGTTGACAATGCCAACAGTTCCAGTGCCGGCTACACCGATTCCGCTTCGGCGGCTCAGGACAACACGGTATCGGATGTCGTCGTGTCCACTTCGCCTGCCGAGTTGATACAGACGAACGGACAGCCGAGCTTTACTCCGATACAGGGAACGAGCCTTTCTTATGTCAGCAATTCACAGAACGATATTTTTCAGGATCAGGCCGGTCATTACTTTGTGTTGATCTCCGGTCGCTGGTACACGTCCAACGCGTTGAATGGCGGATGGCACTACGTGGCTGCCAATGCTCTGCCGCCCGATTTCGCCAGGATACCCGAAGGGTCGCCGAAAGATAATGTCCTGGCCAGTGTAGCCGGAACCGATGCTGCCAGGGAGGCCATTATGGATGCGCAGATCCCGCAGACGGCCAAGGTAGACCGCAACACGGCTTCGACGTCCGTCAACTATGATGGGGACCCGCAATTCGCGCCCCTGCAGGGAACGGATATGCAGTATGCAACCAATACCGGCACGCCGGTCATCCAGGAAAACGGTGTGTATTATAGCGTAGACAACGGTGTCTGGTTCCAGGCGCCCGGACCTAATGGTCCCTGGACGGTGGCTACGGAAAGGCCGGCAGAGGTCGATGCCATTCCGCCGACATCACCGATGTACAACGTAAAATATGTGTATGTATACGATGTAACCCCTGACTATGTGTACATGGGTTATACGCCGGGTTATCTCAACGCCTATGTCTATGGACCGACGGTCGTATACGGAACGGGGTACTATTACAATCCCTGGTTCAACGGGTACTATTATCCCCGGCCCTGGTCCTGGGGTTTTGGGTTCGGTTATAATCCCTATTGCGGATGGACGGTAGGTTATGGCTACGGCTTCGGCTGGTTCCATTTCGGCATCGGCTTTGGCTGGGGTGGTGGCTGGCGCGGTTGGGGCGGCGGCGGCTGGTGGGGCGCTCGCGCCTATCGCCCGAACTATGCCTGGAACGGGTCTCGCGGCACCGGTTTTTATGGTCCCGGATTTGCCCGCAACCGGAATGTGTTTATCAATAGCTACCATACGAATATCTACGCTGCCAGGCCCGGCGTCATCACTCGTGACAACCACAGCTTTACAGCGGGTGGCAGGCCGGGGATTACAGGTGGCAGGCCCGGTGGGGCTGTCGGTGGCAGACCTGGTGTGACCGGAACGGGCGGACGGTCGGGTGGAGTCTTCACCGATCGCGCAGGGAATGTCTACCAGCGGAGTGCAACCACTAATCAATGGCAGCAGCGGACGACGGGCAATCAGACACGGCCGGTGCAGAGCAACAGCGCTGCAGCGCAAAGCCTCAACCGCCAGGCGCAGATGGCGAATCGCGGCCAGGTGAGGACCCAGAACTTCCAGCAGGCCAGAACAGCCAACGCGGCCCGGTCATCAGGCGGCGGCTCGAGGCCCAGCGGTGGCGGTGGAAGCCGGGGTGGTGGCCGTCATTAAGAACATTACACAAACCTTCTCTTTATATTTGTTGCCGGGAGTACGCAGTATCTGCTGCTCCCGGCAAATTTGTCTTAGTAATCAGCCATGCAACCTACTTTATATTATTGTTACGATGCCTATTGCGGATGGTGTTATGGGTTCAGCCCGGTCATCAGCCGGATATTCGAAGAATACCGGCATTCGATGGCTTTCGAAGTGTTGTCCGGAGGCATGGTCCTGCCGGCCACGCCGCAACCGATTGCCGTCATGGCGGCCTATATTCAAAAAGCCTACAAGACGGTGGAAGAGCGGACTGGCATTCGTTTTGGGGAAGATTGGCTGTGGCATATTTTTCATCCTGACGAGAGTGACTGGTATCCCAGTTCGGAGAAGCCGGCAATTGCCATGTGCGTATTCAGGGATTATCATCCTGAGCAGTGTGTGCTGTTTGCGGGGGAGCTGCAATATGCTCTCCATTATGAAGGGCGGGATCTTTGCGACGATGAAGCATACCGCCATCTGCTGCTGAAATACGGCATTCAGGAAGCGGCTTTCTATGAAAAGCTGCATGATCCGGTGTACAAGGAAAAAGCCTATGAAGAATTCGCTTTGGTCAAAGAGCTGCATGTGACGGGGTTTCCGACTGTATTTTTACAGGTCAGCAATACGAAATTTTACTTGCTGAGCCGTGGTTACACCGATTACACTACGCTGAAAAAAAGTATCGGAGAGGCAATGGCCAAATGACCGATTAAGTTTACCTTGCATATCCCTAAAAAGGCTATAGTGGCCGATAATACACATCAATATGGAATATAACAAGATCATAGCCGTTACCGGATTACCGGGATTGTACGAGTTGCTTAGCAGCAAATCCGACGGGGCCATCGTTCGTTCGCTCGATGATAAGACCACCCGGTTTGTAGCCAGCCGCATCCATAATTTCTCTCATCTTGAAAGCATCGAGGTCTACACCGTGCGTGACAATGTCAACCTGGTGGACATCTTAAAGGCCATGGAAGCCAGTGCTGAGAAATTGCCGGATGAGAAAGACGGGGCGGACCTGAAGTCCTACTTCACGAAGGTCTATCCTGACATTGATTTTGACAGGGTATACAGCAGTGACCTGAAAAAGATGGTCAAGTGGTATAGTGTGCTGAAGGCAAACAATATCGAGATCAAGTTATCCGAACCGGAAGAAGAAGAGGCAACCGAAGAAACGGTTGTGGAAGAAGAGGCGGCGACTCCGAAAAAAGAGGCGCCCCCGAAAAAGACTGCGGCGACAGAAGAAGCACCGGCAAAGACCGCCACAACGGCGGCAAAGGCCGGAACGACGGAAAAACCGGCGACAGCTGAAAAGGCAGTCAAAACGGAAAAAGCCGTAGCCAAGGAAAAGGCAGCGCCGGCGGAAGCAGAAAAGCCCAAGGCAAAAAAGGCAGACGAAAAAGATAAGCCGGTGAAGGCAGAAAAAGCAAAGAAGACGGAAGAAGCGGCAGCCGAAAAGCCGAAAAAGACAGCCAAAAAGAAAAGTGAATAAAGATGACACCTATAGCAGAATTGACAAAACCGGTGAGGCATTTTTTGCCTGAGGACTTTGTCGTGACGGATTGGAACAGCCTGGAACCATATTTCCGTGAGCTGGAAGACCGCCCGTTGGATACCAGGGCAGCGCTGGAAAAGTGGCTGTTGGACATGAGTGAGCTGGAAGCGGTGTTGAGCGAAGACATCAGCTGGCGCCAGATCAAGATGACGTGCGACACGGAAAACAAGAGTTTGGAAGAGGCGTTCAATTACTTCTGTCTGGAGATACAGCCCAAGATACAACCCTATGCCGACCGGCTCAACCGGCGGCTGATCGAGAATCCGCATACGCAGGAATTAGACCCCAGGGACTATTTCAGCTATCTGCGTTCGGTCCGGAAAAGGATCGAGCTGTTCCGGGAGTCCAATATTCCGTTATTTGCGGAGTCGAGCGTATTGGGCCAGCATTATGGCATGATCTCCGGAAAGATGACGGTGGAAATGAGCGGTCAGGAATACACGCTGCAGCAGGCCGCCAAGTTCCTGGAAAGCCCTGACAGAGCCGTGCGGGAAGAGGTTTATCGCAAGATCCAGGAGAGGAGAGGTCAGGACAAAGATTCGCTGAACCATCTGTATTCCAAGCTGATCGACATCCGCAACAGGATTGGATTGAACGCCGGCTTCAGCAATTTCCGGGATTTTAAGTTTGAAGACCTGGGTCGTTTCGACTATACAAAGGAAGACTGCTTTCGATTTCACGAGGCAGTGAAGGAATATGTGGTGCCGCTGGTCAACAAGATCAATGAAAAAAAGCGGAAGAAGCTGGGCCTCGATACGCTGAGGCCCTGGGATGTGGAGGCAGAGCCGGCAGGGATCAAACCCCTCCGTCCCTTTACGAACGGCGATGATCTGCTGACGAAAACGATCGCCTGCTTCAACCGGCTGAACCCCTTCTTTGGCGATTGCCTTCAGACCATGCTGGAAATGGGTAGATTCGACCTGGAAAGCAGGAAAGGGAAAGCCCCCGGCGGTTACAATTGCCCGTTAGCGGAAACCGGCGCACCCTTCATTTTCATGAATGCCAGCGGGCAGATGGGCGACCTGACGACGATGGTACACGAAGGCGGCCATGCGATTCACTCCTTCCTGACACACCCGCTGCGACTGAGCGCTTTCAAGGAGTATCCCATGGAGATCGCTGAAGTGGCAAGCATGTCGATGGAATTGTTTAGCATGGATCATTGGGACTTATTCTTTGAAGATAAAAACGATTTAGCAAGAGCACGTCAGCACCAGCTCGAAAGAGTAATTACTATTTTCCCCTGGATAGCTACTATTGACAAATTTCAACATTGGATATACGAAAATCCTTATCACACGCTGGAAGAGAGGAAGGAGAAGTGGTTGGAGATCCTGGAAGAGTTTTCTTCGAAGTCGGTTGATTGGCGTGGCCTTGAGGAGTATCGGGAATATGGCTGGCAGAAACAGCTGCACCTGTACGAAGTTCCGTTTTATTATATTGAATACGGTATTGCGCAGTTAGGAGCCCTCGGCCTTTGGATGCAGTATAAGCGCAACAAAGAGAAGGCGTTAAGCCATTATATGCAGGCGCTAAGCCTGGGCGCCACGCGGACTTTACCGGAATTATACGATGCGGCCGGACTGAAGTTTAACTTTGCCAAAGAGCAGATTAAACAACTGATGGATTTCGTTGGTGAGGAAATGGAAAAAATTGCGGTAGATTAAATTTTACAAAATACTCACAAACTAGTAGACGACCTCTTGTTCGTATGCTTTTTTCCGGCTATATTTGTGCAACAAGTGTTTTGAAATTTGCGGGTGTTTTAAACACCTTTCAGATAAAGAAGCTACTAATCAGAGCCTTAACCAAAAGTCCCGGTGTTTCTACATCGGGGCTTTCTTTTTTAATGGCCGCAACTCTTGCAGATGCCGCTGACAATCATTTCTACCTGCTGGGCGGTATATCCCCGGGGAAGTTTTATAGAAGGAACGACCACGTCTTCCAGGCAGGTGGTGTTGCCGCAACGGTTACAAATAAAATGAACATGATCATCCCGGTGATGTCCTTCGGAACAGTCATCCTTACACAACGCATAACGTATAGAATTATCCGAAGACGGTATGCTATGTATCAATCCTTTTTCAAGGAATGCTTGCAGGGTGCGGTAAACCGTCACGCGATCGAATTTCTCCCCGGCTTTCTTTTCGATATCACCGTGTGAGAGCGCTCCTTCGTATTGCAAGAATAGCTCAAGTATCCTGCGGCGACCATCGGTAACGCTCAGCTGAGTTTTCTTCAGCAGCTCTGTAACTTTACTATCTATCATATCAACCCGGATTATTCGTAAAAAGACTATTAGCAATTCGTGGCGCAGCGACCTTTTCCTTCAGCAGCGCTGAAATATCCTTCTCCAGTTCGTCCAGTTCATCCTGTTTCAGCCCGTCATAGATTTTTCTGACACGTCCTCCTCTATCTACAAGAGCCACGAATTGGGTATGAAGGAACTGTTCGTTTATATTGAGCGCATTATTCTTCGGGTCATCCAGCAGATATCCATTCCTGGCCAGGTGATAGAGGCTATCTTTTCTGCCGGTCAAAAACCACCATCGTTGAGGATCCGCGCCCAAAGAATCCGCATAGTGTTTCATGCGTGCTACGCTGTCCGTCTCCGGGTCCACCGTATAAGAGAGGATTCGGAAATCCGTCTCGCCAGCCAAATCGCCGGAAAGCCGTTTCATATTAACATTCATTCTCGGACAAATGCCTTTGCAGGTCGTAAAAAAATATTCCGCCACATAGACCTTGCCGGCCACATCCTTCTCCGTGACCCGCCGGCCTTGTTGGTTGTCGAAGGAAAAGGGAGGCACATAACTGAGGACCGGCAGCGCCGGCGTCCCAAATCCCGGCACGAAGTGGGTCAGGGCAAAATAAAAAACGATAAAGAGTACTATGAAAAAGCCAGCCAGGAGACCAATTTTTTTCTTGTTCATGATCCTGTAAAGTTAGGATTGTCTTGCGTAATAGTTCTTTTTGCAACTTCGTTGCATTTGTTATATCTTTGCAGGCGCGGCAGGCGGGGGATTTTCCCGATTTAGAAAAACAAGCTGGCGGGGATTTGTTATCTTTACATTCGAAACCCATCTCGCTGCACATTAAACGGCTTCTTTATGATCAGAACAGGCAATCCGGTCATCAGCATCTACACTGAAATGACTCCTAATCCGGAAACGATGAAATTCGTGGCCAATAAATTGTTGTATCCCGGCAAAAGCATCGATTTTCCCGATACGGAAGCAGCAAAGCCCTCGCCGCTGGCCATCGAGCTGTTTGGCTTTCCTTTTATCAAGGCCGTTTTTATCGCCAGTAATTTCGTTACGCTCACCAAGACCCCCGATACGGATTGGGATGATGTCATCCCTTCCATCCGGCAGTTCCTGAAAGAATACCTGGAAGAGAACAAGCCGGTCATCAATGAAGAAGACATTGTCCTCATCAAATCCGAAGGGAATAGCATCGATGCCGATGACGACGATGTCGTCAAAAGGATCAAGGAGCTGCTGGAAAATTACGTCAAACCGGCCGTTGAAATGGACGGGGGCGCGATCCAATTCAAAAGCTATAACGAAGGGACTGTCAATCTCATGCTGCAAGGCAGCTGCTCAGGTTGTCCCTCATCCATGATCACCCTCAAGTCCGGGATCGAAGGCATGATGAAACGAATGATCCCCGAAGTAAAAGAAGTGGTGGCCGAGGCAGAGTAATGTCTATGGGGATGCCGCAAGAGCTCTTCCGTCAATTTCTCCTGGACTTAAAGAATACCGGCTGGCTGGAATTTATCGCTGTGCTATCGGGCATTGTCAGCGTCTGGTACAGCCGAAAAGAAGATATCCTCGTTTATCCCACCGGCCTGATCAATACCATCGTTTATGTCTGGCTGAGCTTTCATTCGTCGCTGTTCGGTGAAGCGAGCGTCAATTTGTATTATACCGTTCTCAGTATCTACGGCTGGATCCTGTGGTCGAAGAAAGACCAGCAGCACCGGGTGATGCTCCATGTGACGAAATCTTCGGGCAAAGAGCTGGCGCAACAATTCATATTTTTCGGAACTACCTACTTTCTCATGTTCTTTGCGTTGACTTATCTGAAACAGGGGTTTGCGCCCATGGCCATTCCCTGGGCGGACGCTTTTGCCGCGGGTACTGCTTATACCGGCATGTGGCTGATGACGAAGAAGAAGGTGGAAAGCTGGCATTGGTGGATTGCGACGAATGTCGCGAGCATTCCGCTGTATTTCGTCAAGCACTATGTTTTCACGAGCGTTTATTATGTGATCCTGCTGATCCTGGCGATAGCCGGCCTGATAGAATGGAACAAAAAGATCAAAAGCGTTTCCTATGGCGTGTAAGAAAATCGTCGTCATAGGACCCGAATCGACGGGCAAATCCACACTGTGCGAAGGGTTGGCGGCACATTACCATACGGAGTGGGTACGGGAGTATGCCCGCGAGTATCTGCAAACGCATGGGATGGAATATACTTATGACGATCTTTCGACCATTGCGAGGGGGCAGCTGGCGCTGGAGGATGCGGCGATGGGGGCGGCCGGAGAGCGGGATTCGGCGCAGGAGGCAGGGCGGAATGCTCGGACAGCTCCAACCGGAGACCGGGTGCTCTTCATCGACACGGATCTTTACGTCATGAAGATTTGGAGCGAATATGTTTTCGGACGTTGCGAAACGTGGATTTTAAAAGAGATCGTTGAGCGTCATTATGATGGCTATTTGTTATGCCGGACGGATCTGTCATGGGCGGATGACCCGCTGCGGGAATATCCCGATCTGGCGACACGGGAAAAACTGTTCCATATTTATCGGGATCTTCTCATCAATCAAAACGTTCCGTGGGTGGAGGTCGGTGGCGAAGGGGAGCACAGGTTGAAGAATGCGATCGAAGCGGTGGCGAGAATGACGCGCGCGCGATGAGGCAGGCGCTGTTGGCAGCCTGCACCTACTGCACTAATTTCTGAATATCGGGATCTTCCTGCAGGTGGCTCATCTGGCCGATGGCCCAGGCAGCGCGGGTGGCCACGTGATCTGACAGGGGCTTGACCGTGTAGATCTTCGGGTTGGGCAGGCATGCGGCGATCCTGGCGGCTTCCAGCCGCGTAAGTTCCTTAGCGGGTATATGGTAATAATTCCGTGCGGCGGCTTCGATCCCATAGATCCCCTTCCCCATCTCGGCGACATTCAGGTACATCTCCAGGATGCGTCGCTTTCCCCAGATCATTTCGATCATGAAGGTAAAATAGACTTCAAGGCCTTTGCGGAACCAGCTGCGTCCCTGCCAGAGAAAGACGTTCTTGGCTACCTGCTGGCTGATGGTACTGGCGCCATGGAGGGATTTGCTTTTTTGATTGTGCTTCATCGCCTTTTCGATGTTCTTAAAATCGAACCCGTCGTGGTCGGGAAAGAGCTGATCTTCCGTACTGATGACGGCTAATTTGGCGTAAGGGGAGATATCCTTCATGCTGACATAGGTCCGATGGAGACCATCCCCTTCGATCAGGCTGCCTACCTGGGTCAGGGTAATAGGGGGATTAACCCATTTCAGCAGGAGAATATAGAGCAACTGAAGAAGGAACAGGATGATCAGCACACGCTTGATCACTCTCCAGGCGCGGGGGAGGGGACGCAGTCCTTTGGTATTGACAGGCGACATTAACGCTTGTCCTTGGTGATCTGCAGATACACCAACTTGAACCTTCCGCCCAGCTTGTAGTACTTGCTGGTAAACTCCGCCAGCAGAAAGCCGCCCACCAGCAATGCACCTCCGATCACATAGCCCCCGGTGGTAAACCACTGATTGGGATGATCCTGCCGGAGTCCGCCGTTGATAGCGCTGATGGCGGTAAATCCGGCGCCGGCGACCATCATTAAGTCGCCCAACGTGGCGAAGTTGATATTCCCTTTTGTTCGCTGGATGACGGCGATCTCATTGTAATGAAAAGCCTGCCCGGCGATAAATACCGTGTCATGCCGCAGGTCGTCGACGGTGCCGCTGAACCATTGTCCATAGACCGTCTTGAAGGTCATCGGATCCCCGACAGTGTAAGCACGTTCGTGCATACCTCTTCTTTGCAAGACGAGTACATCATTCTGCGCCAGGCTGCAGAATGGAATAAGGTATAAGAATAATATGAAAAGTTTGTGCAACATAATGGTTCCAAACATACAAAGTTCTGCGAAAGTTGATTGTTAAATGAAATTAACAAATCAGGAGCCGCTGGAAGCGGCTACCGCAAAACCTTGTGAAAAACAATGACGTCCCATAATAAAGCTATTCCGAAACCGATCAGGATCGTGCCGGCGATCTTATTGACGACGGTGAGGGTATGGACGGTCAGTTTGCTTCTCAGCCGGCCGGCCATCATCACCTTGCCGACATCGGCGCTCATGTTCACCAGCAGACAGACGGAAAAAATAACGATCCTTTCCTGCAGCGTATGGGTGAGCGAGAGCACGGTGGCGTTTCCCAGCCAGAAGAAGATGACACCGGGATTAAGGGTATTGATGAGGAATCCGGAAGCAAAGACCCTGGCCATATCCCGTTTTCGAAAGCGGGTCTCGCCCCCTTCCTGGGTCCGGCCAAGGGAGACCTTTTTAAAAAAAACGAAATAAATGCCCATGGCGATGAGAAAACCGCCGCCGCCGAAGGCGATGACTTTCGAATGCTCCAGCATTTCGCTGACGAGAGCGGTCAGGGTATTACTGAGCACAACGAGCAGGATATCGCTGATCCACACGCCGGCCACAAAACTAAACCCTCCTTTGTGCCCGTTGTCGAGGCTTTGCTTGATGATGGTAAAAATAATAGGTCCTACCGATAAGGCAAGAACAAACCCCAGCGCCAATCCTTTCAAAACGGACTCCATCATAACGATATCTTTAAATATCCCCTGTTTCCAGGAACTTTTGCCAGTCCTGCAGCATTTTTCCTTTCAATACACGGGGGAACTTGTGTTGTCCCCCGATCTTTCCTTTAAGGCGCATAAATTCCATAAATTTCTGTTCCGGGAGCACCTTGACGTAGATATCTTTCAGGGCGCTGTCCCGTTCGACCGCATAGTCGTCATTCAGTTGTTTGAGCTTGTCGTCAATCTTCCGGCGTAACAATTCCTCATCGGCCGCTTCATTGCAGGACAACCACCATTGATGTGCAAAGAATAAGCCATGGGGAATGCCTGCCACGGCAAATTCCCGGATGGAAAGATTCATTTCTTCGCTGGCCAGTTGTACCGCTTTGTTCATGTTGTCCACGCTGAGGTGTTCGCCGGCCAGGCTCAGGAAATGTTTGGTTCTGCCTGTGATAATGATTTCGCAACGATCCTTATCCACGAACCGGACGGTATCCCCGATCAGGTATCGCCATGCGCCGGCGCTTGTGCTTAACAGCAAGGCATAATCCTTCCCCTCTTCTACTTCATCGATCATATAGGCCGTCGGGTTTCTAACCAGATTTCCGTCGGCGTCGAAATTTTTGTCGTCAAAAGGTACAAACTCGAGAAAAATATGCTGGTTGGTGACCAACCTCATCCCCTTCGCATGCTGGGCGTCCTGGTAAGCGATAAAGCCTTCGGAAGCGAGATAGGTCTCGATGTAGGTCAGCGGCTTGCCCAGCAATTTCTCAAACCCTTTTCTATAGGGTTCGAATGATACGCCGCCATGAACGAAGAAGGCGAGGTTAGGCCAGATCTCGTGAATATTGTTCAGCTTGTAGCATTCGATGATCTTTTCCATGCATAGCTGTATCCAGCCGGGCACACCGACAAGGAACCCGATATCCCATTGAGGGGCCAGCTTCACTACTTCTTCCAGCTTCTTCGTCCAGTCTTTGGTGCGGGCGATCTTCCTTCCCGGCTTGTAGAAAGGCTGGAACCAGAACGGTACTTTTCGGGCTGTGATGCCGCTGAGATCGCCGGAATAATAGCCGGCGCCTTTCTGAAGGCTGGTGGTGCCGCCGATCATGAGCCAGCCCTTGCTGAGGCTTTTGACGGGAATATCCCGATAGGTGCGCAGAGTGAGTAATTGCCTGACCATTACGATCCGGTTGCCGCGAAGCAGATCGTTAGTGATAGGAATATATTTACTGCCGGCTTCGGAAGTGCCGGAAGAAAGTGCATAATATTTGATCTTACCCGGCCAGCACACATCGGCCTTCCCTTCCAGTGTCTGGTTCCACCAGGCTTCATAGATCGTGTTGTAGTCGAAGGTCGGAACGATCTCCTGAAATTTTTTCCCCGGATTCTTGCGGTTAAGGAGAATTTCATCAAACCGATATTGTTGACCGAATTCAGTAAACCTAGCTTTTTTGAGTAGCTTCCGCAATACCTTCAACTGCTGCCGCCCAGGAGATTTCTGGGGCAGCCGCAAAGCCTGAGCCAGGGATTTAGGTAATTGAATTTCAATCAATGCCATTGAGTAACCCCGTAGTTTGGTATGCGGCGAAATTAAGGTTTTGGATGATAATTTTGTTACATTTATTTGATGAACCTGAAACTCTCCCCACTCTACCTGCTTTCTTTTCTGATCCTGGTATTCCTGGTGCATGAACTCCATGACTGGGCGCATACGCTGGTGGCCAGGGCTATGTGTCCCTGCTGGGGAATGCGTGTTTTCGATGGGTGGGATTTTTGCCCGGATTGTTTTGCCTCTGCCGGGGCTCGGGCACTGGCTACGGTTGCCGGTCCAGTGATCACTTTCATATTCCTTTGGATAGGATGGAGCCTGCTGAATGAGGACAATCAACTGGATGAGCAATCCCTGGGCTGTACCATAGTTTTAGCTTGTTTACCGCTGAATATCCTACTGGCGGCCACGGCAGGCGGAGGGGACCTGACTAACGCGATCCGGTGGCTGGAACCGCATGACGCCCAGAACAACCCCCATTTCGTCAGTTTGCTGGGGCTGCTGATCGTGGTGGTGCTGACTGTCCCTCCTCTCGTCCGGACCTTTCTACGGCTGCCCGGGTACCGGGGAAAATTTATCCTATTTCCGATCTTCCTGTTGGTGCCGCGCTGGCTGGACCATTGGGTGGTCAGCATAGGTCTGAACCGATGGCTGATAAAGCCCGATACCGATCAGGCACAAGCGTATACTTGGGTGATCGCGTGGCTGATACTGTTACTGACCGGTTGGTTTTTCACCCGCCGTCAGCCGTCAAAGCTTATGCAGGAGATGACGATATAACCCATATTTCACCCCTTCCATCCCGACTGGCGCTGCCGACGACCGATTGGCCGCCGGTGGCGTAGAATTTCACCTGCCGGTGTGGGTGAGGCCCGTGGCGGAGCAGGTATAGAGCCCTGGATTCGAGGGCTGCGGATTGCGCCGACGACTCAAGTGCAGCGATGCAATCTTTGAACGAAAACTTTTCTCCTTCGCAAAATATGATTTCATCCGCCTGCTGCAGGTCCGGCGCCGGTTTTCTTTCACCGGAAGCGTTCAGGAGCGGTCTGAGGTGCCCGATAGCGGCCGGGTCACCGGTGAGCCAGGTGCGCCGGGGAGGGGGGGGTGCGGACTGGCGGGGCGGTGAGGACGAGGGTCCTTGCCCGGGGGGCGGCGCTTGCCCCGATGATGGCCGCCGGGCGATCCTGCCGATGGCTCCCAGCCCGGCCCTTAACCAGATAGCCGCCTCGAGACCGGACGCAAAGACGCGGGAAAGGCCGCTGTTAAAATGTTTTCGCCGGAATTGGCTCATAGCTTTGTAGAACTGCCGGATGTGGCGGATATCTTTTTGAGTGCTTTCTCCTTTGAAGTGAACGATCGTGGCATCGGCAAAATAATAGTTGACATACCCGGCCTGTTCCAGCCGATAGCTCAGGTCGATGTCCTCTGCATACATAAAGTAGTCGCTATCAAAGGGCCCTACCCTGGTGAGCGCGGCCCGGCTGATCCATAGACAAGCGCCGGACAGTATGGGCGAGGGGTGGGACCGGCCGGCGGGCAGGTGCCCCAGGTAATAGGTACCAAAGAGCCGGGAATGCGGGAAAAGTGCCGTCAGGCCGAATAATTTACAAGCCGCTACCCAGGGTGAGGGAAACCCTCTGCGTGATTCTTTGAGGAAACGACCGCTGCCATCGATCATCCGGGGGCAAAGGCCGCCGATGCCGGGGGTGGATTGCAGAAAGAAAAGACAGCGCGTGGCTATATCTTCCGGCAGGATCGTGTCAGGATTGAGGAAGAGGATATAGTCGCCCCGGGCCTGCTGCAGGGCCAGGTTGTTAGCCCGCGCGAATCCGACGTTGACGGTATTGACGATGAAGGTGACCGCCGGAAATAGCGGGCGGAGGAAGGCCACGCTGTCATCGTCTGAATGATTGTCGACGACGATAACCTCCGCGTCGATGCCCCGGAGGGCTTTTTGGACGGAATGCAGGCAGAGCTCCAGAAAGTGCTTTACCCGGTAATTCACTATGATAATGGAGAGGATCATGGTGGCTTTTGCGAAGTACGATCATTTGGATTAAACTTGGACAGGTGGTAAAAAATTGATATATTTGCATTTGTCAATTTGAATGAATATGGGTCTTTCTATCAAACAGATCGAAAAAGTTTCCAAGGCATTAGGTGACAGCAACAGGCTGAAGATCCTGTATTATCTTTCCGGTATGGGCGGATGCGGCGAATGCTCGGCCTTACAGGAAGTCATCGATCTGGCTCAGCCTTCCATTTCCCATCACGTCAAGATCCTCGTGGAATCCGGGCTGATCGAAGGAGAAAAAGAGGGCAGAAACTATACCTACACCCTGAATGGCAGTGTACTGAATGAATATCTTGACGCACTGCGGAAACTGGAAGGAATCAACCAACCAGTTAAATAATCACACTTTTTTTATGAGGCAAAAAGCATTGGACTCGCAAGGGCCGCAATAAGACTTCGGCTGCCTATCTTTGCGGCATGCTAAAATCAACACTTATCAGGGCGGTCGAAGCGGGGGCCGCCGTTATGCAACGGTTTTTTCAGGGAGAATTTACGATCTCCAATAAGGAAGGCATTAATAACCTGGTCACGGAGGCTGACCTTGCCTCGGAAAAGGCGATCTTCGAGATCATCAAAAATGATTATCCCGACCATTTCCTGCTAAGTGAGGAGACGGGGGAAATCGTCACGGATTCCAGTTACAAGTGGATCATCGACCCGATCGACGGGACAGTGAACTTCGCCCATGGCCTGCCGCTGTGTTGCGTCAGCATCGGTCTGGAGCAGGATGGGCAAATGATCATGGGGGCGGTGTATAACCCTTTTGTCAAGGAATTCTTTTTTGCGCAAAAAGGCTATGGCGCTACCTTGAATGACAAGAAGATAGCCGTCAGCCAGGAGACTTCGGTCCTTACATCCTGCCTGGTGACAGGTTTCCCCTATGCCTACCTGGACCAGCCTAATGGTCCGCTGGAGGTTTTTTCCCGGCTGATCCGCGGTGGAGTGCCGGTCCGGAGGCTGGGTTCGGCGGCCATTGACCTCTGTTGGGTGGCCGCGGGCCGTTTCGACGGTTTTTATGAGCACAAGTTGAATGCCTGGGACAGTGCGGCCGGTTATTTGATGGTGGAAGAGGCGGGTGGAAGGGTGTCCGATTTTACCGGCAGCCGGTATTCCCCCTATCAGCCACATATCATCGCCACGAACGGAAAGATCCATGACGAGTTGATCTCCGTAGTTAACAACCGGCACCCGGGATTATGATTTAATACCATTATTATGAGCGAAAACAGGACCGAAATATCATCGCTGGGGGAATTTGGGTTGATCGACCACCTGACGGCGAACATCGAAATAAAAAATGCCTCAACGCTGGTCGGGGTAGGTGATGATGCCGCCGTCATCGATCATTTCGGCAAACAGACGGTGATCACGACCGATCTCCTGCTCGAGGACGTCCACTTCGACCTGATGTATACTCCCTTGCAGCACCTGGGTTATAAATCTGTCATCGTGAACCTCAGCGATGTCTATGCGATGAATGCCATCCCGACCCAGATCACGATGAGCCTGGGTATCAGCAATCGTTTCAGCGTGGAGGCCCTGGATGAGTTCTATGAAGGAGTGTATGCGGCCTGTGAAGCCTATGGGGTAGACCTGGTTGGCGGCGACACGGCTTCTTCCAAAAAGGGGTTTGTCATCTCCGTCACCGCGATCGGGGAAGTCACGCCGGCCAGGTTTGTCCGGCGCAGTACGGCGAAGGAGGGCGATCTGCTGTGCTGCACCGGCGATCTTGGCGCCGCCTATCTCGGGCTGATCCTGTTGGAAAGGGAAAAGAAGATCTTCCTGGAAAGCCCGCAGGTCAAAGCCGACCTGGAGGGTGAAAAATATGTGATCGGCCGTCTGCTGAAGCCCGAAGCCCGGAGAGATATCATTGAGTTCTTCCAGCAGTCGGAACTGCTGCCGACAGCGATGATGGACATCAGTGACGGGCTAAGCTCCGAGATCCTTCACATCTGCCGGCAGAGCCAGCTGGGCTGTGTGTTGTACGAAGAGAAGATCCCCATTGCAGAGGACACCCGCAATGCAGCCTACAAATTCGAACTCGACCCGACAGCCTGTGCGCTGAGCGGCGGGGAGGATTATGAGCTGCTGTTCACCATTCCCCAGCAGGATTATGACAAGCTGGTGCTCAACGAGCAGATCAGTGTGATCGGCTATATGACCGAGCCCGAGAAGGGACAAAAGATCATTACCAAGGGGGGGAATACGTTTGATATTACTGCGCAGGGGTGGAATGCCTTTGCTGCCAAATGATTTTCTGCATGACCAGACTCCTGTCATCCTGTTATCTCATTCTATGCCTTTTCCTATTTTCCTGCGGGACGTCGGAAAAGGCGTTCCGGCCCGACAGAAAATATTCCCCGGCGGTGTTGCGGGAGGACTACCAGATCTTCCGGAACGTACTGGAAGCCTGGCATCCCAGTCTGTATTGGTATACTCCGCGGGACAGCATGAATTATTTTTTTGCAACGGGCTATTCAGCGTTGAACGACTCCATGACCGAGCCGCAGTTCAGGAGGGTATTGAGCTATGTGATCGCCAGGATCAAATGTGGCCATACATCCGTCAGCGCATCCCGGAACTACAGCCGTTATCTCGATAAGGCGAAGCTGCCTCAATTCCCGTTGATCCTGAAATTCTGGAAAGACACGATGGCCATCGCCTTCAACCTCGACCGGAATGATACCGTCCTGAAAAGAGGTACATTGCTCTATACCATCAACGGAAGAACGGCCCGTCAGCTGACGGATACTCTCTTCCCCTATATCGTCAGCGACGGTTACAACCTGACGGGAAAATATCAATATCTCAGCACGGGGCTTCATTTCAGCTCGTGGTATAAGGATGTGTTCGGTTATGAGAATGGTTTCGATATAGCCTACCGGGATACGGCAGGCCAGACAGCGCAAATCCACATCCCGGCGTATGATCCGAATGCAGATACAGTGCGAAGAAGCCTGGGCCGGGTGTTGATGCAGGGAACGGGGCAGCGGAGACCGGGGCCGTCGCAGCCGATGAGGCATCGCGGCAGGCGTGCCCGTAAGAGAAGGGAATTATTGTTTACCCGTAATCTGCAATTGGATAGTAACAGTCATTCGGCTTTTCTAACGCTGAACACCTTTGAGGGTGGTTATGGTCTCAGGGGGTTCTTCCGGGAGACGTTCAAAGTCCTGAAGGACAGCCAGGTGAAGAACCTGGTGATCGACGTCCGGTCCAATGGCGGGGGCGATGCCGCTATTTCTACGCTCCTAACCCGGTACCTGATCGATAAAAAATTCAAGCTGGCGGATTCCCTCTATACGGTGCGGCGGCACAGCCGGTATGACGGCTATATTCAGCATGGTTTTGTCTATGATGTACTGACTTTCTTTGCCAGCCGCCGGCATTCGGACGGCTACTATCATTTCGGCTATTTCGAACGCCATTATTACCACCCGGTCAGGAGGGATCATTTCGACGGCGCGGTGTATATTCTTACGGGTGGCAATTCCTTTTCCGCCACCTGTCTGTTCGCCGGTGCATTGAAGGGGCAATCCAACGTGATGCTGGTCGGGGAGGAAACCGGTGGCGGCTATTACGGCAATACTGCCTGGATGATACCGGATGTGACACTGCCGGTGACGGGTATCCGATTTCGATTACCGCGATTCCGGCTGGTAGTTGACAGTACGCGGGAAAAGAATGGGCGGGGCGTGATGCCCGATGTGCTGGCGCTGCCGTCGGTGGAGGCGTTGAGCAAGGGGCTGGATTTCAAGACGGCGAAGGCGAAGGAACTGATCCGGCTCAAGTCCGCGGATAGGGCGGGGCAGCCTTAGGGAAGAGCCCGTTCGAGAAGAGGACGCGCGAGAGCGCGGCCGATACTAGAAGCGGAGCTCTGTGGGAGGGATGGAAGAGGTACAGCGCGAGCCTAGAAGCGACAGCTCCGTGCGGGAGGTTGGAGAAGTACCGTTCGAGGGCGCGACCGGTGGTATGACGCGGCATTTTCCCATGAGTAAGGAATAGGCTTTGAGCTGAAGGCTCAGCTCGTTAAGGTCGACAGGCCTGGTGATGAAATGGTCTGTCTCTACCTTCAGGCAGACCTGTTTGAAATTCAGTCTTGCATTGCCGGTCATGGAAACGATCAGCGGCCGCTTGTTCTTTCTATATAGTCCGGTGACGTCTGGCATTCCTTCCATTTCCAACATCCGCATGTCCACCAGTATGACGTCATACGCCTTCGTGCTCGTCTTGTTCTGCACTTCCTGGCGGCTGGCGGCCACTTCGGGCTGGTATCCCAGCTGGCATAGAAGGTCTTTGGTGTTGACATGCGCCTCGGGGTTGGGGTCCGCGATGAGGATGCTCAGGGGGTAAGATGTCGAGAATAGGGCTGTGTTTTCCATTGGGTAGTGTAAAATAACCCCGAATTCTTGTCATTTCGGCGGATACTGCGGCGTTTCTTCATCGAATAGGCAGAAGCGAGGAATTATATACATGGTTCCTCCTATTTTTTATTCTTCTCCGGCTACCAGCACCTGCAATAAATTCAATTGTTCGTCGAGCAGCACGAGATCGGCGCAGGCCCCGGGTTGGATGACGCCCCACCGGTCCTGCAGACCGAGCAGTGTGGCGGGATAGAGAGCCGCCATCCGGAGCGCCTCCGGCAATGGGATCCCGGCCTGCTCCACTCCGTTGCGAACGGCCTGCAGCATCGTTAATGCAGATCCGGACAGCGTGCCGTCGGGCAGTGTATACCGGTCTCCTTTAAACACATGCATATACTCGCCATATTGTACTTCGGCTACGGCATCCGTTATAAAGAACAGCCGGTCCTGCATGATCTTTTTGCTGATGCGGACCGAGGCGAAGTCGACGTGAACGCCATCGCAGACGATGCTGCTGCAGACATCATTATTATCATACACCGCGCCCACGAATCCGGGCTGGCGTCCCTGCAGCGGCGACATAGCATTGAAGAGGTGAGTAGCCGCCGGGATGCCCTGGTAAAATCCATTGATGGCCTCTTCATACGTAGCATTGCTATGGCCAGCCGATACGACGATCCCGTGACGGATCAGCAACTCTATGCATTCCCGATCACATTGTTCCGGCGCCAGGGTCATCATGCGGAAGATGTCCCGGCCGTGCTGCAGGAGCAGGCGGATCTCGTCTACGGTAGGTTTTTTGATGAATTTTTCGAGATGGGCGCCTCTTTTGGCCGGGTTGATATAGGGTCCTTCGAGGTGGACGCCCAGCAGGCCTTTTCCGCCGCTGTTGCGGTATTCCCGGGCGACTTCCATCCCGCGGATCATTTTTTCGATGGAGTTGGTGGCCAGGGTGATCATGAACTGGGTGCAGCCGCCCTGGAGGCAATATTCATACACCGCATCCAGCGATTCGGTGGTCATCTCTGCCGAGAAGAGCCTGCCGTTGCCGCCGTAGATCTGGAGGTCCATGAATGCCGGCGCCAGCATATAGCCATTGAGCTCACGAACGCGGTAGTCCGCCGGGACGGCGGACGCTGCTACGATGTCCACTATTTTTCCGTCCCGGACCAGGACGGCTTTGCCGGTCTGAATGTCGCGGCCGGTAAAGAGCTCGCGGGCGATAAATGCGGTTGCCATACAGATTGTTTTAGGCCTGGGCCAGTGGCTTAGGAGCCGCCGGGTTCAGGGCTGCCAGGGTTCAATATTGAAATGATCGGCATCTTTCCAAAAGGGAAAGCGTTGCCTGGTTGTTTCCAGCTGATCTTTCTGCAGGGTGAGGGTGAACACGTCCTCTTTATCCACCTCGTGATAAAGGATCTCACCCAGCGGATCGATGATCATCGAGTCGCCGGTATGGGCGATGTTGTTGCCATCATTGCCGACACGGTTGACGCCGATGACGTAGGCCTGGTTTTCGATGGCGCGGGCCTGCAACAGGGTCTTCCAGGCAAGGGAGCGACGCTGGGGCCAGCTGGCGACGTAGATGATCAGGTCGTATTCGAGTTCGCGGGTGTCCTGCGGATGACCGGCATCTCCCGGAGCGGCGGCACGTTCCTGCGGCGCCTGGCGGCTCCAGACCGGGAACCGAAGGTCATAGCAAACCAGCAGCAGGACCTTCCAGCCTTTGACGGAGGCGATGAGGCGTTTGTGGCCGGCTGAATAATGTTCGTTTTCGCCGGCGTAGGCAAACCGGTGCCGTTTATCATAATAGCCGTACTGACCATTGGGCAACATCCAGATCAGCCGGTTAAAATACTTCCCTTCTTCTTCTATGATAACGCTCCCCGTGAGAATGATCTTTTTCCGGGCCGCCATGGTCCGCATCCAGTCGACCGTCGGGCCATCCATCCGTTCGGCGAGCAATTCGGGCCGCATACTGAAGCCTGTGCTGAACATTTCGGGGAGGATGACCAGTTCGGTGCGTTCGGCGATACCGTCAATCTTTTCTTCCAGCCGCCGGAGGTTGGTGGATTTATCTTCCCATTGAAGATCGGGCTGGATAGTGGTGACGGTGAGCGTGGACATATCGCAAAGTAAGATAAAAATCTGACCTACCGGTCGGGGCGGCCTCCGGCCGCCTGTGGCAAATCACTGATCACCGCCGCTACGCGATCCTGCTCAAATCCCTTCCGTACCAGGTACTCCTGCAATTTGCCGCGGCGGGCGAAACTCGTTTCGCCTTTCAGCGTTTCCCATTTTGCTGTAGCCAGGCGGGCCAGGGTTTTGAGATAATCGTCTTCTTCAATGACCGCCGGCGAACTGAACGGCAAAACGTTCCTCGTTGAGGTAATCTTCTTCGACCAGGATGGCGAGCGCCTCTTCCACGTCACGCCGTCTGAGGCCGAAGGAATAGAGCTTTTCCTTAACCTCCTGGTGACAGCGAAACTGGTAGCCACAATAATGGCGTGCCTTCTGCAGGGCCTCTTCCCGGGATAATGTAGAACGTTTGAGCATAATGGGCTGACAGTCGCGAATTTACGAACAAAATGAGGGCCGCACCGAGGTTAGTCACAGGAAATTAACAATTACCGGCCACGGCTGGTTCCCGGCGGCTATTATCTTGGCTATTACACAAAAATCAGTAGTTTCGCCCCAAAGACAAACTCCATGAAGTTCATCGTTTCCTCCTCGGCATTATTGAAACAACTGCAGCAGATTAGTGGTGTAATCAACGCGAATACCGTATTGCCCATCCTGGAAGACTTTTTATTCGAGGTGGAGAAGAACAAACTCACTGTCGTCGCGACCGATCTGGAAACCGTCATGAAAGTACACCTGGAAGTAGAGGCCAAGGACAGCGGAAAGGTGTGCATCCCCGCCAAGATCCTCATCGACTCCCTCAAGAATATCCCGGACCAGCCCCTCACCTTCAATATCGACAAACATTTCGCCGTAGAGATGACCAGTGATAACGGCAAGTATAAAGTGATGGGGGAAAACCCGGACAACTTTCCGAAAGAGCCGGCCACTGATGAAACGACCTCTTTCACGACCACTTCAATAGCCCTGGTAACGGCCATCAACCACACGCTGTTTGCCGTCAGTAATGACGATCTGCGGCCGGCGATGACAGGCGTGTATTTCGAGATGGACAAAAAGGGGCTGCAGTTCGTGGCGACAGATGCGCACCGGCTGGTCAGGTATAAGCGCAAGGACGTTTCCTGTCCCAAAACAGACGCGCTGATCGTCCCCAAAAAACCGCTCAACCTGCTGAAATCGGCTTTGCCGTCCAATGAAGATGAGATCACGATCAGCTATAACAGCAATCACCTGTTCGTCACTCATGGTACAACGCAGATGAGCTGTCGCCTGATCGACGCCCGTTTCCCCGATTATAAAGTCGTTATTCCCGTCGATAACCCCTATAAGCTCGTCGTCGGGCGCAATGATTTCCAGAGCGCCTTGCGCCGGGTCAGCATTTTTAGCAACAAGAGCACCAACCAGGTCGTGCTGAATATTCACGGCAGCGAACTGCAGCTCACCGCTCAGGACGTAGATTTCTCTTTCGAGGGAAACGAGCGGATGAAATGTCAGTATGACGGCGAGGACCTGGCCATTGCTTTCAATGCACGATTCCTGATCGAGATGCTGGCGTCTTCCAATTCAGACGAGGTTCGGATGGAATTGTCCACGCCTACCAAGGCGGGGATCATCAAGCCTACCGAAGAGGATGAGAACGAAGAAGTGCTGATGCTGGTGATGCCGCTGATGCTGAATAGCTAGACGAGAGGACGGCCTAATAGGAGGAGGGCTTATCATGGACTATATCCAGGTACGATCTTACGACAACTATATCTACGCCCATATTGTCCTGTCCATGTTACAGGATGCCGGTATCAATTGTCATTTAAAGGACGAATACACGATCACCATCGATCCTTTGCTAAGCCCTGCGCTGGGCGGTATTAAGCTGATGGTCGCGGGTTCACAGCTGGAGCGTGCGCTGGAATTGCTGGAAGAAACCGAACGCGGAGCATGAAGGTTTCGAACGAGGTCTCTCAACAGTGTTGAGGACCGAAGTTCCGAACGCGGAGCATGAAGGTTTCGCCGAAGGTCCCTCACTGCTGCTGTTGCTGCTGCATCATTTCCAGGTACTTTCTGTAAGAATTTTCATGTTTTCCGGGAGCGGAAGGCTGAGGGGAGAGAACCGTTTCCGCGTCGCCGCTGGTCCGGCCATTCTCGTAAGAGACTGACACACCCACCTCCAGGCGCTGGCCGGCCGTTCCCTTATAAGTGCCTTTGACGGGTGAGCAATCCGAGAAGTTGCGGCCCACGGCCAGGCGTACATGCAGGTCATCGGCCTCACAATTATTGGTCGGGTCCATTCCGACCCAGCCGTTAAAGGGAATAAAGGCCTCTATCCATGCATGGGTGGCGCCTTCGCCCCGCATGCCATTGCTGTTGGGACAGATGTATCCGCTGACATAGCGGGCGGGGATGTGGATCTGGCGTAAAAAGACCAGCAGGATGTGAGCGAAATCCTGGCAGACGCCGGCCTTCAGTTCCCAAACCTCATTCAGCGTGGTTTCCACAGAAGTGATACCCTTGATATATTTGAAATGATCGTAGACATATTGCCGCAGTTGCCGGGCGGCTTCCAGTGGTGTCAGCGACCGGGCGGTGTCGGGGCATACGCTCTTCAGGACGTCGGCATAATAGGCAAACGGTTCCTGGGCGAGAAAGTCGATATACGGCACTTTCCACCGGAGCTGATCCAGCATATTCCACTGTTCTTCCTTATCCACCTTGTCACTGAGGGCGGGCCGTGGTTTGGTGATCACCTCTACCCGGGAATCGATGACGAGTAAGGTATGCGGGTCTGCGTGGGTAAATGATCCTACTTCATTGCCATAATAGTCTTTGTATATTTCGATGGGAGGTTCGCCGGTAATGGTCAGGTCCTGGTGAAGTACCTCCTGGTACTCGTCCTTGATCGGAAAAAGGATGATCTGGTTGGCGCTGTCCCTGACGGGACCCTCATACGTGTACTTCGTGATATGGTGGATGTTAAACCTCGGCATAGGGACAAAAATAGGTGAATTGATGAAAACGATCCCGGCGGACCCGGCGACCCAAAAAAACGCCGGCCGGTCACAGGTACGCGAAGTAATGATGATTAAAAGCGGTGCCCACTTCATACAGGTCATCTTTCACGCTCTTGAGGAAGCCGTGGAGACCCTCTTGCAGGATAGAGTCTACAGTCGTATACCTGACCCTGCTCTGGATCTTCCCGATCATAAAGTCCAGCTTCTGGTACCCCTCCCTGTTCAACTCGTCCTTCAGGCGTTGGAAATGCAGTTGCAGCCGGTTGACAGAATAGAGGATCGAGCGCGGGAAGTCGGGGTTCAGGACGATCTGTTCGACCACGTTGCGGGCATCGAATCCGGTACGGTATGTTTTCAGGTAGAGTTCGAAGCCTGAGATTGACAACAGCAGGTATTTCCAATAGGTCGTATCCGTTCGGGTGAGGTCGTATTCCAGGTCGCTGAATTTGATGTCGAGGATATCTGCGGCCTGAACGCCACGCTCGATGAACTTGCCGATATTCAGGAAGGCGTAGCCTTCCCCTCTTGCCATGGTAATATCGGTGATGCCGTAGTACAGCAACCCCTGCCGGATCAGCACGTCGAGGATAGAAACGGGGTCATCGGTATGCAAGCCACGGACCAGCTGTTCGTCGCGGATGGTATGGTAAAAATCATTCAGGCACTGCCAGAGCTCCTTGGTGATATGGTCCTGGACGCCGCGGGCGTTCTCGCGGGCGTGGGTGACGATATTGAGCACCGAGTTGCTGTTCTCCTTATCGGTGACCATGTATTGCAGGACGGCGCGGGTGTCCCGGGAAATGGCGGCAGCCCCTTCTTCGTCGAGGTAGGTGAAGATCCGCAGGACCGGTTTCCAGGAGAATTCGTGGATGTCGTCCTGGGAAGAGGCATAATTGATCCGCAGCATGCGGAGGATGCCATCAGTACGCTCCATATAACGGCTCATCCAATATAAACTGTCGGCTACTCTGCTCAGCATGTAATTTCTGTAAATTTTATAAAAGGTTATACGGCCAGCACCCAGGTGTCTTTGCTTCCGCCGCCCTGCGATGAATTGACGACAAGCGAGCCTTCCCGCAGCGCTACTCTTGTCAGGCCGCCGGGAACGATCTGGATGCCTTCGGGACCGCAAAGGGCGTAGGGCCGCAGATCCACCCGCCGGGGGGCCAGGCGCCCGTTCATATAACATGGAGCGGAGGACAGGCTAATGATCGGCTGAGCGATATATTGACGGGGGTCTTTCAGGATCTCCACCTTGCAACGGTCGATCTCTTCCTCGGTGGCTGTATGGCCCATCAGCATGCCATAGCCCCCGCTCTCGTTAGTCTTTTTGATGACCATCTGGTGCATGTTGCCAAAGACATGTTCACGTTCGTCGGGGTTGCCCAGCTGATAAGTCGGCACATTCTTCAGGATCGGTTCTTCGTTGAGGTAATAGCGGATCATGGCGGGCACATAGGTATAGATCGCCTTATCGTCTGCGACGCCGTTGCCTACGGCATTGACGATGGCGACGTTGCCTTTGCGGTAGGCGCTCATGAGGCCGGCGACGCCCAGCATGCTGTCGGGCTGGAAGACCAGGGGGTCGAGGAAATGATCGTCTACCCGGCGATAGATGACGTCTACGGGCTGCAGGCCTGCAGTGGTCTTCATATAGACCCGGTGGTTGTCGATCACGAGGTCGCGTCCTTCGACCAGTTCCACGCCCATCAGTCTCGCCAGCGTGGTATGCTCGAAATAGGCGGAATTATAAATGCCGGGCGTCAGCAATACGATGTTGGGATGGGCGGTTTGCCGGGGTGAAAGGCTAACGAGGTTTCGGTGGAGGATATTGGGGTATTCGGTGACGGTGCGGACGTTGTTCTTCGGGATCAGGTCGGGAAAGATCCGCTTGGTGATCTCCCGGTTCTCCAGCATATAGCTGACGCCACTGGGGGTGCGCAGGTTATCTTCGAGAATATAAAAAGTGCCGTCATGATCGCGGATCAGGTCAATCCCTGCGATGTGCACATAGATATCATGGGGAACCGGAAAGCCGTGCATTTCACGCAGGAAATGCGGGCAGCTGTAGACCATTTCGAAAGGGACAACGCCGTCCTTCAAAATGAACTGGTTGTTATACACATCCTTCAGAAAGAGATTGAGGGCTTTGAGCCGCTGGCGGATGCCTTCTTCTATATAGGTCCATTCGGCGGCCGTGATGATCCGGGGGATGATATCGAAGGGGAAGATCTTTTCGATGCCTTCGCCGCTGCTATACACGGTAAATGTGATCCCCTGACTCATAAAAAGCCGTTTAGCCAGCTCTTCTTTTTTGCTGAGCTCTTCGATACTCATCTGTCGCAGAAAATCCACTACTCCCTTGTACTGTTCGCGGACGGTACTCGACGAATACATTTCATCCCAGGTACGGGGATCTACATTATAATTATTCAGTAGTTCGCTGGTTTGCGTCTGCATATGTAGATTTTTTGGCAAATGGTGGCTAAGAAGATAGCAAGCAGGCGTTACTTACTTAAATATAATTAAAAAACAGCGTGTTAGCGCAAAACAAAAAAACTTATTTTCGGGCCCGAAGTGAGCCCCGGGCCCACGGGCCACGTCAATAAAAGCAAGCAAGCATGAAGACCATTGCCATGATCCCCGCGAGATATGCCGCCACCCGTTTCCCCGCCAAGCTTCTGCAGGTGCTGGGCCAGAAAACCGTGATCCGTCATACCTACGATAATACAGTGGCGACCGGGCTGTTCGACGAAGTAGTGGTGGTCACCGACAGCGAGCTGATCTACCAGGAGATCACCGGCCATGGCGGTTCGGCCGTCATGAGTACGCGCCCTCACGAGAGCGGCAGCGACCGGATTGCCGAAGCGGTGGAAGCGATGGATGTGGACCTGGTCGTCAATGTACAGGGTGATGAGCCGTTTGTCCGCAGGGAGCCGCTGGAAAAATTATTGTCACTTTTTCAGGGCGAGGACGGGCGCTCCGTGCAGGTAGGGTCGCTGGTGCAGGTATTGAAAGAGCAGCGGTTCATCGACGATCCTAATTACGTGAAGGTGGCCCTCGACAAAAACAACAATGCTCTCTTCTTCAGTCGCAGCGTCATTCCTTATCCCCGGGACCCCGCGGCCGCCCCAATTTATTATGAGCACATCGGCGTCTACGCCTTCCGGAAGCAGGCGCTGCTGCAGTTCACGGCGTGGCCGGTCAGCCCGCTGGAGGCAGTCGAAAAGATCGAATGTCTGCGCTACCTGGAGAACGGCATACCTATGCGGATGGCCGTCACACAGTACATGGGGGTAGAGATAGATACGCCGGATGATCTGGAAAGGGCGTCCAGGCTGCTGTGAGCCGTGACTGTCGTCAGCCGATTTACGAAAAGCCTGCCTGCTATAAATATTCTGCAAATGCTAAAAAAGCGATTTATTACTTTTAGACGTTCGATTTGCAGAAACCCAGAGACCAGTCAAAACATTAATGCTTAATTACAGATGAATCAACCACTATGGGGAATTGACCTCGGCGGGACCAAACTGGAGGGCGCCATTCTCGAATCCATTACCAATCCCAATCCTATCATCCGCACCCGTCTCGACACCGAAGCGTCCAAAGGATATGACCATGTTATTGGCCAGATAGCCCGGCTGGTGGAAGAGATGGGACGTCAATCGGGGTTAAAACCGCAGGCCCTGGGCCTGGGAACGCCAGGTGTGCTCGATCCTGTCCTGCACACGATGAAAAATTGCAATACGGTGATCCTCAATGGAAAGCCTTTACTGAAGGACTTGCAGGAAAAGTTGGGAATGAGGGTAGAACTGGCGAATGACGCCAATTGCTTTGCCCTCGCGGAAACGCATTGGGGCATCGTCAAGCAACATGCGCCGGAGGCGAAGATGGTGTTCGGCATCATCATGGGCACAGGTGTCGGCGGGGGCATCGTCATAGACGGAAAGATCTGGAGCGGGCGTCATGGCATCGGCGGCGAGTGGGGGCATAATTTCCTCGATGAATCCGGCGGCCCCTGCTATTGCGGGAAGACCGGTTGTGTGGAGACGGTCATTTCCGGACCTGCCACCGAAAGGTATTACACGAGCCTGACCAGGCAAAAAATCAAATTAAAGGAGATCGTCGCCGGACACCGGGCGGGCACCGATGCGGCTGCTACAAAGACCATCGAGCGGCTGTCTCATTTCTTCGGCAAGGGGGTCTCCGTCATTACCAATATGCTGGACCCCGATGTGATCGTGGTCGGCGGCGGTGTCGGCAATATCGATGAGCTATATTCGCTGGGCCTGAAAGATCTCGGCCGTTTTATCTTCAATAACCGGGTGGACGTTCCCCTGCTGAAGCCCAGCCTGGGGGATTCTGCCGGAGTTTTTGGAGCCGCGGCGCTAGTGGTGTAGTTCTTGCCCGGCCGAATCCCCGGCAGTCTTATGTCTCGCCTTCGGCCGAAACGCCTCCGGCGTTTCCTCGCCGGAGTTTTTGGAGCCGCAGCGCTAGTGGTGTAGAATAGAAACCCTTAACTTTGCGGCTCAAATGATTAACAATGGCATTTCGCAACTTTAAGATGGTCGGCTATGTCGTGTATGGCCGCGGGAGTTTTAACCAGCTGGACGAGATCCTTGCCCCCCAAAGAAAAGGGGATGCCCCTTTCATTTTCCTGGTAGATCATTTTTTCGAGAAAAAACCTCTTGCCGGGCGGATACCGCTCCGGGGAAAGGATAAGGTGATTTTTGTCGATGTCACTTATGAGCCGAAGACATCCTATGTCGACAAGCTGGCGGGTCAGCTGCGGCAGGAATTTGGCGGCGTCAGCGGAATAGTGGGTATCGGCGGCGGTTCCGCAATGGACCTCGCCAAGGCGGTCTCGCTGATGATGACCAACCCCGGCTCTTCTGCGGACTACCAGGGCTGGGACCTGGTAAAGCAGCCCGGCGTGTATAAGGTAGGCATCCCTACCCTGAGCGGAACGGGGGCAGAAGTTTCCCGGACGACTGTACTGACGGGTCCCACCAAGAAACTGGGAATGAACTCGGACTATACCCCTTTCGATCAGATCGTACTGGATCCCGAGCTGACAGCCGGGGCACCTGTCAATCAACGCTTTTATACCGGCATGGACTGTTATATCCATTGTATCGAAAGTTTGCAGGGAACTTATCTGAACGAATTCAGCAAATCCTATGGCGAAAAAGCCTTACAGCTTTGCCAGGAGGTCTATGTGAAAAAACAGGGCTGGGACGAGACGAGCGATGACAAGCTGATGATGGCGTCGTATGCCGGGGGAATGAGCATCGCCTATTCCCAGGTCGGGGTGGCGCATGCCGTCAGCTATGGCCTTGCCTACCTCTTGGGTACCAAACATGGGATCGGGAACTGCATCGTCTTCGACCATTTGGAGGAGTTTTATCCGGAGGGTGTCCGGGAATTCAAAAAAATGGTTGAAAAAAATAAGATCGATATTCCGCAACATATTACAAAAGGGCTGACCGACGAACAATTCAATACGATGATTGACGTTTCTCTGGTGATGAAGCCGCTCTGGGAAAATGCGCTGGGCCCCGATTGGGAAAAGATCATGACCCGCGACCGGCTGAGAAAGTTGTACGAAAAATTATAGAGCAGATCCCTGAACCCAATGCCAATTATTCAGCCCGAAAAAATGATTTTCATCGATGAAAAAAAGCGTATGGATAACGATCGGCAGCCTGTTGGGCATGTTTTTCATCGGGGTTCTGTCCTGTAAGAAAGCGCCGCCGCCCAAGCCGATACCGATCACGCCGCTCCAGACCTTAATCAATTCGGATACCACCCTGACGCTTTTTCACGAGATGATACTGGTGGCGAATGACGCTGCCCTGCTGGCGGACACGACAGAGACTATACTGATCCCGAGAAATGCCGTCCTGGAAGCGGCCGGGTACACCAATGTCACCATTGATTCCACGAGCTCCTACCTGCTGGACCAGACCATCCGGTACCAATACGTGCTGGGCGCCCTGTCTCCCGACAGCGGAACGTATACCGCCTACCCGACCCTGCTGGGGGCCTCGCTCTATATCGAGAAAGATTCCACCGGGGAGCTGATGATGAACGGCGGCACGACGGCTCCGAATGCAGGGACAGCCGTCGGAAAGGCCACGGTCTACTACCTGAATTCGTTATTGCCGCCGGCTGTTGATTCCCTGCCCATCCTGTTGCAGGAAGATACCTCCCTGGCCATGTTCGCCGCAGCTGTTTCCCTCAGTAATGTATACGACTCTTTGCTCCTGACAGGCAATTATACTGTTTTCGCCCCTGTCAATGCCGCCTTCCAGGCGGCAGGTTACGATAGCGTTACCGCCATCGACTCCGCCAATGTCGACTCGTTGATCACGCTGGTCGAAGGCCAGGTGGTGAAGGGGGTCTATTTTACCAATAACTTCCCCATACCCGGACCGGTGACCGACATCCTGGGTAATTCCATCACGATCGGTCATGCTGGCGGAGGCTGGCAATTTGCTGCCAGTGGCAATGCTGTGCCCGCGAACTGGCTGAGCGGCAACCAGGTTTCCGGAACGAATATAGTGGTCCATAAGACCGATGCGATCCTTTCGCCGTAAGGGGCCGGGGCCTCAATAACTCATTTCATCGAGCCTGACTTTCCCTTTAAAAGTCCAGAAAACAAAAGAGGTATAAATGCCTACCAGCGGTGTGCCGATCAGCGCCATCACCAGCAGGATCTTCATGGTCCGGGTGGAAGAGGACGCATTGTAGACGGTGATGCTGTTGGCGGGTTGTTGCGGGGAATAGAGGAGATACGGAAAGACTTCGATGGCCACCATGATCAGGAGCAGGGCGATCGTGAGGGTAGAGAAAATAAAGGCATAGCGATACTTTCCGACCTTTACCTGTCGCGGGATATTGGCGATGGAGAGGATCATCAGCAGCGGGATCGAAAAATAAGCCGGCCTGCTCTTGAAAAAATCGCTGAGGTGAGGGATATATAGCAGCGTATATAACGTGGTGATCCCAAAGCTGACGACGAAAAAGACGATAAAATTATTGGCCAGGATGTGCAGCTTTACAAAAAGCCTGGCCTCTGTCTTCATGGTCAGGAAGATGGCGCCATGCATCATGAACAGGGCCAGCGTAGTGATGGCCACCATGATGGAGAAGGGGTTGAAAAAGGACAGCCAGTTGCCCGCAAATTCGTGATGGCTGTCGAGGGGGAGACCGTTGACCACATTGCCCAGCATGAGGCCCAGGGACAGAGAGATGACAATGGAGGCGACGCAGTAGATAATGTCCCAGCTTTTTCGCCACCAGGGCCATGGCTCCTTGCTGCGGAACTCGATGGAGACCGCGCGGAAGATCAGCCCGATGAGAAAGATCATGAATGGCACATAAAAGGCGGAAAAAATAGCGGCATAAGCCACCGGGAAGCCGGCAAAGAGGGCGCCCCCGCCGATGACCAGCCAAACTTCGTTGCCATCCCATATCGGGCCGATGGCATTCATGGCAATCCGCCGGCTCTGCTCCTTGCGAAGGAAGAGATGCAGGGACCCGGCGCCCAGGTCAAACCCGTCGAGAATGGCGTAACCGCTGATGACGGCCCCGAAGACCAGGAACCACCAGAGATTATAATCAAGTCCGAGGAAGGTGTGCATAGTTTAAGATTGATGTTCCAATAATGGATTATCCCTGCGCGCCCCGTCCTCGATCGGTTCTTTCGTGCCGTAATCCACGGGCCCATGCTGGATCTTGCGGTTCAGCTGGAAGAGGAAGAGAGCAAACAGCATGATATAGACGATAGTGAAGAGGATCAGGGAAAAGATGATCTGGCCCGCGCTGACCGCCCGCGACAGCGCGTCGGAGGTTCGCAGCATGCCATATACCACCCAGGGCTGACGGCCCATCTCAGCAGTAAACCAGCCGGCCTCGTTGGCCAATTGCGGCAGGAGTACGCTGAAAGTAAAGATCCAGAGCAGCCAGCGGCGGTTGAAGAGCTTTTTCCGCCACCAGAGCCAGCAGCCATAGAGGGAAAGACCGATCATGGCGATGCCCATGGCGATCATGAGATGATAAAATTGAAAGACTGAGTTGACCTGAGAGGGCCGGTCTTCCGGTTTGAAAGCCCGCAGCCCCGTCACGGGAGCTTTGAAACTGCCATGGGCGAGGAAAGACAGCCCCCCGGGAATTTTTATGCCCCAGACTTTCTCTTTCTGTTTATCGACGTAGCCGAACAGGTACATATCCGCTATGGACGAGCTGTCGTAGTGTCCTTCCATGGCGGCGAGTTTGGCCGGCTGGTAGCGGGTGACTACATCAGCGCTGCGATCCCCGAGATACAGTTGAAGGACCGAGAACAGGGCGGCGACCGTGAGCGCTATCTTGAAGGTCGGCGCGGCAATTTTGGTATGTTTCCCATGCAGGAGATACCAGGCGTTGACGCTGAGCACCAGGAAAGCCCCGGCGAGAATGGATCCTACCCAGACGTGCAGCATGCGGTCGACGCTGGAGGGATTGAAGACCATCGCCCAGAAATCCGTGATTTCGGCCCTGGCATTCAGTCCCTGGCCTACGATGTGGTAGCCGGCAGGCGTCTGCTGCCAGGAGTTGGCCACGACGATCCAAACGGCGGAGAACAGCGACCCTAAAAAGACCATAATAGTGGAGATGAAGTGCACCGGGCGGCTGACGCGGTTCCAGCCGAAGATCAGGATGCCGAGAAAACCCGATTCCAGGGCGAAGGCAAAGATCCCTTCGGCGGCCAGGGCGCTGCCGAAAATATCCCCAACATATTTCGAGTAGGTAGCCCAGTTAGTCCCGAACTCGAATTCCATGATGATACCGGTCGCAACGCCGATCCCGAAGATGAGCGCGAAGATGCGTATCCAGAATCGGACGGCCATCTCGTAGATCTTATCGCCGGTCTTCAGGTAGAGGCCTTCGAGGATGACCAATATCAGGCCCAGCCCGATGCTAAGCGGCGGATAGATGTAGTGAAAGCCTATCGTGAAACCGAATTGCACCCTGGCCAGGATTTCGACGTCCATAATTGTAGGTTTTTATCCGACAAGCGTAATCGTGAAAAATCGAAAGGCCGGCTATTTTCTTTTGTACACCGGGACATTGCTGCAAGCCTCTCCGTACATGATGCTCTTTACCACCGGCTGCAGCAGGCGGGTTATTTCGAGATAGGCAAATGCACCCACGGACAGGTCACCGCATCCCTTCACGATCACTCTCTTGTCGGCAAACGCCGTGACGTCGATGGCCTGCAGGTTGGCGAGGAAGGATTGTTGCAGGGCCGCCTGCCGGTCGCCGAGAATAATAAGCCTGGCGTGCGGCTGTGCCTGAACGGCCACCAGCATGTAGGCCCAGGAAGGGATAATGGCATCCACCGAGCAGGTCACTGCCAGGGTCTTTCCGGCGTAGGCCGTCCAGTCGATGGCCTGGAGTGCGGCGCGGAATTCTTTTTCTTTCAGGATCATTTCCCTGAACAACAGGGGCTTCAGATCGAACACAATGATCTCTTCCCGGGGAAAATAGTCTTCCAGGTCAAGTGTCAGAAGGCCGCTCTGCGCTACTTTATTGATGATCTCTTCGCTCATATCCGGGGCAAAGATACGCAAAAACAAATGACCCCTCCTGAGGGGAGAGGTCATTTGAAAAATGAGCTTATTGGGAAGAACTTACCAGATTACTAGAAGAATTTACCGCGGTCATCCTCAACAGTCGCCAGTTTGCGTAAGGCGTCCAGGAGGCCGTAGGAAATCCGGGAACGTTGTTGTTGTTCCTGCACAAAGCGTTGTTGCTGCAGATCGGCATTCGGATTGGAGAGAGCGCCGACCTTTTCCACCCGGATAACATATACGCCGCCGTTGCCCGGGATGAGCGGGGAGGCAGGTTTGCCGGTCAGATCCTTATCGAAGGCGAAACCGATGACCTTGGGTTCCTGGCCGACATTGGCAATATATGGAGAGGAGAACAGTACGCTGTCCGCGTGCATGACCTGTTGGCCGCTGGCCGTTGCCGCAGCATCGAGGGAGGCCGGGTTGCCCAACTTCTTCATGATCTCGTCGGCCTTTTTCTTGTTGCGAAGGATCGGTTCGACGACATTCCTGGCTTTTGCCGCCGACATTGTTCCAGCCTTATTGATCTCGGTCAGGAGGGCTACGACATATTTATCTCCTACTGCAAAAGGTTCGGAGACATTGCCGAGTTCTGCATCATAGACCCAGCGGACGAGCTGGCGATTAGAGCCGAGGCCGGGAATGGAAACTTCCGAAGGTTGGATATCCGGTGCGTTAAGCCGCTGCAATTTGCCTTTCTGCACATTATCGTCGAAAGACTGAGCACTGCGGCTCAAGCCGGCGAACTGGCTGGCCATTCCGTTTGCGGCCTGGTCCGTTTCGGGACTGGTCTCTATCTTGCGGCTGAGGTAGGCCACTTTAAACGCCGGTTCGAAATTTTTCTGGTCGAGCACATCTATATAATGGTATCCAAACTGGCTTTTTACAATCCCTTTTTCGCCGACCTTATGGCTGAAGGCGAAATCGGAGAATTCCTTGACCATGCGGTCTGCCGTGAAATAGCCCAGATCACCGCCTTTCGTCTTGCTGCCGGGATCATCGGACAGTTTGGCGGCGACGCTGTCAAACTTCTGGCCGCCTTTTTCGATCAGGTTGCGGATGCTGTCAATCTTTTTCTTCGCCGTGCTGTCATCCATGGTCGGCTGCTGGGTCTGAGGGTCCATGGTTGCGACGAGGATATGACGGGCGCGAACGGAGTCGGGCATTGTCTTTTCATCAACCAGCTTGGCGACGGTGTAATTGGTTCCGTCGAGGTAAGGGCCATAAACTGATCCCTTAGCGAGGGCAAAGATAGAGTCCTTGCTGGGCACCTGGATCCTTGACTTGCCGAGATAGGTATCTGCATAAGGCAATTCGCTGGCTACTCTTGCCAGGAAGGCCTGCGGATCATTAGTCTTGGCGAATTCGGCGGACAGATCAACGAGCTGTTGTCTTATCTTGGCGCTATCGGAGGCGCTAGGGGCGGCGTCGAAGGTGACGTAGGCGATGCTACGGCTCTCCTCCTGTTTGAACTGGTCCTTATGTTGGCTGACATAGTCTTCTATCTCTCCGTCCGTTATTTTAGCCGCGCTGTCAGGAACTGTAAAATAAGGTGTGTTGACGTAGGAGATGGCCGCAATCTGGCTATTGTCCGCATTCATCTTTTCGATCATCCATTTGGGGACATAAGAGCTGTTTGCCAGCAGGGAAGTGTATTTTTCCCGCAACCTCATCTTAATGATCTGGGGGACCGATTCTTCAAAGAATGACTTGGCCGCCTCATATTGCCGGTTGTCTCCGTTCTTTTTCGGTCCTGCCTTATAGATTGACCTCAATTGATTGATCTGGGCGGCAGCAGCCTGTGAATCGAAAATCCCGCTTTTGGGATCCGTGAAGGCCCGCTTGACGTCCGGGATCGCATCGACGCCCACCAGCATATCATTGATCTCTTTGTCACTGACATCGAGACCCAGCTTCGTGTAGTCCTTGCTGAGCAAAGCGTCTTCGATCATCTGGCGCCATACTTCGTCCCTGATATTCTGCTGCATGGCATCGTTGACGGGATAGCCCTGGGCTTTATAACGTTCTTCCTGGCCGGAGACTTGGCGCTCAAATTCATCATACTCTATCTTTTGTCCGTCGATCGTCCCGACCACCGTCGAGCGGTTGCCGAAAAGCCGGCTTCTGCCCACGAAGGCATCCATCAAAAGAAAACCGATCAGACTGAGCGCGATAAGACCAAAAACTAACCAGGCTGCTCTATCCCTTATTGTTTGAAGTATTGACATAATTTTGATTCTCGATAAAGTTGATTCGGGGTTGTATTTTTAATAAACGGATGGCAAAAATAGCTGAAAAAAGTTTATAAACAAATTGTGGAAAAGGGTGTTAAAGTGCCTTCTGGTCTGATTTCCGGCAAAAGGCCTTTTTGTGAAACAATCCCCGTGAAACTATAATTAACAAGGACTTATGAATAACTCGATGTGGTGGTGGATAAACCCAGGCAGGTGCAGCTCAGAAGTTGGGTATAGTTGGGAGACAACTCGCGGCGGGGAGGAGAGGTAGACCGGGCCGGTGTACAAACCTGTAGTTATTCCACGTCCGCTGACAAGAGGGGGGCAAAATAGTTTTCCGGACCCTTATTTAGTGCACCTCGGTGTATAAGCAGGCAAGACTGCGATCAAAAGGCAGCTTCGGGGTGTTAACTAAATGTGCAGTGTGGTGTATAAGTATGAGTTTTCGATGATTCCATGCAAGGGCGAAAATTCTTATCCACTAATCCACCATGATAGTAGTAGTAGCTTTATTTATAAATAATTGATATTATTAAATACTATGGCAGATATTAACATGACGACCGCGAAGAAAAATTTATCCTCCCGGGGATTTTTGGATATCGAGGTTTCGCCGGAGTTGGACCTCTTCCTGGAGATAGAACGTCTGAAGAAGGAAAAAAATGCGATTGTGCTGGCGCATTATTATCAGGAGGCAGATATCCAGGATGTGGCGGACTATATCGGGGATAGCCTGGGACTGGCTCAACAGGCGGAGAAGACGACGGCTGACCTGATCGTATTCGCCGGCGTTCACTTTATGGCAGAAACCGCGAAGATCCTCAATCCCGGTAAGAAGGTGGTATTGCCTGATCTGAAGGCGGGTTGTTCGTTGGCGGATTCCGCTCCAGGCTATCTGTTCAAGGCCTTCAGGGAGAAACATCCTGATCATCTGGTTATTTCCTATATCAATTGTTCGGCGGAAGTAAAGGCACTAAGTGATATTATCTGCACTTCGTCGAACGCGGAGAAGATCGTTGAAAGTATTCCGAAGGATCAGCCGATCATTTTTGCTCCGGATCGTAACCTGGGGGCTTACCTGGTGAAGAAGACCGGTCGGGATATGCTATTGTGGGATGGGGCATGTATGGTACATGAGATCTTTAGCCTGGAGAAGATCACGCGGTTGAAGGTGAGACATCCGGAGGCTAAGTTGATAGCCCACCCGGAATGTGAAGAACCTGTACTGCGTCTGGCAGACTATATAGGGTCCACTACTGCCCTCCTGAATTATACGAAGCATTCTGCCAGTCAGGAATACATCGTGGCAACAGAGGCCGGGATTCTGCATCAGATGCAATTGTCGTCACCGGATAAGGTTTTTATTCCCGCCCCGCCGACGAACAACTGTGCTTGTAATGATTGTCCGCATATGAAACTGAATACGCTGGAGAAGTTATATTTGTGCATGCAATACGAGCAGCCGGAGCTGCTGATGGATCAGGAATTAATGCACGCGGCGCGCAAACCAATAAATAGAATGTTGGAGATCAGTGCTAAATATAGTTTATAAATATTTAATATATAAAAATTAGAGCGTCCGTCTATTTGACTTGTAGCTGGGTTGGCCTGCGGACTTTTACCTTCCCATATAGACCATCAGGATTTGTACGTCGCTGGGGTTAACGCCGCTGATGCGACTGGCCTGGCCGAGGGTTCTGGGTTTTATTTTTTTAAATTTCTGTAGTGCTTCATTAGAGAGTGAGGACAGTCGGTCGTAGTTGAAATTCTCCGGGATGAGCAAATCTTCCAGTTGGGCCATTTTTTCGACGAGTTCTTTTTCTTTGCCGATATAGACGTCGTATTTGATCTGGATTTCCGTTTGTTCGAGAACGTCAGGGCCGATGTCGTCGAGGGAGTGTGCAAGCCGTGGTATGGCGTTGCGCATGGAGAGAAGGTCTATGTTAGGGCGGAGGAGAACTTGGGCGGCCTTTTGTTTTTGTAGTAACGGGGCGGAATTTTTCTCAAATAAATAATTGGATGATTCTTCCGGTTCGAGGGAAAAGGAGGATAGTACTTTTTTTGTTTTTTCTATACCCTTGTTCTTGTCCAGTACTTTTTGCATTCTTTCCTGGGAGGCAAGGCCTATCCTATAGCTGAGTTCAGTCAGGCGCAGGTCTGCGTTATCCTGGCGAAGGAGGGTTCGGAATTCAGCGCGGGAGGTGAACATTCGATAGGGTTCTTCGGTGCCTTTGTTGATGAGGTCGTCGATGAGAACGCCGATATAGGCTTCGCTTCTTTTCAGGATGACAGGTTCCAGGTGGTTGATTTTTTGATGAGCGTTGATACCGGCCATGAGTCCCTGGCAGGCGGCCTCTTCATATCCTGTAGTTCCGTTTATCTGGCCGGCGAAGAAGAGGTTGCTGAGCATTTTAGTTTCCAGTGAATGGCTGAGCTGGGTGGGTGGGAAATAATCGTACTCAATTGCATAGCCCGGACGGAAGACTCGAACATTTTGGAAGCCCGGCACCTGGGCCAGGGCCTGGTATTGGACTTCTTCGGGGAGAGAGGTAGAGAAACCGTTGACATAAATTTCAATGGTATTCCAGCCTTCGGGTTCGATAAAAAGCTGGTGTCTTTCTCGTTCTGCGAAGCGGTTGATCTTGTCTTCTATGCTGGGGCAGTACCTTGGCCCTACCCCTTCGATGCGCCCGGTGTACATGGGACTGCGGTCAAATCCGGTCTTAAGGATATCGTGAACGGTAGAGTTAGTGTAGGTGATCCAACAGCTTCTTTGTTGTTTTGGTTTAGGCGTATCCAGGTAAGAAAAGCCAACTATGTGATCATCACCTTTTTGTTCTTCCATTTGGGTATAGTCGAGGCTTCTTCCATCGACGCGGGGAGGAGTACCTGTTTTCAGGCGATCGCTGTCAAAGCCAAGGGAGACCAGTTGTTCCGTTATCCCCGTGGCTGCCTTTTCGGCTACTCTGCCGCCGCCGAATCGTTTTTCTCCGATATGGATGACGCCATTGAGGAAGGTTCCGCTGGTAACGACGACGGCTTTTGCAGCAATTTCGTGACCGAGGCCAGTAACGACTCCACAAACAACGCCGTCGTTGACGATGAGAGAGTTGACCATATCCTGGTAAAAATCGACGTTGGGGGTTTGTTCGAGCATTTCCCGCCAGGTAGAGGCAAACAGCATGCGATCGTTCTGAGAACGTGGGCTCCACATGGCCGGACCTTTTGACCGGTTAAGCATGCGGAATTGGATCATGCTTTTGTCGCTGACGATACCGGAGTAACCTCCCATGGCATCAATCTCCCGGACGATCTGGCCTTTGGCGATACCACCCATGGCCGGATTACAGCTCATCTGCGCAATGGTCTGCATATTCATCGTGATCAGGAGGACTTTTGACCCCAAGTTAGCAGCTGCCGCGGCTGCTTCACAACCGGCATGACCGGCGCCTACTACAATAACATCATACTTTAAAAACATGCCACAAAATTACATGTTCCACGGGGAACGTTATGCAGAAAGAAATATTTTAGGGACTTGGCGAAAAGGAGGCGGCAAGTAATTCGGAGGAACAGTAACGAGGATTTTTCTTTCAAATGTTTCCACGTGGAACACTATACAACTCAAGGTATTTATCTTCCATTTTCCGCATCAATTTCTCTTCACTGGGGCTTTTGTCCTTATATCCGCATAAATGAAGAGCGCCATGAAAAATGACCCGAAGTAATTCATTCTTAATAGAAATCCCGAATTCCCTCGCATTATCGCGGACCCGGTCGACACTGATGTATATTTCCCCACTGATGGGTTGACCAGCATCAGACAGCGGGAAGGTGATGATATCCGTATAAAAGTCATGCTGAAGGAATTGCCGGTTGATTTCCAGTAGGCGCTGGTCGGAACAGAAGATATAGCTCAGTTCTCCTAGCGGTTTCTTTTCCTTTTGGAAGAGAGCGATAAGAAACTGTTTAAGCCGGGTTCTTTCCTCCAGGGAAACTTGTTGAAGAATATGAAATTGTATTTTGGCGTTAGTAGCTGGCATTTCCGAAAATCGTAAGTTGAATCGTGTAACAAAGTATAATTTCGCTGGTCCAAGTTAGGATATAACACAAATAAAATGAAGAGATTATCTGAATTAGAACCCGGGACGATAGCCAGGATTCATTCTTTCGAAAAAAATGACCTGTTCCTGAAGCTAATGGAGATGGGGTGTGTGCCCGGAGAATTAGTTAGAGTGGAACAGGTGGCTCCTTTGGGAGACCCTATTTCTATCACTGTGGCCGGTTATAATCTGAGCCTGCGGCTGGATGAAGCGGACAACATTTTCATGGAGGAGAGCGGAAAATGAGAGTAGGATTATATTTTGGCTCCTTTAATCCCATTCATCACGGACATTTGATAATAGCTAATTATGTCCTCGATCATACCGATCTCGACCAGGTTTGGTTTGTTATTTCCCCTCAGAACCCGCTGAAGCCTTCAGCCTCTTTGTTGAACGAATATCATCGGCTTTTCCTTGTGCAACTCGCCATTGAAGGAGAAAAAAATCTCAAAGCTTCCGATATCGAATTCAAATTGCCTAAGCCTTCTTACACGATAGATACTTTGGCTTATTTACAGGAAAAGTATCCTACACATCAATTTGCAATTATTATGGGCAGTGATAGCCTGCAAAATCTGCCGAAATGGAAGAACTATCAATGGTTATTGCAGCATTACCCTATCTATGTCTATCGGCGCCCGGAACATGAGACAGTACCGGTCTATCCGGAGGCCCTGAGCATACAGGTTATGCAGGCACCGCTGCTGCCGATCTCCTCCACCACCATCCGTCAAAACATCAGGGAGGGAAAATCCATCCGCTACCTGGTACCCGATGCTGTCCGGGAAGAAATAGAAAAGAGCGGCTACTATCTACACCAACCCTTCGCGTGATTTTTTGGGTAGCGACATCACCACCAGTTGGAAAGAATCATCGATCATCTGCCGGAGAATCCGACCGGGGATACTACCGTCAACGATCACCGTATTCCACATTTTCTTATTCATGTGATAGCCCGGTTGGACGGCCGGGAATTGCTCCCTCCATTCTATGGCTTTTTCAGGATCGCATTTTACGTTGAACTGCAGCACAGGATTATCCAGGCCTGCCAGCAGAAAGATCTTTCCTCTGACTTTGAAGACAAGGGTGGTTTCGCCGAAAGGAAAGCCTTCTTCTACCGCTGTTTTTGCGAGACAGTAGTCACGGATTGTTTCTATATCCATTCAATAAGGCGTTTATATATAAGACAATATTATTATTTCACTTGGGCAGAATAATCAAACACCAGGTTGCAAAACGCTTTTACGCCTAGTTTGAATCCGCTTTCATCTATATAGAAGTCTGGTGTGTGATGTGGGAAGGCCGTTTTGGGATCCTGTCCCTTTTTCATTCCTCCGAGAAAAAAGAAGAAGGAAGGAACTTTTGCTCCGAAGAATGAAAAATCCTCCGAGCCTGTCATGGCGTCCATCCATTGAACATTTTCGTCGCCGGCGGTATGTTGGAGAGAAGGCAGCATTTTCTTCACCAGGGCGGGATCATTATACGTGATCAGGGTTTTGTTGTCTATAGTGATGTCGGCGGTGGCGCCGGCACTCTCCGCTATTTTTGTAACAGTGCGCCGCATGCGCTGGTGGATCTCGGATTGCATAGCCGTATCCAGGGTGCGGATTGTGCCGGTCAATTCCACTTCTTCCGGGATGATATTCGGCCGGACGCCGCCCTGCACGACGCAAACGGAGATGACCGCTGCATCCTTGGTCAATTCTGTCTGGCGGCTGATAATGGTCTGCAGACCTTCGATGATCTGGGCGGAGACGACGACAGGGTCGATGCCGGCCCAGGGTTGTGAACCGTGCGACCCCTTTCCGTGCACTTTGATCGTGAACCAGTCGGAAGCGGCCATGGCGCCTTCGCTGCGGTATTTTATCTTTCCTACTTCCGTGGCGGAATTGATGTGCAGGCCGAAGACGACATCGACTTTGGGGTTGTCCAGCACACCTTCTTTGATCATGAGGGCCGCGCCACCTTCCTCACCGTTGGGCGGACCTTCTTCTGCCGGCTGAAAGATGAATTTCACGGTGCCATGCAGTTGCTGTTTCATTCCTGCCAGGATTTCGGCGACACTCATCATGATAGCGATATGGGAGTCATGACCGCAGGCATGCATGACGCCGACTTCCTGGCCGTTATAGGTTGTTTTTACTTTCGAAGCGAAGGGGACAGGAGTACGTTCGATCAAGGGCAGTGCGTCCATATCGGCTCGCAGGCCGATCACCGGGCCGGGGTACGCTCCCCGCAGGATGCCGACTACGCCGGTCTTCCCTACCCCCTCGTGTACTTCCAGTCCCAGCGATCGCAGGTGGTCGGCGATGATCTTCGAGGTCCGGAATTCCCGGTTGCCCAACTCTGGATGTTCATGAAAATCCCGGCGCCAGGCAATGGTTTTGGGTTCGATCTTATCGGCTGCTGCGTCGATAGCGGCCCGGATGTCGGAATTCTGTGCGTTGGCGGTGACGGCGAGCAGCAGGGAAAGGCTAAATAGTACATTTTTTCTCATAATAGTGTGATTGGATTGGTATTTTGAATTTACGTTAAAATCGGGTGCCGGCCGATTCCTTTTGTCCATGTTTTCAACAATCAATAATTTGCGGCCGGATTGACAGTCCTATTCCGCCATATTGCATTCCTTAAGACCGTACTGATGTATAGTCTTACTGCCTTTGGCGGTCCACAGGGACATTACGCCATGATGCTAAAGACGTTCGTCCAGAAACGAAAGGATGTGACGGAAGAGGAGTTATTGGAGTACAATGCCTTCTGTCAGCTGCTTCCGGGTGCATCCTCCACACAAACCCTTACGCTGATCGGGTACAAGCGCGGCGGAGTATTACTAGCCGTCATAACCATGCTGATCTGGACGCTGCCGGCCTGCATCCTGATGGGACTATTTTCTTTTTTCCCGACGACTAACACGGCCTTGTTCCGTTTTATCGGTCCCATGACGATCGGGTTCCTTGCATTTGCCGCGCAAAAGGCCTTTAAGATTTCCATCCACAATACGATTACGCGGGTCATCCTGTTCGTCAGTACGATCGCCATCTTTCTCGTGTTCCAGTGGCCGTGGATCTTCCCCATCCTGCTGGTGCTGGGTGGATTCGTGACCAACCTGAGTCACCGGCGCATCCCGCAGAAGGAAATACTACCGAAGAAAATTAAATGGGGGAACATCTGGCTGTTTGCGATCATTTTCCTGCTGGCCGGTGTGAGCAGCGAACTGGCGCGTAAAAATAACTGGCCCAACCGGCGGCCGCTGAACCTGTTCGAAAACACCTACCGTTTTGGAAGCCTTGTTTTTGGCGGGGGAAACGTACTGATCCCGATGATGTACGAGCAGTTCGTGGCGCGGCCGGAATCACAAAAACTGATCCAGCGGAATCCGAATATCATCCGGTTGAGTAAGGGAGATTTTTATTCTGGCGCGGGAATGGTAAGGGGGATCCCCGGACCCGTTTTTTCTGTAGCCGCTTATATGGGTGGTATTGCCATGAAGGACAAGGGACCTGCGTTGCAGATCCTGGGTTGTTTTATCGGTGCGACAGGCATTTTTCTGCCCAGTGCTTTGCTGGTCCTCTTCTTTTACCCCATCTGGCATAACCTGAAAAAATATGCGATCGTATACCGATCCCTGGAAGGGATCAATGCTGTGGTGGTTGGGATTATCATTGCCTCCGCCTTATATATGATGAAGGATTTCTACCTGGTCAGCTGGACGGATATTGCGATCAACCTGGCGGTGATCGGGGTAACGTGGGCGGCGCTAAGCCTGACGCGATTGCCCTCGCCGGTCATTGTCCTTGTCTGGCTGTTAGCTGGCTGGCTGGCGCTGGCCCTCTAAGGATTGCCTAGGGATTGCCGGGATTGCCTTTTGGGATAGCGTGAAACCGTCTGCCGCCGCCGCCCCCGGATTCCGGGCCGGAGCCGGGTTGGCCACCACCTTTTCGGCCGCCTTGATTACTATGACCGCCGCCGGAACCACCTGAGCCACTGCGACCATGACCACCATGACCGCCGGAACTTCCGCGACCGCCGGGCGGTGCTCCATGTCCACCACCAGGACCTCTTCCCCGGTGGCTCTTTCCGCCTCTGCTGCCGGGATGGTATTCAGGTGCGGGACCAAACTGCTCCGGTACGGGGGCCTTGGTAACGGGCTTGCCCAGCAGCTCTTCGATGACCCGGAATTTATTCTGCTCTTTTTCGCTGATGAAGGTGAAGGCGATCCCGTCCGTTTCGGCCCTTGCCGTGCGGCCGATCCGGTGAATATAGTCCTCGCCGTCGTTGGGGACATCGTAATTGATCACCATTTCTATATTGTCGATATCGATGCCGCGGGAAAGGATGTCCGTGGCCACGAGGATGGGAAGGCGTCTGCTCTTGAATTCCAGCAACACCTGTTCGCGGGCTGCCTGGTCCAGGTCCGAATGGATCTCGCTGACGTTGAACTTCGAGCGCTTGAGCTCCATGGTCAGCTGTTTAACATTATGCTTTTTCGAGCAGAAGACGAGGGTGCTCTTCAGGTCGCGTGATTTGAGCAGCCATTTGACGAGCGGGATCTTCTGCGTTTCGTAGACGACAAATGCATTCTGTTCAATACGGGCAGGAGGTTTGGAGAGGGCAATATTGATCTCTACCGGCTCGTGGAGGATCTTTCGGGCCAGGTCCCGGATCTTGGTCGGCATCGTGGCGGAGAACAGCAGGTTCTGCCGTTCGGACGGCATAAAGGAAATGATCTTCATGATATCATCATAAAAGCCCATGTCCAGCATGCGGTCGGCCTCATCGAGGATGAGGTATTGGAGCCCCTGGAGCTTGACGTAGCCCATGTTGAGGTGAGCGATCATCCGGCCGGGCGTGCAGATGACCACGTCGGCGCCCCGTGACAGGGCTTGCTTTTCGGTGGAAAAGTTGCTGCCGTCGCCCCCGCCATAGACGGCTATCGAACTGATATTCGTAAAATAAGACAGCCCTTCCATGTTCTGTGCGATCTGGACGGCCAGCTCCCGGGTGGGAACGATCACCAGCGCGTTCACGGTATCATCGGCCCGCGAATGCAGCAGCCGGTTGATAATAGGCAACAGGAAAGCGGCCGTTTTACCGGTGCCGGTCTGTGCTGAGGCAATGATATCTTGTCCGTTTAATATGAGTGGGATGACCTGCTCTTGTACGGGAGTGGCGTTTTCGTATCCTGATGCGGCAATGCCTTCGAGAAGGCTTTCATCCAGGCCAAATTCTTTAAAAGTCAAATTTCTACTTTTTTTCGGCTTAAAGTTCGGCTTTTTCGGCCGAATTAATTCAGAAGAGGAGGTTTTTGATAAAATAAACCCGCCGGAACTTTAGTAACTTCCGTCCGGAATCGTCCAGGCTATGGCCAATGAGAGGCCCGGAGAGACGCGCGGCGCAAGCCGCGAAGTGATCATTGGCGTAGGAATTGGAATAATGCTTGCTTGCCTTACTGATTTGTAACCATAGGCGAATGACAACTATCATGACGGCAGAACATCAACGACTTGCAGTTAACGCTGCAAAAAAAATACCTTTGGAACAGTGGGGACCGTATCTGAGTGAAAGGCAATGGGGCACGGTAAGAGAAGATTATAGCGCCTATGGCGATGCCTGGCATTATTTTCCTTATGACCAGGCCCATTGCAGGACCTATCGTTGGGGAGAAGACGGACTCGGGGGGATCTCCGACTTCTTTCAGAACCTCTGTTTCTCGGTGGCCTTGTGGAACGGGAAAGACCCTATTCTGAAAGAGCGGCTTTTCGGATTGGGCAATAAGGAAGGCAATCACGGCGAGGATGTGAAGGAGCTGTACTACTACATGGACAACCTGCCCACCCATTATTATATGGAGTACCTGTACAAGTATCCGCAACAGGAATTCCCTTACAAGAAGTTACTGGAAGAGAACCGCAAGCGTTCGCGGGAAGAGCCGGAATACGAGATCCTGGATACCGGCGTCTTCGACAACAACGAATATTTCGATGTAACGATCTGCTATGCGAAGCAGAATGCCAGGGATATCTTTATCCGTATCGATATTCGTAACCGGCATACCAAGAAGGCGGACATCACCATCCTGCCGACCTTGTGGTTTTACAATCGGTGGACCTATGACGGGCTGGAGAAAAAACCGGTGATCGCAAGCCGTGATAAGGGTTCTGTGAGGGCCACACATAGCCGGCTGGGCTCTTATTATTTATATTTTCAACAACCGCAATACAGCCTTTTTACGGAGAACGAGACCAACCTGGAAAAAGTCACCGGCACGCCGAATAAGACCCCGTTTGTCAAAGACGCTTTCCATGATGCCATTATTCATAAGAAGAATCTCGATCTGCTGCGGCAGAAAAAGACCGGCACCAAGTTCTCGCCTGTCTACCATTATACAATTGCTCCCGGTGAGACCAAATCCATCTACCTTCGGCTAAGCAACAAGATCATAGAGAATCCCTTCGGGGGCGATCCGGCGGGGCTGTTCGCCAGCCGGAAGGATGAGGCCGATGCTTTTTACCATTCCGTCCTGCCGGAGGGAATCAGTCCTGAAATGGCGACCGTTCAACGTCAAGCCCTGGCAGGCCTTCTCTGGAGCAAACAATATTATCATTTCGATGTGGAACGCTGGCTGACGACCAGTGATGGGATCACGCCGGTCAATGCGGGCAAGCTCAACGGGAGAAATCACGACTGGAAGCACCTCAAGAACCAGGACATCATCGCGATGCCGGACAAATGGGAATACCCGTGGTATGCGGCCTGGGACCTGGCCTTTCAAAGCATTTCCATGGCCTTGGTGGACCCGGTATTTGCTAAGCACCAGCTGCTGCTGATCATGCGCGAATGGTATATGAAGCCCGACGGGCAGATACCTGCCTACGAATGGAACTTCAGCGATGTGAACCCGCCGGTGCAGGCCTGGGCTGCGCTGATGGTCTACCGGATAGAAAAAGAGCGGACCGGGAAGGGGGATATCTCCTTTTTGAAAAGGATCTTCCATAAGCTGCTGATCAATTTCACCTGGTGGATCAACCGGAAGGACGCCAATGGGAACAACATGTTCGAAGGAGGGTTTCTCGGGCTGGACAATATCGGGGTCTTCAACCGAAGCCACCAGCTGGGCGGAGATATGCAGCTGGAGCAGGCTGACGGCACCAGCTGGATGGGGATGTATGCCCTGAATATGATGGACATGGCTCTCGAGATTGCGATGAAGGATGAGACCTTCGAGGATACCGCCACCAAATTTTTCGAGCATTTCGTGCTGATCGCTGAAGCCCTGAACGAGCAGGGGATGTGGAATGAAGAGGACCATTTCTTCTATGATACGTTGTCCATTGCAGGATCGCCTGTCCAGCTGCGCATCCAGTCCATTGTAGGGTTGACGACCCTCTTCGCCGTCTCCATCATTGAAAAGAATACCCTGCATAAACTGGCGGATTTCAAGAAGCGGATGACCTGGTTCGAGAACTACCGGCTGAAGAACAACCGATACTGGCCCAACGAAGAGCATAGTGACGGCGAGCAGGTGCTGTTGTCGCTGGTGCCGCAGAAACGATTGATCTTTTTGCTGGCGCGGCTGCTCAATGAAGCGGAATTTCTTGCGCCCTGCGGGATCAGGGCACTGTCCAAATACCACGAGAAGCACCCGTATATGATCAATATTGGGGGTATCGATTATCATATTAAATATGATCCGGGCGACTCCACGTCTGATTTTTTCGGCGGCAATTCCAACTGGCGGGGCCCGGTATGGATACCGATCAATTATCTCATCATCCAGTCGATCCGCCAGTTCGGGAAGTTTTATGGCGAAGGGCTGCTGGTGGAATACCCGGCAGGTTCCGGGGAAAAGCTGACCCTCGAGCAGGTTGCAGACCGATTGACGGAGAGGGTGATCAGCTTGTTCAAAAAAGATGAGACCGGTGCGCGGCCCTTGCATGGAAAATACAATTGGTTCTATCAGCGGCCGGGAAATGAGGAATTGCTGCTGTTCTATGAATATTTCCACGGGGACACCTGTGGCGGGCTGGGCGCCAGCCATCAGACCGGCTGGACCTCATTGGTGGCGGAGCTGATCAACGAGATTTCGACCCGGACAGCGAAGGCAGAAAAGGGAAAATAGCCCAAAACGGGAATAGTTTCCGTTTGATGGAAATGGAGATCAGAATGAGAGCGTAGTACTTATTGATTTTTAACGGTTTAGATTATGGCATTGACTTGGCAATTATCCTGTCAACACGCTTTAATTCTATTCCTTAAAAAATCGATCATGAAACGCAGTATTTTAATCCTCCCTTTGATAACCGCCCTCCTGATGGGTACGTCCGTTATCGCCCAGACAACTTATACGCTTTCGACCGCCGCCACCACGCAATGGTCATCCGTATTACCTTCCACCTGTTATGCCTGTACCATTACGATCCCGTCAGGGTCTACGCTGACCGTCAATGAATCAGTTACCTGTCAGAACTGTACTTTTTCAGGCGGTACCTTGTCGATCAGCAGCGAGACCCTGAATATCCAGTATGCCGGCAGTCTCACCACCACTTCATTTAACGGAACGACCGTACTGGTCAGCGGCAGTAGCAAGGTGATCGTGAATGCACCGCTTTCGCTGACGAATGCCAGCTTTACGTTCAGCAATACGTCGTCTATGACCACCAGTTACAACATCAGCCTTTCGGCGAGCAAAATATACCTGGACGATAACTCGTCGATGACGGCTAACGGCGGCTCTTCCACGACGATCGATCTGTCGAATACGAGCCAGATCGTCATCGGTAACGGGTCTACCACCAGTTCCGCTATTTTTACGGTCAGTGGGCCTACCCTGAATCTCTATGATAACTCTACCGTTGCCCTGGCGAATCAGAATAGTGTGTATTATAATTGGGCTGATTACAATTATATCCCCAATGTAAATGCCAACAGCAATGCCGCGAAGTCTTATGCCAGTTCCGGTGTCAGCATCAATTGCGGCAGCGGGTATGCGCACAGCTGTTCGAACCCTTCGGTATATGGTCCTGCCACGCTGAGTGCCGCGGGCGTGATAGCGGTGGTTACCCTGCCGATCGTGCTGACCGGTTTTTCAGCAGTGCTGAACAATGACCATGGCGTGACCCTCGATTGGAATACCCAGGACGAAGTGAACTTCAGTCATTTCATCATCGAGCGGAGTGCCGACGGTGAGACCTGGGTCGAGATCGGTACCGTTGAGGCCAAGGGTAACAGCGAGGTCGAGACGGCCTATACTTATGTGGATGAGCAGCCCTTGTCCGGCAACAATTTCTATCGCCTGACGGAGGTCAATCTGGATAACAGCTATGTCTATTCCCAGGTACTGGTGGTGCGGACGACAACCCTTGCGCAGATCAGCCTGTTCCCCAACCCGGCCACGAATTATGTCAATGTTTCTCTCGGTGGGAATACCCCTTCGGCGGTGACGGTCTTGTTGACCAGCGCTGCCGGTCAACGCCTCGCCGAGAAGCAAGCCACAGGCGGCGCCGGGACGATAGTCACCATTCCTGTTGGAAACCTGGCCTCTGGCCTTTATATCCTCACCGTGATCTCCGCTGATGGTTCGCGTGAAAGCAGCCCGGTGCTGATCAGCCGCTCTTAGTTGAGGTTAAACCGGACACTGAGGCCTGTGTTGAGAGAGAACCCATGTTCGCTGACCTTTTGCTGATCACTGGGTTTCTTTAACTTCTTGAAATCATTGTATTTGCCATGCACATCGCTATAGTAGCCGAGCCTCCATTGGGAATTGAAGTCGAAATCGTACCCCAGGCCACCGAAGATGCCGATCTGTACGAAGCCGATGTGAAGCGGATACCAGACGATCCTTGCGGCTGGCTCCATGTAGAGGCCGTCCCTGCGGAGCGCCAGAGAAGAGACATCGTATTCGGTCGCCAGCTCTTGGTAGGCTGTGGGCAGTTGTCCGTCCAGCGTGATGATGTCGGCGTGATATCCTATGGCGCCTCCGACTAATACCAGCAGGCTCCGCGTTTTGACCACGGCGGCATAAGCGCCGGCTGAGAGGGTAAAGGAGGTCAGGTCATTGCCGGAGGTGATCGTCGATAGCCGGATAGCGTACATGACCCTTGAATCGGCGGGAATGGCGGCGGCTTCGAAATTCAGGCTGGTGGGAACGTGGGGCTCGGTAGGATACCCGTATTCTTTCAGCCAATGGTTGATATGAGGGTCGCTGGCATGGGTGAAACTGAGGCTGCTGTTGACGAACAGGGAAAAAGTAGAGTCGCCGGGGGTTTGAGAATAAACCGACCCGCTGGCGGTTAGCAGAATGACCAGCATAAACCCTTGGAGCTTCATGCATTAAAAGTAGAGAAAATCGCGGTGCGCGTATAGTAATTAACAATATAAAAACGCATCGGGCGCAAAGCGATGCCTCGGAAATCCTGCAACAGGCCTTTAAGATTAACCGATAACGATTGAATAACCAGGGTATAACGATCGAATAACTGAAAGTACAGCTATGTTAAAGTATTTTTATTGTGGCCGTTAACCCCGCTACACCGTTATGAAAAAGACCAACTACATTCAGCTTGTGCTGATCACTGCCGCGCTTGCGTCTTGCAACAGGTACTTTAACCAACCGGATCAGCCTGAGTATCAGGAGGTTTATCCCCAAGCCGAGGCCCCCGACAGCACCAATTCCTGCCCATTGGCGCCTGACAATCTTCCCCCCGACTATTACACATGGTACTATGGCTTTCAGCCATACGGGATGTACTATGATGATCCGTTTTACCTGGAAGGGTATTATTATTACCGGGACCACGTGAGGATCATACGCCGTGGATTCGGTATGGTGGCCGGGACGGGACACGGAGGACATGCGGTTCATTCCTGATCGGAAAGAGTGATGTCCGTTTTTTTTTGACGAGGAAGGATCAGCTACACCGGACGAGATATTGATCGTTCGCATCTTCGTACAGTAACTCCATTTGCCAGCCTTCAGCCGCGATGATACCGGCCAGTGTTTTGCGGTCGATGAACAGCCAGTTGAAAGGGTCGGAAAGCTGTCGCCGGTATTCGTACCGGTATAGGAGTTCGCCGTAATAGCCAGGAGGCGGTGGTGGGGTTCCACCGTAGAGGTAGGCGATGTCGGAGGAGTCAAAGATAAGGCAGCCACCGGGGCGCAACAACGCCCGCGATGTGCGGAGGAAATCACGTAACCCTGACAGCGTTCCGGTCAGCCCGATGCCGTTCATCATCAACAACAGCGTATCGTACTTTTTACGGGCCGCCAGCCGGAACACATCTTCGCAAAGGACTTTTTTGACGCCCCGTGCCTTTATCACTTCTGACGCCAGCGGAGAGATCTCGAGCGCCGTCACGTCCTGGCCCAGCTGCTGCAAGGCGAGGGCATGGCTGCCTGCTCCGGCGCCGATGTCCAGGATCTTACCGCGGCATTGCTGCAGGGCGATCCATTCCAGTTCAGGCATCTCTTCCATCGAACGGAAATAGATCTTCACCGGCATTTCTTCGCGGGGGTGAATCCGTTTGTCACCGGGCCAGCCAAGCGTCGATGAGGTGTGGACCCATAGCTTGTCGCGGCGTGGGGTTGCGCCGCCTGTAGTCTTGCCGCGCGTGGATTTTACGGCGGCGGCGCTCTCATAGAAATCCGAGATAGCCTGTCCCAGAACATCTTTCATGCTAGTCTGCCGGTTTGATGGGGATACCGGTCAGGCCGACGCGGCGTTGCAGATCTGCGATGGGCACATCGATCTCGCGGCCGATAGGCCGTCCGTTCCTGTAAGTAATGACTTTGAGCCAGGACGCCTCTTTGGGGATGGACAGGGTCGAGGTGTATTTGGGATAGAAATTGTCCGGGTTGGAATTATCGAAGCTATAATAAATATCCAGTCCCGCCACTTCCGTCGCGAGGTCCACGGTGATAGAATCGAAGGCCGAGATGTCTTTTTTAGGCGTAATGATGGCGTCGAACATCGAACGCGCGTACTTGATCTGCTCGGCGTCCATGCGGCCAAAACTGGCTTCTACCCGGCTGGCAAAGCTATTCCAGTCCTTCTTGTCTTTCGGTGACCAGAAGTCTTCTGCAACGGCCATGCTGCGGGGCCAGACCATGTATTGCCGGTGGCGGACATTATAGATCTGTTCCGTCCATAGGTTAGCCTGGCCGCCAATGATCAATTTAGGGTCTACGCTATCGGGTACCGGTTCGTAGGAATATACCGTCGACAGACGAAGGGTGGCATATACCGGGGGCTCTATGGCGGCGTCGCCCTGCATATAGTCCAGGTAAACGAAGGTGGTGGGGCTCATAACGACCTGGTGGCCCAGTTTAGCGGCAGCGATGCCTCCGGACACGCCGCGCCAGCTCATGACGGCAGCATTGGGGGCCAGTCCGCCTTCCAGGATCTCATCCCAGCCGATGACCTTCTTTCCTTTGGATTCCACGATCTTCTCTACCCTTTTTTCGAAATAGCTTTGTACTTCTTCCATCGTCTTGAGTCCCTGTTGCTGCATCAGCTGTTTGACGGCATCGCTTTTTTCCCAGAAATTCTTGGCGCACTCGTCGCCGCCTACATGGACATAGGGAAAGGGGAAGAGAGCGGCCAGCTCTGTAAAGACGGAATCCAGGAAGGGATAGACACGTTCGTTGGCGGGGCAGAGGGTATTGTCGATCAGCGCAGTGAAACCGCCTTTATGCCAATCCATGATCTTTTCTCCCGAGCGCACGCGATAGTTCTCCGATCCTTCCGTGCAGGAGAGTTGGGGATAGGAGGCGACGGCCGCCAGGCTATGGCCGGGGACGTCTATTTCCGGGAGGATGTCGACGAAGCGGTCTTTCGCATATTGTACGATTTCCCGGATATCGTCCTGGGTATAATAACCGCCGTAGTCTTTGGGTTCGTCGGCGGCAGGCTCGGCGAAGGTGCCGAAAGTACCTGTCCTGCGGACATTCCAGGCGCCTACGGTGGTAAGCTTGGGCAGGCTTTTGATCTCTATCCTCCATCCTTCATCGTCGGTCAGGTGGAGATGCAGTAAGTTGAATTTGTATTGAACCATTTCATCGATGAAACCCTTCACCTCCTGTTTGGTGGAGAAATGGCGGGCCACATCCAGCATAAGACCTCTCCAGCTGAAACGGGGGTAGTCGGTGATGGTCACGCAGGGGGCCTGCCAGTTGACCTTTTTCACGGGGACAGGACTTCCTATTTCTTTGGGCAGCAGCTGGTACAGGGTCTGGATGCCATAGAAGATGCCGGCTGGCTGGTTGGCCCGGACCACCACCGCCCGGGGCGTGACCGACAAGGTATAGCCTTCGGCGCCCAGCGTATTGTCGGCGGTTTTGTTGAGGACCAGCCGAATCGTAGCGGCCGGGTTCGACTGGCTGGTAATGGTGACGGCATAGCCTGTAGGCAGGGAGAGATGAGTCTTCAGGTCCTGTAAGGTATGAGCAAGGGGTTTTTGATCGCGGGCTTCTATCACGATGGAGGCAGGCAGCACGAAATGGCCACCGGTCAACTGTTCGCTGACGGGTTGCGGGATGATCGCAAGGGATGCATCCTGAGAAAAGGCAAAATGAGCGGCGAGGACGGACAGCAGTAAGAGGGTGAGCTTTCTCATAGCGTTTGACGAACTTATTTAAGTGTGTGATAATGATCTCTTAGGGAAGGTAGTTTTTCTTGCAATATTGTAATGACCGTTCTTAAAATATTTCCAGTATCCTGACATTTGTACCCTGAAAGGAAATGTCGTCACCCTGTTTTTTGTTTTGCAAAACTTTAGCAAGCGGAGCCTGGGGCGAAAGAAAGAAGATGGTTTGTCCTTCGTGCTGTTGGCGGCCCAGGCCTGCAGCGATGAAGAAGGCGATTCCTTCCACCTGCACAAAAGCGCCGGGGCCGGCGGCGGGATAGAGTATATCTGTTTGCACCGAATGAAGGGCGGCCAGTTCTTTCATCGATTCTGCCAGCTGGCGGGCGTGCATATCCTTTTGCAGGTGTCCCATGGCACGGCCGGTCTCATATTTGTCGCCGGCGGAGCTTTTTTCCTCCTGGTTGGCTGCCTGCTGGGCCTGGTCGATGGCTTCGCGGCTGGCAGCGATTCGTACGCCGATCCCGTCCAGAGCCCATCGCTTCAGTCGCTGCTTAAAGGCTATTTTCTCCGCGTTGTCCATAGACATAAAGATAGGGGGTTGTGTTACAAAGCGACTTTCATGACGACCTTTTTCACGAGGGCCGGCTGGCGGACAAAAGCTTCCGGCTGATGGATATCGGAAGGGAAAAAAATAATGAACTGACCGGCAGGAAGCGTCAGATAGTTGAGGTCTTCTTCCGCCAGTGGATAGAATGCCACGTCTTTCTCCGGGTCATAAGGGATACTGGCGGTCTGGCTGATGAAAGGGGTGTAGCCGAATTTTTCTGCACCGGTGATGACGATCTGGATATCGGCATAATCCCGGTGGCTTTCCGGGTCGCATTCGGCGAGGGGTTTGGTCGTGTATTCGTTGACAATTGCGAAAACGTTGTCGCCGTCGACCGGGTATTTGCCTGTTTCCAGGCGGGCGAAATCGGTGGTAAGCACGTATTGGATGGCTTTTTCGAAGTTCGGGCTGATGATCTTGTACCAGTGGAGCTGATCGAGTGTCGAGGTAATCATACTGATGGGAAATTTCGGCGCGGAAGATAGAATTTTTGCGGGAGATTAAATAAATCTTACATTTTGAGTAACCATTTTGTTTCGGTGAAGTTTTCATTCCTCTATTGAATAAAGAATAACCAAGCTACTTGAACCCGCTATCGGATAATGCGCTCATGTTAAAGGTGAAGTCCGGAGACCTGGATAAGATGGCGTTGCTGTTTCAGCGATATCATCGGCCCTTGTATGGGTTCTTGTTTCATATGACCGGGCAGCGGGAATCCGGTGAAGATATGGTTCAGACCGTCTTTTACCGGATGCTGAAATCCCGGCACACGTTTACCGGCGACGGCGAGTTCAAGACCTGGATGTATCATGTGGCGCGGAACATATTGAGTGATCATTATAGAAGCAGCAAACGGGCGGCCACTACTTTTGATATAGCCGGTCTGGAAGAAAGGATCAGTGGAGATACGCAGCTTTTTGAGCTGGTTGAGAAAAGGATGGCGGTACGGATCCTGCAAAAGGCCGTCGCAGCACTGAGTCCCGAAAGCCGGGAGATCCTGGTGCTGAGCAGGTTCCAGGAATTAAAAGGGGCTGAGATTGCCGAGATATTGAATATCAGCGTCGGAGCGGTGAAAGTAAGGATACATCGGGCGATCAGCCAGTTGAAAGCTTTGTATTTGGAGTTGGAAATCGAATAATATGCAATGTCAAAAACATAAAGAGCTGTTGGAACGCTGGTGGAATGACCAGCTGACGGAGACGGAGCGGGCCGCGCTGAAGGCGCAGCTGGCTGAATGCGAGGATTGTCAGCGGGAGCTGGAAGGCAGCGTTGAGCTGTGGGACCTGATGGGGTATATGCCTGTTCCCGAGCCTTCCGGCGAGATGCAGGCCAACTTCAATGCCATGCTGGATAGTTACAAGACTTCTGTAGCAGGGATAACCAGGCGTAGCGAAGTTCAGCAGATGCCGGCGCCCATGGCGGCCTTCTGGCAGCTTTTCAGGGTACAGCCTTGGCTGGCGGCGGCGTTTAGTCTTATATTGATGGCGGGTGGTTTTGGCCTGGGATATATGTTCAGCCGCCCCTCCCGGGTTATAACTGTTGCTGCCGGCCCGGTGGTCGAACAGCGGCCATCGCAAGACATCGAAAAAAAACAGTCAGTGGCAATGTCGCCTTCTCCCGCCGTGCTGAAACAGGTCGAGGGCAGTCAGGGATCCACCAGTGATAGCGAATCATATTTGGTGAGGGGCAAGCCTGTCAAAGCAGATGGTGCTACCGCGAGCCAGGTGCAGGCTTTATCCGAGCAGCTCCGCGAAATGAGGCAAATGATGATGCTTTCGCTGTTGCAAAACCCATCTGCCTCTGAACGGATGCGGGCAGCAAGCTATGCCAGCGACAGCAGAACGATCAGCCCGGATATTTTAGCGGCCCTTCTGACCACCTTAAACAACGATCCGAATGTCAATGTACGGTTGACGACATTGGATGCGCTGACCCGGTATGCCCGCAACGCAGCGGTAAGGGAGGGGTTGATACAGTCCATATTGCAGCAGGACTCGCCGCTGATGCAGGCAGCGTTGGCCGATGTGATGCTGAAACTGCAGGAAAAAAGAGCCGTTCCGTTGTTTAAAAAGCTATTAGAGGATAAAGGGCTTAACGAAATGGTCAGGTCCAAGATCGAACAAGTCATCACCCACTTAACTTAATCAATAAAACCATTTATTATGAATAAACTGATCATTCCCCTTTTTGGGGGACTGGGGCTCGTTTGTGGCTGCCTGAGCCCGGCAGAGGCGCAAAAGCCGGAATTCAGCCAGCATCAAACCCGGGAGTTCACCCTTCCCAATGCGACGGGCGGAGTTCTTGCCCTGTACAATCTGGGTGGCTTTGTCCATGTGCAGGGCTATGCCGGCCAGAAGGTGGTCATCGACCTGGACGAGGTGATCACCGCCGATGATTCCGCAACGCTGGAGGCGGGTAAAAAAGAGGTGAGGGTCGCCTATGACCAATCGGCAGACAGCGTCATCGTTTATACGGCAGAACCGTACGATACGAGACCGCATCGTCGGGACCACTGGACATATTCCGATGACCGGAACGAAATCGACTATCGGTATTCGCTGAGCTATACGGTGAAAGTCCCGTTTGGGATGAATCTCATTGTCTCTACGGTTAACAATGGCGACATCGACGTACAGGATGTGACGGGATCGCTGAAAGTAAACAATGTCAATGGTCCGGTGAGCATCAAAAATGCGAAGGGCATCACCAATGCCAAGACCATCAATGGAAACCTGACGGTGTCTTATGCCAGCGTGCCGCCGGACGGATCGAAGTATTATACCCTCAATGGAGCGCTGACGGTCACCTACCCTGCCGATCTGTCGGCGGACCTCCAGTTCAAAAGCATGAACGGCCGTTTTTATACGGACTTTCCCCAGGTGGAAATTCTTCCGGTACAAGTCACCAGGAATACCGAGCCTAAGGGCAGCGGGACGGTATATAAGCTGGATATCGACAAACGAGTAAGGATCGGAAGCGGCGGTAAGCTCTTCCGGTTTGAGACCATGAACGGGAATATTTATATTAAAAAACAATCATAAAAGCAGGTTATGTCTACAGTAAAATTGATGTCTTTTGTTGTGCTATCGATGGCAGTGGGCGGGCGGTTGGCCGCACAGACAACGACTTCGGCACCCGCTCCGGCGGCGCAGGAACTGACCGTACCCCTGAGCGAACCGGGAAAGCCGTTTACGCTGGATGCGAGACTTTTTAATGGTTCGATAACACTGGCAGGTTATGATGGCAAGGATGTCGTGATCGCTGTTCATACCGAAAAAGACGACGAAAAAAATGATGATAACGAAGGCGGCGGCATGAAGCGTATCGGGGGCGGATCACTGGACTTTAGCGCCGAAGAACATGACAATGCAGTTACCTTACATGCTTCTATGTCACCCAAGCTGAGCGGGATCACCATTAAAATCCCCCAGGGGTCGACAAAAATTGTCCTGGGTACCGTGCAGGATGGAGATATAGAAGTAAAGGATGTCAGTGGGGAAATCGAGCTCAGCAACGTCAATGGCAGCATCAGCGCCACAAGTATTTCAGGGTCGGTTGTCGCCAATACCGTCAATGGCGAGATCATCGTCAAATTCAAATCGATCGACCCCAAGGCGCCGATGGCTTTCACATCGGTCAACGGAAAGATAGATGTTCTTTTTCCCGCGGATATCAAGGCGAATGTCAAGCTGAAATCCGACAGGGGGGAAATGTTTTCCGATTTCGATATTGCCGTCGACAAGACCCAGCCCAAGGTTGAAAAGAGCACGGAGGAACATTACTACAGTGTGAAGATCGAGGACTGGGTATATGGAAAGATCAATGGCGGCGGCCCCGAGATGATGATGAAAACAATGCTGGGTAATATTTATATCCGAAAAGCGAAATAGTCATGCTCAAAAGCTACTGGAAGACGGCGGTACGGTTCCTGCTGAAGAATAAAACTTTCAGCTTCATCAATATCTTCGGGCTGGCGGCCGGCACCATGTCGATGCAAAAGACATCTACCGGGTCAACCGGATAGACCTGCAGACCTTTAAGAGCAGAGTAGGGTGGCGGCGCGCACCTTGTAGCGGCCGCGGACAGATCCTGTATCGAAAGTGAACATCTGCCGGGCTGGGGTCCCTGTAAAAGAATTGACAAACAACCCGTTACAAACCGGCATTGAAATGGTGGCGCAATAGGTTATGTGGAGAAATTATCTGAAAACTGCCGTCCGCGCGCTACTGCGCTACAAGATCTATTCCTTTATCAATATCATCGGGTTAAGCCTGGGGCTGGCTTTTGCGATGTTGATCATCCTTTATGTCAGGGATGAGGTCAGCTATGATGCTTTTCATTCAAAGGGCAGCCAGATCTACCGGGTAGACAGGCAGCTGATCCGGCCTGACGGAAGTACCAGGAATAGCGGGTATACAGGCTATTTCCAGGGGCCGCGGTTTGCTGCGCAGGTCCCCGAAGTGCAGGGCTTTGTCCGGCTGGAGCAAGGCCAGGTCGATATAAAGACGGGATCGGATATTCAGTCTCAATTAATCAGCCTGGTAGATTCGAATTTCTTTTCGGTCTTTTCTTTTCCCTTGTTACATGGCGATCCGGCCACCTGTTTGCAGTCCCCTGACGGCGTGGTCATTACGGAAGATATCGCCAGGCGCCAATTCGGCACCACCGATGCCCTGGGCAAGATCATATTATCCGAGGAAAACGGCAAGCTGGTTCCACATACGGTGACGGGCGTCGCTAAAAATTGCCCGGAGAACTCTTCGATCAAATTCGAGGTGCTGATGCCATTGACCGTATCGCCAAAAGATGTGGCCGACAATATGAACTGGTTTCAGTGGTTCCTGAATACGTTCATGGTACTTCGCCCGGACGCTGATCCGAAGGCAGTGGAGGCCAAAATGCAGAAAGCATTCGAGGCAGATGCGGGGGAATCCATCAAAATGATCCAGCAGACATACGGCATTAAGAAACTGGGCATATCCTTCTTCCTGCAACCATTGACCGACATCCATCTTAGCCGGAATGTTTCTGCCAATGAAGGGCTGTCGGATGCCGGCAATCCATTGTCTTCCTATATTCTGTCAGGGATTGCTCTATTTATATTGCTGATCGCCTGTATCAACTTTGTCAATCACTGTCAGGGGAAAAGAGGACGAAGGAGATCGGCATCCGCAAGGTGTTAGGCGCCTCCGTCACCACGATAGCCGCGGCATTGTCAAGGGATTTCCTGGGATTGGTGCTACTGGCACTCGTTATCGCCGTGCCCATCGCCTGGTTGGCCGCCGACAAATGGCTGCAGAGTTATCCCTACCGCATTTCGTTGAGCTGGGGATTGTTCGCTGGCGCCGGTATGCTGGTCATTTTGATTGCATTGGTGACGGTCAGCTATCAGGCGATCAAGGCAGCGGTGGCCAATCCGGCGGATAGCCTGCGAGCGGAGTAGTTTGACCGGCTATGCTGATGGGCACAATATAGCTTTTTCTCCATGGGCAGCAGTAAACCCCAGCGCATCATTTATTTCCGCTAATGAAAAGGTCCGGCCGGGTTTTGTTTTGAAATGAGGCTCGTGAAAGATCGCTGCGAGGTCTTGCAGAGCTTTTTCCAAACGTTGGGGGTTCATGACCGTTTCGGTTCTGAAATTCATGAACGGTTTTATTGTAATGCCTTTAGCCGTCAGCGTGCGGGTATGAACGGTCAAAGGTATAGCGTCACCTAGGTAGCCATACGAATAGATAGTAGCGTTATTCGGGATCACCTCTATTATTTTATTCAATACTTCTCCGCCTACGCCATCGAATATAGCCGTGGCTGATAACGCTTTTGATAGTTCCTGCAGCTGTTGCCGGAAGGCGGGATCATCCTGAACGGCGATGTGAGTGGCGCCGAGGGCCGCAAGCTCTTTTTGGCCGGCTTCGTTCCTCACGATGGAGATCAGGGGAAAGTTATTGGCGAGGCAAATACCCAGCATAGCGATTCCCGTTGCTGATGTACCGGCGGTAGAGAGGATTCCCTTGTGTCCTTCGGCTGAGACCTGCTGCAGGAAAGCATAGGGCGTAATGGCATTGACCACCGAGCCGGCATATTCCTCCGGGCGGCCATCATCGGGCAGGATAATGCAATCCAGGTGATGCATGTGAGCATATTCGCACCAGGTGCCGATCATATTTTCACTGGGCTTCAGAGAGCGATACATGGAGACCTTCTTTCCCCTGTAAGGTTCAGGAATACCATCGCCAATGGCTATGACCGTGCCGGCGCCCGACACCCCATACACGTCATACAGGCTGAGGACGGAACCCGGCGGAAGAGGCCGGTTGATAAAAGCCTTATCCCCGGGATTGATGGCGCAGGCTTGCATTTTGATAAGGAGATGTCCCGGTTTTGCCGATTCCGGTTGCCTGACTTGTTGCAGTTTAACGCCTTCGTTAGGGATTAAACAAAGCGCATTCATAAGTTTGTCCATATTTTTTCTTTGTGTTGCAAATGTAGATCCAATACTATACTTTTACAAGTAGTATACGAAAACTGTATTAGTAAAGAAAACTATAGCAATCTGAAAACGAAAGAGATAAAAACAGAAAAAAGGCAAAAAATTTCTTGCCCGGTTGAATATGCTGTCAGTTTAGTAAGCGGAAAGTACAAATTTCGCATTCTGCATGCGTTGATCATGGTGAGTCCGAAGCGCTTTAAGGTTCTTGAAAGGGAGATCACCGGTATTTCGCCAACCATGCTGACGTCGCAGCTGCGGGGATTAGAGGCGGATGGATTGATTAGCAGGGAGGTTTTCGCCACTGTGCCGCCCACGGTGGAATATAGGCTGACGGCCTTTGGTCAAACGATTCTCCCGATGATGACAGAGATCAAGAAATGGGGGCTGGAGCATAGGAATCGGCAGGGGCAATAATTCACACTATTCTTCCCGATCACTGCCTTCCGGCGCCGCGATTTCCCTTATGGCCAATTCAACGGGCTGGATATCCGGGATCACATTTTTTGTATAGGCCGAGCCGAGGGCATATAGTTTTCTGGCCTGTGGGGTGAATCGGCTTTCCAATGATGTGACAGCGCTGTTGTAGTTGTCGACTGCCGATTTCAGCCCACCGCCGATCTTGCTGAAATGTCCCAGCAGCACCGTGGTCCGGTTGTACAGTTCAATCCCGGCATCCCTGATCTGCTCGATGTTGTCCGCCACGTTTCGCTGCTGCCAGATGAACCCGACCGTGCGCAGCAAGGTGATCAGCGTGGTCGGTGTGGCGAAGATTATTTTGTGACGGATGGCCTCTTCGATCAGCGTCGGATCGGATTGCAGCGCCGCCGCAAAAGAGGACTCGATCTGCATATACAGTACTACGTAATCGGGAGAGTCGGTGAACTGGCTCCAATAGCCTTTGCCGCTTAGTTTTCTGAGATGATCTTTTACTGCAGCAGCATGTTGGCCCAGGAAGACGAGCTGCTCCGCTTCATTATCTGTTTCAAATGCCTTCATGTAGGCATCCAGTGGCGTTTTTGAATCGACGATAATGGTCTTTTTTTCGGGCAGTTTTATGATCATGTCAGGTCTGAGCGTTCCTCCTTCGGATGCTGTGCTGACCTGTTCTACAAAATCGCAATGCTCGGTCATGCCGGCAAATTCAACCACCCGGCGCAGGCCTATTTCTCCGTATCTGCCGCGCATGCTGCTGCTTTTCAGGGCACTGATCAGGTTTTGGGTTCCCTTATCCAGGGCCTGTGCGCTTTTTTGCATGCCATCCAGGATGGTTTGGATATTACTGTATGCGCCTTCCCTTTTTATCTCCAGGTCATTGATCTTGGTTTCCATTTTATCGAGACTGGTCTTCAATGGCTCAACAAGCCTGTCAATGGCCTTTTCTTTGCCCTCGAGGATTCCTTTGGCTTCGGTCACTTTCTCGCTGAGCCTGGATTCGGCGAGGGTGACGAATGCCTGGTTGTTTTTGTGCAGTGCATCTGCTGCCAGCGAACCGAAGGCGTCTCTCATGGCCTTTTCAGCATTGGCGAGAAAAAGGTTTTGTTCGGCGATTTTTTTTTGCTGATCATCGTAGGCTGCCTGAAGGATGCTCAGCTTTGGCGCCCAATGAGCCTTCACCAGTAGCCAGGACAATAGGATGCCGGCTGCGAAGGCGGCTATAATAGCGAGGGCGATTTCAACGGTATTCATAAAAGGAGGAATTAACTATTGAAATTAAGATTATTATTTATTCTGCAGGGATCTGTGCAGTCTTAAGAAAATGCAAGGGCAAGATATACTACTACGTTGGTTCGACGGGATACTTTTGACATAACTTTCCTTCTTTTAATATGCCCAGTCTATCCATTTACAGACTGTTTTCCTTTTCTTCCAGTTCGTCGATATGTTGTTTGGCCGCTTCAATGCCTTCTTTCCCGTATAGGGAGCCGTCATACTCTTCCTCTATCTCCGGGTTGTAGTCAATGGGCTCTTCTCCGAGGTAAATTTTAATGATGTCCTTTCCATTAGTTGAAAATACTTTTATCGTGTACCCTTTATAGGCCAGTGTTGATTTCAAGTTCATACGCGGCGGTTATGAAAATAAAGGTATTGAAAATGGATGATGTTTAGTTATCCGGGTCCGTGAACTCCAATAGCTGGTGAGAATCGAGAAAGTTATACTGTTCGTTGGTGAGGTAGATTTCCGTCAGGCCGTCCGAGGGGCAGATGCTGCGGCAGGCACTTCCCTGAGATATAAGAATGAAATCACTTGGCTATAAACGATTTGAAGAAGGGTGAGCCGAATAAATGAGCTAATCGGCTCATGAATTGAAAGACATAGTGACCTTTAAGGCGTGGACTGGAACCCGAATCATGGAGTGCTAACTTTCCTGTCGAGCCTTTTCAAATAGTCCTGATAGCAATCGCCGATGGCCTCATCGTATCCCGCGCGGTCAGAAAAGGCTTCCGGGTGATAGCCGTCCCCCTGTTTGTGCTTTTTATCCAGATCAAACTGGCTGGCGTGAGCGGCAAACCAGAGATCAAATTGCAGTTTTTTCATAGCATCCAGAGTGTAGGCATAATCCTTCTCAACCTGGGGATAGGTGGGCATGCCCGGGAATTCTGTGTCGTCAAGAAGCGTTGGCCAAAATATCAAAAGCTACAGCCACAAGAGATTTGCAGGATTTGCTGGAAAGGAAAGTTTTTATTGTAGTGGGTGGAGGGCGGAGTACGAGGTATCAGATTAACATTTATTCATAACGGTCAACAATTCCATGAATAAAAGGAAGCATCCTTATACTGGTTTTTAGGATAGCTTGTTCCAACTTGAACCAACATGTACGGGCTAATCCGCGGAGGTTTTTCTATATTCGGATCCACCAAAACAGCTTCCGGATGGAAAATCTTGCTAAAATCGGCCGCTGGTTCTACGCCATAAGTCTGGTCGGGCTGGCAGGCCAGCAATTTTATTATGGGAGCTTTCACCCCGTATTCGTTCCGCCCTTCCCTTCCCAAATACCCGGCCAGGTCGTCCTGGTCTATCTCTTCAGCCTCTTTCTGATCGGGGCTGCCGTCGCGCTCGTGCTGGAAAAAATGGCCCGGACCACGATGCTGTTCCTGGGCCGGCTGTTGCTTGCTTTGTTCCTTTTTTGCCATATACCCTTCGAACTGCTGTTTGATCCGGGCGCAAACCAAATCGGCAATTGGAACAAAGCCCTCAAAGACTTGTCCATTTCCGGCAGCGCCTTTATCGTAGCGGGATGTTTTCCCGGGCGGGTCGCAGGTCAAAAGGATAGGGCGTTCCTCAGGCCCCTGGAAGCCCTGATGCCCTTTGGCAGCTTTTTCTATTCGATCATGCTGGTCATCTTCGGTATCGAACACTTTTTGTATGCCGATGGGGTCCAGAACCTAGTCCCCGACTGGATTCCCGGCCACCTTTTCTGGACTTATTTTGCCGCCGTCGCTCTAATCGGCGCCGGCTTCGCGATCATTTTCCGGTTCAAGGTAAAACTGATCGGCATCCTCACGGGAACTATGATCTTTATCTGGTTCCTCATCCTTCATATCCCCAGGGCGGCGGTGACTCCCGTCACGGATAAAGGCAATGAATTGTCAAGCGTATTTGAATCGCTGGGATGCAGCGGCATCGCATTCGTGATCGCATACGTAGCCGCCAGTGTCCGGCCGAAGCTGTTGCCAGCTGCAGGAAACGGATGAAATCAGCTTTGTCTTCAAAAGCCTCATAATGGAACTCCAGATACCGGATCAGGTCATAGCCGGTGTATTCGTACATTTTGTTGAAAATCTCGTTTTTGTACAGCTGCAGGTAAGGCTGCTTGCGAAAATATAAATAGTAATCTTTCTCGAAATCACCAATCTTGTACTGGAAATAGGCAGGGAAGTCTTTTGTCTTTGCCGCATATGGGGAACGTTGGCCCGTTACCGTAAATAAGGAACGAAAGAAGATGAAATTCTGCAGTTTATCTCGGAATGACATCGGGTGATGTATTGGTTAGGAATCGGTTTGATTAAAATTAGGGAAAAGAGGGGAAGTGGAAAAATGGAAAAAATCGGAGGGCTGGACGATCGGGGTGGGACTTACGATGGCATTGAAAGAAAAAGACTTAAGAGGTTAGCATGCTGTGAAAGAAAATAGTATTGAATAGTCTGTCTCTTAACTTCATAACCGTGTCGCTTTTCTAAAGTAAGGCAAACCCAAAGCTAGCCCGGTGCAGACCATACGCCAATTGATAAATGACTGACAATTAATGAGGAGCGGCGAAATCGAGTTTCAAATCGGCTTTGGGTTAAGCAGAAACTTCCATAAATATTTGATTTACAAAAGATTGGTTGTATTTTGGCCTACACGAAACGAAGGTCGTGATAGAGTTTCGTATTCACAAACGTGCGCTCCTTCTTTTGACGTTCAAATCACGCCGGCCATATGTCTCGCGCCAAAACATCTGTATTTTTTTAATATACCGTGTGAAAAATTTTAGGTTTTGTTTGAAAACAATTATCTTTCATCCGTTGTATGATCTTAATTGATAGTAACTTGCGGTTTTAATGGGCCGTCACTCAAGATCAAAAACCTGATGGTATTACCCAAAAAAATCACTCCGGATAGCATTGTTGACGCCGTTGTGGAGATCAAATACTTGTCCAAAATGCCCTTTGAGGTATTGATTGGCTTGTTTGTTACCGCTTTTGACAATAATTACATCTACACAACCAGACCAGTAAAGGATCCCCGTCCTGGCTTTCAGGCTAACGCAGTACCTGGGATTGTCATTAACTTCGGCGGCCAAAGTTTGTTGTACAATGACAAGATCAGCATCATTCTGCATCCGGGGGCCGTCATTTTTAACTGCTTGGACAAATATATTGGATGGAAGTCCTACAAACCGGAGATAGAAAAGGCTCTTCAGACTATTTTTGCGACCGGACATATTACAACGTGGACTGGGGCGGGATTACGTTATATCACCGAATATCTCAAAACGGATCTGAAAGATTGTACTAACTTTGATTTTACTTTCGGGTTGCCGGCAGTTGACAGTATGTCTACGACATTTCGTAGTGAGTTTGAATTTCGAAACGCCAGGGTGATTTTAAACCTGAGCAATAAGGTACCGGTAGCCCGCCCGCAGTCGGCAGGTAAACTACCGGAGATCGTACCCACTTCTATTATTGATGTGGATGTGATCAAGCAATCTTTGGCGTTTATAGAACCGGCGCAGTTGATGAAGATGCTCGAGGAGATGCATGACATAGAAAAGGAAGTGTTTTTCACCTTGCTGACAGAACATTTTTTAGAAACTTTACAACCCGAATACTAATATGGCAACTATTAAAACGATTGAGGATATGGATGATATAACCCCGATAAATATTCGTCGAGTTATTGACCTTTTTGCGCACTGGCGCGGCGAAATGCCCACCAGCCTTTCAGGCAAAAACCCCTACGGCGAAATACCGGCAAAAACGGGGGAATGGCGGAATACGCCAGTAGATGACACGGTCCGTCCATTTATTAAACTCGAGAGATCCTTCAACCAACAAATGTTGCGCTTGGGTGGCGATTTTTCCGGACAATCGAGCTATGTTTTACATGAAAAAATGAAAATGTCGGCGGAGCTTCTCTTGCATTGTTCCCCGGACGCCATATCGCTGGAACTGACCGATGAAGGCAGTATTTTTTATACGGTTCGGAAAAATCATTTTTCGCTCTATCTGGATCATTATTTGGCCGGCGAAATAGAAGGGAAGGATGAAGCAATCGTAAGCGTATTCAGAAACAATGACAAAATATTGGATTTTGCGGGGACGCTGGATGAGACACTTATACAACTCAATAAAGTCCTGGCTCCTGAGTCTATTGTCTTTCCCGCGTTTGCCTGACATGAGTTATCCATTAGAAATTTTGCCAGCCCCTGACCGAAAATGGATCGATTGCTCCCTTTCCGATCATCATTTGATCCGGCATTTCGATTTAGAGGAAGGAGGCGAAATAATCGACCCCGACACCAAGAATATAAAGGTCAAATATATCTGCACTCCGAAGGAGCAGATCAGTGATCTCTCTTTAAGCTTGCTGGGAATTTATAAGCCCGACCACATTAGCATCAACTTCACTTCGGATGGCAAAGCAAAGTATATGCATTACTGCCAGCCAGATGAATCAATCAAGCCGCCCGTAATAAATATTGATTTCGATACAAAAACCGGGCGGTATTTTTGGTGCGTGCCCATTGTGCAGCTTCACAATAAGTCATTCGATTATTCGAGAGGTGGCAAGACCTTTGTTGCTATTTGTAAGGTTGTTCATACGCCCATGAAATGGAATTTTTGGCATTTTTCTCTTCGCTGGAAAGTCGACACTGAGATGCTGGAGGATATGGAACAAAAGGAAAAAGACAAGGTTGCTCAAAAATTGGGTCACTCGGCGAGAGTAATTATTGCTCATTTTGCGCGTCTAGAGCATCCGGAGCATCCGGTTTTACCGAAGAATTGTTACTGCAAAAATTGAAATAATAAGAAAACGGAAGTGAATTTTGTTCCCCAACCTGTCCCCCTAAAAATAAAATCGCCCGTAAACTTTTAATTTACAGGCGATTAGTCTTTGACCTCGTGGTGTGGGGCGGGATCGAACCGCCGACACAAGGATTTTCAGTCCTTTGCTCTACCGACTGAGCTACCGCACCATCCTCCCCGGGCGAATCAGGCCAAAGGCCGAAAATTCGATCGGGTGGCAAAAATAAGAATTCCGGGCAAAAAATCGAAATAATCCGGGCTAAATCATTAAAAATTCATGTGTTAGGGCGCCGGGGGCGCTGATGGCCGTTCGGAGCCGGGCGAATGCGCGGGCATGCGCGGACCTACATCCCATATTCACTCAGGAACTTGATCCGCATCAGCTTCAGCTGCTCCCAGGTGAAATTGCCTTCGGCCAGCTCCTGCTGAGCGACCTGCAGGCTGCTGGTCTCGCAACTCTTGAAATAGTCGATGATCTCGTCCTGCTCATACACATCCAGCATTTCGTCGACGGCATAGTTGAGGTTCAGCTTGGTGCCGCTGGCGGCAATGGTCTCCATGTCTTCCAGCAAGGCATCCAGCCGCAGGTCTTTATTTTTGGCGATGGTCTCCAGCGGGATCTTCTTGTCCACCTGCTGAATGATATACACCTTATTCACGCTCTTGTTGACCACACTCTTCATCACGAAGTCATCGGGCTTTTCGATATCGTTTTCCTCTACGTAGCGCGCAATGATATCGATAAATGGCTTGCCATAACGTAGGGCCTTACCCTTGCTGACGCCCTGGCATTTTTCCAGTTCCTGCACAGAAGTGGGGAAAAGGGTGGCCATGTCCTGTAAAGAAGTCTCCAGGAAGATCACAAAAGGCGGCAAAGCTTTCTTCTTAGCCTCTACCTGCCGCAAATCCTTCAACAACTCGAATAACCTGGCATCGGTAGCGGCTGTGCCGGCAGCTTCGGTGTTTTCCTCTTCGTCGTCGGCATTCGCCTCCTCGAAGAGATTGTTCAGCACGATCCTGAACGAACGGGGCTTCTTCAGGAAGTCTTCCCCTTTCTTCGTCAGCTTCAACACCCCGTATTCTTCGATATCTTTTTTCAACAGGTCTTCCAGTAACAATTGACGCATCAGCGAAGTCCACATGTGTTCCGGCTCATCCTTCCCGATCCCGAACTCGGCAATGCCTTCATGACGGAACATCTGGATCTGCGGCGTCAACCGGCCCATCAACATATGAACGACATAGTTGGTGGCAAAACGCTCGTCGAGAGCCTTAACCACCTTGAGCACTTTAACGGCGGACTCTTTGGCCTCCATGTACTCTTTCGGATGCAGACAATTGTCGCATACGCCGCAGTTTTCGGCGGTATACTCCTCACCGAAGTAACTCATCAGCACCTTCCGGCGACAAACACCGCTCTCCGCAAAACCCACTATCTCATTGATGAGCTGGGCGCCCACCTCCCGCTCACTTAGCGGCTTGTCCTTCATCAGATGCTCCAGCTTGGCCACATCCTTGTGAGAATAATACAGGATACAGTTTCCTTCCAACCCGTCGCGACCGGCACGACCAGTCTCCTGGTAGTAGTTCTCGATGGACTTGGGAATATTAAAGTGAATAACGAACCGGATATCGGGTTTGTCGATGCCCATACCAAAGGCAATCGTAGCAACGATCACCTGTGTATCTTCGTTGAGGAAGAGGTCCTGCCTTTCCGCACGCAGCTTGCTGTCCAGACCAGCGTGATAGGCGACGGCCTTGATGCCGTTGGCCACCAGCATATCGGCCAGCTCTTCTGTCGTTTTCCGGTTGAGGGTATAGATGATGCCGCTCTTCCCTTTTTGCTGTACTATATAGCGGACAATGCTCTTGATCGTCTGGTCCTTCTTGATCTTCGGCTGGATCTCGTAATACAGATTGGGCCGGTTAAAGGACGAAATGAAGATATTCGGATCACGCAGCCCCAGGTTCTTGACGATATCGCTCTTTACCTTCGGCGTAGCAGTAGCAGTCAGGGCGATCACCGGAATGTCCGGACTGATCTGGTCCATTATCTCCCGCAACCTGCGGTATTCGGGCCGGAAATCATGCCCCCATTCCGAGATGCAGTGCGCCTCGTCAACAGCAAAGAAGGAGATCTTCAGGTCGCTGAAGAATTCCATGTTCTCCTGCTTGGTCAGCGTCTCGGGCGCCACATAGAGCATCTTGGTATGCCCGTTCAACAAGTCTTCATGCACTTCCCGGATCTGCTTTTTATTGAGAGTAGAATTAAGAAAATGGGCCACGCTGTCCTTGCTGCTATAGCTGCGGACAAGATCTACCTGGTTCTTCATCAGCGCGATCAACGGGCTGACAATGATGGCGACCCCTTCGCTGATGATGGCCGGCAATTGATAACAAAGGCTCTTCCCGCCGCCGGTCGGCATGATGACGAAAGTATCCTTTCCCGACAATAAACTTTGGATGATAGCGTCCTGGGTGTCTTTAAAGGCGTCGAAACCAAAATGTTCCTGCAGATGCGAGAGCAGTGCGGCGGATGGTTTGGCTTTTTCTTTGACAGGGTTGCTGTTTACAGATTGGCTGGGCGCCTTGGTTTTTCTGGCGGCGGTTTTTTTTGTTTCGGTTGTTGCCATGCTCAAAAATTTTCTTCCTCACTGGTTATCCGATCACAGCGGCTCTTCTGACTGATCCGTCGGACAGATTAATGGTGGCGTCATCCCTCAACTTTAAGGGATGGCGAAGTTACACAAAAACGAAGTAAGGCGGCAGTTGATTGTGTTAAAATTCGACCGTTTAACAAAAATATTAAGGAAAAACAGATGTGTGATTCTTACGCCATTGAAAAGATACGCCTATGTTTTTCAATGAATTGTGGAATGGTGTCGTTCAAAGTTCTACAAAGGACCTAAATGCCGGCACTGTCGGGGAGCAGCAAGGCGCAGGCTGGACGGGGGACGGGAGAAGGGCGGCCCGGACGAGAGAATCTGAGTCTACAGGCAGTTTATTGTCCATTTGGCATTTTAATGTAGGTTTGCGACTTTATCAGCTATGAGCAGGGCTAAAAATATCATCGAGACAGGCAGAAATACGATCAGGATGGAGGCGGCTTCGGTTGCTGCCCTCGAAGGGCTGCTGGACGATCAGTTTGAAAAGGCGGCCAACATGATCTTTGCCTGTAAAGGGCGGGTCATCGTCAGCGGCATCGGCAAGAGCGGGATCATAGCGCAAAAAGTGGTCGCCACGCTGAACTCGACGGGAACGCCGGCCATTTTTCTGCATGCCGCGGATGCCATCCACGGCGACATGGGGATGATCCAGGAACAAGACGTGGTCATGCTCCTTAGCCAGAGCGGAGAGAGCCCGGAAATCAAGCTGCTGCTGTCCTTTATCAAAGGTTTCCGCAACCCGTTGATCGGCATGGTAGGCAATTTGCAGTCTACACTGGCCAGGCAGTGTGACGTGGTGCTGAATACCTTTGTCTCCCAGGAAGCCTGCTTCAATAATCTCGCCCCCACCAGCAGCACCACCGTCCAAATGGTCATGGGAGATGCGCTGGCGGTCACGCTGATGGAAATGCGCGGTTTCGGCAGCGAAGATTTTGCCCGCTTCCATCCAGGCGGCACACTGGGGAAAAGATTGTACTTACGGGTGCAGGATGTGTACATTCACAATGAAAAACCTCGGGTAGACACCCGGACTTTGCTCCGGGAAGTCATCATCGAGATCACGTCCAAACGATTGGGCGCTACGGCGGTGACGGACGAAGAAGGCCGGCTGATAGGAGTCATCACGGACGGGGACCTCCGCCGGATGCTGGAAAAGAAGGGCATGACAGAGGGCACGACGGCCGGAGACATCATGACCACCCGACCGAAAACGATTGAAGCAGAGGCGCTGGCTGTGGAGGCGCTCGACCTGATGCGTAACCATGATATCACCCGGCTGGTCGTCACCAGCGGGACACAATACTTAGGCTTTATCGACCTGAACAACCTTATCCGGGAAGGGATCATATGACCATGGATGGACATTGAAATCCGGAAGGGATAATATAATAGAAGGGATAATACATTATTTAGTATGAACAAACATCATTATGTGGTGATCATGGCAGGCGGCATCGGCAGCCGTTTCTGGCCCATGAGCCGCCAGGATTTTCCCAAACAGTTCCTCGACATCCTTAACACCGGGCAGACCCTTATCCAATGGACGTTCGAGCGATTCGCCTCCTTCATCAAGCCGCAGAATATCTATGTGGTGACGTCCCAGGAATACTCCGACATCGTCGCCGAACAGCTGCCCAAACTACCGAAAGAGAATATCCTCGGCGAACCTTCCCGGAAGAATACCGCGCCCTGCATCGCCTATATCTCCTTCAAGCTGCAGCAGATGGACCCGCAAGCGAGCCTCATCGTCGCACCGGCAGATCACCTGATCCTCGATAAGACAGCCTTTACCAAGGTCTGTCTCGAATCCCTCGACTTCGTCAACAAACACAGCGCCTTTATTACCCTCGGGATCAAGCCGACCTATCCGAACACGGGCTACGGCTATATCCAATATGAACAGCACTCGGTATCGGACAACGTCTATAAGGTGAAAACCTTCACCGAGAAGCCGAACCTCGAACTGGCGAAGACCTTTCTCGCCAGCGGGGATTTCCTCTGGAATGCCGGCATCTTCGTATGGCAGGGAAAGACGATCATCCAGGCTTTTGAAAAATATCTGCCGGAGATGTACGACGTCTTTTACGCCGAGAAGGATAAATTCAACACGCCGGCAGAGAAAAAGGCGCTCGAACACATCTATCCGCTCTGTACCAACATCTCTATCGATTTCGGCATCATGGAAAAAGCGGATAATGTCTATGTCATCCCTTCCTCTTTCGGATGGAGCGACCTGGGGACATGGAACAGCGCGTACGAAAACCTGGAAAAAGATTACCTGGGCAATGCCGTCGCCGGAGATAATGTCATCGTCATCGACTCGACCAACTGCATGGTCAAGGCTCCCAATGACAAACTGCTGCTGCTCCAGGGCCTGGACAACTTCATCGTTGTGGATACCCCGGATGTGCTGCTGATCTGCAAAAAAGAAAAAGAGCAGGAGATCAAAGAATATGTAGCAGAAGTAAAACGGAATAAGGGAGATCAGTATCTTTAGGTACCGGCGTAACCAGCCGGATATCCTGCCATGTCTCCCTATCCGCTGCATACTATTCTTTTCCTGGACATCGAAACGGTGTCACAATACGCCTCCTTCACGGAAGTACCGGAGGATTGGGCATCGCTTTGGCGCCACAAGGCCGAGAATATGATGCGCGACAAACCGGCACCCACACCGGAAGAACTCTATGGGCGCGCCGCCATCTACGCCGAATTCGGAAAGATCATCTGCATCAGCTGCGGCGTACTGTCTGGACCCGCCGCCGACCGCAAGCTACTGCTGAAATCCTTTGCCGGCGATGACGAAAAAGAACTACTCCTTAACTTCTACGACCTACTGCACAGATGGGGGTCGGAGAGCCAGAAATTCCTCTGCGCTCACAATGGCAAGGACTTCGACTTTCCCTATCTCTGCCGACGCATGATCATCCACGACATAAAACTTCCTTCGGTGCTGAACCTTTCCGGCAAGAAGCCCTGGGAAGTCCCTCATATCGATACCATGGAACTCTGGAAATTCGGGGAATATAAATCTTTTATCTCCCTTAACCTGCTGGCGCACACGCTGGGGATCCCTACGCCGAAAGACGATATCGACGGCAGCCAGGTAGGAGAAGTCTATTGGTCACAGCGGGACCTGCCCCGGATCGTGACCTATTGCCAGAAAGATGTGGCCACGGTGGCACAGGTCTACCTGCGACTGAACGGAGAGACGCTTATCCGGCCGGAAAACATAATCGTTAAATAATAAGAAGGGCGATGGCCCGGAAAAAGTAAAATCATGCTGCCCACTATAGAAAGCAAACTTCCCCGGGTCGGAACGACGATCTTCACCGTCATGAGCTCACTGGCCGCAGAACTGGGAGCGGTCAATCTCGGACAGGGCTACCCCGACTTCCCGATGAGCGAAGAGCTCGTATCCCTGGTGGCCCGGGCCATGCAGGAAGGGCATAACCAGTACGCTCACATGAACGGGCTGGCCAGTCTCCGGGAAGTGCTGGCGGAAAAAATCGCCGGCCTGTACGGCACCCGGGTCGACCCGGCCAGTCAGATCACCATCACCCCCGGCGGCACGTATGCTATCTATACCGCACTGACCACCATACTGCGACCCGGCGACGAGGTGATCGTCTTCGAACCGGCCTACGATAGCTATATCCCCAATATCGAGATCAATGGCGCGGTGCCGGTGAGGATCGACCTCCGGTTCCCCGATTACCACATCGACTGGGATGAAGTACGTCGCCGGATCACACCCCGGACGAGGATGATCCTGCTCAACTCGCCGCACAACCCGACCGGTTCCGTCCTGCGGCCTGAGGATATGGAGCAACTGCGCAGCATCGTGAAAGATACCGGGATTTTCATCCATTCTGATGAAGTATACGAACACCTGATCTTTGACCAGATCCCTCATCAGTCTATTCTTCGGTATCCGGACCTGCTGGAAAGAAGCTTCGTCTCGTTCTCGTTTGGAAAAGTGTTTCACTGCACCGGCTGGAAACTGGGGTACAGCGTTTCTTCCCCGGCCCTGATGCAGGAATTCCGGAAAGTCCATCAGTTCAATTGCTTCAGCTGTCACACCCCGTCACAGGTCGGACTGGCCCGGTACCTGACCCGGAAGGAAACCTATCTTTCCCTCGGCGCATTCGTACAACAAAAGCGGGATTATTTCGGACGGCTCATGGCGCAGACCAGGTTCACCCCCCTGCCCTCTTACGGCAGCTATTTCCAGCTGTACAAATACGACCGCATCAGTGACGAGAGCGATAAGGATTTTTCGATCAGGATCACGAAGGAATATGGCGTCGCCAGCATTCCGGTGTCGGTGTTTTATCAATCGGGGAAGGACGACAAAGTGATCCGCCTATGTTTTTGCAAGAAAGAAGAGACGTTGGAAAAGGCCGTTGAACGCTTAATAAAAATAGCATGAGAAACGCGAACATTAATACACTGGTCTTCGATCTCGGCGGGGTGCTGGTGGACTGGAACCCGGAATATCTTTATAACAAAATCATCCCGGATGAAAAGGAACGGCGCTGGTTCCTCTCGACGATCTGCACCCTGGATTGGAACGAACAGCAGGACGCCGGCCGGAGCCTGCAGGAGGGAACCGAACATCTTGTCCAACGCTATCCCGAACATGAGGCAGCCATCCGGGCCTACTACGGTCGCTGGAAAGAGATGCTGGGCGGTCCCATCCATGAGACGGTGGAGATCTTCCGGGAACTGAAATTTCACACGCACCTGAAATTGTACGCGCTGACGAACTGGAGTGCGGAAACCTTCCCGGTAGCGCTGGAACTATACGATTTCCTGCATTGGTTCGACGGCCGGCTGGTCTCGGGTGAGGAGAAGGTACGCAAGCCGTTCCCCGAAATTTATCGCCTGCTGATCGACCGTTTCGGCATCGATCCGGCAAAAGCCATTTACGTAGACGATAATATCCGCAATGTGTTGCCGGCGCGGGAGCTGGGTTTTCACGGGATCCATTTCCGGACGCCGGAACTGTTCAGGCAAGAATTGAAAGGATTGGGCGTGCTATGAGACCGTTCGAGGGAACGGTCGATACTAGAAGCGGAAGCTCTGCGCGAGGGTTGGCTGGCGTTATTTCAACACCTGAAAGACGAGCAAGCTCATGACATACGCCAGTCCCGTCATATAGACCAGCTGGATGAGCGGCCATTTCCAGCTGCGCGTCTCGCGCCGGACCACGGCCAGGGTACTCATACATTGCATGGCCAGTACATAAAAGATCATCAGGGAAACGCCGCTGGCAAGGGTGTAGACGGGGCTTCCGTCGTCGCGCCGGGCGGATTGCATCCTCTGGCGCAGGGTCTGCTGATCGGCATCCTTTCCGCCTTCGACGCTGTACAGCGTGGCCATGGTGCCGACAAAAACTTCGCGGGCCGCAAAAGAAGTGATCAGCGCGATACCGATCTTCCAGTCATAGCCCAGGGGATGGATCACCGGTTCGATGATATGGCCGAGCCGGCCGGCATAGGAGTTTTCCAGCATCGCCGACTGTTTTGCCTTGTCCAATTCGGCAGCTTGTGCAGGATGCTGCTGTTCCCGCGCGTCATAGGTAGCCGCAATAGTCGCCATCCTGCCGCCGGGACCAAATGAGCTCATCGCCCACAGGATCAGGCTGATGACCATGATCACTTTCCCGGCATCCATGACGAATGTTTTGGCCTTATTGATCATCGTGACGACGACGTTGTTCCAGCGGGGCGCCCGGTAGATCGGCAATTCCAGGATGAAAAAACTCTTCTCTTTCAGCCGGATAAACCATTTCGCCACATAGCTGACGATCATCGCCATGACCACTCCCAGCATATATAGCGCCATCATCACCAACCCCTGCAGGCTGAAAATACCCAGGACGTCGTTCCTGGGAATGACCAGGGCGATCAGCATGGTGTAAACCGGCAGGCGGGCGCTGCAGCTCATCAACGGGGTAATAAGGATGGTCAGGAGCCGTTCTTTCCGGTTCTCTATATTCCGGGCGCTCATGATGGCGGGTATCGCGCAGGCGAAACCGCTGATCATCGGCATGACGCTTTTCCCGTTCAGACCTACTTTTCGCATGAGCTTATCCGTCAGAAAGCTGATGCGGGCCATATAGCCGGTATCTTCCAGGATGGTGATCAACCCGAATAGGATCATGATCTGGGGAACGAAGACGAGGATGCCGCTAAGTCCGGCCAGGAGACCGTTGACCAGGAGATTGCTCCACCACACGGTGGGCAGGTGTTGTCCCAGCCATCCGCCCAGATGGGAGAAGGTCCAGTCGATGGCATCCATGGGGAACTGAGCCATCCAGAATACGCTTTGGAAAAGTAGGAAGAGAACACCCAGCAGGATAATATATCCCCAGGTCCGGTCGAGGAACAACTTGTCCAGCCGTTCCGTGAAAAGGGTCTTTCCCAGGGGGTCAGGCTCGGCGACGGTATGCTGCATGATCTGTTTGATGCGGCTGTAGCGCGCGAGGATTTCTTCTGCCTGAATGCGGGTGTGGTTGAACTGGTGGGTGGATTCAATACGCTCAACGTCCGATTGCACGGCTGCGGTGAAATCAAAATGTTCGTGGTTGATCAGATAGTGAATAGCCGTATAATCGCTGATATCGGGAAAGATCTGTTTGACGTCCCGGATGGCGCCGGCAGCCAGGCCATGGTTGCTGATGAAATCCCGCGGGTGGACATTGTTGAGCTGGCGGGCCCGCCATTCGACGACCTTTTTCAGCTGGGGGATACCTTTATTCTTCCGCGGATTGACGACGACGATGGGGATGCCCAGCTCTCTTTCCAGGCCTTCCACATCGATCTCGATGCCTTTCTGGCCTGCCAGGTCCATCATCGTCAGCGCGACCACTACCGGTATTTTGAGGTCGATGATCTGCGAGCAGAACAGGAGGTTTCTTTTCAGGTTACTGGCGTCCACCAGCAGGATGACCATATCGGCCTGTACGGAGGGGTCCTGGTTCAGCAGCACCTTGTAGGTCACCCATTCGTCGGCCCTTTTCGGATAGAGGCTGTAGGTGCCGGGAAGATCGATGATGTTGACGGAAAGGCCGGGGGCAAGTGTACTGGATCCGCTCTTTTTGTCGACAGTAACGCCGGGGAAATTGCCTACTTTCTGATTAAGACCGGTCAGGGCGTTGAACAGAGAGCTTTTCCCGCTATTGGGATTGCCGACCAGTGCGATATGGAGATTGTTTTTTTTCAAACTGGGACCCGGAGCCCGTTTCGGGCAACGGAGGACAAAGGTAAGCGGTTCAGCGGGCGGCCGCTTACGAAATGCGGAAGAGGTTTAGTAATGACCGGCTATTGTGCTGCCTTTATAGAACGATTAATTTACCGTTTTCGTAAAGCGGCAGCACTGGCGCGGAGTCCGGAGTCAGGCAATAGCGGATGTCCTTTTCCAGTCCATAATTGTTCAGCCGGTGGTAATGACTGGCATTCCTGTCCTTCATGAACTGGAACAGGTCATTCTTAGCGTCGAGGTAGATGGTCTCGGCTATCTGGGAAGAGTCGCAATTGATATGGAAATGCTCTTTAACCTGGTTGATGGCGGCTCCTGCGAACAATAGGTCCTCGATATTGACCCGGTCCTTCCAGGCGGCACAGGCCAGGACAACCGGTTGATTCTGAGCGATTAAATAATTACAAACAGCCCCGAGATTGGGGAAGGAGCCGGTGATGATCTGCGCGGCGCCTCTGTCCAGGGCCATGTGCAGCAATTTGGTGCCGTTGGTGGTGGTTAGCACCAGCGTCTTGCCGCCGATGAATTCCCGGGGGTATTCGAAAGGGGAATTGCCATGCTCCAGTCCTTCGGCGATCACTCCATCCCGTTCACCGGCGGTGATACCGTCGATTTGCCGCCCCAATTCGATACACTTGGCGACGCTATCCACCGGAATCACGCATTTCGCGCCGTTGTAAAGGGCGGTAGCAATGGTGGACGTCGCGCGGAGAACGTCAATGATCACAACGAGAGCGTGGCTTACATCATATAAATTCAGCAAGGCAGGGGACAGAGCCGTATATAAGGGGGGTTTGGAATTTGTTGTCATAAGAGCGATAAACGCAAATGTAGGGGTTCAGGCGCAAACGAAGAGGTGGAATTCCGCCACATTTTTATTTGTCCAAAATGAATTTCCATTTTTCTGATTCTGCGTATTCTTTGATCATCTTGTTGCGCATTTCCAGCAAATTTTTCATATACCGGGTAAGGAACATCCGTTCCGCCAATTTGCCGAGGGTACCATAGGGGGATTCAAAAGTGAACAGATCGATGAGCAGTGTCCCGTTGGCAATCGTCTTGAAATGATGTTCGTGGCGCATGCTTTTAAAATCCCCCATGACCATTTCATCCGTAAAGGACAGCGGCGGGTTCATCGCCGTGATCTTTGACTTTAGTATCCTTGTCTTCCGGAGGTGCCTGGCCTTCCAGGTGACTGTCTCGTCCAGCCCGATCAGGCCGCTGGTCGTTCCGGCGATAGCTTGTTCATCGGTATGAGCCATAGATTTCCGGTGCAGTTCGATGCTCCGGGCAAGGTCAAAAACCCGCTGTGCCGGTGCTGCGACAAAGGTTGTCAGGTGAATAGTAGGCATTTTCTTGTTAATAGGTGTGGACAGTCTCCCGCGGGCCAGTGGGTCGCCGGTCGCAATTATCAAGAAAAAATCATTCCAAGCTTGTCACCCGGCCCAAAAACCCCGGAATTTGTCCGGAAGAGGTCAGCTGAAGGGGAACTTGACGACTTTCGCCTGAAGGAGCTTATCCCTTACTTTCACGTATATCTTTGTATCGATGCCGGCAAATGCTGTCCGGACATAGCCGATTCCGATGGCCTTGCCGAGAGAAGGGCTCTGCGTCCCGGAAGTCACCCTGCCGATCACGGCGCCGGAGAAGTCCTTGATCTCGTAATCATGGCGGGGAATGCCTTTTTCCACCATTTCGAAGCCAACCAGTTTCTGTACGGGTCCGGCGGCCTTCTGCCCCTCGAGTATCGGGCGGGCGGTAAAATCCTTGGTAAATTTCGTGATCCAGCCGAGGCCTGCTTCCAGTGGGGAGGTGTTGTCGTCGATATCATTGCCATAGAGACAATACCCCATTTCAAGCCGCAGGGTATCCCGGGCCCCGAGTCCGATAGGTTTTAGTCCCTGTGGAGCGCCGATCTCGAAGATCTTGTTCCATATCTTTTCAGCCGCCCCGTCCTTGTCCTCGAAATAGATTTCGATGCCCCCGGCGCCGGTATAACCGGTGGCGCTGATAATGACATTATCGACACCGGCAAAGGAACCTTTGACGAAAGTATAATAGGTGAGATTGAGGATATCGACAGGGGTCAGCGCTTGCATGATCCTGGTGGCATTGGGTCCCTGGATGGCCAGCAGGCAGGTCTTATCGGAAATATTATGCATTTCCGCTTTGTGGGTATTGTGCGAGGAGATCCATTTCCAATCCTTTTCTATGTTCGAGGCGTTGACCACGAGCATGTAGGCCTTGTTGGGTTCCAGGCAGTAGACGATGAGGTCGTCGACGATCCCGCCTTTCTCATTGGTCAGGGCGCTGTACTGCGCCTTGCCCACGGTCAGTTTGGAAGCGTCGTTGGTGGTGACGCGCTGGATCAGGTCCAGGGCATGTTCGCCCTTCACGATGAATTCTCCCATGTGGCTGACGTCAAAAATCCCGGCATTGGTGCGAACGGCCTTGTGTTCGTCGTTGATGCCGGTGTAGCTGATGGGCATGTTATAACCTGCGAATTCGGCCATTTTCGCGCCGAGCGCCAGGTGGAATTGCGTGAAAGGCGTACTCTTCATGTATGGGATTTGAGCGGCAAATGTATGGAAAAAGGGGATGCCCTGCCGACAAAAAGGTCCCCCCGCAGACGCGGGGGGACGTATTCCAACTTCAACCAACGAGAGAAATTTACAGGGTATGGACCAGGGCCGTTAAAAGGCTGAGCTCTCCCCGATAGGGTACGGTAAGCATGGTCGTGCTTTTGATCGCCGGTGAATCGGAATTGTTCTTATGGGCGGGTTTGTCGGGTCCCTGGTAGCGGTAGCCGTTATGGTCGCTACCTTGTTTGTCGTTTTGGTCCTGGTTTTCCTTCTTTTCCGGTTGTTCCGGCCTCTCTTTTTGTTCCGGCCTCTCAGGTTGCTCGGGTCGTTCTTCGCGATCCAGCCGGCTGGACCGGACCAGCCCGGTTGCCGTCATCGTATATTCTACATTGCTGTTCCAGAAGTAGGTGTTGTCGAGGTCGGTTTCATCGTCCCAGTTGTCCTCGTCCCCGTCGCTCCAGTGTATATGGCGGTGATTGCCGCTGAAGTTGAACCACCGGAAGGACCTGATCGAATTATCGATTACGATCCTTTTTCCGAGCGGTACGGAGATGGCGACCAGTACCTGCTGATTGCGGAATTTTTGGTTTTTGCTGATGGCGAACCCGGCGGCCAGACTGAGAACGCTGTCGGATTGCTGGACAGGGAAGGAGATCTGCTGCGCGAGTTCCGAGGCGGTCCGGGAATTATCGCTGCGGCTGAAGCGGTAAAGCTTTACATGGTATTGGGCGTCATCGCTTTTCAAAATGTCGACCTTGACGGTGGTCAGCAGGATGCTATCATCATTGAAAATGTAGAAGGGCGCACGATGCTTCCAGTCCCAGTCATCATTGAACCACCAATCGGTGTCGTAAATCCGGCCGGAGGGCTGTGCCGACCTGACCACCAGTTTATTATGGGAAGGCTGGGACATGGTGAACTCTTCTTCCGTGTGCTGGCGGGACCGGAAATTGTTCATGACCATGCCGGCGAGCGTGATGAAACAGAACAGGCCGATGATCCATAGGGTGGCAAAGGTATAGCCCAGGTAGTGCGTCCGGGATCTTACCCCGGTTATCCGCCGGATGAGCCAGGTCAGCAGGGCCATGACGGGGGTGACGAAGAAGAGGAGGAAGCTGGCCCAGGCCAGGAAGTTCTGCCAGAATCCCGACAGGATATAATTCTTCAGGTCCAGGACCCCGTCGCCCGCGAAGATGAGACTGACCAGCGCGATCATCAGGCCAAAGGCGATCATCCCGGCGATAAAGAGGAAAAAGGCTTTGAACAGGACACCTACGGCATGGCCGAAACCACTGCCGCTCTTCCGGGCATAGGCGCCGGCTTCCCCGCTGAAATTCTGGATATTTTCCTTGATCTGTGGACCCATCTCCTTGCCCATCTGCCTGAACCGGTCCTGCATTTCAGTGCCCATTTCCTTTGCCCGGCCCTTAAAGCTTTCCAGGTCACTTTTCACGGTGTTCTTAATAGATTCCAGGTCCACTTTCTCCCCGCGCATTTCCAGCTTGTCCGAAGCGGTGACCGCTTCCGGCAGAACGATCCACAGGACGATGTAGGCAATGAACAGGGTGCCCCCAAACCCGCCGGTGATGAATTCGGGGCTGGTGAAATGGAAGTGTGCATGAGCCCAGAAGGCGCTCCCGATAAGCGACGAAACGACGCTGAGGATAATCGGAAGGGCGAAGATCAGGCGGGGGATCCATACTTCAATATGAAAGTAGGCTGCCAGGCCACTGGCGACGCCGCCGATGACCCTGTCGTCGGGGTTCCGGTATAATCTTTTGCGGACGACGGCTGGCAAGGACCTTGTCGGCAGGACCATCCAGAGGATGAAGTACAGCAGAAATCCAAATCCCCAGCCGAAGCTGATCAGGACGAAGATGATGCGGACGACGGCCGGATCGAGACGAAGGTAATTAGCCAGCCCTCCGCAAACCCCGCCGAGGATCTTGTCATTTTCGGCACGGTACAGCCTGCGGGGTTCCGCAGTGTTATACTGCCAGCCACCCCCCTGCTGGGAGGAACCGGTGGCTCCTGCACCGGATGTGCCTGCATCCGAAGCGCCCGTACCGGCGGTAGTACTGCTGCCTGCGGGTCCTTGCTGGCCGGCCCCGGATGTAGAGGCGGTCTCTTCGTCCGCTTCGAAGTCCTCCGGGCGGCCCATGCTGGCGATGATGGCGGTGACATCGTCATCGGTGATGCAGGCGGCTCCCTTCTTCAGTTTGTCGGCGAAGAGCTCGGAGAAGCGATTTTCTATATCGCTGATGATCTCATCCCGGCCTTCCTCGCGGGCGAAATACCGGCGCAGGCTCTCGATATACTGCTGCAGGATCTCATAGGCAGTTTCTTCGATAGGGATCACCCGGCTATGGAAGTTTATGTTAATAATCTTTTTCATGAGTTATGTAATTTGGCGGTTGAAATGTAGAAGTGTTTTAGCTTCATCGGTTAGGGATCATTTTTTGGTCAGGGCGTGGACGGCGTTGGCCAGTTCGTTCCAGGTCGCCTCCAGTTCCCCGTAGAAAGCCTCTCCTTTCTGTGTCAGGGAAAAATATTTGCGGGGTGGTCCCGAGTTGCTTTCTACCCAGCGGTAGGTCAGCATCTCGGCATTCTTCAATCGCGTTAACAAGGGGTAAAGGGTTCCTTCGAGGATGTTCAGGTTGGCGGCTTTCATTTCTTCTACAATATCAGAAGGGTAGGCTTCACCGCGCCTGATCACCGAGAGGATGCAGAATTCCAGGATTCCTTTACGCATCTGACTTTGGGTATTCTCGATATTCATACGCTGTCGTATTTAATTGACAACCTAAAGATATGAACTTTTACAGTACTATGCAACACAAAGTACTAATCTAAGGAAGGTAACTTTTATCGGCTAGTAATATATTTTGTATGCAAAATGAGCAGGGACACGGGTTACAGGCCAGCCGGGCGGGGCCAGGGTGATTATTGCGAAAGGGATGGAAGGCGAATGCCGGGGATGGGCGGCGCTTATTTCTTCAGCCCGATCTCTCTCAGGCGTTCGTCGAGGTATTCACCCGCCGTCACGTCGGGGTAATCCTTAGGATGTGCGGCATCGATGCAGCCAGACAGGCAGGCGAGGCCCATGCTGCTTTTCGGGTGAAGGAAGAAAGGAATGGAATAGCGTGAGGTACCCCACAGTTCCCTCGGAGGGTTCACGACCCGGTGGGTGGTGGATTTCAGCTTATTATTGGTCAGCCGTTGCAGCATATCCCCCACGTTGACGATGATCTGTTCGGGCAGGGAAGTGACCGGGACCCACTCGTTTTGTCTGGAGAGGATCTGCAGTCCGTCCGCGGAGGCGCCGACCAGTAAGGTGATCAGGTTGATATCTTCGTGCTGTTCAGCCCTGATAGCCGACCGGGGCTCGTCTTTGATGGGGGGATACTGAATGGCCCTCAGAATGGAGTTGCCGTTGTGGATAAAGGGATCGAAGTAATGCTCCCCTAAACCCAGGTACAGTGCGATGGCCCTTAACAGCAGCGTCCCGGACATTTCGAAAGACCGGTATGCCGTGGAAAAAACAGGGTTGAACCCGGGCAATTCCTTCACGATCACATTATCAGGATATTCCGACCGGATGGGGTCGGCGTCTTCTACGGTCTGGCCGAACTGGAAAAATTCCTTCAGATCGGGTGCGGTGCTGCCTTTCGCATGTTCTTTTCCGAAAGAGGTATAACCCCGCTGACCGGCCAGTCCCGGGATCTCATATTTACTTTTAGTATCGGGCGGCAGGGAAAAGAACTCCTTGGTATTCCTGTTTAGTCCTTCGATGGTTTCGGCGGAGATCCCATGATGCTGCACCGCTACGAATCCGACATCCTCATAGGCTTTACCCAATTGGTTGACGAAGGCTGCTTTTTGTTTCGCGTCGCCGGAAAATCCGGCCAGGTCGACTACAGGAATGGCCATGGCGCTAAGGTTTGAATGATGAAGGTAAAAAATTGGATCCCGCCGTCAAAAACTAAAACTCGGCGCTCTTGGGGGCCCGGGGGAAGGCGATCACGTCCCGGATATTCGTCATGCCGGTCACGAACAGCATCATCCTTTCGAATCCCAGCCCAAAGCCTGCATGAGGCACCGTTCCGAAGCGACGGGTGTCCAGGTACCACCACATTTCCTCTACCGGGATGTGCATTTCCTGCATCCTGGCCTGCAGGCGGTCGAGCCTTTCTTCCCTTTGAGAACCGCCGACGAGCTCGCCGATGCCGGGGACAAGGATATCCATGGCAGCTACTGTTTTGCCGTCGTCGTTCTGCCGCATATAGAAGGCCTTGATCTCCTTTGGATAGCCGGTGACGATGACGGGCTTTTTGAAATGTTTTTCCACGAGGTACCGTTCGTGCTCGCTCTGCAGATCAATGCCCCATTTTATGTCATACTGGAACTTCTTCTTTTTATAGGTGGGCGATTGCAGCAGGATATCGATGGCCTGGGTGTAAGAAATACGTTCGAATTGATTGGACAGCACAAAATCCAGCTTTTCGATCAATCCCAGTTCGCTTCTTTCTGCCTGCGGGCGTTGTTTTTCCTCTTCGGCCAGTCTTTGCGCGAGGAATTCCAGGTCTTCGCGGTTATGGTCCATGACATATTGGATCAGATAGCGGATAAAGGCTTCTGCGAGGTCCATATTGTCTTCGAGATCATAAAAGGCCATTTCCGGTTCGATCATCCAGAATTCCGCCAGGTGGCGGGCAGTATTGGAGTTTTCTGCCCGGAAGGTGGGACCGAAGGTATAGATCTCGCTGAGCGCAGTGGCGCCGAGCTCGCCTTCCAACTGGCCGCTGACCGTTAGGTTAGATGCCCGGCCGAAAAAGTCTTCGCCGAAGTCGACGGTGCCGTCTTCCTTGCGCGGGGTGTGATCGAAGGGCAGCGTGGTCACGCGGAACATCTCTCCGGCGCCTTCGGCGTCAGAGGCGGTGATAATAGGCGTATGGAGATAGAGGAATCCTCTTTCATTGAAGAACTGATGAGTCGCAAAAGCGAGCGCATGCCGGATGCGGAAGATAGCGCCAAAAGTATTGGTGCGAAAGCGCAGGTGTGCGATTTCCCGCAGGTATTCGAGACTGGGCCTGTTCTTCAGCTGCAGGGGATAGGTGTCGGGGTTGCATTCACCCAGGATCTCGATGGTAGTGGCTTTTACTTCCACCGCCTGGCCTTTGCCCAGGGATGCTATCAGCCTTCCCTTCACCTTGAGAGAAGCCCCGGGAGTGATCTTTTTAAGCAGGTCTTCGTCATACGCACCCAGCTCTGCCACCACTTGGATGTTGTTATTGGTAGAGCCGTCGTTGAGGGCGATGAACTGGTTATTGCGGAAGCTCCGTACCCATCCCATGACGGTCACTTCCTGGTTGTCGGGCGTCGTGGCCAGCAGCGCTGCAACTTTCACTCTTGTGTTGAACATAGCATAAAATTAAAGGGTGGCAAAGATAAGAACATAATCTCCCGATTCTCCACGCGCAGCGTGGAGAAAGCCAAAAAACCCTGAAACTCAACCCTTTTCAAAATTTTTTTTTGAATTTTGCGATTTATATGCTAAAATTGCAGTGTTATTAAACTGATTAGTTTCCTTTTCCATGCTCACAGCTCGTCAGTTTTAACTCATTCTGTTCATATTAATCAAAATTCATTTCAAACATTTTCAATTTAACAGGCCTCACTGTTTGAGAATGGTGTTCAACTCTCAAGTTATTTTATGTACGATATTCTCCAATTGAACGACATGCTCGTTCCTGAACTCCTCGATATTGCAGAGCAGTTAAAAATCCCAGGCGCCAAGAAGCTGGAAAAGCAAGACCTTGTTTACAAAATCCTCGATAAGCAAGCTCTTTCCTCCACTAATGATAAAAAGGACAATAAATCAGACAACGAAGACGACAAGACCAATAAGCGCAAGCGCATTATAAAGACTACTACCTCCAACAGTACAGAAGAAGCTATCGTGGAAAGTGGGGATGAAAAGCCTAAGAAGGCAGAAGTGAAAAAAGAATCCCGCAAGAAAGAAGAGAAGCCGGTCGTGCTGAAGAAACGTAAAAAAGATGAAGAGCCGGAGGAAGCTCTCGCCGATGCCCCGCCGCCTAAAGCAGCACCTGTAGCAAGGATACCATCCGTCAATGAACGCCCGCCACGGCAGGCCCCGCCTAGTTACGAGGTGCTACCGAGAGAACAGCAGCCAAGGGACGACCACAATAGAAACGACCATAATAGAAACGAACAGCCGAGGAATGACCGGCATAACAACGAACAGCCGAAAGACGAGCAACCGCGATATGAGCAGCCGGAGAATGACCAGGACGAGGACGAACAGGATGAACAAGACCAATCCGGACAGGAGGATGCACAGCAAGACGAACAGGAAGGCGGCGAACACTTTACGGAAGGCCGTACCGGCGATGCACAGGCCGGCAGACTGTATCCGCAGCGCCGGAATGAAGTCTTCAACATCGAATTCGATGGTGTTATCCAGGCGGAAGGCGTGCTGGAAATGATGCCCGACGGCTACGGGTTCTTACGCAGCAGCGATTACAACTATCTCTCTTCTCCCGACGATATTTATGTCTCTCCTTCCCAGATAAAATTATTCGGACTGAAAACGGGGGATACCGTACTGGGCTCAGTGCGGCCGCCCAAAGAAGGGGAAAAATACTTTGCCCTGCTGAAAGTGGAAACGATCAATAATAAAGGTCCCGAAGAAGTACGCGATCGCGTACCATTCGACTACCTGACGCCGTTGTTCCCTTTCGAAAAGCTGAACCTTTTCACTACGCCGAGCGATTATTCCACCCGCATCATCGATCTGTTCACCCCGATAGGCAAAGGGCAGCGCGGATTGATCGTCGCCCAGCCCAAGACGGGCAAGACGATGCTGCTGAAAGCAGTAGCGAATGCCATCGCCGCCAACCATTCGGAATGTTACCTGATGATCGTGCTGGTAGATGAACGTCCTGAGGAAGTGACCGATATGGAGCGCAGCGTAAAGGCGGAAGTGATTGCCTCGACCTTTGACGAACCGGCAGAAAAACACGTGAAAGTCTCTACCATCGCGCTGCAGAAAGCCAAACGGCTGGTGGAATGCGGTCACGATGTTGTCATATTGCTTGATTCTATTACCCGTCTCGCGCGCGCACACAATACAGTAGCGCCTGCCTCCGGTAAAGTACTGTCCGGTGGTGTCGAGGCGAATGCCATGCAGAAACCCAAACAATTCTTCGGCGCGGCCAGGAAGATCGAGAACGGTGGTTCACTGACGATCCTGGCGACTGCCCTGATCGACACCGGTTCCAAGATGGATGAGGTGATCTTCGAAGAGTTCAAGGGTACCGGTAATATGGAATTGCAGCTGGAGCGCCGCCTGTCCAACCGCCGGATCTACCCGGCTATCGACCTGGTGGCTTCCTCTACCCGCCGCGATGACCTGCTGCTGGAAAGGGAAGTCCTGCAACGCATGAACCTGCTGCGCGTTTACCTCAACGATATGAACCCGGAAGAAGCCATGAACGAATTGCTGAAACGCATGCGTGGCACCAAGAGCAACGAGGAGTTTCTGGCCAGCATGAATAGTTAGGGGCGAGGCCGGCCTCAGCCCGGCACAGCGGCAAACGTTAGACTAAGGCGTCGATCTTCTTTGCCAATTTCCTGTCCTTTTCGGTAACGATATCTCCTGCGCTATGCGTCGAAAGGGATATTTCCACCGTGTTGTAGACGTTGGTCCACAGCGGATGGTGATCCATCTTCTCGGCTTCCAGTGCGACGCGGGTCATGAAGGCGAAGGCCTCCGAGAAATTTTTGAACTCGAATTTTCGGTACAGCGAATTGTTTTTTTCTTCCCACATAATGATTTGTTTGATGTAAAGCTGCAAAAGCCACGCCATGCGCAGGGATTTCGCGTCCGCTCGGTTAGGCCTAAAATATTAAGTGTGCCTTATTCTTGATCTTGTCCTGCGCCAGCTCCATGACCAATTGCACCCCGGGTACCGAGCGGACGGAATTCATGAGGTGCATAAGCTTTTCGTCCGGAACCGTATCACCCTTCTGCAGCCAAAGAAAATCCAGGTGTTTGAACTCCGGCAGCAGATATTCGCCATCGAATTGATTGTTATACAAAAAATGTTGCAGGGCATTGCCGGGCTCCCGGTATTCATAGATGTTGAAAAAATATTTCCGTTGCCGCTTCGTCAACTGGATCTCCAGATCGCTGTTATTGCGAAAGGCGAAACGCAACCGGTTGTTCAGCTGCAGCACCAGCTGATAATCTTTCACCGGGGCGACGATACCCAGCAGCCGCGTATCTTCGAAGAAATCGTCGGTCATATCGTCTATGTTCAATCTTAGCCTCATGGTGTGCCGGTCAGGGATTGACTGTCCGCCACCGGGGTGAACGTCACCCGTCCCAGGGAATTGACGCCTTCTACGACGGAGTAAATGAATTTCAGTACCCTCAGCTCGCCTGGGTAATTGATCTTACCCGCGTCATCCCCGGCCTGGTGATAATCGGCAGAAAGTCCCGTCGTGAATACGAGGACGGGGATGGTTGCCCGGTAAAACGCGGCATGGTCGCCATGTTGCGTGCCGTTGCCGACATAATGGAGAGAAAGGGACTTTTTATCCCGGGTGGCATTGCATACGGCAGCCCATAGAGGGGAAGTCCCAAATCCGCCGATCGTCAGCGTATGTGTCGTATCGTTCAGCCGGCCGATCATATCCATATTGATCATATAGTTGACCTTTTTAAGGTCGGTTTCCGGGTGTTGTATGAACCAGGCCGATCCGGCCGATTCCAGTTCGCCCCCGGAAAAAGCGATGAAAAGATAATTATTATTCCGGAGCTTCGACGCCGCCAGGAGCCGGGCCAATTCGATCATCCCTGCCACGCCGCTGGCGTTATCGTCGGCGCCGGGTAGGAGAGGACGTTCGAGAAGAGGACGTTCGAGAAGAGGACGCGCGAGGGCGCCCGGGCCCAGGCAGTTGGATATACTGTCTTCCCCATGGCCCAAAGCATCGTAGTGGGCGCCGATGATCACTGTCGAAGGCGCCCCGTTGTCGAGCCAGGCCACCACATTGTGACCGGTGCGCAGGCTTTCCGTAAAGCCCACCTTGATCCGGATGTCTACCGAGGCGGACTCATCCTTCAGGTATTTTCTTTTGGCCGCGGCCGTAATATATATAATGGGAATAACAGCGGCTTCCGGTTTGTCCCGCGGATCAAAGGCAAGGTGGTCGGGTAACCTGGAGGAATTATAAAGGATCAGGGCAGTGGCCCCCTTTTTTGCACAGGCGGCCGCCCTGGCGCGGATGGCGGCCGGCAGGTCGGGACGGAGCTGTCCCGGACTTGTCTCCAGGAGCTCCTTCACATCCTGGAACCAGGGTACTCCTCTCTCCTGCAACGCGATGGCCGGTGAACCGGATACCTGACCAGTAGCGCTGAAATCAAGGGGGAAATACTCCTTGAACCTGACGAGGGGCTGGTCATTCACGGAAAACCAGCTATCGTCGCTGATTTCCCTGCCCTGGTCGATCGTAAAATCCTGTACCCAGCCATTGTTGTCGCCTTTTGGGCGGAGGCCGGCCTTGCTGAGCTCGGAAATGATGTAATCACTGGCGGCCTTATCTCCCGGCGTACCCATTCTCCGGCCTTCCAGCTTCGGATCGGCCAGATACCGGATATTCGTTTCGAGGTTGGCAAGGGTGATTTTATCGTTTTTGTTCAATTTTTGAGCTCCGGCACCGAAAAAGGATAGAATAGCGGGAAAGTACAGGAAGAGGGTAGGAAATAAGATTTTAATACGGAGCATCATATAAGCCGGTTTAACAGTATGGTATTGGGACGCAGACTACAGATCTGCGTGGGTAAACCCCGCCGGGGACTTCCAAAGGTAAGATGGATTTATTTTCTACACTCACCTTTTTTCCTTTAGTTTTGCAGATTGGCCTTTTCGCAACTGGGGCCGTTAAAAAAACTTATGGCGCTACCGCACCTTATCAAATATGTGTATACCAATGGGACCGATGAAGTGATTCGCCGGGGAAAGAAGATCCATGCCATTGGGTATGTTGAGCTGATCGAATACGATGAGCTGTTTGAGTCCGTCACCTTCCGGGTAAAGGATGACAGCTATGCCACATATTACAAAGTGTATGTGCAGAAATTCAAGGATGCGAAGACGTTGTCCATCCGGTGCAGCTGTCCGTATAACCTGGGGGATATCTGCAGGCATGAAGCGGGGGCCCTCATTCAGTTGCAGGAGTTGCTGGACAGGAACATGCTGAAGGCGGAAGAAGTGCGCTATGACCAGCGTCATACGGTCGTGAAAATGAAATTCATAGACCTGAAAAGCATTCGCCTGCTCTGCAGTCCCGCGACATTAGTGGACGCGGAAACCTACCTGCGTACCCAACGGGCGAAGATCGAATATGCTAAGGACGAAGTGGTTAAGGCCTCGGTGGAGATCGATGGCCAGATCTACCAGGTGGTCCTCAGGAAAAATGAGGAACGGAACTTCGATACGAGCAGCGATTATGCGGATACTGCGCACCCGCTCAGCCTGCCCAAAGTGATCGTTTTCCTCCAGCTGCTGCATGCGCACGGAGCGTATTATTTCGAGAGCATCCGCAACTGGGATAAGGAAAAGAACAAATTGCTGGAGGCATACGGCTATTCCCTCACGGATGATCTCAAAGGCAAATTCGAGTTCACCTATAAGGAAGGCAAACCGTTTTTACGGGTGCTCGATACGTCAATCAAGCGGGTAGCGCCGGTCGCCAACAGCAGGGCGAGACTGATGGAAGCCGATATTCCCACCACGGTGGTGTCGGAAGAGGAAAAAGCGGTCGGCAATGCCCAACGGCTGGGGGTGGTCTTCAATTTCAACGAGGATGGTTTTCCGGGTTTCGCCGTTGACGCCATTGCCGGTGAAAGCAACGAAGAGCAATCCGCATATGCCGGGAAAGTGGAAAAAATGGATCTCACCAAGTTCGTCAATACGGATGCATTGACTGAATTCGACCGGCAGCTGATCCCTTCTCTCCGTAAAATGCAGGGGCAGGAGATCAACAAGTACCTGAACCGCAATTCACCCTTCAGCGGCATCTGGGAAAACATCATCCATCATGAAGAGGACGATCTGCCGGAAGAGACCAAGAAGCTGATGGTGGAATATCTTCATCCCAAGCTCAGGAAATTATTCGCCGAATTGAATGCCAACCCCTTTGTTTTTCACCTCAACGGTCATAAGCCTTTCAAGACGGCCAATCTGCAGCCCATCGGACTGTCGGCGGATGCTATCAGCCCCCAGTTCAGCGTCAGCGCCTCCAAGGGCAATTTCGAGCTGACCTGCTATGTCAAGATCAACGGTCAGCCTGTAGATATTGCGCGGAACGAATGCAAAAGCTCCGTGGTCTTCTTTTATAATAATAACCTCTACCTCTGGAACAAGCCGGATGATATCGCCCTGGTGGAGAATTTCGCCGGGAAAGAGAAATGGTCGATTTCCAGGGAAGACTGGCCTACAAGGATGAAAGATTTCGTCCTTCCCCTCACCCGGGATTACCAGGTGGATTTCGATCCGGAACTGGTCCGCGAAGTCAGAGATGGTGACCCGGAAAGGAAATTACTGTTGCAGGAAAAGGGTGATTACCTGGTATTCCAGCCGATATTTTCCTATAAAGGATTCGAAACCCGTCCAGGAGGTAAAGATGAGATTATCGTTCCCGACGGACACCAGGTACTCATCGTCCATCGCAACAAAGAGGCGGAATTACAATTTTTCCGCAAGCTGGAGTCCCTCCACTCCCAATTCATTCATCCCGAAGGATCGCATAGCCTGGCCCTGAAGGGGACGGATGTGCTGAAGAATAACTGGTTCTTCCTGTTCGTGGACGCCATGGAGGAAATGAAGGTGCCGGTATTCGGCTTTGAAGCGCTGAAGAATTTCCGGTTCAATACGGCCAAGCCCCAGACGAAGATCCATATCAGCAGCAATACCGATTGGTTCGACGCCCGGGTGGACATTGTATTCGGCGACCAGAAGGTCACCATTGCCGATGTGAAGAAGGCGCTGGGTAACAGACAGCAGTTCGTCCCGCTCCACGATGGCACGCTGGGTGTATTGCCGGAAGAGTGGATCAAGAAATACTCCCTCCTCTTCCGCGTAGGGGAAGGAAAGAGCAACCAGCTGCGGCTGTCCAAATATCATATGAGCGTTATCGATGAGCTCTATGACAACCGCAATGAAGAAGAGTTGATCATCCGGCTGGAAGAAAAATACGAACAACTCCGGGAATTCAACCGGATCCGCGAGGTGCCCCCTCCTGCCCATCTCCTGCCGATCCTTCGCCCTTACCAGGTGCATGGGTTCCACTGGCTGAATTACCTGCAGGATGTCAACTGGGGCGGGATCCTGGCCGACGATATGGGTCTCGGTAAGACCGTCCAGGCGCTTTCCTTTCTGCAGCATTTCAGGGATGTCAACGGGCGGCTGAGTGCACTCGTCGTCTGTCCGACCACACTGATGTTCAACTGGGAGAATGAAATCCGCAAGTTCACCCCTACGCTGACCTATCATATCCACCACGGCGGGGACCGGACTCGCAATAAAGAGACTTTGGCCAGCTATAATGTGATCATCACCACCTATGGCACCCTGCGCAGCGACATCAAGCTGCTGCTGGAAATGCCCTTCGATTATGCGGTGCTGGATGAATCCCAGGCGATCAAGAACCCTTCGAGTAAGGTCACGAAGGCGGCCTGCCTCCTGCAGGCGAAGCACCGGCTGTGTATGAGCGGAACGCCCCTGCAAAACAATACGTTCGATATATTTGCCCAGATGAATTTCCTCAACCCGGGCATGCTGGGAAGCCTGGAATTCTTCCGGCAGGAATTTGCCGTGCCGATCGATAAATTCGGTGAACAGGACCGTAAGGAGCACTTGCGGAAGCTGTTATATCCTTTTATCCTCCGCCGGACCAAGGAACAGGTGGCCAAGGACCTGCCGGACAAGACCGAGACGATCCTCTTCTGTGAAATGGAAGATGAACAGCGGAAAGTCTATGAGGCCTATCGCAACGACTACCGGGACAAGATCCTGGGCACGATCGAGACGCAGGGTATTCAGCGGTCCCAGCTGACGATCCTGCAGGGGTTGATGAAGCTGCGGCAGATCTGCGATTCTCC